>VOFK01000335.1_pt1 | contig 83124 bp, 124 predicted proteins | sample 5384121 | NCBI WGS metagenome assembly VOFK01 (sample SAMN12384730, study PRJNA508395) | human gut metagenome | isolation source: healthy gut J | host: Homo sapiens
TTCGCTACAATACAGAAAAGTCCCATACCCCAAATGAGCAATATCAGTACCGGCGTTTTCAGGACGAACCTTTTGTTTCTAAGAGACTTCTTTCACATAAGGCATTCCCAATCCTAAACGTGTCGCATAATGATTGTACACCCGCTCATAGACAGGAGCAAATTTACCACCAATGTCTTGATTCAGGTCTCTGACCACTGGCTACCTCTTTCTTGTCTACTTCGTCTATTTCATACCATTATACTTCCCGGTGAGTTCCGGCATATACTTGAATGGCACATCATACCCTAAATTATATTTAGCTGTATATTCATAGCCTTTCGGCAAGCGGTTGTCTAACACACCGTAGAGATCAGTACCTTGTTTCCAGGCCGTCTCACAAAAGCATGGACATCATACCTAATCCCAACTGTGCATGTGTTTGGTCACGACCACTTTCCTGACATTGTCCAGTTTCTCCATCTATATAATAACGTATAGAACCATTTTCATATCCGTAAAGATAAATATCTATAGCTTTCTTATACATTTCCATATCATCAATACAATCGCCATGGCCATGTAACAGTTAATGGCAGATACGCCAAAAGTTACCGACTGCCTTATTCTTAGGCTCTATGATAGAGAAGAAATCATCTAATACGGGAATAAAAACACCGCTTAAACATATCACATGCTCCCTGAAAGTCCTCATTCGTCATCCGGAACCATCAAGATATCGCATAAGCTCAACAGCATAAACTAGTTTTATGCATAAGTTACCCACCATCAATACATGATCCAAACCGGCTTGTCTCGCACTATAGACAGGCTTTTTTTAAGGCTGGCGGAATAGCCACGTATTATCTCCATTGACTTATCAGCATAGCCTTTTTGTTGTGTAGCAGCAAACATAATGGCATTCTGACAAGCTGCCGCAAAATCGTTTCCAAATTGATTCATGATGTTCGGATGAGAAGCATCTTCACCGGCATAAATTTCATCATAAGGACCATTTCATTATATATGTACTTTGAGAGAGTTTATCCGCGCTCAATAATTCATAACCCGCATATTGTGGTTGTATCTGTTGGGTAGCAATCTTACGAAAACGCTCGATGTCTTCTACAGTAAAAACAACTCCCGGGTGTTCAAATTCCGTAGGGTAGGTCACTTCTATGCGAGGCAACGGCCAACTATCTATATCGGTCGTCCCATCTTCTATTTCACTGTTACACGAGCATAGTGAGGTGCAGGCAATCACCATGCCTGCTACCTTTATCTGATTCTTTATATAATCTATCTTCATAATCATTTAACTATAAGGTGAATATAAGTCCATATTATTTCCCAGCCTCAACCTCTGAAAACGTCATCATTTCTTCTACACTCTTAAATGTACGTATCCAGTCTGCCGAGAATGAAGGAATATCGACTTTTAATATCTTGAACATAAAGGCTCTAATCGGAACAACCCCTTCTGTATTGGTAAACTGTGCTAAGGAAGATGCGTCATAATAAATAAACCAGTTGTGTACCATCTGACAATTTCTCAACTTTCATAGCCGGTGCGATATTTACGGTATTTCCCAAGTTAGCAAGATTAAGAGTATATTGTGCACCCGATGGTATATCTGTGCATTTCATGGCAATCACCGGATAATCTTTAAAATTCATATCCATCTGATTAGCTACCGTACTATAGACTCTTTGCATATACACGCGCTTATTATTATCAGCAGTCACGGTCATAACCAGTTTTTCCGTCTTTACGCTCCATAGAGCCAATATTACTATTGATAGCCCATCCTCAAAGTCTGTTGTGGCATCCCATACATAAAAAACCTGAGGCTACAGTCAAGTCGATAGTCGATTTATTGCCAGTCTCTATACAAGTGGCAGTAACAGTGGCTGCCCGAAGCCCATGGCTTTCACTTTTCCTCCTTCCACAGTCAATACCTTCTCATCGCTTGATGTCCATTCCACAGAACTTACAGTAGCTACTTCCGGTGTTAGTGTAAAAAGTCTAAATCAAGTTGCTGTTTCCAGTAGAGAACATCCGTATGAGGAACAATCTCAACATTCGTCGCAGGTTCATATTTCATCACTTTCAATGAATATTCTCCTCTTACATTACTGCCATCGTGCGTATATGCATAGATAGTCACATCTCCGGCTTTTATCCCCGTCACTACTCCATTCTTATCTACCGTCGCAATATTTTCATTGCTACTTGCCCAAGTCAAATAAGAATAAGTATGGTCAGCGGGCAATATATCATATTTCAACTGTAATTTATCAGTTTCGTAAACTCCTTCCTCAATGTTTGTAAACTGAATCCCGGTAGTCTTGATTACTTCCGGAATCACTGTTACCTCGATAGTCCGTACAGTGGATGCTGTTCCAAATCCTACCGATGGAGTTACGGTAATCATCGTTTTTCCCAACGATTTAGCAGAAATCGTTCCATCTTGTGATACTGTAGCTACCAATTCGTTAGTAGTCGTCCACTTCAACTCTGTATGATCCGCATTTTCGGGAGTAATATGATAGACAATAGTTGTATCTGTTCCCAACTGCACAGGCAGTTCACTACTCACTTCCAATGAAATAGCTGTAATCAACTTGTTCTCGGGCATGTCAGTAGTAAATTCCTTCTCTCCGCAGGAAGCTATTAACAGACATAAGCCAAGTAATACACCAGCCTCCCAATATCCTTTCTTAAACAATGAATATCTGTTTTTCATGTCACTTACAATTATTTGTTTTTATTATTATTCCCATCCGGGATTCTGTTGCAAATTAGATTCAACTGCAACTGGTCACTCGGCAACGGGAACAGATAGTTCTTTTCTTCCCATTTACGCCCCTTTTCAATAATGATACAACCTTCAGCATTGGTCTCATAAGGACAATTCGCCCACACTTTTTCATACTCCGTACCTTTCCACTGAATTCCTACAATATCCATCGGCATTTCTGTTTCTGCTGTCTTCCAACGTTTCAGGTCATCTAAGCGGAAGCCTTCATTGAATAGTTCAATGGTACGCTCACGGCGGATTTCTGTCCGCATATCCATACCCGCATTTTGGGTAATCAGTTCATTAGTCAATGGAGTCATAGCCGGATTAACACGGAGACGCACCAAATTCAAGGGAAATATTCAGGTCAGTATTCGAGATCTTGTCGTCCCGTTCATACACTGCCTCTGCATAATTCAACAAAACTTCAGCATAACGGATTATAGGAAAATCATAACCTTCTTTTTTTATCTTCCACCTTACGCTCTGTTGCCCATTTCTGATTGTGATATCCGGTCCCCGTCTTCGGCACAAAATTAGATATATATGGGTTCTTATCCTTTCCATCCCAAGAAGTACGTGGTTTCTGATTGTTCCAAAAGTTATCGTGAGGACGCATCATTGTATAACGCATACGATTGTCACGATCCTGAAATTCATCATCTATTTTCATATACCCTTTGAATTGAGGGTTTGTTTTTCCTCCATAAGTGATGGGAAGTCCATTTTGACAAAGATACATATTGGCGAATTTACGACTAATCCATATTGCATTATATAATGAACTTTGTGTAATATTCCAGTTGATAGGTGCCAATATTTCATCAAAGCGCCGAGCAAATATATATTCTTTATTAGCACTTTTCTGTAATCCGGCAGGATTAGACTTCGCATCCTCCAAGATGAACATATATTTCTGTGCACTGTCACCCAATGCTTCCGGTTTGAACAAACTGAATGTTTTGCTATCGATCACGTCTTTGGCAGCTTTCGCCGCAATATCCAGCAGTTCTTTTCCACGTTCTACGTTACCACGACTTTTTTGCCAGGTACCTTCGTACAACGCCACTCGTGACAAGAATGCCTGACATCCTTCCCGACTTATGCGCCCATACTCTTGTATTTCGGAGAACTTCGGTAACAGAGGAACGGCTTCTTTCAAATCTTTAATGATGAAATCAGCCACTTCACTACGATCATTCTGCTTGACATACATTCGCGCATCAGTTACCTCCATAGGTTCCTTCACCAAAATAGCATTGCCATATAGTTGCAATAAATCGAAATAAGAATAAGCACGAAAGAATTTTGCTTCACCCACATACTGGGCTATGTCACTCGGAGTGGCATATGACTCTGCATTTTTCAATAACAGATTCGTACGGCGGATGTGCGAGTAATTGCTGGTATAGTTAGCATCCGCAGGCTGTACAGCATTGCTTCCATTGCTAAATAAATTACGTTCATCTTTATTGGTAAACAGATCTGAAGTATAATCAGAATGTACCGGTTTTGTCGACTTATATTCCATTGCTCCTGAAAAGTGACGTGTCCAGCCATAGAATTGATTGGCAAATAGCAGATAGTCATCCGGTGTGTTCCAGTAGTTCGTTTCCGCCAACTGTTCTTGCGGCTCGAGATCAAGGCAAGAGTGTGTGGACAGTCCCAAGGTTAAAACGACAAACAGATTTTTTATTTTATTTAATCTCATACTATTTAATATTTAAAAGGTCAAGTTTAATCCTACCGTCAGGTTTCTCGTAAAAGGATAGCGGCCAAATGTCTCTACTTTGCGCGACGCTTCCGGATCCCATCCATCCTTGATTTTACTATTCTCCCACAAATCAGCTCCCGATACATAAATACGGGCATAGCTTTTATGAATTTAGTCTTCGAAAGCACATTTGCCGGAAACGTGTAGCCTAACGTAACATTCTTCAGACGAAGATAAGCACCATCTTCCACTGACCATGGGAAGAACAAATATAGTTATACAGATTGATCTGTGTCTGATGTGTGTAAGTGGGATAATGGGCGTTCGGCGTTTCTGCCGACCATACATTACCAACCGACTGATTCGTTGAATTATTATACCAAGACATCATCGGTATCCGCCAATTGTCATTCTTTCCTTTTGATTATTTTCGCCACCACGCCATACTGTGCGTTTACCGGCTCCTTGAAAATAACCGAGACATCGAAGCCTTTCCACGATAATCCGGCATTAAAAGAGAAAGACACCTTCGGATCGTCAGTTCCCAAATATACATAGTCAGCTTCTGTCAATTTACCATCTTTATTGACATCTTCATACATATTATCTCCCAAACGCAAGTTACCAGGCATAGCAATATTGTTATTGCCATTGGCATATTGATTAATATATTTATCCAACTGATCTTGCGTTTGTATCTTACCGCAATATTTCAAACCGAACACGGAATTCAACGGATAGCCTTCACGATTTGAAACTACACCGGATTTAATCACAGCGTCACCCCCATTATCTACCAATTTGTTAGTGGTATAGGTGAAAGTCCCCCCCCAGATGATAGGAAATTTCTCCTATTTTATCCGACCAGTTAATCGTGCCTTCCCAACCGTTTGCCTTAAAACTACCTCTATTAGCGGTAGGAGCTTTATCCCCCAATGTTCCAGGATAGGTGACATCAATCAACATATTGTTACACTTCTTCCAAAAAAGTTCGGCAGTACCTGTCAGTCGATTATCCAGGAAACCGAAATCCAAACCGATATTGTAGTTCTTGATGACTTCCCATGTACGGTCTGTACTCAACAGCTTACCGTTTGTATCCACATAGGAAAGTAAACCACTCCCCACTAATGCACCTCCATTCTGTTTGAAATCGTATAGCTGCACACCATCGTATCGATCAATACGTCCCTGATTACCCACTGTACCATAAGAAAGACGTAGTTTCAAATCATCGAAAACACCCAGCCCTTTCACAAACTCTTCTTCACTGATACGCCATCCTCCGGATACACCTCCAAAGAAAGCCCAACGATTCTCCGGCTGAAATTTAGAAGAACCGTCATAACGGAAATTTCCTTCAAGCAAGTATTTGGATTTATAGTTATAGTTCAAACGTGCAAAATAAGAAAGCAATGCTTCCTGATATCTGGAAGGTCCTTCATTCTTTTGTGTTGCGTAATGTTATCTCTCCTATTCCGTTGATAATATTCAGTGAAGGTAAAAATATTCAAAGCCTTAGTTGCAGTATAATCATATTCTTTCATGCTATATTGCGTACCAAGCATCATTCCGAGGTTATGACTACCGAATGTCCGCTTCCAGTTCAAATAGAAATTTAACGTATACAGATTGGTTCGTGCAGTTGTTTTAATATAATAAGTATCCTCTTGCCTGGGTTCCACACGCGTTTCCCGTTTTGTACCAGTGTAGTCATAATAATCTACTGTTTGGTTTTTCACGTCCCGAATGGCAGTAGAGGTGTTATACCCCCAAAGTGGCTACTGCATCAAAATGCTCGTCAAAACGATATTTAAATGTCTCACTGATATTGATACCGGAAGTGTTGAGTTTGTTGTCTCCTCCCAATTCACAACGCCAGTTGGGCGTAGCCCAGTTACCCCACGCATAAGGTTTCCCATCCATCGTGGAAGAAGGAAAACCCGGTTGTTGCGTTCCGGCTGTCAAAAGCTTCTCAATTTGCGTCGGTGACACTTGATCCTGACGATAATAGAAAATGATAGACTCAAGATCAAAGTTCTTTGTAAGATGGAATGTATTACTCAAACGAAAATTATAACGTTGATTCTTATTGTTACCCCATTTCAAATTACTATCATCATACATATATCGTCCGGAAAGACGGAAGACAGACCTTTCGTTACCACCCGATACGCTCAGTTCATGTGAAGTGGAAGCTGCTGTCCCCCACATGATATCTTGCCAATCGGTATCAAAAAAAAAGACGAAGTCGTATAAACCTTGGAAAGAATCCGGGAAAGGATTACCCGACTGCTCCACATTAATATAATGTCCCTTATTCTGACGAGCCAAAGCTACGTATTGCAGCCATTGATCGTCTGCCAGCTTTTTGTTATCATTCAAACGAGCTTGTTCCATAGCATCACACCACTCATCCAATGTCATCAGTGTAGGCTGCAACCCTACGAATTTAGCAGTTACCGAACCACTATATTCCACCTTTACCTTACCTTCTTTTGGCCTTTTTAGTCTGTACCAGAACAACACCTCCGGCAGCTTTACTACCATAGATAGCTGCAGAAGCGTCTTTAAGGAAATTGATGGACTCTATATCACCCGGATTTAATTGGGAAAAATCGTCAGACTCCACACCATCAATAATCACCAACGGAGCTGAATTATTCTTCGAGAATGAACCGCGTAATTTCATATTCCAGCTCTCATCTCCCGGAGCAGCCGAGTTACGGGTTATAATGACTCCCGGCACTTGTCCTTGCAAAGCCTGTGCAGGATTAGAGAGAGCTCCCTTATCCTTTAACATCTTGTCACTAACTACGGTCACCGCACCTGTTAGTGTTTCTTTCTTCTGTGCGCCATATCCTACAACTACCACTTCTTCGAGCACTTCAGTACTCTCCTTCATTGTCACATTTAGTACCGCTTTTACACCTGCATCAATTATTTGGTCTTCGTAACCGATATAACTAAATTTCAATTTAGCACCCGCAGGAACATCTAGCGAATAGTTACCATCAATGTCGGTAATCGTACCACCCGTTTGTCCGACTACACTCACATTGACGCCGATAAGCGGCTCACCTAACACGTCAATCACTTTTCCTTTAATTTTCTTCAGGGTTTGTGCTACCGACTGCTGTTCACCGACAGCCGCTTGTATCCCAGCAACGGGATACACCACACACACCAAACAAGCAAAGATTGTTATCTTCTTCACCTGCTTTACCATACATAGCATTTTCTTTCGGAGTTTCATGAAATTAAATCTGAGGTTTTTACATTATTATTTTTATTCTCAAGACTCGGCAAGATGTGCAGACATCCCGTCATTTTACTTTTTTTCTGCTTTTTTCTTCATTGGCTTCACTTCTATTTATTGATTCAGTTCATATTAAATGCAATTCTTCATATATCGGCGCATGTCACGACGTCCTAAAAATAAATGATAATCTACCGTACGCTGACTAAGATTCAACATATTGGCTATCTCTTCCGTATCTTTTTTCTTCATAACGGCTCAACGCATACACCGTACGCCGTTGTACAGGAAAAGGCAGCAAGTATCCGTTGTTCTGTCTTACACAAGTCATCGGCAATAATCTTCTCTTCTGTTTCATTAGTAAAAGAAGGGATCATATCATAGATATAATTATTCACTTCTTGTTTTTTTGTAGTATCTGCGTAAATAATCGGTTACGATGTTACGGGCAATGGTAAACAAGAAATACTTTACAGTATCCGGACGAAGCATTTGTTTATAATCCAATAAACGTACAAATACATCTTGAGCCAAATCTTCTGCCTCACAACGATGAGTGATGCGATAGGTTATGTAATTGAGAATTATCTGGTGATACTCTTTATAAGAGCAAGTTATGATATCATCAAAAAGTATTAGCCATCATTGTTATTTTAAAGTTCTCTATAATATTGAATAAAGGCAGCAAGAGGAATTCCCATTGTCCGGATAATTAGGATATGGATGGGGATTTCCGGTCTGTATTCCGTCACGATTCCGGTTGTACCCTTTTTCATTATCAATGGTAATGCCTATGTCAACGACATAGTATCCTTCACTTTCCCTACCATCAAATGTATCAATGATATTTTTTTCGCAGTTGCCACATGGATGCATTCTGCCGTAACGTAAAATCTCCTCTGACATTGTTGAGCGAACCACAGGTTGTACACGGGATCAGAATTATAAATTTACCATCGGGCACAGCTTTGTAATATGACTCTTTCATCTCGGCAATCTTTTTATTCCATTCCCGATAATCGGCCGTCAAACTGTCGCGATAATCATTGAGCCCCAACATCTGTGCAAAGAACTTAGGTGCATCAAGATTCCACATATCCAGATATTTTCTATAATTGAAAGCCCATTTTCTCTCATCAACCTCAACATTCTTCCACTTCTTTCCTGTATAAACCATGTAGCTTCCCACGTGCATTATCATACATTAAATCGTTTTTCTTCGGAGCTGCCAAATAACCTGTCTCCTTATCGAATTTAGTTATGCATTGATCGTATCTCCCACAGTTATAGACTATTTCAGTATCTGTCAGTTCACCATTAATCACCTTATAACAGTTTTTCCAAAACTCACAACTCCCCCAATATCTATATTCACCCACAGGTTGCATATATCCATGATATGATGTCATCTCTCCTTTAGGAATCTCGAAGTATTTCTTCACTGTCCATCCACCCCGCCCTTCATCATATTGTCCTTCTTCATTCTTTATATTCCTTAGTCCGACCAGTTTTATACCGGGAATATAATTCTTCGACAGCAACGCGTCCCTGAAAAAGCTCCGTTGACAAAACTGTCCCCCAGTATCTGAACAGTAACTTCCTGAGTTCCTATTCCTTTTTTCCCTACGCATATAGAAATTGCTTTTTTCCTTTTATTATTTCAAACTCATCCGAATTGACCAATTCGATTTTCATATTCGATCCATCCACAGGAGTATCGACAGAAGCTACACGGATTCAGTTTTCTCGAATAAACACAGTCACCCGAAAATCTCACAAAGTCATTGTAAGGTCTCCATCTTTTTAATTAGTGCTTCGACAAAAACATCATTCCTTATATCCGAAAGCATATACAGTTTGCCCGGAATACAAATGTCATTTTTAAAGTTACTTTTCTGTCCCCAAAGCGGATGAAGTGAAAAAAAGAAATAGTGGTAATACAATAAATGTTCTTTTAGATAGAATATTCTTCATGGTTCCATCATTTTGCAGTTCATAGTTATTTTTAATCACACTGCAAAAATAGACGAATCCAATCGACACCATTGAGATAATTTGTCCCGATTATTAGGTTAGTTTGTCTCATTATACCCTTTTTAGGGCATTTTCAGTATATAAATGGGAATGGAGAGACTTTTTATTTAGTCTCTCCACTACCATTCGAACGATATTGCGTCGGAGTGAATCCGAACTCTTCTTTAAAGTATTTATTGAAATATTTAATGGAATTGAATCCGACCCTGTCCGAAATCTCCGAAATATTATATGAACTGCCCCGAAGCAACTGGGCAGCTCGTTTCAATCGGACAGAACGAATAAAATCATTCGGTGTCAATCCTGTAATGGACTCAAATTTACGGTATAGCTGACTACGACTCATCCCCAAGTCATCACACAAGTTATTAACCGAGAACTCCGGATTTTCCATATTCTCTTCCACCAACCGTAAAAGGCTTTCTCCACAAATTCTTCATCTAAAGAAGTAATAGTGATATTCTGAGGAGAGATTTCTATTTCTTTTATGAAATATTTCCTTACGCTTTTCCTGCTGTTCTAAAAGCATATTAATACGCGTCAGTAATATGTCATAATTGAAAGGTTTCGATATATAAGAATCAGCACCAGCTTTATAACTTTCTATCCGAGCTTCGTCTGAAATACGTGCCGTGAGCAAGATAATCGGGATATGTGAGGGTCTGAATATTGTTTTTTAATCCGACACACATTTCCAGAACCATCCACTTTCGGCATCATCATATCGGATATTATCAGGTCCGGCGACTTATGTATGGCAACTTCTTCGCCTTCGGCTCCGTCTCCAGCCTCCAGAATATTAAATTGACCTATCAATTGTTCCACCAAAAAACGACGGAATTCTACATTGTCTTCCACTATCAAAATAGTTTTCCTGTCCGAATATACCACCTTTTCTTCCACATCGGGAGACATAGCCGGAATTTTGGATTCACTGTCGTCTCCTTTCAAGTCGGATGGAATATATATCAAAAATGTTGTTCCTACTCCTATTTTGCTATGCACTTCTATCTTTCCGTTATGCAAAGAGACATATTCTTTGACCATATGCAAACCAATACCGGAACCTGTCACACCAGGAATTGGCTCCGACTGATAAAAGCGGTCAAATATCACATTCAAGTCTTTTTCACTGATTCCACATCCTGTATCGGATATTTCGATTCTTACGAATATCTTTTCATCTTTTTTCTCCGTCGCTACAATCGTTGAGATAAGCCCTCCATCAGGAGTGAATTTAAATGCATTGGAATAAATATTATTCAGAATCCGTTGCATTTTCGTATCATCAAACCAGATATTCATGCCAGGACATTCACTCTCTATCGAAAACTTTATAGAATCGATTTGTCGCCAGTTCTTTAAACCCTGAACCAATGTACCGCACAAACTCTACGATGTCAGCCTGATGTAATTTCAGACTTTCACCTCCCATCTCCAGTTTCCGAAAATCAAGCAGTTGATTAATCAACTCCAACAAATTACCGGCATGGTTATAGATTGACTTCAATTTGTCCTTCATTGGATTCTCCGCTTGTTGAATAAAGGATACCTAAAGGCGTCATTATCAAAGTAAGCGGAGTACGGAATTCGTGACTGATATTGGTGAAAAAGCGGAACTTCATCTGATTAAGCTCTTCTTTCTGCTGTTCACGTTTCAATGCCTCTTGTTCGAACTGCTTTTTAAGTTTTTTCTTCCTATAAGCTTTTAAAAACAAATAGATGACTCCACCTGCAATCAATATGTAAAATATGTAAGCAGGAACAGTTGCCTTTCAAAAAGGCGGAAGACGACAATAGTCATTTCTGCGGCCTGTTCTCCCCAACTTCTGTCATTATTGGCTGTGTATACCACTAATTTATATTTCCCCGGATGTAAAAACCGGTATGGTAGCCACTCCCAGACCATTGGTCTTTATTTCATTCAGTCCGGATCAAAATTCTCGAGTTTATACCTATAGTAGGTTTGCAAAGTATTCACATAGTTAAGCCCGGCAAATTCGAAAGTAACAAAGTTCTCATTATACTTCAAATGAATCTCACGAGTATTATTTATCGGATATTCAAGAATAACACGCCCTTTATATTCTGTGTGTTCCTTAACAGGAGAATTGAACAGACGGAATGCAGTGAATATAGGTTTATTGTGGACATGATTATAATAAATCTTTTGAGGTTGAAACGAATTAATGCCATGATGACCGCCAAAATACAGTTCTCCATCACGGGTTTTTAACGATGAATTCTCATAGAACTTTCCTCCCTGCAATCCGTCTTCTGAACTGAAAGTTGACTATGAGAAAATCATATCCTTCAGAAGTCTCTTTTAATTCAATTCGTGAGATACCACTTTACCGTTGATACCCAATAAATACCGCTATCATCCTCAATGATTGACGATATAGAATTGTTAGCCAATCCGGTCTCTGTAGTTATCGTATGAGCTTTCTTCTTTTGTTCGTCCCATACACGAATTCCAATATCCGTCCCAAACCATTCTAGCGAATGGCTATCTTTGTACACACAATTATAGCTTACCTGAGGCCCCATAAATTTAGGATTATCCGGATCGTCTATTTCAGGAACAAAGATTTTATCTTTATGAGTATCATAGTAGTAAATACCATTTTCCCCAAACACCGCAAAAGTAGAATTGCTGACAGGATAAAAACCATAATCGCGTTTATGAAAGCTAATCTTCGGATGTTTATCCCGCAACAATCGTATTTTTCCCGTTGAGGTGTCTAGCTCACCTACTCCTTCATTACTGACACTGACCCAGTAACGCCCATCCGGATCTTCATAAACTGCTCGGGAGATATTCTGCTCCGGGAATAACTCTGTATTAACTAATTGTTTATTGTAATATCTCACATTTTTTCCATCTATGCAGCAAAATCCATTCAAATACGTTCCAACCCACAATCTCTTTTTTACTGTCTCTATAAAGAGTCAGACAAAGATCACCGGACAGAATATCTTTGAATGCCCTGCTGACTTCTCCCGTAGAAGGAGAGTAACGCATCAATCCGTATGCAGTAGTACCAATGAGTATCGTTCCGTCTTCGTCTTCCAACAAACAACGCACCGATTCGTTGGTAATCATTGTTTTATTCTGAACAGTCTGAATTAGCTTTGAACTTATACATACTCGGATTATAGTAACAGATACCTTGCCACAAAGTGCCTACCCAAATTCCGCCATTATTATCGGCAAAGATGCACTGTATGTCATTACTTAACACTGCCGTCACCTAATTTCAATCCGGGCATTGTTTCAATTCTATGTGTAGAGTTTTCAATTTTCCGCAATCCAGACCACGAAGAACCGACCCATGCGTTTCCTTGCTTGTCCAAATCCATACAGGTAAAGAAGTTGGACATACCTTTAATGGTGCTTATCTCTTGCCAACCTTTATCAGTTTTATCACGATAGCAAACAGCCTGATTATACATCAGCCATAGATTCCCATCGGAGGTAGATTGTATTTTTAACCGGTCTGTAGCTTCAGAGATACGTCCTACAAAAAAAGTATCCTGACCGGTGTAATCTCGCAAGGTTTTGGCCCAACGACGAATTAGCCCGCTCGAATATACGATATAATAAGTATTCTTATATTGAGCTAACTCGTACGGAATACCGTGCCGATATGTAAAGTCACTGTTCCCCTTTTCGATTATCTCTGTAATTCTCCTGCGGATATATCAAAAAAAAATAGAATGTATTATCTTCGGTAAGAAACCAATAGTTCTTGCTCTCATCAATAAACAAATTCTTCAATTTTCCACTTACTCCCATCCGGCGTAATTCGGAATCAATATCATAAATAAACTGATTGGTATTCAAATCGAATAATAACAAATATCCCGGAGATTTCATCCATATCCGTCCGTAAGCATCGTGATAATCTTTAAATATTTGATTCCGGTTGAAATCCCATTTATAGATTTTCCGCCTATCGTGATAAAAATGATCGAATGTAGCACCATTGTAGATGTTTAAAATAGAAGCTGTTCGAATGACCATACGACCATCCGGTGCCATTGTAAAATATCGTATTTGATTATCCGACATCCCATCAACCACATCCCAATGCCGAAACATATATTGTGAGTATACCTTAAAAATGCTTAGCAGGAGAACGAGTGTGATAATGCTTGTACGCTTTGTATTTTTCATAAGCCAGCCTAATTTGCCAGACAAAAATAGAGATTAAACATCAATACAACAAGGGTATACATTATAATTTTCGAAAAAACACAAATGATTAAGCGAGATAGACGTTTCATTCGTATTTCATTTAAATAAGGAAACCAATTTATGCAAAATGTAATATGAAACGAATTCTTTTTATGTCTTTCAGCAGCTTTATATTTACTTTTTATCCATGCAGAAAAAATAAAGCATCCAGCCTTTATTACTTTATACCCCTCAACGAATTGAGCAGGCAAAAATAAGTGTCAGACAGGATACACGAATGTCTGAAGCTTGGAATTCAATCAGGAAAACTGCCGATAACCTATTGCAGAAAACTCAATTGAATAAGATAGACTATTTAGCACTCTCATTTCTAATGACGGATGAAAAGAAGTATGCTGATAAAATAAAAAGAGATTTTTTGCTGGATGTCACTGAGGACGAAACTTGGGGCAATCAAGAAAATGATGGCTCGTACCCCAGCCTGGAACGCCGACCTTGAGATTGCACATAAAGCTTTTTATGCAGCAATAGCTTATGACGCCATCTATCAAGAACTTTCTCAATCTGAAAGAAGAAAAAATAGCTCACGGATTAAAACGTCTGGCAATGGACCCGCTATTAGGTGACTGGATCTTGGAGCCAACACGTATTCATTCACTAAACTCAATGGGGCACAACTGGTGGACTTCTTGTACGTGTATGGGTGGTCTACTTGCACTAAGCTTACAGAATGAATTGGAAGAAGCAAGAGATGCTGTAAAGATTATCAACGAAGTCCTTCCCCCGAATGGTTTGAGTTTGCAGGAGATGTGCTTCATCAAAAGCCAAAGACCTTTGATGAGACCGGTGGAATGTATGAATGTCTGAACTATGCAAACTACGGGATTCAAGAGGCTTTATTATTCCGCTTAGCTTGGATGAATACTCACAAGGAAGATAAAGCAATAGAGATACCCCAACTGGAGAAGTTATCAGATTTTTTTGTACATATCTGTTATCCACGTACAGGTATGCTTTATAATATAAACTTCGGGGACAGTCATAAAAACACGGCTGCCGAAAGTAGTCTGATGTTATTATATGCAATGGGGATTCAAAATGATGATATGCTTTGGTATATGAATCAGATAGAGCAAGGGCAACACCGTGATGGATATTTTATCGACCGCCCGATAGGATTTCTCTATACTCCCGATTTGAGTAAAGCACCCAAGGTTCCTAAACTAAAGAAATCACAATTATTCAAAGACTTCGGTTGGGCAACCATGCGCAACTCTTGGGAGAAAGATGCCACAATGTTAGCCGTCAAGTCCGGATATACCTGGAATCATTCTCATGCCGATGCCAATTCATTCATAGTCTTTCATAAAGGAGAGGATATTATCAAAGATGGAGGACGATGTTGGTATGCGAATCCCGAATACCGCAACTACTTCTTTCAAAGCGAGGCACATAATGTCGTATTATTCAATGGCAAAGGGCAAAGACGAGAACAGCAATATTATGGTTCTACCTTAAGAGGATATCTGCATTATCTGTTGGATGCCGGAAATATAAAATATGTGTTGGCAAATGGTACAGGTCCTTATTCGGACCAGTTTAGCCGCAACTTCCGTCACTTTTTGTGGATAGACAACGTCATCTATATCATTGATGATTTAAAAACCTATGAAACCGGTCATTTTGAATGGTTGTGGCATCCGGGAGGAATAACTGAGAAAAAAGGGACAGATCTAAACATTACAAATGGAAATTCTTCAGTAATAGTCCGTCCATTATATCCTCGCACGTTGGCACGATCTAATTTTGTGCATGATTATCCGGACAATTTGTATTGGGAAGTAATAGAAGTACCGACTGAAGATTTGAAAAGTAAAGATAGTTATTATTCTTTTCACTTGCCTGACGAAGTCAATAGAGTGAAAAGGTGTGACTGCTATTATTTTAAAAGAGACTCCCGATGAAAAAGAGCTTCCTGAGATTGAGAAACGTGAAGGTAAAAACTGGATTGGTTTACGCATCCGCAATAAGGGTAAGATTACAGATATTTATATTAATCAGTTAGCAGACGGACGATTAATGCATAGCAATTCATGGATTGAAGCCGATGGCTGGTCTACAGATGCTTATATGTTTATAGTTACATATCCGGAAAAGAGCGCTCCGGCAGATGCTAAAGAGTATTTTATTGGTTATGGCAGTTCATTAAAAAAAAGAGGAACTACCTCTTATTTCTCCTCGCTGGCAAAACTATTTATTATTCAGAAAGAAGAAAATAGACGCATGCAGCTATGGATTGATGGCTCCACCAAAGTCAAAGCCTATATCAGAAGTTTACAATGCCCGGTATCTGTGTCTGTTAATGGGGGAAAGTATTCCCATAGTCTATGATCATTCAAATCTAAAAAATCGAATTATAAAGCGCGAACCAAGTGGAATGAAATGATAGCATCGAGACTATATTTCATTATCAGCCTATTATCAGAGGTTATTATCAAGAGAGCATTGATATTCATTTATTTGAATGTTATACTAACTGTTTGACAATAAAAATAGGTGCAAGCTACAAATACATTCAGTGTGTCGGAATTTCCGACACACTGAATGTATTTAGAAAACATATCAAACAGTCAAAGATGGCATCTCCTATTTTATAGCTACTTTCGTCTGTAATCTTATGTCATCGGAAGCAGCACCAATCATTATCTGAAAAGTTCCCGGCTCCACAATCCTCTTTAAATTCCGATCGACAAGCGAGAAATCCTCTTCGGACAAAATAAACTTCACTTCCCGTTCTTCACCACGCTTCAAAAACATTTAGATGGAAAAGATATAAACAGGATAAATAGTAACTTCTTCATAAAACAAACATAAATAAAAGAAACCTGCTTACCAAAAGAATATTATCTTTTCAGTAAGCAGGCTTTCACTCATATTCAAAAATGCAAAGAGCAAAAACTCTCACAAATTTGTGTGTTCCATTAATTGATAGCTATCGGAGCATCCAACGTCTTAATAGTAATTCCATTTGTAGTACCGTTTATACGCCCTGTGGCATCTTTGATAACTCCACCTTCCTGAGTCTCTGATCCGTCTAGTTTATAATAAAGTGCCAAGCCTTCTGAAGCAGGGTCAACACCCAGCATATTCTGCTTAAGTTGATTTTCCGTACGGGCTACACTCCAAACACGGACTTCACTCATTTTACCATGGAATGGACGTTCACCCCATTTAAAACCATAGATTCTACCAATATAAAAACCCATATCCGAATTCGGATCAAAACCGTCAATCCCCCAATCTGAACCAGCCCATTTCTCACCATTTACATAAATACCTGTTTTTCCTGTCGGTTGATCATAAGTCAACGCTACATGATACCAACGATTTGTTAACAACGGTTTCGTTACACGGTAGTTCTGTCTTCCGGCCACTTCCAAATAATCTTTAGGAGTAATTCCTCCTCCTGCATCACCGATACGGAGAATCATCACACCTTCGGTTCCCATAATCGTATTATTATCGAGGAAATAATCCACATTAATCAATGCTTCGTAAGTGAATGACGAGAAGAAAGTACCGACAGGGAACTTCACAGAAATATAGTGATTACTGAAGTTACCAGCTTTGGTAATTTTCAACGGTTTGGAGAAAAAGAAATATGCAATGTTTGTTCCGGAAAGAGTCGACACCGAAGACGAATGCACCCGCATAGGCAAAACATATGAGTTCCCGGCTTTCAAGGCTTCTAACCCGGAAAGTTCGACTTCTATATTATCCGCATACAATTTTCCACTCGAAATAGAAGATGTCGTACTGCTTAGCTTTTACCTGCGAAACATCAAGCATCTCATAATTTGTGCCATACTTTGCATTGTATTCGTCTACTACACTTGGTTCGGCTACACTATATGATACGTCTACCTGAGAGGAAGTTGCTGACGAGAGTCTTGAAACCAGATCAAATGTCATTACTTCCATTTCATCTTCCACCGAGAAATTATATTCCTTGCTTTCGAAATAAACCTTAGGCTCCAGCAGGTCATTCATGCTGTCGTTGCAAGCGCCCAACAATAACGCCATACTACCTACCATCAAATAATAGAATATATGTTTATTCATCATCTTTTTTACTGTTTTAGAATTTTATAAGTCCACTTATTCCTGCGGTTTATTTTCCGCTTCGTTTTGTTTCGCTTTCCATTCATTGAAAACCCGCTGATTGATTTGAATAGCCTGACGCATCCATTTATAATTTGGCGTATTGTCATAATCATTATCGAAGCGATAAGCTCCTACTCCACCTTTATAACCTTCTTGCGGCATAGCAGCAGCCTGCTTCAGCAATTGACCTCCATTAGTGGCATACTTTTCAAAGTTCTCTGTGCAGATTATTTTTTTAGGATCAACGCCATAACCATCAAAACCGGGATTGGAACTACCATAACTTTGTATAATCCAATAATCGACATACTCATCCAATTCATGGGTAAGCCCATAAATATTTCCATCAATACAGATCATTTTATGTCCTTTACCTTCCGGATCGCTTTTCGGGCCAATGTAATTATTCATTTCTTTAACCAAATGAATCAAATGCTTATTCTGACTCAATGTGCCATCCATATCAAAAACACACCACTACCGATTTCCCAGTCTACATCATAACCGTCCCATTCGTTTGCATACAAAAAGAATCGCACAGAGCTTTGGCAAACTTCGCCAGACATGCATAATGGTTTTCACTTTCAAACTGACCTTCAAATCCCCAATATTTCCAACGGGCTTGTTTCTTCGCCGTTTCCAATTGAGCCGCCGACCAGCCTTCTTCCTCCGCTTGTTTTTCCACTTCGAGGTATACCGAATTTGGTGTCGCACCCTTACCAAGATAAGAAAGCAGACTTACCTGCAACAGTTTCGTTCCTTTCACCTTTTGCACAAACTCTTTATCTGCCTTCTGCTCCGGAGTGATTTCATAACGTCCTGGAGCGCCACTCCACATAGAAACAAAATCCATACTATCGGGCATAGCAGAGAGATATCCTCTTCGATAAGCTCCAGCAGGCGCCCAATTGGAATACCATCCGAAAGCTACGGGACGATTGTAATTCCAAGCAGTCGCCTTATAGGCGCGCAGATTGGCATAATATGCCTCACTCTCCGCATTGTTCATTGTGGCATACCCGCCTATATGGTCTATCTCAATATTCTCCACATCCATGCAAGAAGTTACCATCATGCCTGTCAATGGAATAATATATAACAATTTTCTTAATGATTTCATATTCTTCATCTGTATTAAAATGATACATGTAGGTTATCTCTTACAATCCCACCACAAACGGGTAGAAGACTTATCTTCGCCACCTGCACCGTTATTGAACAACTTCAAGGCTGCTTCATAAATAGCCTTTCCCTCGTTAGTCTGAGAAAAACTGGTGGGATAAATCATACGGCGAATACCGCCCCTCAAGAGTTGCGCCTTGCACTGCTCCTTTCAAAGTCTTAATGACATTCAACTTCGGATAACCGGTTCTTCTCCATTCCGTCCACGCTTCCTGCCCGTTAGGAAACAAAGCAATCCATTTCTGAATCATAATTTTTTTTCCAACTTCTGCTCTGTTGTTCCTTCAAACTTGACAGTAGTCTCACACGGAGCAGAAAGTGTTTGCCCATACTGATAATGGGAAAAAACATATGCCCGAGGTGCCAAATTGGAATTCATATAATCGTCTACAGGAGCGGTCACACCATTCTCCTGAAAAGACATATCAATGCCCTGTTTATACCATGAATCCGCACTGCCGAAACCTTCCCACACTAAAGCTGCTTCCGCACGCAAAAAATAAACTTCCGATGCACGCAGCCAATATGTAGGAGTTCCACTTTGAATATTGGGCTTTGAGCAAGATTTATAGATATCATTCTGCGCATTGGCATGCCCTGCCGGCACCGCTTGATACGTTTTTTTCCGTCGAAAGCCTCAACACCATAAGAGGCATTACCATCCATCGGCAAAAAATAAACGCTCAAACGCGGGTCTTCATATCCCATCAGATAAGAAAAGATGGAAGAACCCATACGAGCTTCATTATAGTTGCCTGCCAACCATTCAATGTTGTTGCGGAAAGTCATACCTGCCCCTTGACTCATTTGAGCCGCATCATCCTTAGCCGTCATCACGCCGATAGAATGATTCACTGCTTGAGTAGCATACTTTTTCGCCAGTTCCGCATCAGCGAAGCGGACACGCATAGCCAAACGAAGCATCAGCGAATTGCCGTATTTCACCCATTTGGTAGCATCTCCGGCATATACCGCATCATAAGCGCCCATTACATTCACCCCATTTTCCGCCTTTTCCGTTAATTCTTCAATGGCTGCGGTCAATTCTTCAAACATCGCCGTATACACCTCTTTCTCCGAATCGAACGGAATGTTCATTGTAGCGTCCGCCGCATGAGAATAAGGCATCGGGCCGAAACTTTCAAGTGTCTTGTGCCAAGCGGAAATCTTCAGAATTTGAGCCAAAGCAAAGACTTCGGGCGTACCATTTTTCTCGGACGCTATTTTCAATTTCTTCCAAGGATCAAGAGCATTGGTATAAGACTGTGTATAGGTCGCTTTTATCCAATTGTCCAACAAATAATAAGTAGTATTGTTACTACCTGCGTTCCAACCGTTACTGTTGTTCTCGCCAAAAAATCCACTCCAATTATCGGCCGATAGATGATAAGCTATTTGATATTCATTGATAACATCTGTATCATCAGCCTGTGTGCCTACGGGAATCACTGTCCGTTGCATAGCTGTAATCAGCCCTCCGACTTCAAAAACCATCCATCGCACCTTCTCCGTCGCTCATTTCAAATTGGTTGGTATTGATTTCTTCAAAATTGCATGAGGCAAATAGCGCCATTGCGCATATCACCGCTAATAGTTTAAAATGATTCATTTTTCTCATAATAAAAAGAAGGTGTATTATAATTTAAATTTAATACCGAAGCCAAAGCTACGAACACTCGGTTGCATAAAATAATCATTACCTTGTCCGTAAGTACTAGTGGAAGGAGTCAGTTCCGGATCGAACGGAGCTTCGCAATACAACATCCAAGGATTGTTGGCTATAAACGAAACTGTAACATCTTTCAACACGTTACCAAACCACTTATTAGGCATAGTATAGCTAAAGGTAAGTTCTTGCAAACGAATATTAGTGGCACTGTATACATAGTAACCGGAAGTTTCATAATTTCCCGTACCTGTCATCTGATAATAAGACTTCGCATCTACCAGACCTTGTCCCTTCAACAATACGCCTCCCGCTTCACGAGCCTCAGCCGAACGTTTGGACACACCGTAACGATCAAGCAATGCCTCTGTAGAAGAGGTCACCACGCCTCCAAAACGTCCGTTGATCTGGAATCCGAGCCCAAAGCCTTTGTATGTCAACATATTACTCCATCCCATATTGAAATCAGGAGAAGTTTTTCCCAAATAAACGGGTTCCCCCTTTTCCATTCAAAGGTTCCGTCGCTCTTTACCTCAACATATCCCAAGTGGTCTTTCTTCAAGAAGGTGTTGGCATAAATATCGTGGATACTTCCGCCTTCTTTCAAGATGACACGACCACCATCCTTCAAAACCTCCGGAATATTAATCGGTTCATCCATCAAATCCGTATGATAGTTTTCAACCATCTCCTTAATCTCGTTTATATTACGAGAGAATGTCAATGTTGAAGAGATTCCTAATCCGAACTTAAACTGATCGGAATAGCTTAATGAAGCCTCCCAACCACGATTTTCCACATTACCGGCCTGCAAATAAATCTGCTTGTATCCGGTAAATTCCGGAAGATCACCCAAGAAAGTCTGATTGTATGTATTAGAATGATAGTAGGTTACCTCCGCACTTAATTTATTCCACAACTTCAGACTTAATCCAAATTCGTATGACTTTGTACGCTCTGCCTTGAAATCAGTAAACGGATAGATACCGGTAGGATCTAATGCACCACCCACAATAGGGGTAGTTACCGTACCCGGAGTCAGTCCCGAACGGGATACAGGCGCACCGACTTCCGTATACGAACCGCGAACTTTCAGGTAAGAGATAAATTCGGGCAATTTGACCATCTCGGAAATAATCCCGGATAGACCGATTGAGGGATAGAAGAAAGATTCTTCATCGGTATTCACCAAACGTGAATTCCAGTCATTACGTCCGGTCAGCGTCAAATAAAGCATACTCTTCCAACCAAGTTCCAAATTGGCAAAAACAGCATGATTACGTACACGACTATCACCACCCTTTTCTGAGATACGACCATTAGCCGGATCGATATTAGAAGCCGCAAATTTATTGGGCACTCCCAATAATGTCCCTTTGTATCCTCTCTCCAATGCCCAATAGTTAGAATAGTTCCAACCCGCATTGGCAGAAAGACTGAAATCAGCTATATGTTTATTTACGGTCAACATAAAGTCGGCATATTCTGACGGTCTTCATAGTTATTGTATCCATACAGTCCTTTCTTTCCTTCCGCAAATTTATCGTCGGATGAAGCGTAAATCTTGCGTTCAAACAATACATGTGTGTCATCCATTCTGAAACGGGCTGTCGCATTCAACCAATCGGTAATATTATAAGTCAACCCTACGTTAAACATATAACGACTCTTTTCATTCGTAGCTACATTGCGATAAGCAGTCCAGTAAGGGTTCTGTGAAGCATATACCGGATCTGCCACCGGCCAATACTGAACCGGAAGTTGGCGACTTTCATCGAAATGTTCGAATGACTTAATTCCATCAAAGTCTTCACCACGAGGGAACAAATAGGCGGCCATCACCGGATTCCAATATTGTCCTTGCGATACCATATTCTTGTCTTTCTGTTTCACATACGACGCACCTAAATCGAGTTGTAATTTATCATTAAAGAAAGTTGCCGTATTACGGATTGTGAAATTCAAACGTTCATATTCATTATTAGGCACAATACCTTTGGAATTGGTAGAAGAAACAGAAGCAAAAGTCTGATTCGATTTCGTACCGGTGGTCAACGTAACCGAATTAATAAAGTTTGTTCCGGTATTAAAGAAATCCTTCTTAGGATCATAACTTGTAGGAGTCAACAGTTTCTCACCCCAGCTTTCATACATATCTTTTTTGTTACCATACGTATTTTGAAACTCAGGAGTCATATAAGCTTTGCTGAACTCTGAAGAAGAAGAGAACTGCACTGAAAGTTTTCCTTCTTTTTTTCCTTTTTAGTGGTAATCAAAATTACACCGTTAGCGGCACTACTACCATACAACGCAGCAGCCGAAGGACCACTCAAAACAGAAAGACTTTCAATATCTTCGGGATTGAAGTCGGCGATTCCTTCTGTTCCGGCCTTACCTTCACCCATAATACCACTGTCGGTATTTCCCATATTGGTATTGAACAAAGGAATACCGTCCACCACATACAAAGCATTGTTATCACCTTCGATAGATTTTGCACCACGCATTACAACACGTGTCGCACCACCAACTCCACTAGCACTTTTGTTAATACTCACTCCGGCTATCTTACCGTTCAGCGAGTTTACGAAGTTAGCATCTTTTACTGTAGTCAGAGCATCTCCCTTGACTTGTTGTACATTGTAAGACAACGCCTTTTCTGCACGTTTGATACCCAATGCCGTTACAACAACTTCATCGAGCACTTCTGTATCCTGCTTCATTACAACCGGATAGAAATCTTTCTTGGAAACAGGAATTATCTGTGCAGCATATCCGATATAAGATACTTTGAGAATAGATTTCTCTGCTGCCTTGATCGTAAAGTTACCATCGAAATCGGTAATCGTACCTGTAGAACTACCATCCACAGATATATTTACTCCAATCAACGGTTCACCGCTCTCATCAGTAACCTTTCCTTTGATATTTTTAAGGATTTGTGCAACTACAGGCTTCTTTTCAGCTATTATAATGTAGTTACCTTGTATTTGGAATGAAAAGCCCGTCCCTTTTAAGATGGTATCAAGTGCGGTTTCGAGGGATGCATTCTGCAAGTTTAACTGGGCTATTACTTTTTCCTTTTAATTCGGAATCACTATAATTTATAGACTTTTTGGACTGTTTTTCCACAGTCTTTTAAGGCATCAATGACAGTAATATATTCTTTTGTTGGATAGTTATTTTACTATCATTTTGAGCCAAAGCGAAAGTCTGTATAAGAATAAGACTTAAAAAAGTGAGAAAGACCCGCTTATGAGCTATTTTTTCTGCTATTTTTTCGTAGATTTGTAGCATCTTTAGTATTAGTTAATTGGTTATTATTCTAGGATCATTCAGAATAGCGTCAATATTACGCTAATATTAAAAGAGATTGATTTCATATCCGGGAGGAACGGCCATTCCTTCCGGGTATTTTTTTGCATTACGTATTAAATTTAAAAGGTTCTACAATATATTTATTCTTTACTAGTTACATAGCACTTATTTCCCTTGATAACATAGTTTACATTTCCTACAACTTGCGATATAATCTTCATAACTTCTTCCAGATTCGCCTGTTTGGAGAAGCGGAAACTATATGTATTCTTTTTCAAGCTATGAAGGCTATATACAAAAGCATAAGGAAATTTGCGTTCAAGACTTGTAAAAATATCCTCCAGATACATATTACTAAAAACCAATTCCCCACGTTGCCATGCCGTCACATCATCTATCTCAGGCATCCGCAGATTGTGCGCTTTCGTATGTTTGTCATACACCAACTGTTCATTAGGCTTTAAAATAATATTGGACAGCAAGTTATTGAATTCAACTTTCACACTACCTTCCAGCAAAGTAGCCATCAGTTCGCTATTTTCCGGATAAGCATTTACATTAAATTCAGTACCTAAAGCAGTAACTTGATAATCATTGGCCTTTACAATGAAAAGGATGCTTCTTATCCGGTTTCACTTTAAAGTTGGCCTCACCAATCAAATATACACTTCTAGTCTCTCCTGTAAATTTTTCCGGATATAGTAGTATACTCTTCGAATTCAACATGACATATGTACCATCCGGTAATGTAAGTTCACGAATTTCCGCTGTCGGTATATAGCATTCAACTAAATCTTTTTCCGGCCGTTCCTTTTCCAACATCAAATAAATAGAAACAGATGAGACTGCTAACAATAAAATAGCTGCAGCTCTCCATATAAGCAACTGGTAATTTCTACGTGAAGTGATAGACTGCATTCCCAGATTCTGCCGCATTCGTTGTATTGATTGTTGCATGCCATCAGGCACTTTCTGTTCTCCGGCTTGTTTCCATAGCTCACGAAGAGCCTCACTCTTTTCATCAACATGCTCCTCATCAGCCAACCACTGTTGCACTTTCTTATGTGTTCCGGCTGAATAGCTATTATGGCCGAATAATTCTACGAGTTGTTGAATATAATTTTTCATGAATCTTTTTCTTTCTTTTTGGGCTTTATACACTAAATACAACTACTACATACATACTACTTAAAAATATTAGAGAAAAAAAAAAAGAGGAGTACCTTCTTTAATTCGATCAATGCCAAATAAACCTGATGCTCTATTGTTCGGATAGAAACATCGAGTTTATCAGCTATTTCTTTATGACTTAATCCCCTGAAACGACTTAGTTCGAATATCAACCGACGACGCTTCGGCATCTTCTCCAGTGTCAACTGAATAATTAAGAGCATCTCCTTATAATATACGTTATTCAATATCTCTTCCTTTTCTGTCAATTCATAAAAAGAAAAAAGTTGTTTTTTCTATAACCTCCGTCTGATATTCTTGCTCTACCTGTTGATGTTTAAAGATATTCAGAACTATATTTCTAGTCATTATAAAAATATAATTGTCTAGTTCTTTATCATTATCCAGCCACAACTCAGGCTGCAACCAGAGCTTACAGAAAACATCACTTGAGCCACATCTTCTGCATCACTTTCAGATTTAAGCAGCATTTGAGCAAAGTTCTTTACTTTCGGAAAATTCACAGTGAAAAACCTCTGAAACTTTAATTCAATCTGCTTGTCGTTATTTTCCATCTCTCTAGTATTTTTCAGCGTTAACGGTTAAATTAAATGTACCATGTATAAGGTTAAAGAAGCGGTAATATAATAATTCATTATAAACTTATAATCTGAAAGCAAAATAAAAGATTAATAACACAATAAAAAAAATATTATTACTGTTTTTGATTTTTTTTCAAGTAGCCATTACTACAAAGCTCCCTCAAACAAAACAAATGTATATTATACACCCATAAAAAAATAAAAAGGCTTCATGAATCAATGATTCATGAAGCCTATAAAAATACTCGTACTCGAAGCGGGACTTGAACCCGCACAGCCGCAATGGCCAAAGGATTTTTAAGTCCTTCGTGTCTACCATTCCACCATTCGAGCATCCTTTTCAAAGAAAGAGCGGAAAACGAGACTCGAACTCGCGACCCTAACCTTGGCAAGGTTATGCTCTACCAACTGAGCTATTTCCGCGTTTTTCAACGGGTGCAAAAGATAAGTAGTTTACTTGTTTCTGCCAAATCTTTTCGGAGGAAAGTTTAAAAAACTATCCTCCGAAAGTTTATTTTATCTTCAGGCAGTGCTTTCTCCGCTTTCTCCATTCCGCAAAAGTTGAATCCATCGATCACTTGCTGCATCAATGCGGAGATTTCTGCATTACAGAGGTTGCCGATACTACCTTCATGAGTATGGTGTACTTCTTTAGTATGCGAGAATTTACCTGCTTCAATATCCAAACCAACCTTCTTATATGCATCACGGAAAGGCATACCTTCACGTGCCAAACGATTTACCTCTTCCACACTAAAAAATAAGGAGGTATTTGTCATCATCAAGAATATGTTCATTTACCTTTTATTTCATTCATGATATAGGTTGTCATCTGCAAAACAGTCTTTCAGTTCCTGAAAAGCAGGAAGGAACACTTCTTTGATAATCTGCAAATCACGGAAATAGCCGGAAGGGAGATTATTCATAATCATCATAATCTGTTGCGGAAGTGCTTGCAATTTATTACATTTGGCACGTGTCAATTCAAAGACATCGGGTTCTTCTTGTGTGGCATAATACTGGACCCCGTAGTACAATCATCCGGCAACTTTACAAAACCGAAGTTCTGACTGTTGAAAACATACAAGCATCAAAAGCTAGTTTGGATATTGTTCCGGCAATGGTTGCCAAAGCAAAAGCCACATTACGCTCCATTTTTCCACGTCCCCATTTGAGCATATACTACATTGTAGTTCAGCGAATCAAAACCGAGCAAACGAGTTGTCATCGTCCGATCAATGGAAAAGAAGAACCATATCCGGCAGCAGAGCCCAGCGGATTACGATTGCACATCTTAAAGGCAGCCTGCAAGAATAACATATCATCTACCAAGCTCTCGGCATATGCACCAAACCACAGTCCGAAAGAGGACGGCATAGCAATCTGTAAATGTGTATATCCCGGCATCAGTATATCCTTATATCGCTCACTCTGGTTAACCAGCACATGGAAAAGTTGCTCTACCGCCTCAGCGATTTCTTTAATTTGTGTACGGGTAAAGAGTTTCAAATCCAGCAACACTTGGTCATTGCGTGAACGCCCGCTATGTATCTTCTTTCCTATGTCACCCAAACGCCGGGTCAACATCAGCTCCACCTGTGAATGTACGTCTTCCACTCCTTCTTCTATCACAAATTCACCTTTTTCGGCCGAAGCATATATATTCCTCAACTCTGCCAACAATTGCACGAGTTCCTCCTTTGTCAACAAACCGATACTTTCGAGCATTGTGATATGAGCCATAGAACCGAGCACATCATGTTTAGCCAGATAAAGGTCCATTTCGCGGTCACGACCTACAGTGAAACGTTCGATATCTTTATTCACCTGTACGGATTTCTCCCAAAGTTTCTGTGCCATAAAAACAAGTATTAGTAATTAATAACAGCCAGCATTTCAACCATTTTCTCCAACCCCTCCTGAAGCGGTTTCTGTACCATCGCTTTCATAAACGGATTAATATCTATTTCGATAGTCACTTTCACATTACATTCCTCCTCAGCAGTTTCAACCAGTTGAATCCACATATTAAAGGAAGCGGTGAATTGGTAGTTGCCAGTTTAATGGATTTACAAGGATCACGTTCTACAATTTGCAGCGTCAACTGCCCTACAGGGGAGAGACTGTAAAACTCAACGTATCCGAATCAAAACTTAAATCTTCCACTTTATCCTGTGGCAAACGGTCTTTGATAGCTTCCAGATTGCTTAAATCCGAAAAGCTTATTATATACACGTTCCTGACTATAAGGTATTACCTTGACACTACTCTCAAAATTTGCCATAAATATCTGTTAGTATAAAATAAAAAAAGAACGACCCGAACAGTTACTGTCCGAATGGTTCTTTTTCTTTTAAATATTTGAATTAACAATAAAATCTTACTTTCCAGCATCCCAATGGCGCGGGGTCCTTACGCCATTCATTCAATGTTTGTATGTCTTCTTTTTCGATATAACCTGTACGAAGTGCCACATCAAGCACCGCTTCATAATTGGTTAATGTCACCAAAGACACTTTCGCATTTTTGAATGCCTCTTCGGCAACCGGGAATCCATAAGTAAAGGCCGCAACCATACCGATTACTTCGCAACCATCACGACGGATTGCCTCTACTGCCTTCAAACTACTACCACCTGTAGAAATTAAATCTTCAACCACTACAACTTTCATACCTGGACGAAGTTCACCTTCAATCAAGTTTTCCAATCCGTGGTCTTTTCGGGGTAGAACGAACATACACGAACGGCAGATTTAATGCATCAGCTACTAAAAGCTCCCTTGCGGAATAGCACCTGTAGCTACACCGGCAATCGCATCCACCTGTCCGAATCGTTCCAATATCAGACGTGTAATTTCAATCTTCACAAAATTACGAAGAGAAGGATAGGACAGAGTTTTACGGTTATCACAGTAAAAGGGGGATTTCCATCCAGAAGCCCATGTGAAAGGGTTAGCGGGCTGAAGTTTAATAGCTTTAATCTTCAACAGTTTCTCCGCAAATAGTCTCTCTAAGTTTTTCATAACTAAACTAACTATTAATTATTTGCCGCAAAAGTACAGAAATTGAACGAGAATAAAAAAAAGAAGAATCCGTTATATTTTTTTTAGTCGACCAATTCCTCTTCTTCAGGAACATCGATACAACGCTTGATATCTTTTAGTTCAAATCCACGACTCATCGCAAACCTCATTAACTTTCCATTCAATTCATAGTCATCACTGGCATGAATACTTTTCCGCTTTGAAGTTAACAAGTCGCGCAGAACGGAGAGGTATTCTTCTTCATCAATCTCATTCAGATAACGCCATGCCACGTCAGAAGGAATCTTTTTCATATAAAGTCCTTGGGCGATTTTCATCTTTCCCCACTTGGAAAAACGGAACTTATCATTCACAAAAGCACGACAGAAGCGTTCATCATCAATAAACTTTTCCGCCTCCAGTTGGTCTAGAATGCGCGCAATGGTTTCATAGGCAATTCCCCAACGTTGTAATTTCTCATTTATCTCTGCCCGACAATGCTCGGCAGTAGAGCAATAAGAGGCTACGCGATTCAAAGCCTCTTCATCAGTTAATTGTGCACTCATCGGTTAGCTGTAACTATTCTATCTTTTCCAAATATGTCTTTAATAACACGAACATCACGATATTGGTTCATTTCAAGTATGTGTGCTGTTTCCCGGCCATAAGCCTGGTTGATTTCAAAATAAAGTCTTGCCACCCGGCAAAAAGTAAGTCGCACCCCAGACGGGCAATCCGACGATAGAACCGCAAAGGATCATCATCGGGGACAAACAGGGCAAGTCCCGGTTCCCAATCAAGTACATTGGCTTCCATATCCTGCTTCTCCGCCTCCAGTTATATAAGGTGGATTGCTGACAATAACGTCATAACAAGAAGTCGCGCCGAGTTCATCAGACAGCACATCTCTCCGTCGAAACATAACCCGGGCGTCCAACTCTTTATTATTTTCACTAGCTATGGCTAACGCCTCTTCCGAAACATCCCAAGCCTCTACTTCTGCATCCGGAAGGTTCTGATCCAAAGAGATTGCGATACATCCGCTCCCCGTACCTATATCTAATAGGTGACGGGCACCCGGATTCTCCTTCACTATCAATTCTACCAGCTCTGCCGTTTCCGGACGAGGAATCAAGACACCGGGAGCAACTTTAAATTTCCTTCCGCAAAATTCAGCAAAGCCGCGAATGTACTGTATCGGCTCATTTTTCTGCAAACGGAATATAATGTTTTCTAATTCACGCTGTTTGCATGCAGATAAAATTATATCTTTGCCCATGTAAATATCAAGCGCATCTACCCCTAAAATGTCGCAACAGATCAGCATCGAAAGAGCCCTGACCTCTTCCGGTGGATAAATATCCTGCAATGACTGACGGATGTAAGTAGTGATGCGGTTCATATTTTACAATTTCGGAGTGCAAAAGTAAGAATAATATAGCGAAGAGCACCAAAATGGAAGAAGAAAAATACATGAGGCGTTGCATTGAGCTGGCAAAAAATGGTCTATGTAACGCTGCCCCCAACCCAATGGTAGGGGCTGTCATTGTATGCGACGGACGTATTATCGGCGAAGGTTATCACATTCGTTGTGGAGAAGCGCACGCAGAAGTTAATGCGATTCGTTCCGTCAAAGACGAATCATTATTAAAACGTTCTACTATTTATGTCAGTCTGGAGCCATGTTCCCATTACGGAAAAACGCCACCTTGCGCTGACTTGATTATAGAGAAACAGATTCCACGTATTGTTATCGGTTGCCAGGACCCGTTTTCACAAGTTGCAGGAAGGGGTATCCAAAAACTAAAAGATGCAGGACGGGAAGTAATTGTAGGCGTATTAGAAAGTGAATGCAGACAGTTGATTCGTCGTTTCATCACTTTCAACACGCTTCATCGGCCTTATATTACTCTTAAATGGGCGGAATCTGCCGATCATTTTATTGACTTGGAACGAACGGACGGGCAACCTGTTGTACTCTCCTCTCCTCTGACTTCAATGCTCGTACATAAAAGAAGAGCAGCATCTGTTGCTATCATGGTAGGCAGGCGAACAGCATTACTAGACAATCCTTCTCTGACCGTACGTAACTGGTATGGACGAAATCCGATACGTGTCGTATTAGACCGTACGTTGTCTCTTCCTAATGATTTGCAGCTATTTGACGGCAATGTGCCAACATTAGTCTTTACAGCAAACAAACATCCGGAAGCGAAGAATATCACATATATCACAATCGACTTTAATCACAACCTATTCACTCAGATAATGGAAGAACTCTATCAACGAAAAAATACAATCATTACTGGTGGAAGGAGGCAGCCAATTTTTCAGTCATTTATAGCCAATGAGTTATGGGATGAAATATATATCGAGAAGTGCCCCAACAAGCTATATTCCGGTGTTAAAGCACCTGAAATATGCGATAATTTAGTTATTCGACAGAAGAACACTTCGGAAGACAGTTTTGGCATTACATTCATCAAGATAAGCTAAAATAGTCCTATTCAGGGAGTTTTACGTCGATAAAATCGACGTTATTATCTATAATTTTTATATAAAACTTGCCGGGAATGTTCTTTATCGGAAAAAATGTTTCTATTTTTGCAACTTGTAAATAAACACAATCTTTCAAATGAGAATAAAGTTTTTATCAATCATTGCGAGTTTTTTCATGGTGTCATTCGTTATTACGTCATGTCTTGACGATGATAACAACATCGAATATAGTCCGGACGCGACTATACATGCGTTTGAACTTGATACAACAGGCCTTGGGAAGTATAAATTCACTATTGACCAATTGAAAAGTGAAATCTATAATGAAGATTCACTTCCTGTTCATGCTGATACCATTATTGATAAAATTCTAATAACCAAATTGACTACAGCATCCGGTGTCGTGACAATGAAAGACCAAAGCGGCAAGGATTCTATCATTAACATCGCAGATTCTATTGATCTCAGAAAGCCTATCAAACTTAAAGTATGGTCAACAGAAGCATTGGCCGGCACTTCTCCTGATCAAACAAGAGAATACACGATTAGTGTACGAGTACATAAGCATGATCCGGATTCATTGAGGTGGAATTATGTTGCTAAAATTAGTAATTCTGAGTCCATTAAAGAACAAAAAACAGTCATTTTAGGAGAGAACATTCTTACTTATTCTGTAGTGGATAATGTCCTCAAAGTATATATTGCACAAAAAAAGGAAACGCAATGTCATGGGTCTCAAACTCTTTGGAAAAAAGAATCCATTTAAGAATAGTCTTCCTTCTTCAATATTGTCATACAACAATAAATTATATGCAACAACAGCCGATAATAATGACGGTAACGTGTATGAATCTACCAATGGTATAAAATGGGAGACTTCAGGCTTATTTGAAAATGAACATGTAAATCTACTCCTAGCTCCTTTAAGTAATAAAATAACATACATCAAGACAATAAATGAAACAAAAGTTTTTGCTTCTACTAATGAAATAACTTCCAACGCAAAAAACAGACCAAGAACTTCAAGTTGTACCAGATGACTTTCCTATTGGAAACATATCTTATACAACTTATACTACAGCAACTGGTCTTGAAGGAATTATGCTCATCGGAGAACATGCTAAACAGCCAATAGCCGGAGATATTGAAGCTATCGTTCCATGGGGATATATGGGCAGTATATGGGTTTCATTCCCACCAAATAACGAAGAGACAAGCTGCCCGGTACTACAAACCCCTACCATTATGTATTATAACAACCAGTTCTATATCTTTGGAGAGAAATTTGAATCATTCTATACCTCAGAAGCAGGTCTTGCATGGAAAAAAAAAGCAAATAAAAAGTTCTCTTTCCCTTATCAGACTGGGAGCGAAGCTGATTTTAAGCCAAGTAAAGAGCAACCGGAATTCAGAGGTAGAGAAACCTATTCCTCTGTATTAGACGACAAGAATGACTATATATATATTCTATTTAGCGGAGGAAGTGCTAGTTTTGAGGAAGAAGTGGAAGATGAGGAAGATGAGGAAAAAAGTAGTAAAGCTACTAAAACACATACCTACACTTATGAATCTGAAGTATGGCGCGGTCGTTTGAACCAGCTATGGTTTGAGGATCCGCTTAAATGCCGGTAAATAATAAACGTATACGTTTAAAATAAGAAGATGTCCTATATAGAGCAAATAGACAAAACTCGGATCCCCCAACACGTAGCTATTATTATGGATGGCAACGGACGGTGGGCTAAGCAACGGGGAAAAGAACGTACTTACGGTCACCACGCAGGCGCGGAAACAGTGCAGAAAATCACAGAAGACGCTGCACGGTTGGGAATTAAGTATCTGACTTTATACACCTTCTCAACCGAGAACTGGAATCGACCACAGAAAAGAAGTGTCGGCTCTGATGAATCTATTGTTAGATTCTATTGAAGAGGAGACATTGATGAAGAATAATCTCCGCTTTCAAGTCATCGGTGATTTCATGAAATTACCTGCTGATGTGCAAAAGCTAGTCTGAAAGCATGCATAGAACATACAGTTCATAATACAGGTATGTGTCTGGTGTTAGCTCTTAGTTATTCTTCCCGTTGGGAGATAACTGAAGCAGCCCGACAAATAGCAGCACAAGTTAAAAGCAGGAGAAATATCTCCTGAACAAATAACAGATGAGTACATATCCTCTCACCTATCAACAAACTTCATGCCTGATCCGGATCTGTTGATCCGCACGGGGGGAGAAATCCGGTTAAGCAACTATATGTTATGGCAATGTGCTTATTCGGAACTTTATTTTTGTGATACCTTTTGGCCGGATTTTGACAACGAAGAACTCTATAAAGCTATCTGCGAATATCAACAAAGAGAACGCAGGTTCGGCAAAACCAGTGAACAAATCAGCTAACATTATTCGAAACATCAAATTATAACATAAATGCATTATCGTATTTTCCTTTATATTCGTAACGTTTATCTGTCTGTTCTGTTTTTTGTAACAACAGGCATTGCGCAAGAAGCCAACACTGATGAAGACTCGAAACCTGTCATCTTATACCCGGTACACCGAAACAGTATGAGATAGCGGATATCAAAGTCGAAGGCGTGAAGAATTATGAAGACTATGTATTGATTGGAATATCCGGATTATCGGTAGGACAAACAATTACTGTGCCGGGTGATGAAATCACTGGAGCAATCAAACGCTACTGGCGTCATGGTTTATTCTCCAACGTACAAATTACAGCCGAAAAAATAGAGGGTAACAAGATCTGGTTAAAAATCAGTCTAACGCAGCGTCCCCGTATCTCTGAGGTACGTTATCACGGCGTTAAGAAGTCGGAACGCACCGATTTGGAAGGTAAGCTGGGAATGGTAAAAGGTATGCAGATCACTCCGAATACCGTAGACCGCGCAAAGACACTTATCAAACGATATTTTGATGACAAAGGATTTAAAAATGCCGAAGTGATCATTTCACAAAAAGATGATCCTTCCAGCGAGAACCAGGTTCTTGTAGATATCGATATCGACAAGAAGGAAAAAGTAAAAAGTCCACGAGATACAAATCGTTGGAAATACAGCTATCAAAGCTTCCAAGTTGAAACGAGTAATGAAGAAAACCAATGAAAAAGGTAAACTTCGTAACTTGTTCCGTACTAAAAAATTCGTACCGGAAAACTATGAAGCGGATAAACAGCTTATCATCGACAAATATAATGAATTAGGCTACCGTGATGCAATGATTGTAAAGGACAGCATATCACAGTATGACGAAAAAACAGTTAACGTCTTTCTAGATATAGATGAAGGTCAGAAATATTATCTCCGTAACGTTGCATGGGTAGGTAATACGCTCTATCCGTCGGAACAATTAAACTACCTGCTTCGCATGAAGAAGGGTGACGTTTACAACCAAAAGTTACTGAACGAGCGTATTTCCACAGACGATGACGCTATCGGCAACTTATACTATAACAACGGTTACCTATTCTATAATCTCGATCCGGTCGAGGTAAATATTGTAGGTGACTCTATCGACCTCGAAATGAGAATCTATGAAGGCCGCCAGGCTACTATTAATAAAATCAATATTAGTGGTAACGACCGTTTGTATGAAAACGTAGTCCGTCGTGAGCTTCGTATCCGTCCGGGACAATTGTTCAGCAAAGAAGACTTGATGCGTTCTTTACGTGAGATTCAGCAAATGGGACACTTTGACCCGGAAAAACTGCAACCGGATATCCAACCGGATCCTATGAACGGAACCGTTGACATAGGTTTGCCTTTGACTTCTAAAGCCAATGACCAGGTAGAATTCTCTGCCGGTTGGGGACAGACTGGTATCATTGGTAAACTGAGTTTGAAGTTCACCAACTTCTCCATAGCCAATCTGCTGCATCCGGGGGAAAATTATCGCGGTATCCTGCCACAGGGTGACGGACAGACATTGACTATCAGCGGACAGACAAATGCTAAGTATTATCAATCGTATAGTATTTCATTCTTCGATCCTTGGTTTGGTGGTAAACGTCCGAACTCATTCTCCGTATCCGCCTTCTTCTCTGTACAAACGGCTATCAGTAGCCGTTACTACAATTCCAGCTACTTTAACAACTACTACAACAGTATGTATAGCGGTTATGGTGGTTATGGCATGTACAATTATGGCAACTACAATAACTACGAGAACTACTATGACCCGGACAAGTCTATCAAAATGTGGGGACTTTCCGTTGGTTGGGGTAAACGTCTTAAATGGCCCGATGACTACTTCACCCTTTCTGCAGAGTTGGCTTATCAACGCTACAACCTGAAAGACTGGCAGTACTTCCCGGTAACTAACGGTAAGTGTAATGATTTGAGCATTTCATTGACGTTGGCACGTAACTCTATTGACAACCCGATCTTCCCGCGCTCCGGTTCGGATTTCTCATTATCAGTACAGTTCACTCCGCCGTATTCAGCTTTCGATGGCAAGGATTATAAAGGTTACTACTCTAACCCTAAAACAGGTAGTATCACCCAAGACAATATGAACAAACTTCATAAATGGGTAGAATACCACAAATGGAAATTTAAAGGTAAAACATATACCCCGTTAATGGACCCTATTGCTCATCCGAAGTGTCTGGTATTGATGACACGTACAGAATTCGGTTTGTTGGGTCATTACAATGAATACAAGAAATCACCATTCGGTACATTTGATGTCGGTGGTGATGGTATGACCGGTTACTCAAGCTACGCAACAGAAAGTATCGCATTGCGTGGTTATGAAAATAGCTCATTGACACCATACGGTTCCGAAGGTTATGCTTACACACGTCTCGGAATTGAATTAAGATATCCGTTAATGCTGGAAACAAGTACCAACATTTATGTGTTAGGTTTCTTGGAAGCTGGTAACGCTTGGAATGATATCAAGAAATTCAATCCGTTCGACTTGAAACGTTCTGCCGGAGTTGGTGTGCGTATCTTCCTGCCGATGATTGGTATGATGGGTATTGACTGGGGTTACGGTTTCGACAAGGTATTTGGTTCTAAACAATATGGAGGAAGCCAATTCCACTTTATCTTAGGACAAGAATTCTAAAATGTATCACCAAAAAACTAAACGTCATGAGAAAGTCTGTTCTATTTATCACTCTGCTGTTTGCCATTAGTATGGCAGCTAACGCACAGAAATTTGCATTGATCGATACGGAATATATTCTGAAAAATATTCCGGCCTATCAAAGCGCTAATGAGCAAATGCAAGAAGCTACGAAGAAATATCAGGCTGAAGTAGAAGTCTTGGCAAAAGAGGCACAGAAAATGTTTCAGGACTACCAAGCGAAATCGTCAACTCTTTCTGCTGCACAAAAAAACAAAGAAAGAGGATGAAATCGTAGCCAAAGAGAAGGCTGCCGCTGAACTAAAACGTACTTATTTTGGTCCGGAGGGTGAATTGGCAAAGATGAGAAACAAGCCTGATTACTCCGATTCAAGATGAAATTTATGAAGCAGTAAAGGCTGTATCTCAACAACATGGATACGACATGGTAGTCGATAGAGCCTCTGCCGCAGGCATAATTTTTTGCAAATCCGCGCATTGATATCAGCGATGAAATATTAAGAAGATTAGGATATTCAAATTAATTTCATACATTTGCAACTGGAAATAACTAAAAATCATTCAAATAAATTATAGAACTATGCTAAAAAAAATCGCACTTGTAATGTTGCTTGCACTCCCAATGGGTGTATTTGCACAGAACTTAAAATTCGGTCATATTAACGCACAGGAAATTATCACTGTGATGCCGGAATTCACAAAGGCTCAAAATGACATTCAGAATTTAGAAAAACAACTTACTGCTGAACTTCAAAGAACTCAGGAAGAATTCAACAAGAAATATCAGGAATTCCAGCAAGCTATCGCTAAGGACTCTCTTCCTGCTAATATTGCTGAGAGAAGACAGAAAGAGTTGCAGGATATGATGCAAAGACAAGAACAGTTCCAGCAAGATGCTCAGCAACAAATGGCAAAGGCACAAAATGATGCAATGGCTCCTATTTACAAAAAATTAGATGATGCAATCAAAGCTGTAGGTGCTGCTGAAGGCGTGATTTACATCTTCGACCTTGCAAGAACTCCAATACCTTATGTTAATGAGACATTAAGCATCAACCTGACTAACAAGGTAAAAAGCTAATCTCGGTATTAAATAAGCAATAAGAGTAAGAAATTCTAAAAGGGAAAGGGAAAAGAAGCACAGACTTCTTTCTCTTTCCCTTTTTTTCATGTACATTTGCGTATATAAATTCTCATCCGTTATGAAACAACAGTTACCCTATACACCCGGACCGATCGGAGTATTTGACTCCGGATACGGCGGACTGACTATTCTCAATAAGATAAGAGAGAGATTACCTGAATATGACTATATTTATCTGGGAGATAATGCCCGTACACCCTACGGAACACGTTCTTTTGAAATCGTATACGAATTCACTCTACAAGCAGTCAACAAGTTATTTGAATTGGGCTGCCATCTTGTTATATTAGCTTGCAACACAGCCTCTGCCAAAGCATTGCGTAGTATACAGATGAACAATCTACCGAAGATAGATCCGGAACGTCGTGTACTCGGAGTAATCCGCCCCACGGTAGAGTGCATAGGGAATATAACACAAAGCCGACATATCGGAATATTAGCGACAGCAAGGTACAATCAAATCAGAGTCTTACCCGCTGGAAGTTCATAAACTATACCCTGATATTCAAGTAAACGGAGTTGCCTGCCCGATGTGGGTACCATTAGTAGAAAATAATGAAGCACAGAATGAAGGAACAGATTATTTCATCCGGAAATATATAAATCAGTTATTGCAAAAAGACTCACAGATTGACACTGTGATTCTGGGTTGTACACATTACCCTCTGCTACTTCCGAAAATTCAGCAATATATTCCGGATAATATCCGCGTGATCGCACAAAGGTGAATATGTCGCCGAAAGCTTTAAAAGATTATTTGTGCAGACACCCGGAAATGGATATTAAATGTACTAAAAATAACAGTTGTTTGTTTTATACAACAGAAGCGGAAGATAAGTTCATCGAGTCAGCCTCGACTTTCCTAAATCAACAGATTAATGTAAAAACGAATCACGCTCGAATAAAATTCTGGAAAAGAATAACTATTTATTGCCATTTCTTGTTATATTTGTAAACAACAACCCTTAATACCATAAGATCATGAAAAGAAGAAGATTACAGCAAGTCACGATAGAAGTATTCTCCGGCTCTCCGTGGGAGGCAGAAATCATCAAGGGATTATTAGAAAGCAATGACATTCGCTGCGTTATCAAAGATGGAATTATGGGTACATTGGCACCCTATATTGCTCCGGCAGTCTCTGTCCTTGTCACTGAAGACGAATACGAATCCGCCACCGAACTAATCAGAAGTCAGCTGAAAAAGATAACGACTAATACACTTCAGGCCTTCTCTGATATTCTTCAGTGAATTGGCTTAGGAGGACCGTATGTATATTTTCACCTCCCGTATCCAAATTGACACAGGGAGTAATATTGATGTGTGCACTTTCAAATATGATGAAGCAAGTCATCTGTTCTACTTGTATATTCGTATATTTCATTATTTACTTTTTTCTCTATCAGGATGCTAAGATAATTCTTTTCAGCCCGTTTTGGTAACATATCGATAAAAAAGTTCTATATTTGTACTTTCAAATCGTCAGTAAATTAGCAAAAAATGAAACAGGTATTTACACGGGTTGCAGTAAAGGTCGGTAGCAATGTATTAACACGCCGAGATAGGGACTCTGGACGTTACTCGTATGTCAGCGCTTGTTGATCAGATAGCAGAATTGTATAAATCGGGGAGTGGAGATTATTCTCATTTCGTCAGGAGCGGTAGCGTCAGGACGTAGTGAAGTATCCCCACAAAAAAACTCGACAGTGTAGACCAACGTCAATTGTTTTCTGCAGTAGGACAGGCAAAGTTAATCAATCGTTATTATGAGAACTTTTCCGCGAACATAATATTCCTGTTGGCCAGGTATTGACTACAAAAGAAAGTTTTTTTGGCACACGCCGCCATTATCTCAATCAGAAAAACTGTATGACAGTGATGCTTGCAAATGGAGTAATTCCGATTGTAAATGAAAACGATACGATTTCTGTCAGTGAACTGATGTTCACCGATAATGATGAACTATCCGGACTCATTGCCTCGATGATGAATGTACAAGCATTGATTATCCTCAGCAATATAAACGGAATTTATAATGGTTCTCCTTCAAATCCGGATTCTTCCGTCATTCGTGAGATTGAACATGGAAAAGATCTATCCAACTATATCCAAGCTTCCAAGTCCAGTTTCGGCCGAGGGGGGGATGTTAACAAAGACCAATATAGCCCGCAAAGTAGCAGATGAAGGGATTACGGTAATTATCGCCAATGGGAAACGAGATAATATCCTGGTCGACCTGCTTCAACATCCGGATGAAACTCTCTGCACACGATTCATTCCTTCCAACGAACCGGTATCCAGCGTAAAAAAAATGGATTGCCCACAGTGAGGGATTCGCAAAAGGTGAAATTCACATTAATAAGTGTGCTACCGAAATACTAAATTCTGAAAATGCAGTCAGTATTCTTCCGATCGGTATTACACGTATTGAAGGAGAATTTGAAAAAGACGATATTGTGCGTATCATGGATTTTCAGGGAAATCAGGTAGGAATAGGGAAAGTAAATTGTGATGCTAAACAAGCAAAGGAAGCTATAGGAAAACATGGTAAAAAAGCCGTAGTACATTACGACTATCTATACATTGAATAATTAATCGAAAGAAAAAAAGTGTATGGTTACTAACTTAAACGAAACCTTCGCTGCCGTACAAGCAGCTAGCCGTGAATTGGCAATCCTGGATGACACAATAATCAATCAGATACTAAATGCAGTAGCTGATGCAGCTATTGCAGAGACACCGTTTATTCTGGCAGAAAATGAAAAAAAGACCTCGCACGAATGGATAAGAATGATCCAAAGTATGACCGGTTGAAACTGACAGAGGAACGTTTGAAAGATATTGCCACAGATACACGTAATGTTGCAACGCTTCCCTCTCCCTTAGGAAGGGTGTTGAAAAAGAGACCATACGCCCCAACGGAATGAAACTGACCAAAATCAGCGTGCCTTTCGGAGCAATAGGAATCATCTACGAAGCACGACCTAATGTGAGTTTCGATGTATTCTCCCTTTTGCCTGAAAAGCGGAAATGCCTGTGTATTGAAAAGGAGGAAGCGACGCCGATTATTCCAACCGGGCCATTATCTGTGTTATTCACGAAGTACTAAAAAGAATTCAATATCAATCCACATATTGTCGAGCTACTCCCAGCCGATAGAGAAGCTACAACAGCATTACTAAATGCAGTAGGTTATATCGATCTGGTTATCCCCAGAGGAAGTAGTAACCTTATCAATTTTGTACGCAACAATGCAAAAAATCGGTCATTGAAACAGGGGCCGGTATTTGCCACACTTACTTTGATGAGTTTGGAGATGTAAGTAAAGGGGCAGATATTATTTATAATGCCAAAACACGCAGAGTCAGTGTATGTAATGCATTGGACTGTACTATCGTACATGAAAAAAAGACTGGATAAGCTTCCTTTGCTTTGCGAAAAGTTAAAAAGACAGCAATGTGATTATATATGCCGATCCGCGAGCCTATCAGGCATTAGACGGCCATTATCCTGCCGAACTTCTGCAACCTGCAACGAAAGAAAGTTTCGGCACAGAGTTCTTAGACTATAAAATGGCGGTTAAAACAGTGAAGAGTTTTGAAGATGCTTTGAGGCATATCCAAGAAAACAGTTCCAGACACAGCGAATGCATCGTCACAGAGAACAAGGAACGTGCAGCGTTGTTTACTAAAATAGTAGATGCTGCTTGTATATATACTAATGTCTCTACGGCCTTCACCGATGGAGCCCAATTCGGTTTGGGAGCAGAAATAGGTATCAGTACCCAGAAATTGCATGCACGTGGTCCCATGGGATTGGAAGAAATGACCTCATATAAATGGGTCATTGAAGGAAATGGACAGACAAGATGGTAATATGTATGTAATAGTGAACTATAAACTGTGAATAGCAAACAGTTGAAAGATAAATCGTATAATAACGAATTAATTATAGAAAAAATGAAGAAATTTACTTTGTGTACAGGACATCGGCGATTTAAAATCAGCCCTTGCAGAAGCATTTGAAATCAAAAAAGACCGCTTCAAGTATGTAGAATTAGGACGTAACAAGACATTAATGATGATCTTCTTCAATTCCAGTCTACGTACACGCCTCAGCACACAGAAGGCCGCTTTAAATCTGGGAATGAACGTAATGGTGTTGGACATCAACCAGGGTGCATGGAAACTGGAAACAGAACGCGGTGTTATCATGGACGGCGACAAACCCGAACATTTACTGGAAGCCATCCCCGTCATGGGATGTTACTGCGATATAATCGGAGTACGCTCTTTTGCACGCTTCGAGAATCGTGATTTCGATTATCAGGAAACGATTCTGAATCAATTTATCCAGTATTCGGGACGCCCCGTATTCTCTATGGAAGCAGCAACCCGCCATCCGTTGCAAAGTTTCGCAGACTTGATCACCATCGAAGAATACAAAAAAACTGTACGTCCGAAAGTGGTTATGACTTGGGCTCCGCATCCGCGTCCATTACCACAGGCTGTTCCCAACTCATTTGCCGAATGGATGAACGCCACCGACTATGATTTCGTCATTACTCATCCCGAAGGCTATGAACTGGCTCCACAATTTGTAGGAAATGCCAAGGTGGAATACGACCAAATGAAGGCTTTCGAAGGAGCCGACTTTATATATGCCAAGAACTGGGCAGCCTATGCAGGCGACAATTACGGACAGATATTGAGTAAAGACCGAGAATGGACTGTCAGCGACCGACAAATGGAGGTGACTAATAACGCTTTCTTTCATGCACTGTCTTCCTGTACGCAGAAACATGATTGTGACGGATGACGTTATCGAAAGTCCACAATCTATCGTTATCCCGGAAGCTGCTAACCGTGAGATCTCAGCGACAGTCGTTTTAAAGAAATTACTTGAAAGTCTATAACATCATGTTCAAAAAGTAAACTAATAATCATATTGCTATGCCTGTGCGTTGTTGCAGGCATAGCAGATGCCCAAGAAAAAAAGTCTCAAGTAATACAGTCAGAACCACAATTAGAAGACATCTATAATGTACTGGAAGCTATGGACATTCACATGTTCCGTTTTGAATTAAAAAGAGTTTCTGAACAAAGTATATACGGTCACTGCCTACATGGATGAGTATGAAAATGGAAAATCCCCCAAACAAGTGCATAATATCAGACTCGGGAAAAACATTCAGTCTTTAAATGCAGTACCAGAAGAACATCGTCGCTTTCCGGGAAATAAAACATATTCCGGAAGGCAAGAACGAATGGGAGAATATCAAAGAGATGTCAATATATCTTAGAAAGTCCAATGATTCGACTTCAGTTTGCACTATTAATGTACCGGGAACGATGAAAGGTGGTGCACCATTAAAATTACAGGCAATAGAAAAATACCACTCTTATATTTATTACCCGCGCCTATTTAAATTTCAGCCTATACAAGACACAGACCATTTGAAAATTCCTTTAATTTTATATGGTTCCGCTTGGCTGGACAAGCAACATGACATCATCCGATTTTGTGGAGAAAGAGAAATTGATCCGGAAATGAAAGCAGAAATCCTTAAAGACATACCCCATTATTTTGTAATAGGAATAGAGCTTAAAGCTGAGAAAGAGTGATCAACTTTTTATTTTTAGACATGGACTAAACGAATAGACAATTCTCTATTAATATCACCGCCACACCGTCAAACCAATTAATCCATGTCTAAAACCTATATTTTTCACCACATCGACTAATGCTCAATCTCCTTGCCTGCCTCCTGCCAAGAATTGAATCCCTTATCAAGTTCAAAGACCTTATACCCTTTCTCACTCAGAATATTCGCAGCCTTTTTGCTCCGCTTGCCGCTACGGCAATACACAGCTACCGGTTTATCTTTTTGCAACAGCGAATCTGCCATTGAAGCAAAAGAATCATCCATTACATTGATATTGATTGTCTTTGCAATATGTCCTTCCGAATACTCTGCCAAAGTACGGACATCCAAACGCTGTTATATATCCTCATTCTGAATGAGGTTATCAAAATCATCCACGTTCATAGACTTGAAATCTCCTTTCTGCTGACAAGAGAAAAGAGAAGAGAGAAATAAAAATAATCCCACAGCTAGTTGATTCATTTTAAACATCATACTCTATTATTCAATTCTTATCCGGAACATATTCAAATCCGGGGTTACAGTACTTACCAGATTCTATTGCAGTGCCGTCCTTATCATACGTATAATATTTGAACTTAATCGTTATCTTTTGACCGGGATTCTCTGCATCCGCATATTTATCCAAAGGAACAGAGAGATAAGCACGACGATTGTAGTACTCCTCATCACCATTCGCATCATGGTACAACAACATATTTACAGTACCATTTGTTTCAAATTCGGACAAATCTTCCACTATGCCGAAAACATGCTGTTTACCACCATTAACCTTGAGATTCAGAATCATATGCAGATAACCTCTTTCCCAACCAGATACTGACAACATCTACCGGATCATGCTTTACCCCGTCTCTATAAGTTGGATCATCTGCCGGTTTAGGTGTCGGCGTAACAAGAGATTGCAAAGAATAAATCACAGCTGTAGCCGTGTGCCCGTTCGAAAGCGTTTCATAATTACTCATTACACGCCTGGAAGTATTTGGCGAAATAGCAGAACCCGTACGATCTTTAGATACAGTCAACGCTTCCCCATTATCAGGTATCAACGTCTGTATACTACCATCCGTTCCAGCCTTCACTGTTACAAATTCCAATTTAACCGACGGATAATAATAATCATCCTCCCCACAAGCGGACATCAGCAAAAAAGTAATCCCCAAAAACCAGACTATATGTAACTTTCTTATTCTCATCGACCCGCAGCTAAATGGTTTATTAATGGATTGGCATACATTAATAACAACTTCTCACGCAGAAAAGCTTCATCCTTATTAGGAATCTCTATTTTACCCAATTGTTGCTCAATATAGCCTACAAACTGCTGTTTCTCCTCCTGCGAATAAATCCCGGTAAACTCTGTCGTCCCATTCAACCAGTCATAAGCGACGTAATTTCCCGGATACATCCGGTAATTACGATAAATTCTCTGATCAATACAAGCAGAAATAGCAGCAAACAACTCCGGTTTCGGTAACGAGCGGTCTATTTGTTCCAGTTCATCATTTATGCAAGAAGCAACTTGAAAATGCACCTTACCTTTATATCCGAAAAGCCCGGTTTGCATATTAATCAAGTCGTCTTGTGTTGTTTTTTTATATCCTTCTATATCCCTTTTCAACTGAAATTCCCGTGCTTTCAGGAAGTCGCAAGGATCATATTCGTATGAAATGGCAAGCGGAGCAATATTCATTTCCTTCAAGCGATCTATCAAATCTCCTTCACCTCCCATTGCCAGCATTTTCAGGACACTATCTTGCGTGCGGTCATTAGAATCCTTCGCCCGTCCTTCACGCTGTGCAATCCAAATAGATTGATTTTTCTCTGCAATGGTATAATGCATATATCGGGACATCCGCGTCGAAGCCTCCAACATCTGGCGCATCGTAAGTGCCCGCTGAACAATAAAAGACTTGTTGACACGCACCAGCTTCTTTATCCAAGGATAAATAAGTAAGTTATCACCAATAGCAATCTCTACCGTATCCATTCCCTGATCGACCAACAGAATAGAAAGGAAGCCTGAATCCAAGATAATATCCCTGTGATTTGAAATATATGTATAGGCTTTCTTCTTATTCGGCAAAGCATTGTGATCTAATGTCAGCCCATTTGTATGTTCTTCTGCTATCTTCCACAAAATACCATAACAAAATGCTTTCTGGAAATCAAGTTTCGTCTTACACGTACGCATTTTCTGCGCCAGAAGTTCAAATGGAACGTTCGGTATAGCTCCGGTAGCAGCTTTCGAAAAGCCGGATCGGCAATCAGTTCCTCAAAGATTTGAGGAAGCTCCTCATCATTATAAGGACGAATCTCATTAAACTCTGTCAGATCCATAACGGTAATTAAAATTTATTTTCGATAATATCAGTCATCACATCCTTTATATCCAGACCGGCAGCACGTACTTGCTGGGGAATAAAGCTTGTAGCGGTCATCCCCGGAGTGGTATTCACTTCAAGAAGATTAATCTTTTCACCGGCTGTAACAATATAATCCACACGGATAATGCCGGAACAACCCAATATATCATAGATAGCCGAAGTCAACATCTGCACCCGGTCGGTCAGTTCGTCCGAAATGCGTGCGGGAGTGATCTCGTCTACCTGACCATTATATTTTGCATCATAATCAAAGAACTCATTATGCGTCACTACTTCCGTAGGCGGAAAAACCACTGACTTTTTCCTTGGTTTTATAACAACCGCAAGTCAATTCCGTACCTTCCATAAAATGCTTCCACAAGCACTTCTTCCGCCTCACCGAAAGCTTTTTAACAATAGCCGGTTGGATTTGTTCTTTCGTCTTCACCTTCGTAACTCCAAAACTGGAGCCACCCAGACTTGGTTTGATAAAGCAAGGCAAACCAATCTTTTCCAAGACATCCTCGTCGGACACCGATTGTCCCTGACGCAATAACAATGATTCGGCAATACGCACTCCAAAGGCTTTCAGATATTGATTGCAAGCGAACTTATCATAGGTAATGGCAGCTGCCAACACTCCACAACAAGAATATGGAATACGCATCATATCGAAATAACCTTGCAAACGTCCATCCTCACCCGGCGTACCGTGAATGGTGATATAAGCAAAATCGAACACAACCTTTTCCGTTCCGTTCATAAAACTAAAGTCATTTCTGTCTACCGGTACTTTATTTCCGTCCGGTAATTGTACCTCCCAGCGACGGCCCTCCATCTCTACGATGTACAAATTATACTTTTCCTTGTCAATAAAGGAGTAAATGCCCTGTGCACTACGCAGGGAAACTACGATTTCAGAGGTATCCCCTCCTGCTACGATAGCAATGTTGCGTTTCATTCTAATTCTCTGTTACTTATATAGCCTCTCCACTTCTCGATAAGCCGGGCCATGTCATCCGGAAGTTCGGAAGTAAAATACATCTCCTCACCAGTGACGGGATGCACAAAGCCCAACGTCATAGCATGCAAAGCCTGTCGGGGACAAGTGTCAAAGCAATTATTTACAAACTGTTTGTACTTACTAAAATGAGTACCTTTCAGTATTTCGTCACCGCCATAGCGTGCGTCGTTGAACAGTACATGCCCGATGTGTTTCATGTGAACACGAATCTGATGAGTACGCCCTGTTTCAAGTATGCACTCCACCAAAGTGACATATCCCAACCGTTCCAATACCCGATAATGAGTTACGGCATGTTTTCCTACTGCCGGGTCGGACATCACCGCCATTTGCATCCGGTCCTTCGGATTACGGGCAATGTTACCGACAATCGTTCCTTCATCCTGTTCCACAGTTCCCCACACCAAAGCACGGTACTTGCGTTTGGTTGTCTTATTGGAAGAACTGCAATCCCAGATTTGTTTTAGCATCCGGTGTTTTGGCAATCACCAGCAACCCGGAAGTATCTTTTATCAATCCGATGAACAAGCCCGACGTGAGGGTCATTAGCATCATAATCAGGCATCTTTCATGTGCCAGGCCAGTGCATTCACCAAAGTGCCGTGATAGTTTCCGTGTCCCGGATGTACTACCAGCCCTGCAGGCTTATTCACAACCATTACATACTTATCTTCATATACGATATTAAGAGGAATATCTTCAGGAATAATTTCATTTTCATAACGCGGACGATCCATTACCACAGTGATGACATCCAACGGCTTCACCTTTAGCTACTCTTCACCGGCTTGCCGTTAGCCATAACGAATCCGTCTTCGGCAGCCTTCTGAATGCGGTTACGCGAAGCGTTGACAATACGTTCGAATAGATATTTGTCGACTCTGACCATCGCCTGCCCCTTATCTACCACTACACGGAAGTGTTCGTAGAGTTGCGATTCGTCACCGACAGGTTCTATATCATCCAAGTCATTTTCCAATTCATCAGGAAGTTCTTCCTCTATCATGCGAGTCTGTTTCTGTTGTTTATCAATTAAAACCAACTATCATCTTTGTGGATGATGATTCTGACGCCACCGGCTCTTCCGTGTCTAGATCGATATCAATAGAATCTTCTTTCACTGTATCACCGGCTCCATCTCCTACCATTAATGTCAAGGAGGCTCCCATAGGGATTTTCTCCCCTGCCGTTAATTGGCGTCCCTGATATTTCACACCATACACCCAGTCTTTTCTCCATTGACCAACTGTACTTCGTTCAATTTAAACCCGGCACTCAGCAACTTAGCCTGTGCTTGGCGAAGCGAACTGTTATCAGCAACATCCGGAATCACACGCAACGGCACATCCAAGGTATTAACCGTCAGATAGACCGTACGTCCTTCTTTAACTTTCTCACCGGCCCCGGCTTCAGTTCAAGAATAATTCCTGCCGCTTTATCCTTAACATACTTAGTATCCCGAGATCACCGCCACCAATCCACGATTGCGGAACATCTTTGCAGCCTCTTCCGTAGTCATACCTTTCACATCAGGCACAACCACAGTTTCTCCATGATGGGTGTACACATCCATCCATTTCAGCACACCGAATATCATTACTACCACTACCACAATCATGGCAACAATATTCAGCCAGAAAAATTTATTTGTTTTAAAAGAAAAGAATTCTTTAATAGTCATACGCTTTGCTGTTAATATGCGCCAAAGATACGACAAAATAGTTGAATTTTTGAATAGTAGACAATGAAAAATGTCCTACCTCATGATGTTAGGACACTTATCATTGCCGGAATTGTTGCAACTATAATCCCCACTCCTATAGATTTCAACAACCTTATTATTTTCATCCGGGGGGTTCATTTCCCGAATATATTCCCATATTATACACAGCTTGCCTACAAATACTGATTCATATCACAAAGAAAAGCAAAAAAACAACAAACAAGAATAAACAGCTGAATGTTTTAACATTCTATTAGCAAATTAAAAATCAGAAGAAACAAAAAAGGCGAAGAGTTATTTCTTCGCCTTTTTGTTTCTTCTGATGACTAGTGATTACCACTTCTGTCCGTTGTACTCATCAGAAACAGTCAGTTTCTTTCTGCCTTTCGCACGGCGAGCAGCTAATACTCTACGACCATTAGCCGATGCCATTCTCTCACGGAAACCGTGTTTGTTTTTTCTCTTTCTGTTAGAGGGTTGAAATGTTCTTTTCATTACTGTATCTTGTTTTTATGTTATTATTCTACGTAATCGGGCTGCAAAAATAGGCACTTTTTTTAAATTAACCAAGAGATAACTCATTTTTGCTCAAAAGTTTTTGTGTTTTTTACCGATTTAGATTACTTTTGCATTCGAATTCCTACGAAAACAATTAAATAACAATAATATAATAAGAAAAATAGCAGTATGATTAATGCTCAAGACATCAAAAACGGAACTTGTATCCGTATGGACGGAAAGCTCTATTTCTGTATCGAATTCCTACATGTAAAACCTGGTAAAGGTAATACTTTCATGCGTACAAAACTCAAAGATGTAGTTAGCGGATACGTTCTTGAACGTCGTTTCAACATCGGCGAAAAGTTGGAAGATGTACGTGTAGAACGTCGTCCATATCAGTTTTTGTATAAAGAAGGAGATGATTATATCTTCATGAATCAGGAAACTTTCGACCAACATCCTATCGCTCACGATTTGATTAACGGCGTTGACTTCTTGCTCGAAGGCATGACTTTGGACGTTGTCTCCGATGCTTCTACAGAAACTGTACTCTATGCAGACATGCCTATCAAAGTTCAGATGAAAATCACATATACAGAACCGGGCCTGAAAGGTGATACAGCTACCAACACACTGAAACCGGCAACGGTAGAATCTGGTGCAACAGTACGCGTTCCGTTATTCATCAACGAAGGCGAAACAATTGAAATTGATACACGCGACGGTTCCTACGTAGGACGTGTGAAAGCATAATTGTTATATAAATGACATAAAGAAACGGTGGATTTGCTACGGCATCTCCACCGTTTTTTATTAACTTTGTGCCACACTAACTCTATACAAAAATATAAAAGAATGAAAAAGTTAATCTACACGTTATTCTTTGTCCTCATCTCCGTTGTTGCAAACGGTCAGGCAAAGTACGTATTCTATTTCATCGGAGATGGAATGGGAGTCAACCAAGTCAATGGCACAGAGATGTTCCAAGCCGAATTGCAAAACGGGCGTATCGGTGTTGAGCCACTACTGTTTACACAATTTCCGGTAGCTACTATGGCCACTACTTTTTCCGCTACAAATTCCGTTACCGATTCTGCCGCCGCAGGTACAGCACTCGCCACCGGAAAGAAAACCTACAACCATGCAATTTCCGTGAATGAAGAGAAAAATGCCATACAAACAGTAGCCGAGAAGGCTAAGAAAGCCGGTAAGAAAGTAGGTATCACCACTTCGGTCAGTGTAGACCATGCCACTCCTGCTGCATTTTATGCTCATCAACCGGATCGTAATATGTATTACGAAATCGCTCTAGACCTGCCAAAAGCTAATTTCGATTTCTACGCAGGCGGTGGTTTTCTAAAGCCAACCACTACGTTCGACAACAAAAAGGCTCCGAGCATCTTCCCTATTTTCGAAGAAGCCGGTTACACCGTAGCACGCGGTTACAATGATTACAAAGCAAAATCCCAGAATGCCGAAAAAGATGATATTGATACAGGAAGAAGGAGCAAATCCTTCCTGTTTGCCTTATGCTATCGACCGTAAAGACAATGATCTGACTCTTGCCCAAATCACCGAAAGTGCTATTGACTTTCTGACTAAAGGTAAAAAAATAAAGGCTTTTTCTTAATGGTAGAAGGCGGAAAAATCGACTGGGCTTGCCATGCAAATGACGCAGCTACTGTATTCAATGAAGTAAAAAAGACATGGATAATGCTATCAAAGTAGCGTATGAATTCTACAAGAAACACCCGAAAGAAACTCTTATCGTAGTAACAGCCGATCACGAAACCGGTGGTATCGTATTAGGTACAGGCAAATATGCATTGAACCTGAAAGCACTTCAACATCAGAAACATTCTGCTGACGGCCTTTCCAAACGTATCAGCGAACTAAGAAAATCCAAAGGAAACAAAGTGACTTGGGAAGATATGAAAACATTCCTTGGTGAAGAAATGGGCTTTTGGAAACAATTCCCTATTTCTTGGGAGCAAGAAAAGAAGTTACGCGACGAATTTGAGAAGTCATTCATCAAAAACAAAGTAGTATTTGCTGAAAGTATGTATTCAAAAGTGAACCAATGGCTGCATGTGCCAAAAGAAGTAATGGACGAAATCTCCATGGTAGGCTGGGTAAGCGGCGGCCATTCAGCAGGTTTTGTTCCTGTATTCGCTATCGGGGCAGGTTCTCACTTGTTCAGTGAAAAAATAGACAATACGGAGATTCCCAAAAGAATTGCTAAAGCGGCAGGGTACAAATAAGATATTAAATAATAAGTATTAAGTATTAGTTTGCGCTATAACTGCATAGAATTAATGCTTAATACTTATTATTTATTTCTAAGCTTGTGTCTCTCCTTCTATATAATCTTCAAGGAAAAGGTTTTCGCCGTCGAATACTGCATATGAAAAATAATTAATCCAGTCCCCAAGAATCAACACGCGTGAAGTGGTACTCAACATCAGATCCAGTTCAATGTGACGATGACCATAAATAAAGAAGTTGATATTAGGATGACTTTTCAGATACTCCTTCGTATATAGTACCAGATGTTCCTGGTTTTCTCCCATATAATCCGGTTCCTTTCCGTCAGCCCGTTTCTGTCGGCTGTGTTTTTGCCCATGTCAATCCCAATTCCACACTCAACGAGGATGAATGGCGGAAAATAGGGTCTGCAATGTTTTGCTGTGAAACATGGAACGAAGTAATTTGAACTTTTTATCCGGGTCACCAAGTCCGTCACCATGAGCAAGATAGAACTCTTTTCCATAGATCTCAGTAGTCAATGGTTCACGGTGCATAATGACACCACACTCTTTGGTAAGATAATCTCCGCACCAAATATCATGGTTACCGGTAAAGAAATGTACTTCTACTCCCATATCCGTCAGCTCGGAAATTTTCCCCAGGAAACGGGTGTAACCCTTAGGTACGACCAACCGGAATTCATACCAGAAGTCGAACATATCTCCCAGCAGATAAACGGCAGCTGCCTTGTGCTTTATACTATCAAGAAAATTCACCAAACGCCGTTCCTGTGTACGCCCATGTTCAATAGCACGGGAACCAAGATGTGCATCGGAAAGGAAATAGACATTCTTCATAAAAAACCCAGTTCCAGTTTAGCCTCCTCACTCATCATATCCTTATCCCATTCCGGTTCAAACACCAGATTAATGGTAGCCGAGTTCACTCCTTCCACAGATTCTATCTTCTGGCGAATATCTTCCATGATAAAATCAGCGGCTGGACAGTTCGGTGCTGTCAGTGTCATATCCAGCACCACTTCCCCATTATCAGAGACATCTATCTTATAGATCAGCCCAAGATCGTATACATTCACCGGGATTTCCGGATCGTACACAGTTTTTAGCATGGCTACAATCTTTTCTTCTATTTCAAACTTTTCCATACGTTCTTATTTATGTATTGCAAAGATAGAGATAAAAATTAGACACGGAATGCGTACCTAACTAAAAAAACATACCGAGAGACTAAATTGTTGCGTGGAAATATTCATCAATCGTTTCAGAGCAGCCCTTCATCTGCAAAAGCTGTAAAAGCCGTCCTCACAGACTATGACATGGTCTATCAGGCGAATATTCATCGTATCCGCCGCTTTACGGATATGTTCCGTCAATGTCCTGTCAGGCTGGCTAGGCTGAATATTTCCGGAAGGGTGATTGTGCACCACAGCTATTTGTGTAGCCCTTTGCATCAATGCTTCCCGAAGAATGGAACGCACATCGGCATAAGTACCGTCTATACCGCCGGAACTGATACGTATCTTATCAATCAGTTTCGTTGCCTGATTCAACAACAGTACCCAGAACTCTTCTTGCGCCAGGTCGCACATTAGTGGTTGAAAAATCTCGTAGATATCTTTTGAGCAGGTGATCCGAAGTCTCTCTCTGATGTTTTGCAATTTCCGCCGCTTGCCTAATTCAAGGGCGGCCATAACCGTAATGCTCTTTGCCGGTCCCATTCCTTTAAAACGGGAATAGTCGCACACTTCCCACTTCGCCAAAGTATTCAGGTTATTATCACAGGACAAAAGCAGGCGTCGCATCAGTTCGACAGCGCTTTCTTCCGTATTCCCGGAGCCTATTAATATAGCGAGTAGTTCGGCGTCACTCAATGCGGCTGCTCCCTTCTCTATCATTTTCTCCCGCGGACGATCCTCCGGTGCCCATTGGTTGATAGATAACTTGTGTTTGTTTTCCATTTTCTATGTTTTGAAAGTGTAAAGGTAGACTTATTTTATTTAATGGCAGGGGATATAAAAAGAGAAAAGAAAATAAAATACCGGTGGTATTTCCCTATAGGAAACTGAAAGTTTCAAGCCTTGGGAACTTTAGTTTCAAGCGTCTGAAACTAAAGTTTTCTCCATGATGAAACTAAAGTTTCCCACCGGTGAAACTATAGTTTCTCTACGGCGAAACCAAAGGTTCCAATGCATGAAACTATTGGTTTTTGCCGTATTAATTTATAGTCATATAAGTATCCTAGTTCATAACCGTGAAGACACAATTCAGAATCATACGAGTTTACTTTATAAAAGTTCTTTTGAAATGCTTCAAACTCATCTTTTCCTCTGATGCAACGTTGCCACCATGCACGCCAGAAACCTGTACCGTAGCCTATAAGCTGAATAAATGCGGCAGCAATGGAATATATTCCGATACTTAAACTCCCTTATTTTGAATCGTTGAGTCTATGCAGACCAACAGTGCATAAAGAAGAATAGGCGTGAAACTAAACAGACAAAACGGTGTCCCCAATAATAAAACAGCTACTCCTAATGTAAAGACCGCCGGGAGCAGATGCACCAGTTTCAACGAATCAGGGTACTTCTTGTAAAGATTGATACGGGCAATACCGGAGTTGTGCACTTGTTTGAAGAATTTCTTCAAGTCTGTCCGGCGCTTGTGATATACCCAGGCATCCGGAAAAAGGCGACAGGTATAACCACCTTTAAAAATACGGATGCTGAAATCAATATCCTCGCCGAAACGCATCTTTGAGAATCCTCCCAAGGTTTCATACACCGTCCGACGTACCCCCATATTGAAACTACGGGGATAAAATTTATCCATTTTCTTCTTTCCACCACGAATACCTCCCGTTGTAAAGAAGGAAGTCATTGAATAATTGATGGCTTTCTGAATATCCGTGAAAGAGTCGTGTGCACGGTCGGGACCTCCGAAAGCATCGGCAGGAGAAGCGAGAAGTTCCGCCTCGATGGCATCGAAATATCTCTCGGGGAGAATCACATCAGAATCCAGTATAATAAGGTATTCACCCTCGCTGCGTTCCGCTCCGTAGTTACGTGTTTGCCCCGGTCCTGAATTTGGCTTAGAGAAATATTTGATATTCAACCGGTCAATATAGCGGTCTGTTACTTCTTTGCAGGGAATGGAAGAACCGTCTTCCACTACCACAACCTCAAAATCTTTAAAGTGCTGTGACGCGAGACTTTGCAGTAGTTCATCCACTTCATCGGGACGATTGTAAACGGGGATTATGACAGAGTAACGCATAGTAAAATACTGGATATAACTGTTTGATATGCAAAGTAAAGGAAAAAAAATGAGACTGATACAGGAATGATAAATTTCTATTCATTAAAAAAGGCGACACTTTTATAGAGCCGCCTTATCATATATACAAAAGTATGTTTATTACTTATTCAGAATATCCATTGTATCCGAAGCAATCAGCAATTCTTCATCTGTCGGAATCACTACCACTTTTACCTTAGAAGCAGGAGTAGAAATGACTGCTTCCTCACCGCGAACCTTAGCATTCACGTCATTATCAAGTTCGATACCCATGAATTCCATGTCTTTACAAACTTCACGACGACATTCCATCTGGTTCTCACCTACACCACCTGTAAACAAGATGATATCCACACCACCTAATGCAGCAGCATAAGCACCAATGTATTTCTTGATACGATAATAGTACATCTTCTCAGCCAGAATTGCTTTTTCATTACCGGCAGCACAAGCAGCCAATAATTCACGCATATCGCTTGATACTCCGGAAATACCCAATACACCGCTCTTCTTATTCAGCAAATTAGAAACTCCTGTTGTATTCAAGCCTTCCTTTTCCATGATAAATGTCACTGCACCGGCGTCAATATCACCACTACGAGTTCCCATCATCAAACCTTCCAACGGAGTCAGTCCCATTGTCGTATCCATACATTTACCATCTTTGACAGCAGCAATAGAGCCGCCATTACCGATGTGGCAAGTGATAATTTTTCTTTCCTTTCCGGATTAACGCCCAGAAATTCACACGCTTTGATACATAACGGTGAGAAGTTCCGTGGAAGCCATAACGGCGTACACCATATTTCTCATACATTTCATAAGGAATAGCATACATGTAAGCATAATCCGGCATAGTCTGGTGGAAAGCTGTGTCAAATACGCCTACCTGCGGAATATTAGGAAGAATAGCGGAAACTGCGTTTACTCCTTTCAAGTTGGCAGGATTGTGAAGTGGAGCCAAGTCGTTACAAGCAGTAAATGCTTCCAATACCTTTTATTCAGCAATACAGATTCGCTGAAACGTTCTCCCCCGTGTACCATACGATGACCTACGGCATTGATTTCATCCAATGACTTGATAGCTCCATATTCAGGGCTAATCAATGTATTCAGGATAAACTCCACACCCACTGTATGCTCCGGAATATCTTTTTCCAGGATTTTCTTTTCACCATTCGGCAAAGTCAATTTCAGGAATGAACCCTTCAGACCGATTTTTTCAATACCACCTTGAGCAATTACCTCTTTGGTGGTCATGTCGAACAATTTGTATTTAATAGATGAACTACCACAGTTCAATACTAAAATCTTCATATCGTTTTATTATTTAATATCCGTTATTTATTTGTTAGCTTTTTGCTGCAATAGCTTGATTAGCAGTGATAGCAATCATACGGTAAACGTCTTCGATAGAGCAACCGCGTGACAGGTCGTTCACCGGGCAAGCAATTCCCTGGAGAATCGGGCCGATAGCGTCAGCATGTCCCAAACGTTGTACCAGTTTATAAGAAATATTTCCTACTTCCAAGCTCGGAACAATCAGAACGTTTGCCTGTCCGGCTACGTCTGAACCCGGAGCCTTACTTGCACCCACTTCAGGAACAAGAGCAGCATCTGCCTGCATTTCACCATCCAAGTCGAGAGTCGGAGCCATTTCTTTAGCGATCTTCGTAGCTTCCACGACTTTGTCTACCACTTCATGTTTTGCAGAACCCTTCGTAGAGAAGCTCAACAGGGCAACTTTCGGATTTTCGATACCTGCCACAGCTTTAGCTGTTTGAGCTGTGCACACAGCAATCTGAGCTAACTGGTTAGCATCCGGTACCGGAGTAACAGCAACATCGCCCATTACCAAAATTCCATTCTTTCCATATTCAGGAGCGTGAGTTAGCAACAACATTGCACCTGATACACAAGTGATTCCGGGCGCTGTCTTGATAATCTGCAAAAGCAGGACGCAATACATTACCAGTAGTGTTGCGTGCACCAGCCAACTGGCCATCAGCATCACCGCTCTTAATCATTAAACAACCATAGAACAAAGGATCATTCGTCAACTTTACGAGCTTCTTCTTCAATAGTCATTCCTTTCTTTTTACGAAGTTCACACAGCAATTGTGCATATTCTTCGTGTTTCGGAGAAGTTTCAGGATCGATAATAGTAGCTTTGCTGATGTTGCCCAGCCCCCATTTTACAGCAAGTTCGTTAATTTCAGCGGGTTTACCCAGTAAAATAAGGTCAGCAACTTCATCTGTCAAAATCTGATTGGCAGCTTTTAATGTGCGTTCTTCAGTTCCTTCCGGAAGAACAATACGTTGGCGGTTTGCTTTCGCACGCGCCACGATTTGGTTGATTAAATTGAGCATAGAAATATTGAATAATGTTATAAAACCTGGTTACAATTTATAATTTGCGGTGCAAAAGTACTCAATTTTGTAATATACACATTACAAATCCGCCCATTTTTCGAACCCAAGTCTAAAATATTATAATATTTAACACTGTACTTCTATTTTTTCTACCTTTGCAGTGTTTTCAAACAAATCAATAGGTAATTAGTATGATACGTCAGTGCGCCATTTTATTTGGCTGTTTGGCTTTGGGTGAATTAATAGTTTATCTTACAGGCATCAAACTTCCCTCCAGCATCATAGGCATGCTGCTGCTCACCCTTTTTTTGAAATTAGGTTGGATTAAACTACACTGGGTGCAGGGCTTATCCGACTTTCTGGTAGCTAACTTAGGTTTCTTTTTCGTTCCGCCCGGAGTGGCGCTTATGCTATATTTTGATGTAATTGCTGCCGAATTCTGGCCGATAGTGATAGCAACAATTGTCAGTACCGCCCTTGTGCTAGTCGTTACGGGTTGGGTACACCAGATTGTTCGTAAGTTCAGGCTGGCGCGCCAAATAAAACTGGCGCGTAAACTTCATTTACCGGATCTCCATCTATCGGACAGACTTCGTTTAAAAGATAAAATCAACTTAATGAATAAAGACAAATGAGCTTTTTAGAAAATGACTTTTTCCTGTTAGCTGTCACTTTCGGGATGTTTTCTTCTTCGCCAAACTACTCCAGAAGAAAACAGGACTGGTATTGCTGAACCCGATATTACTTACAATCGCAGTGCTTATTATTTTTCTTAAAATGACACATATCTCTTATGAGACTTACAACAAAGGCGGACATCTTATCGAATTTTGGTTACGTCCGGCAGTTGTAGCTTTTAGGTGTGCCCTTATATCTTCAGTTGGAAATGATAAAGAAACAACTTTTACCGATTCTTCTGTCCCAACTGGCAGGATGTATTGTCGGAGTTATTTCAGTAGTGCTGATAGCCAAACTCATGGGAGCTTCGCAGGAGGTTATTCTTTCACTGGCTCCAAAGTCCGTCACTACGCCGATTGCCATGGAAGTAACCAAAGCTATCGGAGGTATTCCGTCACTCACTGCGGCTGTCGTGGTTGCAGTAGGCTTACTAGGCGCTATTTGCGGTTTTAAAACGATGAAAATCATGCATGTAGGTAGCCCGATAGCACAAGGTCTCTCAATGGGAACGGCTGCACATGCGGTCGGAACCTCCACTGCAATGGATATCAGTAGTAAATATGGAGCGTATGCCAGCTTGGGCCTAACCTTGAATGGAATATTCACAGCATTACTGACACCTACTATCCTTCGATTATTGGGTGTTTTGTAAAAACAAAAATCCACAATTTTTCGTTATATAAGAGTTAAACGCAAAAAACAATCACATGATTTCATTTAAAGATATCACATTAGCAGATAAAGACACGATTACCTCATTCACAATGAAAAGTGATCGCCGTAACTGCGATCTTTCTTTTTCCAACCTTTGCAGTTGGAGATTTTTATACGATACTAAATTTGCAGTAGCCGACAATTTCCTGGTGTTCAAATTCTGGGCGGGAGAGCAACTTGCCTATATGATGCCGATTGGAACCGGTGATTTAAAAGCTATATTACGCAAACTGATAGAAGATGCAGATAAAGAGAAGCAGTCTTTCTGTATGTTAGAGTTTGCAGTAATATGCGTGTAGATCTTGAAACAACTCTTCCCAGCCAGTTTGTTTTCACGGAAGATCGTGATTATGCTGATTATATTTATTTGAAAAAGTGATCTTTCTACATTAAAAGGAAAGAAATTCCAGTCAAAAAGAAATCACATCAACCGTTTCCGCAATACATATCCGGATTATGAATACACACCGATTACTCCCGATCGTATTCAGGAATGCTTGGATTTAGAAGCGGAATGGTGTAAAGTGAATAACTGCGATCAGCAGGAAGGAACAGGTAATGAACGCCGAGCTCTTATTTATGCACTCCATAACTTTGAAGCCCTTGGGCTGACCGGAGGCATTCTTCATGTCAATAGCAAAATCGTTGCATTTACTTTCGGTATGCCTATCAATCATGAGACGTTCGGTGTACATGTAGAGAAAGCGGACACCAACATTGAAGGAGCGTATGCCATGATTAATTATGAATTTGCCAACCGAATTCCCGAACAATATATCTATATAAACAGAGAAGAAGATTTGGGCATCGAAGGTTTACGCAAAGCCAAACTATCTTATCAGCCGGTGACAATTTTGGAAAAATATATGGCTTGCCTCCAAGATCATCCGATGAATATGGTTAAATGGTAAGAGACAACCTATGGTGTATCAGATTCAGTATGTTATAACAACAAAATCCTAATTGTCACAACACACAGAATCTGATATAACTTATTAATCAGCCATAATCTTTATATCCGGTGACGGAACCCGATACCAATATTCTACTCCCGGTTCTTCTCTTCCCGGGATTTTAAATGTCAACTTAATTAAGTTATCATGCAAGCGTTCAACACTGATTTCGTTTTCAACACCTGCGGGGAAAACTGAGTAAACAGATTTTGTAATGTTCTCCACATAGATACTATCCGACTTTAATTCATATTCGCCCTGAACCAGAATTACCGAACCCATTTTATTAGTATCAATAATGATATTCATGAATGTATTATCGACCGAGATAAATTTCAACAATGGGCCTAGTGACAATCTGTAACCCTTTTCGACCGATTCTACCATACATGTCTGCCATACCCCTTGCATTCTCTTATTCTTTATCTCCTGTCCATTGGGTATCACAAGTTTGAACGGGACATTTTTTGAACTATTTTTTTTGTAGACTGAACATAATGGGAAACCGTGAATTTCACCTTGACTGTCTTGCCTGTCTACTATTCCCGGAGTCCATTTAGGCATTTCTTTTTACCACACGTAAAGCCTCTTCATCCAATAAAGGGTCAACACCTCTTATTACCTTTGCCTGACTTAGTGTTCCATCTTCCATGACTACAAACTGAACAATAACACGCCCCTGAGATAGCATTTTTCTGTGCTTCCACCGGATATTTGACGTTCGAAGACAAGAACTTCATCATGGCCGGAACGCCACCCGGATACTCCGGCATTTTATCAGGAATCAGGTAAACGCCATTTACATCCACCTTCTGTATCGGTTGCTCCTGTGCAACTAATAGTGAACAAGCAAATAAAGAGATAATCAGACTAAGTAGTTTTGTTTTCATAATATATTAATTTAAGAGTTAGAACAGCAAATCAATTATGCAATAATACCTAAAAAAGAATGAAATCACAAACATTATTGAACATTTCTACTCTCCCTCATACATTTTTAAGGTACCTTTGCAGAAATAACGAAAAAAAACCTAAGCATACAATGAAAGAAAAAGTAAAAGCATTATGGAAGTTGTGTTTCGACGATAGTGATCAGTTCATCGATATGTACTTCAGACTACGGTATAAGAGTGAAATAAATGTTGTTATTGAAAGCGGGAACGAAGTGATTTCCGCCCTTCAAATGCTTCCTTACCCCATGAGTTTTTGCGGGAAACAGGTAGCTACTTCTTATATATCCGGCGCCTGCACTCATCCGGACTTTCGGAACAGAGGAGTAATGCGTCAGCTTTTATCACAAGCTTTTGCCCGAATGCTACCGAACGGGATCTTCTTCAGTACACTGATACCGGCAAATCCGTGGCTATTCGATTATTATGCACGCATAGGATATGCTCCGGTGTTTCAATATTCTACGAAAGAAATCATTCTTCCGGAGTTTATTCCTTCCAAAGAAATAAAGGTTGATATCGTGTCCGAATATAAGGAAGAAGTATATTCCTATTTGAATAAGAAACTTGCGGAACGCCCTTGTTGCATCCAGCATACAACAGAAGATTTTGAGGTAATTATGGCTGATCTCGCTATCAGTAATGGTATTTTGCTCGTAGCCAAATTAAATAACGAAATAAACGGAATAGCGATTGTGTATAAAAGAGACGAAAGCGTCATTATCAACGAACTTCTCGTAGAAACTAAAGACGCTGAACATAGTTTATTGTTTCATCTCAAACAACATACCGGATGTAATCGTATGATTCAATTATTACCTCCTGACAAAAAGCAGCCTCAACAAGCATTAGGAATGGCACGCATCATCAATGCAAAAGAAGTTCTACAATTATACGCTGCCACTTTCCCGGAAGATGAAAATGCAGATAGAGGTATCAGACAAGCAGTTATCTGTAAATAATGGTTATTACTACTTATGCAAAGGAAAATGTATGTATAGCACCGAACGTTTGCCCGGTGCACACATACAAATGAATATCACTGAATTAACTAACAGAATCCTCCAACCGTTAAATCCCTATATGAGCCTTATGCTGAATTAAAAGTGACTATTTTATTTATTCAAATAACGAACCCGTTCGCAGGCTGCCAATAGAAATGCTCCCACTCCCAAAATTGGAAGTAGAATTAGCATCTACTACTTGTCCCGGTATAGCCTTTTCGCCGATAGGCTGTACATAACCGATTTTCCCATCAGGTTGAAGGGCAACTGTTATCAAATATTGCCATGCTTTTTTCAACTATCGGCTGATATTCGCCGGCATTCAGGAAACCGTTATTGATTCCCCATTGTAAACCATAAGCATAAAGAAAGCTGTTCCGCTGGTTTCCGGTCCCGGTGCATGTTGCGGATCATAAAGCATACTGCGTGTCCAATAACCTTCCGGTTGCTGACAAGCAGCAACAGATTTAGCCAATGTACGGAAACGGTCTATATATTCCTGGCGATATTTATCCGTTTTAGGCAAAAGTCTTTTCAGCACCTTTGCCAGTCCGGCTAATACCCAACCGTCACCGCGTGCCCAAAAATCTTTTTTGCCGTTCACACTTTTGTGTTTAGGATACACGTATTTTCCATCCCGGTAATAAAGTCCGGCCTCTTCATCATACATAATACTATCAGCATAAACGAGATATTCATGTAATTTCTCCAGGTAAAGTGGATTCTTGGTGATATTATACATCTTTGTCATCACCGGCATGACCATATATAAGCCATCTGCCCACCACCAATAATCATGATTGGGGGTACTCATCTGATACTCCATTACTTCGCGGGCACGGGCTATTTTCTGTGTATCCGGCTCCAAATTATATAAATCGGCATACGTTTGAAAACAAATCTGATAATCTCCGAAAAGTACATAGTCGTCACTTTCTCCATAGCTGTATTTCCAGCAGGTTTTATCGTCCGACTTAGCTCCTTTCCATTGATTATGCTCAGCCCACTCTTTCGAATATTCCAGATATTCCGGTTTCTTTGTCAAGAAATAAACTTCCATATTCCCAGTATGATAGGCGGCATTATCCCAGAAGGACCGACCATGTTCCGGATGATTCATCTGCCAATAGCCATTCACTTTATGAATCATCTCTATCACTTCTCCCGAAGAACCGGTTTTCTTTTCCGCACAACCTGTACATATTGTACTTCCCAAAAGGAAAGCCGAAAAAAGAGTTACATATAAATTCTTCATATTTTTATTTTTTTGTATTCATATCCGTTTCCAACACATATATCATTTGAGGTTCAATCTCGGCCATACGTTCACCGTCCCCCTGACGGGTGTGTTGTAACAAAGAGATGCAGTTTCCGCTGCTTTTTCCAAAGCTCCGTATCATGAGAGGGTTCCCAGGCATCCACCGAAAAATCCGTCAGATCCGTTATCGTCCATTGACTGATAGCAAGATCAGTAGCGTGAGCTATTGAAACACAACTTCCCCGTTCTTCGTCACGAAAGATGTAGAAAACTTCCCCTCCCCCTACAACAATACGCGGACGAGCAATAGGAATCATTTTCGTACCGCCGCCTTTCAATGTGAAAGGTGTTTTCCGATCGATTACCTGACGATGATGCCATACCTTCCCATCATTCCAGACAATGCGATATTGAGGTATATTACTGTCAGGGTCCCTCCAATAAGTAGCTATATAAGGATTTCCTCCAGCATCGGCACTCATACTGGTCTGATTGATTAACTCACTATTTTGGGGTAGCCGACAAGCGTATTCCGCATTCGACAACTTAATCGGAAGTTCGTATTGTTCTCCGCTTGATTTGTACCATGTCACACCATTATCAAATGAACGGGCATAACAAATATCATGGTTTGTTTCCACATGCCAGGTCTCGCGCCATACCCATGAAAGATGAATCGTCCCTTGCTCGTCAACATATAACTGCCAATAGGCATTCCGCTTATTTTCTCCGTCTATTAAGACATCTTGAACACGGCTCCACTTATGTTCTTTCAATGAATAATGGTTCATTACCAGATTTCCACGACCCGAAGAACCGGAGCGGTAAACAAACAATAAATCTCCTCCGGATAAAGGATAGAACTCCGGATAGGTGACATTTCCTTCGTCAACTCCGGTCATGGGCATTTTATCCCCCAGTTCCAAAGAACCGGGAGCAATGCTCCGGCAGTAATTCAGTTTATGCCCGTGATGATCAAACGAAATATGCAAATACCCTTCTCCATCTATTATCATACTGATGATATTATGAGCATCTTTCACATTTCCACGATATTGTGTACGGTGCAATGTCCACAGTTCCGAATTCAGTTTACGTTTTCCCAATACAAGATAACCTTCAGCATCATAATAGCTGATATACTGCTCATCACCGTGAGTTATCAGGGAGTTGTTACGGAATACCGTAGTATTGACCGAAGTACAACTATATCCCTTCCCCACTTCAACCAAATGTTGAGGGTAACATAGTACAGGAATAAACATGATTCCGCAAAGTAGTAGCAATATTCGCCTCATGTTCATTCTTCTTTTTTATTTATCAAAAATAGAAAAGTCCCATTTCTCATGCCAGGGAATTGTAATTTTCCCGTCTTTTATCAATACAGGCAACCAGACATAGCGAGAATCCTCCAAATCTTTCTTTTTCCAACGGTCAAACATGGCAATATATGCATCCTTCTTTCCAATTATCGGCTGCATATATGTACTCTGTGCATAGAATGTCTTGTCCGCATCCGGTCCCGTACAAGGATTTCCGATTGTTTTCCATGTACCCATAATAGAATCGGCAACTGCAATCTCGGCTATATTCGGATCCCAGCCTGTACAACCGGAACTCAACATATAATATTTACCATCATATTTAAAGACAGCCGGAGCTTCACGGGATTCTTTTACGAAATTACGTGTAAAACGTCCGCTCGGTTTCAGATAGTCGTCAGTCAGCAAGCTGATATACATTGTAGCATTGTTCTCCGAAGAGTAGAATTGATAAGCACGGCCATCATCATCCACAAAAACGGTCTGGTCGCGACTCATCGCATTGTTCGGGCGGAAACTTCCCTGATAAATAAATGGCCCGACAGGAGAATCGGAAACAGCAACTCCGGCACAAGCCTTACTGTAATCAGCACTTTCCACATGGGCCCACATTACAAATTTACCCGTTTTTTTATTATAAACCACTTTTGGGCGTTCCAAGACTTTGGACGGATGCAGATCGTGATCCGGGTCATTTTTAACAGCCGGAAGCACAATACCTTCAAATTTCCAGTTCAGTAAGTCCTTGGAAGAGTAGCAACCTACTCCAGTCACATCCGTACGATAACATTCCCACGTAGCCCAGTCAGGCAGAACGGTTTTTCCTTTCTTATATTCACCATACCAATAGTAAGTGCCATTGTGATAAAGAAGTCCGCCACCATGGGCATTGATCGGATTTCCATCCGTATCTTTCCATACTTCACCGGGGATAAACTCCGTATTCTCCTGAGCCTGTACCGCCACAGGTAATAAGCCTACGCAAATTACAAATAGTAATAATAGTTTAGCCATATATCAATCTCTGTTAGTTAGTTTATTTTAATGAAAAGCATGATCTTTCGGAAAGTCCTTTCCTTCCCAAGCCTTTTACTGGTCCAATCTTCAGCAGGAGATGTCCAGAATGTATGGTCGGCGGGAAGTCCGAGCGGCAGGAAAGCAAGTGATGCCATATATAGACTGCCATTGTTCGTATACCAGTCGGAAATATTCGGCTGCTTGCCATTGAATCCCTAAAGTTAAAAATCCCTTTTCATTGAAGTTACGGTCATCACCAAACATTCTTTTAATAACTGCCGTCATAGCTGCACGAACTTGTCCATCCGGTAAATTCCTTGGGCAGCCATCCTCTCCATGCCAATAAAGCTAAAGGCTGCAAAGTTCCTGTACGATAAGTGATAGAACGACCGAAAACCGGAAGCGCCCCTTCCGGAGAGATAAACCGTTCAAAATCATTCCGAAACGCTGCATCCGTTTCTTTGCACGGTTATAGTCACAATCCGGTGCGTTCCAAATCTTACTTTTACCAGCATTTGTCATGATTTCCAAAGGTTCTATATACATCGGATGCAAAACAAAACTATTATAATAGTCAAAAGCAAAACCCGGACCATCGGAGTACCAACCATCGCCTACGTACCACTCTTCTACTTTACGCAAAGCGGAAACTATGCGGTAAGTATCACTTGGAGCGCCTGCTTTACGCAAGAATGCTTCGACCGTAGCAGAAAACAACAACCAATTTGTGTAAGGCGGATCTACTCGGCGAAGTTGTGTAAACTCAGCTATATAACGTTGTTTCGTAACACTATCTAAAGGAATCCATAAAGCATCATAGCCTCTTATAAAACTCTCTGCAATATAGGCTGCGTCAACCAACGTTTGCCCTTCTTTTCTCCACAAAAGATAATCGGGACTTTCGGGGTCAACAGCCTGTACGTAACTTTTCAAAGCCCATTCACGCAATTGTTTTCGTTGAATGCTTTCTGCCGTATCATCGTCCGGCAAAGAAATCCAAGGAGCTAACCCAGCCATTAATCGACCAAAGCACTCCATATAGGTTACTGTCTTGTTTCGCCCATCCCATGTAGGACTGACTTCTACCAGCATATTCTGTTGCAGCTTCCCTTCACTCAGATTACTAAGTACCGGAGCAGCCATTCGGTACAACACCCCCGCCCATAATTCACGGTCAGTCGGTTCCTTTACTTGTTTCTTCTTTTTTGCCAATAAGTCCTGTGACGGAATCAGCAAGATTGCGATCAGCAATAGTAATGTACAATGTTTATTCAATCTCATGATATTATTTAGGATTTTCGTACGCAAAGATACTTTATACTCATAAGAGTAAGGTTCAATTTTATATCAAAAAAGGGATACAAAACAACCATTTTTCATACAAAAAGGCTGTAATATATGCGAGTTTAATCAGGTTTCCACCTATCCACCCATTCTATAAAAGGTATTCCTTTCTCATCAAACCGGACAGGTAGCCAAATGTAACGAGAGTCAGCCAAACTTTCCGGCCTCCAACTATCTGCCATAAAAAATAAATTGTTTTTTTCAGTCCCTTGCAAAGGGAGCACATACGTGCTCTGCCCTCCGAAAGTTTTATCCGCATTCTCTCCGACACAAGGATTTGGTAGTTGTTTCCATTCCCCTAAAATCGAAGTAGCAGTCAACAAACGAGCTTTATTAGGTTCCCAACCCGTACAGCCGGAAGTTATCATCCAGTAGATTCCGTCTTTTTTAAAAATAGCAGGAGCTTCATTCATTATGTCCACCTGGAAAAATACGTATATACTTGCCTGTATGACTAAGATAATCATCAGACAATTCTGCAATCTGCAATGTCAGATTGTCTTCCGAAGAATAAATATGATAAGCTTTTCCATCATCATCCACAAACAAAGTCATATCACGAGACATTTGTCCTCCTTCCAAATCTCTTTTCACAAACATTCCCTTTTCAACTGCATCATACCATTCCGGAGTCCACCATTTTTCATATTCTGAAAGATTCCATTTGATCCGTTTCTCTTTCTTCGTCATATTCAATGGATAGATACTCGAATTTACACGAGCCGAACGAATAAAACAATAAGGTCCAGTTGGTGAGTCACTGACAGCGACGGCAGCACGGGCCGGTCCATACCCCCGGCCTTTCAATTCCAGATGAAACCACATTACGAATTTTCCGGTCTGCTTATTATAAATAACTTTCGGGCGTTCCATGATGCACCCTTTTTCAATATCACTTCCTTTTTGCTTCAGATATGGGTAACACCACTCCTTCATAGTTCCAGTTCAACAAATCAGTAGATGAATAACAATTGATCCCTTTTTCGGTCACAAAGCCCGATTCGGGACGATGTTCACCGAACCAATAATATTTTCCTTCATGATACAAAACGCCTCCACCATGAGCATTAATCACATTTCCCTCCGTATCTCTCCAAACCTTACCAGAAACAATTTTTTTCTCTTTCTGATAAACCCGCACATAATCTATTTCATACTTCATCGGCAAAGCACTCTCATCAATCGGACCACCATTGATACCACCAATAGCCAAATTCAACAAAAGATATTGCGGTTTCGTAAAAGGATTCGTCCTCTTGCCGATACTTCCGTTTACAGTATCCTTTAAAGGAATCTCATTCAACAGTTCATCATCCAAATAGAGTTTGATAACTTCTTCATCCCAATCCATCCGCCAAATGTGAAATTTGGAAGCCCATTCCGGATCTTTCTCCGTAAAATGGATATAGGGTGTGGCCTTACTATTCCATTTAGCCCCCCATTGCTTGTCCGTGCCCCACGCAGCATTTGCCAAAATATGAGGAACTCCTTTGATTTGGTAATATTCCATAATATCTATCTCTCCACATGAAGGCCACTCCATATTACTACCCAATGTCCAGATAGCCGGCCATGCACCTTTCGCCACCGGTATGCGGGCACGTACTTCAAAAAACGCCCATAGAGAAACTCCTTCTTTCCGGCAGTCGTCACCGATGAAGAAGTATATTCTATAAATTCCCGTTCTTTACGCCAATCGTTACTACCGGGTATGTAAAGAGGATTCTGACGATTCCGCTCTTTCCGAGCCTTCGATGACAAGGAAGCCTCCTTTACAAACTGCATTGTCCGGCTGATACCATTGAGCCTCCTCATTGCGGACATAACCCTGTTCATAGTTCCATACGGAAGGGGATAATCTCCCCTCCGTATTAAACTCATCGCTCCAGACCAGCCTCCAATCGTCATTCCGCGCAGTTGCGAGCAAAGGCAAGGTCGTCAGTAACAGCAATATAACTGAATAATTTTTCAAATATACCATTGCTTAATCCTCGTATCGTTTATTCAAACTGATAAACACGAACATAATCCACATGATATTCAAGCGGGAACTTAGACAAGTCCGGTTCACCTCCATTGATCCCAAAGCCAGATTCAACCAGATACATTGTCCGAATCCTTCATCATTCTCTTTACCCGCGTTATTACCTTCATCAAGATATGGATTACGATATGATCCTCTCCACCAATCATCCAGTCCACCAGATCCATTTCCTGTAGTCGCTTTCAAATCCTTAATTTCATTCATCAATTCGTCATCCAAATAAAGTCTCAAGGTATTCTCGTCCTCATCCAGGCACCAGTCCATACGCCAAATATGATACTTCTTCCCCCAATCTTTATCTTTCGCTATAAATTCAGCAACCGGCCTGTTATAAGACTGCCATTTGCCGTTCCAACGGGTGTCCGATCCCCAACAAACATTGGCGTGTACGCTCGGCTTTCCATTTACCAGATAATATTCAAGCAAATCAATTTCGCCTCCCAGCGGCCATTCCCAGCACCAACTGTCAGTGCTTCCACCAGTCGTCCAGATAGCCGGCCATGCTCCCATTGCCGTAGGAATCTTGGCTCTGACGAGCATTCGTCCTTTCCGGAATCTATAATCTTTTGTAATCAGGCAGCTCGAAGTATACTCAGCATATTCACGATTCTTTTTCCAGTCGCTACTTCCAGCTTCATAATTCGTATTCTTTACCCGTTCCTCTTTTCCTGTAATTATCAATGCCCCGTCTTTACAAATAGCATTTTCTTTCTGATACCATTGCAATTCCTGATTACGTTGGAAGCCTTCTTCCCAACGCCATACATTCCAGTCCGGCTCTCCCGTTCCATTAAATTCATCATGAAACTTCAAAACCAGTCCTTCTTCCGTCGTTTCCGGTGCATCATTGGGATCAGGCACATATTCGGTCCTTTTTTCATCTTCAGCCGATTCTACATAGGTCACATTGAAAAGGTAACATCAACGTATTTTGTTTTAGAATTAATTCCATAAGAGGATGAGCCCTCAATCGCTAACGGAAGTACATACAACAAATTCCTCTCCGCTTCCTGGCAAGCTGCAACCAGTTCACTAGAATAGACTGTTACTGATACGGCATCCGATTTTGTTTCACCAGCTTGTAGCGTTAATGTCTGAGAAGATAAATGATAATAGGACTCCGGAAGTAATTCCGCACCGTCATATTTTGCATAAATGCCTCCTTCCGCCACCTTAGCTAGCACTTTATTCAATGTATCTTTATTCACAACCAAGCTAACTTTAGCTTCTTGTCCGGCTGTGCGTCCTTGATAAAGAGACAAGCTCAACTTATAAGTAAAGTTTTTAACAGGCGTTTCATCCTCACTTTGCCGTAAATCCGTAGTCACGTTACATTCCGCACCATCCCACACTTCACGGGCTTGCGTCAGATTCAACAAATTCAGATCTAGTTGACCTTCATAACTAAAATCTTTATCATCGTCACAGCCATATACTCCACCGATGAGGGGTGGCCGCCATACAGGCGACCATCCATATTTTATTCATTTTCATCATAAGTCTCATTTTAAATTAATCCAAAGGAACTGTTTCCGGGTCATACTTTTCAATATCCGCATCAAAAAAGGCAATCTCCCCTATATGAAAATATTTCTTGTTCAACGAACTTGTCAATACATTGAAACGGAAATATTTAAACTTCTTACCCGGCATTACAAAATCAGAAGCGTATTTTGTCTGACGTGTTGTGGGCAATCCACTCAAAGTAGAAACAGTTTCCCAATGTTCACCATCCGTACTAATCTGTAATTCCGCAGAAGTAGGGAATCCGTCCGTGTTACCTGTATCCCGCGTATAATACTCGAATGCAAAATTTTCATGTTCTTCCTTTAAATCGATCTGTATATAATGCGGCAGGTCAACTTGCGGAGAATGCCAGTTGGTGTGAAAAAAAGAGGGATCCGCCGTTTTACCATCTATCAAACGGTCAAAATACCCTTCAGACGCGTCCGGATAATTACAAGATAATTGGTCTACTATCAGACTGACCTGTGTACGGGATTTCTCCGTATACGATGCCGGCATCGCTCCCGACCGTGCTTTCAATTCCTGAACCGCTCCTGCTTCATGAGCCGCATTAAAGGTCTGCAAATAAAAAGTATAGTCTCCGAAACGAGCACGAGTATTTTCTATCAACATTTCCGTTGTTCCTTTAGAAGCAATCTTACAGATATTTTTCTTTTGTAAAGGGTCATAATAGCGAATCTGCATATAAGCGTAATCTCCTTCCGGTGCTTTCCAAGTCAGTTTAATCTGTCCCGGCAAAGCCTCCGACACGACCGTAGAAAGTTCAACGGCAGCAGGACTTCCTCTCCCCCGATGTTTCAAATTCTTCAAAATTCTTATCACAGCCAACCAGTCCTAAAAGCGCAAAGGCTGCAATCATATATTTAACATTCAACTTCATAGCTTTTATCTTTTATCATTAATAAAACTTACCAACCCGGATTCTGGCTCAGATTCGGATTCTTACGCATTTCCGAAGCCGGAATCGGAAAGAAATACATTTTATCATCCCAAACCAATGATTTATTTGTCCGCTCATAGAGGAAGTTTCCATCCTCTTTTTGGGTAATCTGCATACGCCCGATTTTTAGTGAAGCCACCTTCTTTCCAACGGCGAACATCCCAGAAACGATGTTGTTCGAAAGCCAATTCTACCATTCTTTCTTTTTTATATCGTTCCCAAAATTCAGTGTTAGAAATATTATCCGGGAAATCCGGCATTTGTACATCCGAACGCTGACGCACCTTATTGATTGCGGCACACAAGCAGACATCCTGAATTCGTTGTCCGTAGCACCGGCCGCTCCCAAATAACGGTAGATTGCCTCTGCATAATTCAGATAAAATTCTCCCAGACGGAAAATAACCCAGTTATGCCGTTTGCCTCCACTGCCACTTTCCGCACGTGATGTCGGTAGACGCATCCAAATACTTCTTCAAATAATAACCGGTCGGTGTTGCATAAGGAAGAGGCAGACCATTCTTACCGCCAATAAATGTTTCTAACGGATTCGGATTCGTATTCGGCCATTTGTCACCATTACATGCGATAGTCATGCCGAAACGCGGATCTTTATCTCCATTATCCTTAGATTCGTAAGCATCCACCAATGTTTGTGTCGGGCAATTACCGGAACTGGCATTCTCCATACCAACCGGGAAATTAGTATATTCCGGACTACTTGTATCTCCAATACGACGAACGAAAATCATTTCAGAAGTCTTGATAATTATCCGTACCCCAAATATCCGTATATTTTCCAAGCCGGATACCGTTAGCCGTACAATAATCAATAACAGCTTTTATTGGCCACAGCAGCTTCACGCCATAAATTCCGGTCTTCACCACCACTGAACAGTTTGCTTGCTCTATATAATGCGGCACGGGCTTTTAATGCCAAAGCAGTTCCCTGCGTGACGACGACCGGCCTCCGGGTTGGAACCACCCGCAGCATCATTATCAAAGCGGAATAAGAAACGGGCAACTCAGGCGCCACTTCCTCACATTCACTAATAATAAAATCAAAGACTTCCGACGCCGGAGTACGTGAAAGAGAATTAGCTTCTTTCTCTGTCAACACATTCACCGTAAAAGGCACATCCCCATACGCACGCACCAACAAGAAATAGTAATACGCACGTAGCAGACGAACTTCATACTGATAACGATTAAACCGGTTCATCTGAGCCGCATAATCCTGCGCATAGCGTAAATCATAAAAATCAAGGTCTTTACTTTCTTCCAGAAAGTAATTAGCGGCACGAATACCCGAATAATACCCCCACAGAGATTTAGGGTTCAATGCACTCCAAGCACCATTTGTATAGTCGAGAACAGATGAATAAGTAACAGCCATTTCTGCTTCATCACAAGCGGAAGCCAATGACTGATAGCTTGGCAAGTCGGAATCCAGATAACTATAGATATTATTCACAAATCCTGCCGTACGGGAAAAATCCGAAAAGACATAATCCTTGTCGTATGACGTGTATTCATGATAATCCATCTTATCGTTGCAAGCTGACACCACCGCTATACAAGCTATTCCTAGGCATATATTTTTCAATTTCATAGTTTCTTTCTTTTTATAGCGTTAAACGTTAAAATCCTACTGACAAACCAACATGAATAGATCGGGTAGCAGGATAAGAGCTATTCATCGCTTCCGGATCCAATTGGTCAATACTATCGAAGCAAAGTAAATCAACCCCTCTTACATATACTTTCGCATTCTTTTTACCCAAAACCTGTTCAACCAGGATGAAGGAAGCTTGTAGTACACCTCACAATTACGCAACTTCAAAAAAGAACGATCTGCCAACCATAAAAGAGCTTTGTCTGCAGATTGTTGTCAACAGTTTCCGTCGTCAACCTTGGGAAACGAGCGTTCGGAGTTTCCGGTGTCCAACGATTCCGGTAAACATAATTAGAAATTGTCGTATTATCCACCAATGGATGATAGTAAGTTCCCGACAAGATTGCCGTATAATTTCCCACTCCTTGGAATTGTGCACTAAAACCTAATCCCTTCCATTCCAAACCAAGACTGAACGAATAATAAATTTCAGGACATGTACTATTGTATCCCATAGCTACTCTATCATCCGAATTAATTACTTTATCACCATTCATGTCCTTGTATTTAATATCTCCGGCCTTTACCGGTCCAAACTGCTGTGGCAAGCTCTTATCTATATCTGCCTGATCTACAAAATATCCAATAGCCTGCAATCCAAAGATTTGTCCTACCGGATTGCCCGTAGAGCGCGTATAGTCGTAAGCTGCCGGTTCTTCTAGCATTTCTATAATTTTACTTCGATTGTAAGTGAACGTTCCTCCCAAATTTAATTCCACATTACCCATCTTCTTATAGTAATTGGCGCCGATTTCCGTGCCCCAACTATCTACGATACCCGCATTTACATAAGAACCGGATGCACCCAACACCGCCGAATTCTGTCCGTCTGAACTGACCCAAATATCAGAACGTCTTTCATAAAAGCCATCCACTGTCAAAGTCAATCCCTTGAACAAGGTAGCATCCACACCCGCATTATACTTATCTTTTTCTGTGGTTCCGTTAACAGATGCCAGACGACCTTCATGCCAGCCTCCATCACCACCGAAATTATTATTTATCGGATAGCCATTACCGCCACCTACCGTCTCATTCCAATAGCCGTTACCGGGAATATTATCCGTATTCAACATACCGAAGGAAGCCCGCAGTTTCAGGAAATCCACCACATTCTGGCTTTGCATAAACTTCTCATTAGAAATAAGCCATGCCAGCCCAACTGTAGGAGATACATTCCAGCGATGATCGGGCGCCAATAAGTTGGAGGCAGAAGCCATCAATGTAAAATCTGCAAAATAACGGTTCTTAAAGCCATAATGAGTACATACCAACCCGCATTCTGACGGTAGAACGTATTATTGATCCCTTTAGCATTATCATATTTATAGGTATAAAGTAACATGGAATACAGACTGTGTACACCAAACTGACGTTGCCAATCGACATTCATTTGGAAGTTAAAGGCGCGATATTGCCAGTCAAGTTTGCTGTCACCCGACATTTCCGTATCTTTTCCTCCCGTTATTTCCTCACCAGCTATCGGCAATCCGTTTTCCCAGGAAGCGACCGATGCCATACCATATTTATATCCTTTTGTGTGATTCTCCCAGTAAGAAGCGAGATTGTCATATCCTATACGGACAGAAGCTCCTAACCCCTTGGTTAAAGAAGACAAATCCTGCCGTAAAGACATATCAGCATATAATCCACGAGTATGTCCTTTTTGAGTATGCGCGCCCTTCAGTCAACGCTACCGGATTCCAGTTCTCACCCCAAGTAGTATTTCCTCCCCACAAACCACTTTCCGTACGGATAGGGAAAGCCGCTGAAGGTAATTGATACAGTTTACTTATCAAATTATCGCTGCCCATACCCGGACGACTGAATTCATTCAAAATCCCCATGATATTGGCCTGCATCTTTGTTTTCGGTGACAAATCAATATCCAGATTGGTACGGAAGTTAGCTTTTGAATACTTTTCCTGAGTGGAATAGTCAGCATTCGTATCGAAGTTTTTGATAAATCCACGGTTGTTCTGCAAATTCATCATTGTATAATAACGCATCTTGGTAGATCCGCCGCGAAAACTTAATGTTGCGATATCTGACGCCCCACGATCACGAAAAACTTCTTCCCACCAGTTTACATTCGGATAAAGATAAGGAGAAGTGCCATTCTTAAACGCATTCAATTCATTTTGCGAATATCGCACCTGCTTGCCATCATTTGTCAATGCTTCATTTAAGGCAGAAGCATACGTATAGGCATCCGCCAATTCCGGCTTGCGCGTCATATAATTGAAAGCATGGTCATAAGAAAAATTAATCTCACGAGTATCGTATTTACCACGTTTTGTCACAATATTGACTACGCCATTCACTCCCCTATAGCCATAGAGAGCCAACGCGGCCGCATCACGAAGTACACTAACAGATTCCACTTCTTCCGGAGTAATATATTTTAAAGCCTGCCAGTTATTATCCCGTTCAAGTCCGTCCACGACCAACAAGATGCCATTATTACCATTCAGTGTCTTCAGGCCGCGAATATACATCGACGGCATCTGCTCCCATACCACACCGGTACTTTGCATGGTAGTCAGTCCCAGCACATTGCCATATAATGAATTTCCGATTGAAAAAGCCGAGCTTTTATCTATATTCTCTGCATATACAGTAGATACGGCACCAGTAGACTCCGCATTCGTTTGCTGCAATCCAAATCCGTAATTTACTTTCTCTGAAGAGTAATCCATGACAACCGTCAATTCCGAACCGTTTTCTATTTTCACCACCTTCATTGCATCATCACCAGTCTTGTACTTTCAAACGGCTTCCTTTCACAGCAGTGATTTCAAAACGTCCATTTTTATCTGTAGCCACCCGCACCAATGGGTTCTCTTCAACCGAAACCAAGGCTCCCGCTACCGGCTTCCCTTTTTCATCAAGAACTCTTCCGGTTACATTATCTTCACTTTGTGCCCAGCCGTTCAAGGTGACGCAAGCGAATATCGCTAAAGCTAGTATCTTATATTTTTTCATTTTATTCTATGATTAATCGTAGTTATTCCACATTAATTCCAACCAGGATTTTGAGTCAATCCGTATTTCTTGTTCACCTCTGACGGTGGGAATGCTGACAAATACCACTTCGGACTAAAATTACTCCACCATGCACGGGAAGGATTCACTAGCGGAAACGCTTCATGAGTGAATTTCGTTGGTTTAGGATAAATACTGCTGTTTCCGGTACTTCCGGACCAAGGCGTATTTCCTCCCCCATCATTTCTATAAATCTTCAATCCATGGAGTTGTTTTCTAAAAAGATCTTCTCTTTTATATCGTGTCATGTCAAACAGACGTACATCTTCCAAGCCTAATTCGCAAGCACGTTCTCTGAGGATCTCTTCCAGCAAGGCATCAGCGTCAGTCGTCAGATTCTTGCCGGGATTGCAAACCGCCAAGTCTCCTAAACCAACACGGGCACGTACTTTATTTACTTGCTCAATAGCACCTGGCAGATCATTCTTCGATTTAAGCAAGGCCTCCGCATAAATCAGATACATTTCTGCCAGACGCAGATATGGCCATTGCAGATATTTATCTTTCAGAGAATTGACACCTTCCTTATAGAACTTGTAACATCCGAATCCGGTAGCATATTTGCCTGTCTCTTTCTCTGTATCATTAATATTGTCACGTCCTCCAATCCATAATTCGGCAGCATGATCTCCAAACTGTGTTCCATTCACCAGCATCGTTTCATACAACCGTGGGTCACGAATCGGTTTATTGTAATCATTATCCGTATAAAACAGGTCTGTAGCAGTATTCAACTGGAAAGGTTCGCCATTACTCATTGGAAACAACTCCATAAATTCCAGTGTAGGGGTCAATCCACCCGTAATAACTGTACCATTTCCGCTATTGACAAAAATATACTGCCATTCATCCCATGAATTAAATTTACCGAAACGGGAAATATGCGTAGAAATCAACAGTTCTTTATTATTCTCACGGGTAAAATAGGCCTTATTATACGCATCTCTGTAACCTTTTTGCCGTAGCTTCCGTCGCCTGTGTCAGTTCATAATACCCTCTTGATTGAAGTTCTGTAAAGAAATCAACACAAGCCTGCAAACACTGGTCCCATAACTCCGGTTTGTAAGCACCATACCACACCTGATGATTAGTCACAGCATCCTGCGGCGGCTCCGTACAATAGGGGACATTGTCATTAAACAATGGGCTGGCTGCAAACAAAAGAATCTTACACTTGAGCCCCATAGCAGCTGCTTTTTGGTAAAGCGTCCTTGCCAATTCGTGTCATCCGTACCTAAGTCCCACGGAAGTTGAGGAGTAGCAGCAGCCTCATCTAAAAGATTAATCATGTAATTCACCGTTTCTTCCACCGTAGCGCGAGGCAATTCATAAGAAGGCTGCACGTCATAGGTTTCCTTTATTAACGGAAGCCCTCCAAAGTGGCGAAACAAATCAAAATAACGAGATGCTACAATCACTTTAGCTTCTGCCGCCAAACGTTTTTTCTCCGCATCTTCCATATCCGGAACCCGCTCTACATTCTCCACAAAAAGTAATGCAGCACGAATCGCCTCCCAACAATTCTCTTTAGTATAACCAAAGCGCGTATCATCGCTACTATCCTCATCACCTGCCTTATAAGAGCCTGAATAGTATTTCCGGTTAATTCCATTCCAATCCGTGTGGCTATGCCAGCAATCGGACATCATTTCAAAGATTCCTGTGTTCATTTTCCCCTCCACCATATTCCAATATACAGGGAGCGCGTAATAAAGTTTACTATAAGTATTCCACAGGAAAGCACGAGCGTACGTAGCTTTTTCCGAAGATTGTATCTTGCGTTACCGCTACCCCCGGAGCCTTTTCTAAAAAGCTATCTCCAAATTTCACTTGATCGACACAAGAAGAGGAAAACAAAGCTACTCCTGCCAATGTCGCTATAAACCATTTACTTAAATGTTTCATCATATTATTCATAAAGTATTAGAATCCAAGTTTCAATCCAATATTAAATACACGTGTCAAAGGATAATTAGGGCGGGAGCCTCTGACGAGATTCCGGGTCTCCCCATTTGAATCCGGTAATAGTAATCAAATTATATCCATTTACATACAACCGGCAATTATCCATCTTCAGTTTCTTCATGAAAGGGAAATTGAAATTATAACCTATTTCCACACTTTTCAGACGCAAATAGCTGGCATTAATCAAATACAAGTCAGACCCTGCATAATTATTGGAAGCATGCAAACTAGAAGTACGCGGGAATTTAGCAGTGAATGTATCAGCCGATGAACGCCACGTTGTATCATACTGATAAAGCAACAATCCTTTTTTCATTTGTGTCACCCAACGGACGTCTGAATTCGTCTAACATCCGATCCACATTCCAAGCTCCTGTCCATTGCATGGAAAAATCAAAATTCTTCCAACTGAATCCGGTATTCAATCCGGCAGTGTATTCCGGCATATCGGTATACCCTATATCGCGCGTAGCATCATTGGAATTTATTTCACCGTCGGCATTCAAAGCCACATAAACGCAATCACCCGGCACCAATGTAATACCATGATTAGCTATCGGACGTCCAAACTCCTCTTGATAACGCATATCTGCCGTTTCATCATAGAACCCCCAAAACTTATACATCGAACGGGAACCTATTCTACGTCCAGTCTCATACATCCAAGGCTCATTTTGATCTACCTCATTCTTATAGACAATTTTATTCCTTGAGAAAGAAATATTAAAAAGTTTGCCCAATATCTGAAATCATTTTTCAGAGTTTCGTTCCATTTCAACTGTACTTCAAATCCTCTATTCAATGTCTCCCCAACGTTAACAGAAGGAAGTGACATACCTAGAATTGCCGGCAAATAATCGGGTTTAGATAAAATATCACTACGATCTTCCCTAAAGTAATCTAAAGAAACCGTCAAACGCTCTGCCAGAAAGGTGGCATCCACTCCATAATTCTGCTTTTACTGCAGTTTCCCACTTGGCATCCGGATTAGAACGGCTGACTTCACTGGCACCGGGCATTTTATTTCCAACATTCTGCCCGAAATAATATCCTCCATCACCATATTGATAAGAATCAGGCAAATATAAGAATCGTTGTGATACATCATTACCCACCATTCCTACAGAAGCACGTAGTTTTAAATAATTCACTACACTTTTAATCGGTTGGAAGAAAAAGTCACACGTCCTACCAAACCTACATATCCGGTAGGAATGTCAGAGTACTCTGACGGATAGTAGTTCTTTGATTGGTTATAGAGTAACAATGCTGTCACATTATGATCCCCAAACTTACGGGCATAATTCAATGCCAGTTCCATATACCAGTTGCGCGCCTTAGAAAAACCGTTATCAGGTTCCCCATAACTTAATTGAGAGTCAGTCCCATATTTACGAAGAGAAATAGATCCATCAGCATTTGCAACAGGTGTATAATAAGCCTTGGGATGAACTCGCTTTCTTAGTATTAGCATATTCTGAATTATAAGCACCTTTCAGTTTTACGGACAATCCTTTTGTGATAAAATCCAACTTTTGATTCAATGCAAGGTCTACATTCAACACATTTGTTGTCTTTGTCTGAAAGCCTTTTCCATAATAAGAGCTCAATCCATCCACTCCCGTAAAAGGAAGAACTTCAGAATTAGATACAACACGTTCACCGTTTACAATACCTGCACCCGCAAAAGGAACCGCCCAATAAAGTTTGCGGAACAATTGATTCTGATCTTCACCTGATTCCGGAGTACGCTTTGTCTCTATACGACCGCCAATATTGACTGACAGTAAGGTTGTTTTCGTTACATCAAAATCCAAATTAGCACGATAATTGTATCGTTTGTAATCAAAGTTAAAATCATCTGTCGCATTAAACTGCTTGAACATACCGCCTTGCGTGAACAAACCGGCAGAAACAAAATATTTCATATTACTAGTTCCACCAGATATATTCACATTATGCTGAGACTGAAAAGCAGCCTTATTCATACAATAATCAATCCAATTAATATCCGGATACATCAACGGATTAGAATGATTGCGGAATGTTTCCAACTGTTCATCGCTAAAAGTAGCCACCCCACCATCATTTACTTTCATCATATTATAATAGGAAGCATACTGGTAAGAATTAGCGAACTCCAGATCCTTCGTTCGCACATTGACACCAGCCGATGTAGAGAAAGAAACCTTAGCCTTACCTTCTGCACCACGTTTGGTTGTAATCAAGATAACACCATTGGCACCACGTACACCAAATACAGCCGTAGCTGAAGCGTCTTTCAACACAGTCACGCTCTCAATTTCATTCGGATCAATCTGAGAAAAGTCACGTTCTACACCATCAACCTGAATCAGCGGTTTCGCATTGTTCCATGTAGCGACACCACGCACATAAATATCTGCTGCATCCGCTCCCGGCTCACCGGAATATTGTACAGAAGAAATACCGGTGATTTGCCCGGATAATACATTAGATAAAGATCCTGCCGGAGTCTTCAACAGATCATCCCCCTTCATAGATGAAATAGCTCCTGTGATAGATACTTTTTTCTGTACACCATAAGCTACTACTTGCACTTCACCCAGTGTCTGTGCGTCTTCTTCTAATACTATATTTAGACTAACACCTTTCTTTGCGGTTACCTCTTTATCCTTGTAACCAATAAAACTAATTTTGATTTTCGCACTTGCACCGGATACATTGATTGAAAACTTACCCTCAAAATCGGTAATGGTTCCTTGTGTCGTTCCTACAACCTTTACATTGGCCCCAATCACCGGTTCACCATAGGCATCCTTCACTACACCTGTGATTCTTGTAGAATTCTGTTGTACTACCTCCGGCATGGGAGTATCGTCACCATAGCCGTTCAGAGGAATCAAAAGAAATAAAAACAAAGGGAATACGATTGGGAGTAACCGTTTTTTCCCGACTTGTCTTCCATGGAAGGTCTTTCGCTTTTCCATTCAGTATAAAATTAAGATTAAACATTAAATAAACAAATCTCATGATCCTTAGGAATCACAACGCAAAGATAGAAACCTCCCCTCCTACCAACCTCCAAAGATGCTTTTTAGAGGTAGAATTTTAGACATTCGCCTTTTTTTGAATGATAATTCGACATAAAAAAGAGCATAGAAAAACCTTCCCTATACAAAGTACAAGGATTAAGCAGAACAAGATAATATAAAATAGAAAGGTAAACCAGAACAGATTTCTACTCGTGCTCTTTTTTCAACTACAAATTGGTCGAGGTATTCAGAAGGTAAAACTCAAACTCTTTCTTTGAAGCAAGCACTGAAATATTTTGGATCATTAAATCCGACCGCATAAGCCAATTCGGAGACACGTATACTATTTCCTTTTTCCTCCATAATCCGGCAAGCCGATTTCAAACGGACGTTCCGGATAAAGGCAGAGGTGTTCAGCCCAGTCAAAGACTTTAGCTTCTTATATAAAGTAGATTTACTAGTTTTCATTTCATCCGCAAACTGGGGTTGGTCAAATTCACAATCTTCCAGATGATTATTCACACAGTCAATGGCTCGTTGCATAAAAAAATCCTCATCCAGACTGGTATAATTCAAATCTTTTAATTCAAAAACCAGCTGTTTCTTAAATTCGTGCGCCATACGCTCCTTATATTTCAGCAAATTACGAATACGTGCATGCAATACAGCCAAATTGAAAGGTTTGCTTATAAAAAGCATCCGCCCCTACCTCATACGCTTCCGCCCTGTCCTCTTCCTTATTTTTAGCAGTCAATAGAATCACAGGAATATGACTGATTTCCAGTTTCCCCTTCACATATTTACAAAACTCCATTCCGTCCATCTCCGGCATCATCACATCAGACACAATCAAATCAATGTCTTCATTCTCCAACACTGCAATGCCTTATTTTCCATTTTCAGCAGTAAAAAACATTGTATTCATGCCTCAAGAGTTTTCGTCATTAAATGCAATAGTTCCTCATTATCTTCTATTACTAATATAGAATTTGCCTTTTCGGCCGTAACTAATATTTCATCAGACTGTTTCTCATCCATTTCTTCTTCATAAGCTACTAATTTCTGAACCGGTAAGATTACTTCATCATCAATTTGTTCTTCCCTGAAATAAGAACGGTCAATAGGAAGGCGGATAATAAACTCTGTTCCCCTGTCCTTCTTCACTTTCCACAGTAATAGTTCCTTCATGCAACTCTACCAAATCTTTAGTTAATGAAAGCCCGATTCCTGTACCAATGGTATTAAATTTCCGGTAATCACCCTCGTAGAAACGACGGAAAAGTGTCTTTTGTTTCTCTTTCGATATCCCTTTCCCATTGTCCTTTACACGTAAAAGCACCCAATCTTTTATTTTCCGCATAGGATAAAGTTACCTGAATAAAACCATCTTCTTTGGTATATTTTTGCAGCGTTAGACAGAAGATTATAAAGAATCTTATCCAATTTATCCGTATCAAAATAACCAATGATTGATTCCGGATCACACAACACAGAGAAATGTATCTTTTGTTTCTTAATCAAAGGCTGAAAACTTTCCGCCCCATTTTTTTCACAAAGGAAGCGATATCTCCCGGAGATACACGAAGCCTCAGATTGCCGGTTTCCGCTTTTCGAAATTCAAAGGATTTGTTGTAATAAACGTATCAACCGACGAATATTACTATTCATCACCACATACAAGTCTGTATGCTTTGGAGCCTTTGTATTTTAAGCTCATCTACGGTAGCTGAAAAATAATTGTCAACGGAGTCAGCAATTCATGGGTAATATTTGTGAAGAACTGCAACTTGGCATGGTTCAACTCCTCCGCTTTCGCCTTCTCCAATTCACGCAAACGGAGTTCATTCCGTAGTAAAATACGATTTTTCGTTATTCTGTATAGTCCAATGACAGTTCCAATGACAATCAATAAATATAAAATATATGCCCACCAGGTTGCCCAAAATGGAGGAAGCACAACAACCGTCATTTCCCGAATATATCCATTCCAAATACCATTCTCATTTGTCACTTTCAATTTAAATTTATACGTCCCGCTTTTCAAATTATTATAGTAAGCAAAACGACGCTCGGCGCTTGTATAAACCCAATCCTTATCAAATCCCTCTAACTGATAAGCGTATCGGTTAAGTTCGGGATTCTTATATGTCAGTGCCGCAAACTCTATATTGAAGTTATTATATTTATAAGGTAACTCTATTTTCTGAGTAAAAAGCAAGGAGTTAATGGAGATATTTCCCGTTGCACCTCAAAGGTAATGTACTTATGGAACGATTGAATATCTTTATATCCGTAATTGCAAACTGAACATCTCCTTGAATATCTTCCATATCCTCAGGAATAAAGCTATTATAGCCTTTATAACCACCAAAAAACAATTCTCCCTCCCGACTGCAAGCAGATTGAGCGATAAAAAGAAATTTCCTTGTAGCCCATCAGCTTTCTGTGTACACACACGAACAACCGGTTCGTTACTTTTTCATTTGAGCACCCAGTTTTACCAAGCCGACATTCGTCCCCAACCACAAATTTCCATTTTTATCTTCTTCGATACTTCCGACCATATCTCCGGGAATATTATATTCCTGATTTTTC
>VOFK01000235.1_pt1 | contig 82957 bp, 90 predicted proteins | sample 5384121 | NCBI WGS metagenome assembly VOFK01 (sample SAMN12384730, study PRJNA508395) | human gut metagenome | isolation source: healthy gut J | host: Homo sapiens
ATTAGCTGATGAAATGGCAAGGCTACCTTCCCGATGGTTACTTGGAGGCATGGTTTTTATGTTTATTTTGTGGGGCATTGTTGTTACAGCAAAAATGGCAACGGGTATGAATGGTCAATGGGAAGAATATGTGTATCAAGGGTGATAGGTGGATGTTCCGCAAGAAAAAGGCCAAACATATTCTGTAATTGCGGATAGATAAAGAAATAAAATGTCTTGGGAGAGGGGGATATGCTTTCCTGTTAATCGTATGATACTAGTCTATATTATGAAAGATAGTCTGTAAATTTACGATGTGGGAGACCATTTGAAATTTTTGAAGTATTATCGCATTTTGACCCTGAAAGAGAGGTGATTCCGGGAGTTTTGATTATGCGGCTTATCTTTTTCAGACAGCAAATTAGCGGAACGGCTGCGTAATCTTTCCGGGTATTGGCAATGGACAGGCAAGAAATCGGCATTGACATGGAAACAGCGGCAGGTGTGGAGAGAGAAACATCGATGTTATCGACGTGGCACAGTTGTTGTTATGGACATTTGCTTTTTATGGGCTTGCCTCCCTCGGTTATACGGGCGGTGGTGATGTGTATAGCACGACAGCGGCGCGTGCGGCAGAGAACGGACTTTGTCGCTGAATACCTTGGTCTGTAGCGGCATTCTTTATGCCTTACAATCCTTACCCTTTGATACCGGGTTCCAGCTTGTCACCGGGCTGTACTTTCACCTCCTTGTTGGTTTATCCTCGTCATTTCCTGTTGGCGGGTGCGTCACCCTGTACCTTCGTTATATTTGGGGGATAGTGGTGGGGGAAGTTTCTGCCGGGCGGCAATATCAGTGCGCAGGGACAGCCCCGTGGTTATTTATAAATTGCTTATTTTCCTGCTTACTTTTTTTGCATCGGCCAATCTGATAGTGGCACCTTTAAAGCTTGTTATAATTTATGGATCGGTAGCAAGTTTGTCTTGTCTCCTTTTACGGTATTGCTATAAGTGGTGGTAAAAGCGATTGAACGGGTGTTGCGGTTGCTGAATGACAGTATGCAATGGGTGGGGGATTTGCCTGTATCACATTCCGGCGATATACATTTGTCTCTTGCTTCAGGTTGGTATTCTTTTTTATGTATTATTGTTTGTGGTATTATCTCATTGTTGTTATCTCCTTCACGGAAAACGTTGATTACTGTTTTTTGTGGAATCAATCTTTTTTATAGGATTTTCAGGTTGTCTATATTATATGAAAGAGGAGTCTTTTCAGTTAATCCTGGCCCATTCGCAAGTAAAAGTTTCCCCTCAAAAGATGTTTGGCAACAGGATAGCATTTATCATTATAAAGGTATGAATATATGTGTTTTTGGTGGATAACCGCTGGCGGAGCAGATCGGTTGATAGTTTGTTGGATATTGATTATATGTACTTGTGTAAAGGTTTTAAAGGAAAAATTGCCCCATTACAAAAAAAATATTTAAAATAAGGAAGGTCATACTGGATGCTTCGCTCGGTGGGTATAGATTGAATTTGTTAAAGGACGAGTGTAGAGGTTTGGGATTGGATTATATTGATATGTCTCCGAAAGGTTCTTACCGTATTCTTCTGTGAATAAAGAATTAATTTGTAAATTTGCCATTTCAAAAGAAAAAGATTGAATATGTTATCAAAAGTAATTGCACAGGCTAATATAGACCATGCCGAAAAATGGTTTGAAAGAGCTGATAAAATAGTTATTGTTACCCATGTGTCACCGGATGGTGATGCCATTGGCTCCTCGTTAGGATTATGGCATTTCTTGGAATCACAGGAAAAGACGGTGAATGTCATTGTTCCCAATGCTTTTCCGGATTTTCTGAGATGGATGCCGGGAGCCAAGGATATAATCCGGTACGATAAATATACTGAATTTGCCAATAAGCTGCTGAATGAGGCGGATGTGATCTGCTGTCTGGATTTCAATGCATTGTCTCGTATTGATGCGATGGCGGATGCTGTGGCTCAGTCGCCGGCACGTAAAATGATGATTGACCATCACCTTAATCCGGAAGCCTTTTGTAGAATCATTATTTCTCATCCTGAAATATCTTCTACATCGGAATTGGTTTTCCGGTTGATATGCCGTCTGGGGTATTTTGAGGATATCACCAAGGAAGGTGCTGAATGTATTTATACGGGGATGATGACCGATACAGGTGGCTTTACTTATAATTCTAATGACCGTGAGATTTATTTCATTATCAGCGAACTGCTTTCGAAAGGCATTGATAAGGATGAGATTTATCGTAAAGTTTATAATACGTATTCTGAAGGGCGTTTACGCCTGATGGGATATGTGCTGTACGACAAGATGCAAGTATTTCCTCAGTTCAATTCGGCATTGGTTTGGCTGACAAAAAGAGGAGCAAAGTAAATTCAAAGTATGTAAAAGGAGATACGGAAGGGTTTGTGAATATTCCACTTTCCATAAAGAATATTATTTTCTCCGTATTCTTTTTGCGTGAGGATACGGAAAAGAATATGATAAAAGGTATCTCTGCGTTCTGTAGGTGCTTTTTCCCTTGTAATAAAGTGGCTGCCGAATTTTTTAATGGAGGTGGTCATCTGAATGCATCCGGTGGGGAGTTTTATGGAACAATGGATGAAGCCATCGATCTGTTTAAACAGGCTTTTGGTGAAGTACGAGGAACTGCTTCTGGCAAAAAAAATAGTTATTTTAGTATAATTGCATACAAACAATATAAAAGTTAGGGGCTTATTTATTAATTTTGTCCGAAAATAACAGAACTTAGAATGAAGAAATTAGGTATATTGTTCGCATCTGTGTTTTTTTTTAGGGCTGGTCTTCCAGTCTTGCAATAATGGAAAGACCTATGCTGAAATGAAAGAAGAAGAGAGAGAAGCTATCAAGCGATTTATTGAACGGGAAGATATCAATGTGATCAGCTTTGAACAGTTCCAGGAACAGGATTCTACGACCAATGTGGATGAAAACCAATGTTTGTCCTTTTTCTCGGAAACAGGTGTTTATATGCAGATTGTGGAAGAGGGAAACGGAGAGCGTTTGAAAGACGGTCGTTATGAGATTCTGGTCCGGTATGTGGAGGAACAGATTACTTCGGATGGAATAGATTCTTTTGTCTTGGAATACAGACTATGGGGATTCTCGAATGGTTTATCCGGATGCTATGATGCTGACAAAAAGTGGAAAATCTTTTTTCAGCTACATTCACCTCCGGTATAATGTATACAGTTTTGGGGTACACCTTATGTACCTTCAGGATGGTTGATTCCATTCAATTACATAAAGGTCGGCAGGGAGATTTCCGGTCGTTCTAAGATCAGACTGATTGTACCTCACAGTGAAGGACAGTCTGACGCTTCTGCTTCTGTCTATCCTTGTTACTATGAAATAACTTATCAATTAGCACGATGACATTAATTAAATCAATATCCGGAATTCGTGGAACCATTGGTGGGCACGTGGGGGAAGGTTTGAACCCGCTGGATATAGTGAAATTTACATCGCCTTATGCAACGCTGATACGTAAAACAACCACAGTAAAGAGTAATAAAATTGTAGTAGGACGTGACGCACGTATCTCCGGTGAGATGATGAAGAACGTGGTATGTGGTACTTTAATGGGAATGGGGTTTGATGTGGTGAATATCGGACTGGCATCTACACCGACTACAGAACTGGCTGTAACCATGGAAGGAGCGTGCGGTGGCGTTATTTTGACTGCCAGCCACAATCCCAGACAATGGAACGCTTTGAAGTTGCTGAATGAGCATGGAGAATTCCTGAATAAGGGAAGAAGGAAATGAAGTGCTGCGTATAGCAGAAGCGGAAGCGTTTGAGTTTGCCGATATAGACCACATCGGAAGTTATCGCGAAGACAATACCTACAATCAGAAACATATAGATAGTGTTTTGGCTTTGAAATTGGTAGACGTGGATGCTATCCGTAAGGCCAATTTCCGTGTAGCTATAGATTGCGTTAATTCAGTTGGCGGTATTATTCTTCCTGAATTGTTGGAAAGGTTGGGAGTGAAGCATGTAGAAAAGCTTTTATTGTGAAGCGACCGGTGATTTTCAGCATAACCCGGAACCTTTGAAAAGAACCCGGGGGACATTATGGGATTGATGGCCAAAGGCGGTTGTGACGTGGCTTTCGTTGTAGACCCGGATGTTGACCGTCCTGGCTATGATCTGTGAGGATGGAAAAATGTATGGCGAAGAATATACATTGGTGACCGTGGCAGACTATGTATTGAAACATACTCCCGGAAATACCGTTTCTAACTTGAGTTCTACCCGTGCTTTGCGCGATGTGACCCGTAAATATGGCTGTGAATACAATGCTTCGGCTGTAGGGGAAGTGAATGTGGTTACCAAGATGAAAGCGACTCATGCTGTGATTGGAGGTGAAGGAAATGGTGGAGTAATCTATCCTGAAAGTCATTACGGACGTGATGCATTGGTGGGAATTGCTTTATTCCTGAGCCATTTGGCGCATGAAGGGAAGAAAGTCAGTGAACTGCGTGCTACTTATCCTCCTTATTTCATTGCCAAGAATCGCATTGATCTGACTCCGGAAACGGATGTGGACGCTATTCTGGCCAAGGTGAAGGAACTGTATAAGGATGAAGAGATAAACGACATAGACGGTGTGAAAATAGATTTCCCGGACAAGTGGGTACATTTGCGTAAGAGTAATACCGAACCTATTATCCGTGTGTATTCTGAGGCTGCAACCATGGAGGCGGCAGATGAAATAGGCCAGAAGATAATGGATGTGGTTTATAGCCTGGCGAAATAAATACATTATTAATAGATAATTAGCCGTATTGAATGAGATTATATTTCGTTTGATACGGCATTGTTTTTTAATCAGATAGAAATAAATAACGTGAGTTCGAAATAAAATCAAAAAATAGCAAGTTGTCCGTCATTGACAAACTTTACGTCAATGGCGGGCTTCTTTCAAAAAAGCAGTATGCCGCGATAGCCGACAAGGAGTTGGCTATAAAGTTACTGAATGAACGATGTCTTGAGTGTTCAATCTGTGCGATGTTCTTCAGTTCGTCATTGACCGTTTCAATCAAGGCTCTTTTTTTCTTAGCAAAAATCTTGTCGGCAATACTCATCAGTGAGTTCCTCATATTATTTTTAACTTTAGTAACAAGTTGTATGCCATTAAGGAAAAGGTTTTCAAACAGAGCCTGACCTATATATCCCTTTGTCTGCACATAGTTTTCCTTTGATGTTTTCCAGAAACCTACCCTGTTTCAACGGTTCCCGGTCATCCACGTTTCCAGGCGTGAACATGAAATTGAGGATTTCACCCTTGTCATTGATTATCAGATGCAGCTTGAATCCGAAGAACCATCCCATAGAACATCTTCCACGCTCGGCAAGCCCTTCAAATGTCTTATGAATCAAGATTCTTTGGTTACGACATACACATAAGGGAGTGGAATCAACGAAACTGATGCCGGTACAAGTTCCCAGCAGTACTCTTTTGATGAATATGGTCATGGGAAGCAATACTTCCTTCTCCAGTTCCACAAAACGGTTATAAGAAACCTGACGAGGAAAAAGGTGTTTCAGATGTTTACAGACATACTCCTTGTAGTAATGCTTGAAACAACGGAAACCACCGGAGTGAAACAGGATTAGAATAACCATAATCTCTGCATCACTCATACGGTTGGGTTTGTTACGATGCATGGTCTTCATATCCTTAATCATATATTTTTCCTGTTGCAATGTAAATTCCTTGCAAAAATCATCGGCCATACAATAAATCTCTGTAACTTTAGACTCTGGAAACATAGTGGTAATCGTTTAAATGTTATAATTCAGCACTATAAATTTAATACTTTTATCGCTATGTTTCTAATTATAAGTGAAATATATTTATTCTTATTTCGAACTCACGTTAAATACTATGAGAAAAAGCCTTTTATTTGTTTGGGCCTGCATGGGGCTGGTTTGTTTGATGAGTGCTTGTAAGACATCGGTTAAAAGTAAAGAATGGAAGCTGGTATGGGTGGAGGACTTTGATCAAAAAAACAGTTTTGACGAATCGGTATGGACTAAGATACCTCGCGGAACATCCGATTGGAACAACTATATGTCTTATTATGATTCATGTTATGCTATGCAGGATGGGAATCTGATACTTCGTGGAATAGCCAATCATACTCAGAAAAATGATACGGCTCCTTATCTGACCGGTGGTGTATATACCAAAGGAAAGAAACTGTTTACGGGCGGAAGAGTAGAAGTATGTGCCAGGTTGCAAGCCGCTAAGGGGGCATGGCCGGCTATATGGATGCTTCCTGAAAAAGCGGAGTGGCCCAAAGGAGGAGAGATTGATATTATGGAACGGTTGAACCATGATCATATTGCTTATCAGACTACTCATTCATATTATACACATATATTAGGTATAAAGGATAATCCGCCTCACGGAGGCATCAATAAGATAAATCCTGAGGAATACAATATCTATTCGGTAGATATTTATCCGGATAGTCTGGTGTTTGCTGTCAATCATCGTCATACCTATACTTATCCGCGCATTGATACGGACAAGGAAGGGCAGTTCCCTTTCTATCAACCTTACTATTTATTGATAGATATGCAGTTGGGTGGCTCATGGGTTGGTGCTGTGGATCCGAAAGAGTTGCCTGTGGAAATGTGGGTGGACTGGGTGAAGTATTACGAGAAACGCTGAATGCTGTTTGTCGGGAAACGGGGCTGTTCAATGTTGGGCAGCCCCCCGTTCTGTTTAATTATCAGGTAAATAGACCTTGATGTAACATCATCAAAGAAAAATGTTACAGGCGGAGCACGTCTGTTCTGCCTGTAAAGATGCGTGTATCATTGTGATTACAGGAATCATAAAGCTTTGTGTACTTTTGTTTCGTCTGGAATAAGATTCTAAAGATTGGAGCAGGGACAACATTTTGTTTAGCTCATTTTTGTTTTCAATAGGCGTAAAGTAATTCTAGCCAATGGATGGAATTACTTTTTATGGAAGATATTTTAATGTAATAACCATGAATACACAAAGTCAAAAAGTTTCGATGGCCGAGAAAATCGGTTACAGCCTGGGGGATTGCTCGGCTAATCTGGTCTTCCAGATGATGATGATTTATCAGACAAAGTTTTATACGGACATATTCGGTCTGGAAGGTGCCATTGCCGGTACGGTGATGTTGGTGGCGCGTATCACGGATGCCTTTGTCGATCCTACAGTGGGATTATTGAGTGACCGCACCAAGACACGTTTCGGGAAATATCGTCCGTGGGTGCTTTGGACTGCGTTGCCTTTCATGGTTTTCTATGTGTTGGCTTTCTATAATCCGGGCATTGAAGATAAAGGGCTGGTAGCATTGTATGCTACGTTGTCTTATACCTTGCTGATGAGCCTTTATTCTTTTAACAATACGCCGTATGCTTCTTTGGGCGGAGTGATGTCCGGTGATATAAAGGAACGTACCAGTATCACTTCCATTCGTTTTGTGGCGGCTACCATTGCCCAGTTTGTGGTGCAGGGACTTACGCTCCCTTTGGTAAGCAAGTTTTCGGATGGTGGAGACAAAGCGCATGGCTGGTTATGTACTATCTCTTTGTTCGCTTGTATCGGGTTCGTTTTTCTGGTCATTACTTTCTTTTCAACTCGTGAGCGCATAGAGCCGCCTGCCAGTCAAAAGACAGATACGCTTCAGGATATAAAGGATGTATTTGGAAGTGCTCCTTGGCGGGCTATGTTCATACTTACGCTTTTCATTTTTATTACGCTTGCCATGTGGGGTAGTGCCATGAACTATTATTTTGAGAATTATGTGGATGCCGGAGCATTGTATGCCTTTCTTGACCGTCTGGGATTAGTGGCAATGGAAACAGATGGCAGCGCGGGGTATGCTGTGTTGAATGCTTTCGGGCTGGTAGTCAATTCTTCCGATAAGGCATACGAGGTAGGATTTGGAGTATTTAATATGTTGGGAGCACTTGTCCAGTTCTTTGGGGTGATTTTCTTGTCCGGCTTTTTGGCAAACCGTTATGGTAAGAAACGCGTTTATTGTTTGCCTCTCACTTACTGCCATTTTTACAGCTTTGTTCTATTTTCCGGGAAAAGCGGATGTGGAAACGATGTTTGTATTGAATTTCCTGAAGAGTCTGGCATACGCGCCGACTGTACCTTTGTTGTGGGCGATGATTGCCGATGTAGCCGACTATTCAGAATATAAAAATTACCGTCGCGCCACAGGTTTTGTGTTTGCTGGTGTAGTTTTTGCCTTGAAGGCCGGGCTGGGTATCGGTGGGGCCATCCTAGGGTTTCTGCTTTCAGGATTTGGGTATGTGTCCGGTATCGGGGCAGAGCAAAGCGGTACGGCTATAAGGGGGATTGTACTTTCCTCCAGTCTGATTCCGGCTATGATATTTGGAATGGGAGTAGCTGCCTTATGCTTCTATCCTATTACAAAAAAATACAACGAACAGATGCAGGCGGAACTTGCTGACCGTCGCAGTAAGGCCGGTTATTAATGAAAAAGAACAAGTTATTTACCTTAAAAACTTTGTAATATGAACTATAATATAAAAACTGAATACGGTTAACGATAATTAGCATAATCATGCAAGTTATCGTGCATGAAAAGCTCGTCGGGGCTGTGTGCTCAGTCCCTTGCCGCATGGCGTTCCCTCCGCAGGAGCTGTTATGGCTTTTCGGATTTGAATCCATCGACATAGGGTTTCCCTTGCGTGACGACAGCGAAGGCTTGCCTCACAAGTTTGTTGGCGACCGCAATAACCACCACCTTGCCGGGCTTGCCGTTAGATCTGAGACGGTCGAAACATGCCTTACACTCGGTATTGCACCTGAGCGATGAGAATGCGGCTACATAAAGTTGGCTTCTGAGGCTTGAATCCCCGTTTCGGTTGATGTGGCCTTTGACATTGACTGACGTACCGGATTGTTGGTAAGTAGGTGACAAGCCCAAGTAGCGGGTCAGTTGCTTGGCATTATCAAAGTAAGAGAATCCGCCGGTGGCTACAATAAGCGGAGCTGCCAGCGTGACACCGATGCCTTTGATGGAGGTGAGCAGGTCCATCTGTTTCTTGTATTCACCTTGTGCCAATGAAGCGAGTTCCTCTTCCATCTCTTTGATTTGCTTTTCAAGAAATGTAATCGTCTTTTCGATGGTTTTCTTGCATTTGGGGTCAAAGAATGGAAGGACCTCCATCGAGCCTTTGAGGTTGCGTGTGGCTACAAGTTGCTTCTTGAGTTGGCGCAGCACCGTCCGTTTCTGCTTGAGGACAAGGATTGCATCACTGCGAAGTTTGTATGGCGCAGGTTGCATCTTCTCTCCGTAAAGTGCTATCAGGCGTGCATCAATCTCATCCGTTTTGGTAACGGTGAGCATGACACGGGCGAAGTTCTTTATCTTCAACGGATTTTCAAGGCTGATGGTAATGCCTGCCTCTGAAAGCAGGTAAACGAGTAACGCGCTGTAATTGCCCGTAGCTTCCAGCACGCAATTATGTTCGGATGCTGAAATAGTTTGGACGAACTCGTGAACGCCATTTACGGTATTCTTGAATGTTCTCGTCTTGTTTGTCTTTACAGACGAATAGGCAACAACGAAAGTCACCTTGCTGACATCAATACCAACGTAAGTCATAGTCTGAATGATTTATTAAAACAACATCTGTACATCGTGAGCCATCATTGCGAATGCGGGGTCTCAAAAGCCCATTGAACTATCCGGTTTCTGATGTATAAAGTGTGGGGTAAACATACTACACGGTCTTTTTGACTAATGAAAACTCAGCCTTATTCCACACTTTGATGTTGAATGTTTATGCAAAAATATAATAATTAAAAATTATACAATGAAAATAAGATATGTGACATTATTGGCTGCCATTGCCGGATTAATGGCCGCTGCGGCAATGACCGGAAGGTCGAGCCGGGTCCTTCGCTGAAGGAAGCAGCTTCGGGCAAGTTTCTGATGGGGGTAGCGTTGAATGTACGTCAGGCAGCAGGTCAGGATACTTGCGCCTCGAAAGTGGTAAAACGTCATTTTAATTCCATTGTGGCCGAGAATTGCATGAAATGCGAAGTGATTCATCCGGAGGAAGACCGTTTTGATTTTACGGAAGCGGACCGGTTGGTTCGTTTTGGCGAGGAGAACGATATGGCTGTTATCGGGCATTGCCTTATCTGGCATTCACAGCTGGCACCTTGGTTCTGTGTGGACGAACAAGGAAAAACAGTAAGTGCCGACATCTTGAAGGAGCGTATAAAAAAACATATCCAGACTATTGTGACGCACTATAAAGGGCGTATAAAGGGCTGGGATGTATTGAATGAAGCCATTGAATCGGACGGCTCCTGGCGTAAATCTCCTTTTTACGAGATATTAGGCGAAGAGTACATCCCGCTTATTTTTCAGTATGCTCATGAAGCGGATCCGGAAGCCGAACTTTACTATAATGATTATGGCATGGACGGGAAGGCTAAGCGTGACAAAGTAGTCGAATTGGTAAAGATGCTGAAAGACCGTGGACTGCGCATCGACGCGGTAGGTATGCAGGGACACATGGGAATGGATTATCCGTCAGTGTCCGAATTTGAAGCCAGTATACTGGCATTTGCAGCTACCGGAGTAAAGGTGATGGTAACCGAATGGGATATGAGTGCATTGCCCACGGCACGGATGGGAGCCAATATTTCGGATACGGTGTCTTATAAACAATCCTTGAATCCCTATCCCGACGGTTTGCCCGACTCTGTGTCTGTGGCATGGAATAACCGGATGAAGGAATTTTTCGGTCTTCCTGAAACATTCGGATATCATTACCCGTGTGACAGTGTGGGGGGTGACGGACGGTGACTCATGGAAGAATAATTTCCCTGTGCCCGGACGTGTGGATTACCCTTTATTGTTCGACCGTGATTGCCAGCCGAAACCTTTTGTGGAAGAACTGATTGGAAAACATAACATTTAATAACGTAACGATATGGAAAAGAAATTCAGATACTTGGTGCCCGGAGACTATATGGCAGATCCTGCTGTACATGTTTTTGACGGAAAGCTTTACATTTATCCTTCTCATGATCGCGAGAGCGGAGTGGAGGAGAATGACAATGGTGATCATTTTGACATGTGTGACTATCATGTCTTTTCTACAGAAGATGTGATGAACGGAACAGTGACTGATCACGGAGTCGTACTGAAAGTTTCGGATGTCCCTTGGGCCGGGCGTCAGTTGTGGGATTGTGATGTGGCCTGTAAAAACGGGAACTATTATATGTATTTTCCATTGAAAGACCGGAACGACATCTTCCGTATCGGCGTGGCGGTGAGCGATTGCCCCGAAGGGCCGTTCATTCCCCAGCCCGATCCCATGCGTGGAAGCTACAGTATAGATCCGGCGGTATTTGATGATGGTAATGGGAACTATTATATGTATTTCGGCGGTTTATGGGGTGGACAGCTTCAGCGTTATCGCAACAACAAGGCATTGGAGTGGGCGGCTTTTCCGGCTGATGGTGAACCGGCTTTGCCTTCACGTGTGGAAACTTTCGGACGATATGCTTCAGTTTGCCGAAGAGCCGCGGCCTTTGGTTATTCTGGATGAACACGGACATCCGTTGAGTGCCGGTGACAATGCGCGTCGCTTTTTCGAGGCTTCATGGATGCACAAGTACAACGGGAAATATTATTTTTCTTATTCTACGGGAGACACTCATCTGCTTTGCTATGCCACAGGAGATAATCCGTATGGTCCGTTCACTTATCAAGGGGTTATTTTGCAGCCTGTGGTAGGTTGGACTACTCATCATGCCATTGTAGAATACAAAGGAAAATGGTATCTGTTTCATCACGATTGTGTCCCTTCGGGGGGAACCACTTGGTTGCGTAGCCTAAAGGTATGCGAATTGGAGTATGATGCGGAAGGGAAAATAAAGACCATAGAATCTGTCTGAAAATAAATCAGTGATACATCATTCGGACAGATTGGACCGGTTGCTTTGCCGGGCATTGTCCAAACAGACCGTTTGCAGAAATTATGTTCATTGTCCGGAACTTGCAAACGGTCTGTTTATATCTGTGCTCTTCAAATATAATGTCTGGTGGTGTGAATGTAATTTGTTGTAATATAATGTGTTATGTGTGTATTGTAACGCAAGTAAAGATTCATGTAACACGTTTGAAGCAAGATGTAACTCTACGAAAGATGCGTGTATCATGCAGAGAATTTATATTCGGCGACACTTTCTATATTTGCGTCTGAAATCCGTAAAGGAATTGGTCAATTATAATACTAGAAAGACAATGAAACAAAAACAAAGCTGAAAAGATGGTCGGGCGTGCTGATCGCTTTAGGGGTGCTGGGCTCCTCTTTTACCTCATGTAGTTCGATCAAGAAAGGAAATGATTTGCCAGTTGTAGGAAAGTCTGTCGCTCTTTTCGATTACTTTAATTATAAAGGTGAGGATGATGTCTATATTTCCAATCCGCTTCCGGGAGATGATTATTTTTATAATCCCATTCTGCCGGGATGGTATTCCGATCCCAGCATTTGCACCAATGGTGAAGGTGATTATTTTCTGGCTGTTTCCACCTTTACTTATTATCCGGGTGTGCCTCTTTTCCACAGCAAGGACTTGGTGAACTGGAAGCAGGTGGGGCATATCTTGAATCGTCCTTCTCAATTAGTCAACATGGAGGGGCAACACGTAAGTGGAGGGATTTTTGCCCCGGCCATATCCTACAACCCGCATAACAAGACTTATTATATGGTTACTACCAATGTAGGGGTTGGAAACTTCTTTGTGAAGACACAAGATCCTTTTGGCGAATGGTCTGATCCTATTATGTTGCCCGAAGTGACAGGCATTGATCCCTCTTTCTTTTCGATGAAGATGGGAAGGCCTACCTTGTCAATAATGATGACGCGCCGGACAACAAGCCTGAATACAGCGGACATCGTACCATCCGTGTGCAGGAATTTGATGTGAATGCGGACAAGACGGTGGGGCCGCGCAAGATTCTGGTGAACAAGGGAGCTCGTCCGGAGGACAAGCCCATCTGGATTGAAGGTCCGCACCTTTATAAAATAAACGGGAACTACTTCTTGATGTCTGCCGAGGGTGGAACAGCCGGATGGCATTCGGAAGTGATTTTCCGTGGTGATTCTCCGACGGGCAAATTCACACCGTGGAAGAACAACCCTATTCTGACCCAGCGTCAGTTGGATGCGGAGCGTCCTAATCCGGTGACGTGCGCTGGACATGCCGACTTGGTTCAAACCCGGGAAGGGGATTGGTGGGCAGTCTTTCTGGCTTGCCGTCCCATAAACAACACGTTCGAGAATTTAGGACGTGAGACTTTTATGATGCCCGTTAAGTGGAGTGAGGATGGTTTCCCCTATATGACGCAGGGGGATGATCTGGTGCCAGTCATTGTTCGCCGCGAAGGAGTGAAGCGTGACGAATCTGCCACCTTCGGAAACTTTGAAATGAATGACGGTTTCGACGGACAAACATTGGGTATGGAATGGATGACTTTGCGTGCTCCTGCTACCGGACTTTACTCGCTTTCCCAGACTCCGGGTTATCTCACTTTGAAATGTGATTCAGTCAGTGCTTCCGAAAAGAAGGTGCCGGCTTTTATATGCCGCCGGTTGCAGCATCATAAGTTCGAATGCAGCACACGTATGTTGTTCTGTCCGCAGAGCAAGGCGGAGCAAGCGGGCATATTGTTGTTCAAGGACGAAAAGCATCAATATTTCCTAGCTGTAGGCAGGGATGATCAAGGTGAATGTATTTCCCTCAGGCAGATAGGCGATGGGGAAAGTAAGGTGCTGGCTTCCGTTCGCTTGGACGACGGAGGAGTGCTTACCGACCTGAAGGTGGTTTCGCGCGGAACACATTATGATTTCTACTATGCTCGCCAGGAAGGTGTGTGGTACGTGTTGTGCAGGAATGTGGACGCTGGGTATCTGTCAACGGCCACTGCCGGAGGCTTTACTGGAACAACGATAGGCATGTATGCTACCTTAAAATAAATGACTGTTTGATTTTTTGTATAACTTAAATTAATGTATTAATGAAAAATGCTATGAATTTTAGGCCGGTGGGGCTGATGCTTCTGTTCTGTCTCATTCCTCTGTGGGCATTTGCACAGAGCGTGATGGTAAAAGGTGTAGTAAAGGACACAAGTGGTGAAGCCATCATCGGAGCCAGTGTCTTGGAAAAAGGCACTACCAACGGTACGATTACCGATTTTGATGGTAACTTTGCATTGAATGTATCGAAAAACGCCGTGTTGGTGGTGAGTTTTGTCGGTTACAAGAACGAGGAAATCCCGGTAGCGGGAAAGAGTTCTTTAAAGATTACATTGAAGGAAGATTCCAAAGCTTTGGAAGAAGTGGTGGTGATTGGTTACGGTAGCGCCCGCAAGAGTGACGTGACCGGATCTATTGCATCGGTAGGCGGAGAGAAGCTGCGTGAGATGCCTGCCACCAATATTACATACGCTTTGCAGAACCGCGTGGCAGGTGTGGATATGGCGCAGACTTCTTCCGCACCGGGTGCTTCCATGCAGATTCGTATCCGTGGTACCCGTTCGTTGAACGCCAGTAACGACCCGTTGGTAGTATTGGACGGAATCCCCTTTATGGGTAATTTGTCCGATATCAATCCCGGTGACATCAAGAGCATGGATATCTTGAAGGATGCATCCTCTACTGCTATCTACGGTTCGCGCGGTGCCAATGGTGTTATCCTGATCACTACACACAAAGGTGCACAGGGTAGTCCCGCCCGGTTTACTTACAATGGGTATGCAGGTATGAAGAAAGTATTCTCCAAATATCCCATGATGAACGGTAGCAAGTTTGCCGAAATGCGTAAACTAGCAGGCAAGTTCGAGAATTCGGTGGACGAGTCGGACGATGTGGATACTGACTGGCAGGACTTGATGTTACGAGACGGTTATGTAAACAGCCACGATGTCAGCGTGTCCGGTGGTACCAACGGTGGAGGCTACAGCTTTGGCGCGGCTTACTATAAGGATCAGGTGTCATTCCTACTCAGAACTATACCCGTTACTCTCTGCGTGGTTCTTTCGATCAGGGTGTGGGAAAATATTTCCGCTTCGGACTGGTGAACAATACCAACTATAACGTCACCAAAGGTTCCAATATCGGACTGTATGGTGTACTTGCCATGTCTCCTATCGCCGACCCCTATAATGCGGACGGCACATTGAAACGTACCGTGAAATACAACAGTCAGGATGAGTCATTTGTACTGACCAGAGGCGTTGTGGAAGAATTGGAAGACAGTTGGCTGAGCAAGACCGAAGGCTTCGGTACGTACAATAACCTGTTTGCCGAAGTGAAATGCCCGTGGGTGGAAGGTTTGAAATACCGTGTCAACCTGGGTTTGAACTATCGTTCTACTAAAGGTGGATCGTTCACTGGCGAAGGCATCAACAGCACTACGGCAGACACTCCGTCACCGCTTCGCTGAACCACTCGGAAACGACTAATTGGACTGTGGAGAACCTGCTGACTTACGACCGTACTTTTGGAAAGCACCAGCTGAATGTTGTCGGTATGTACTCTGCCGAACAGACTGTCTATACACGTTCGGACGTTGCCGGACGGGATATTCCTGCCGAATATTTCCAATTCTATAACATCGGGCGTGCGGAAGGCACCATTACGGTGAACCCCGACAACTGGAACTATCAGAAGAGCGGTCTGATGTCTTGGATGGGTCGTGTGATGTACACTTACGACAATCGCTATATGTTGATGGCGACTGTACGTGCCGACGCTTCTTCACGTTTGGCAAAGGGACACCAATGGCACACTTATCCCGCCGTATCGGCAGGATGGAACATTCGTCAGGAAGAGTTTATGGACGAGGTGGACTGGATAGATATCCTGAAACTGCGTGTAGGTTACGGACAGACCTCCAACCAGGCTGTTGATCCTTACAAGACCTGGGGACGCTTGGCAACCCGTCCTTATAACTTCGGTCCTACTGGCTATGTCACCGGTTACTATGTATCCGAACTGCCTAATGCCGAATTGGGTTGGGAATACTCTTCTACATGGAACTTCGGTCTGGACTTCACCTTGCTAAGAGGACGCCTGTCCGGTACATTTGAGTATTACATTCAGAAAACCACCGACTTGCTGCAAAGCGTAAGCCTTCCTTCCACTTCGGGAGTAAGCAGCTATATGGCTAATGTGGGAAAGACGGAAAACAAAGGTTTTGAATTTACCTTGAACGGAACGATTCTGGACAACCATAACGGATGGACATGGGAGGCAAGCCTCAACCTGTCTGCCAACCGTAACAAACTTACCGAACTGGCTTCGGGCTCCAAAGATGATAAAGCGAACAACTGGTTTGTAGGACATCCCATCGACTGTATCTACGACTATGAAAAAGTAGGCTTATGGAACAGTGATGATCCCGATTTCCAATACTTGGACATTCTGGAGCCGGGTGGCAATGAAGGTATGATCAAAGTGAAATATACCGGTGATCGTGATGCCAGCGGCAAGCCGACCGCGCCATTGGTCCCGAAGACCGTCAGATTATCAGCTTGGAACCTAAATTCCAAGGAGGTTTCAGCACTCGCGTGGCCTATAAAGGCTTGACTTGAACGTTATCACCGCCTTCCGTTGCGGAGGCAAGCTGATCAGTACACTGCACCACAGCAACGGTTACCTGAATATGCTGACCGGTCGTCGCGGACAAGTAGATGTAGACTACTGGACACCGGAGAACAAGGGGGCCAAGTACCCGAAACCGGGTGGTATCCAGAGTGGTGACAATCCGAAATACGGAAGCACATTGGGCTATTTTGACTCTTCTTACTGGAAAGTGCGCAACATTACGCTGGGCTACAACTTCGAGAAGCAGGCTTGGCTGACCCGCATGGGCGTACAGAGCCTGCGTGCTTACCTGTCCGTGCAGAATCCGTTCATTATCTGTTCTCCTTTCCATAAAGAAACCGGACTGGATCCCGAAACCAACTCTTACGGTAACGAGAATGTAGCTGTGACAGAAGGTATTCAGAAACGATTCCTGACAGTAGGTACTAACTCACCGTCCACCCGTAACTATTTATTCGGTATTAACTTAACATTCTAAATGAAAGCATGACTATGAAACCTATATTTTCAAAAATAAGAGTTTTGGGAACAGCCGCACTGGCTTTGTTCCTGACAGCATCCTGTTCAGACATTCTGGACGAGCAGCCGCGCAGCAGTTATGATCCTACTTTCTTTAAGACAGAAAAGGGAGTGGAAGGCGGTGTGACCTCTATGTATGCACACTTGCGCTATATTTACGGACAAGCTTATTATTATAATTCCTGTCTGACGGGAACCGACGAGGCAACCTGGGGATGGAGTGCCGATGGTAACTTCAAGGATGCCGACCTGTCCGGAGTAGGCAACCTGACTGCCACGACTTGCCGTTCCGACGCCTTGTGGGGAACCGCTTTCTCGAACATCAACACCGCTAACGGAGTGATAGAGAACGGTGCCGAAGTAGGAGTCAATGAATCATTGGTTTCCGAAGCCCGCTTCTTCCGTGCGTTCGATTATTTCCTGTTGGTGCAGACCTTCGGCGGAGTGCCTCTGGACCTGGGGTCCGGCGAACTGAAGTTCAATATCACTCCTTCACGTACATCCGTGCGCAATACCGTGCCCGAAGTGTATACCAAGGCCATCTTCCCCGACTTGCTGACCGCTATCGAGAACTTGCCTGCTAATCCCCGTGTGACGGGTGGAGTGACCAAGACCGTTGCTCGCCTGTACTTGGCAAAGGCTTACCTGACTTATGCCTGGTGGCTGAAGAATCCGAATAACATTCCTACTTATCCCGAGTGCCAGCGTACGGACCCCAACGGACACGATGCGGCATGGTACTTCCAGCAGGCATACGATGTGGCGGTTACCGCTATCGAGAACCCTGGTCCTTTCGGCTTGCAGGAAAGCTTTCTGGATGGTGAATGCCGGACCCAATGATCGTAACATGGAAATCCTGCTCTATGCAGACCATACGCAGGAAGACGAGTATTATAATGGTGGCAGCCTGAGCTACGGTGGCGGTGGTGCTCCCGATAACTTTGCCGGATGGATGATGAACTGGAACTATACCGACGCGCGTTCGGCTGATAATCAGGCTGTCATTAACCGTATTGCCGAGCAATGTTATGGCCGCCCTTGGACCCGTATGGCTCCTCCGTTGGGTGTGTTTACCAAGACGTTTGCCGACAAGGTGAACGACTCCCGTTACGACGGTACTTTTACTACTGTTTATCGCGGCAACTGGTCTACAGCCGGACAGAACTGGGAATCGGTGACCAATGCCAACGGAATGAAAGTGAAAGAACGTGAACCTATATTCTCTTTCGTATTCCAGGATATGGATAAGATAGACTATGCAGGAGAAGGTTCTAAAAGCAATCTGGGAGCAGGTACGTTGCCCGGTCGTGCCGACTGGGTATTGGGACTGGATGCGGTAGGCCGCTATGTATATCCCGGTCTTTGGAAACTCGGCCCGTATCGTACAGACAACGGCTCCGGAGCAGGACAGCCCAATGCGGGAAGTACCCGTCCGTATAACATCGCCAAATTCTCCGAACTTTATCTGGTTGCTGCCGAAGCTGCCGTAGAAGGAGCTGCCACACAAGCCGGCAAGTCTGCCCGTGACCTGGTGAACGTGCTTCGTGCCCGTGCCGGTCGCTGGACTTACAGCAATGCCGAGTACAAGGAAGTGGATCGTGATTTCAGTGCTGAAATGACAGCCGCTACTCCGGCAACCATTGACATCAACTATATCCTGGATGAACGCAGCCGCGAGTTCTATGGCGAAGGTTATCGTTGGTTCGACTTGGTTCGTACTCAGAAATGGAACGAATATGCTGACAGTTACGTGATTTGTGGAGGCAAGGGTGATCACAATCCGCAGACTTACAGCCGTACCATCGAAGCGTTCCATTATCTCCGTCCTATCCCACAAGGACAGTTGGATGGCATGGAAATGACAGAGGAGGAAAAAGACGCTTATCAGAATCCGGGATACAGAGATTGATTTTTTGTTTTTTAAGAGTACCCGCCGTTTCTTTCTGTTTCTGATGGAAGAAGCGGCGGTCTTTTTATGGTATGGATTGCTGGGTAGGTTATCATCTTCCCATAGAATATATGTTTTCAGTTTGATGAGTATGTGGCTTCCTTCTGATAAATTTACTGTTTCACTTAGGTGGGTAAGTTTTATCACTGTAAGCATTCGGCCTCGTGCGTGTTTTTTTCCCCTCTTTTCCTTCCTACCTTTGTGGCTTCATTATAATCTTAATCCATTATGTGTTCAGTATTAGAATTTTCTAGCGAAAGTGATAAACTACGTACTCTCTTTTCCGAGTCTAACCATTTTGATTCTGTTCTTTTTCATATTTGATGGCGGCCGTCGTTATAAAGTTTCGTCTTCCAGCCTTGGTATCCATTCCCCTCAGGACCTACTTCTCCCTTTAGGTCTTGGCCTTTTCCGCAGCAGTCCTTTTTGGTCTTATTACCTTTATCCCCAAGGTTGTAATTTCCATAAAGGTATTGACGGTCTTTGTGGCGAGGTCATCCGACACACGGGTTCCTGCGTGTCAGAGCAGAGCTGTCATATTTTTTCCCGACCGCTCCCGTAGCAGGTTGCATATCCTTTATCGGTGCGACGACGAATACCGTCTGGAATGCCGTCGTCTGAATCGCGGTTCTTTCCTCTTGAAAAAGGAGGAACGGAAGAAGGATTTTCTTCAAATTTCCTGGAATCGCCTGAATGAGCTGCTTACTGTTAAAAAAGTATCGGAAAACAGTTGAAAAGTAATTCCCCATTCTATAAGCCGTGCAGTTTTATTTTGATAACTTTGCCACATAATAAAAAGTGGATGTACAGTGAAAGAACCGGTTATTACCCTTACTTTGGAAGAGTACGAAGAGTTGCGCAAGGAACATGAATGCCTTGAAAAGGAGCATGCGGAACTTCAGAGAAAATACGAAGCCTCTTTGCAGGAGTATTCCCGCCAGGTCGAAGAAATCTCGGCCTGTACAGCCGTCATTGCCGATCTGAGATGGAAATTGGCTGACTTGACACGCCGTTTATGGGGTAAATCCAGTGAAAAACGTCATCTTCCCGAAGATGCCGGCCAGCTGAGCATCTGTTTCGAGTCTCCGTCCGATGTCAATGACCCGGTAGCGGAAGAACAGAAAACCGCTGGGAAATCCGTCACATCGGAGAATGGCTACAATCGTTTCCGTAAAAACTTCACGAAAAAGATCACTCCCCACGCCCGTAAGCCCATCGACCCGTCCCTTCCCCGTGAGGAGATTATCATTCCCATGCCGGAAGGCCTTTCGTTGGAGGGAGCGACGAAGCTGGGAGAGGAAGTGAGCGAACAGTATGCTGTCAGTCCCGCCCGATTCTATGTGAAACGCATCATCCGCCCTAAATACCGGCTCGCCGACGGTCGTATCATAACCGCTCCCATGCCCGTAATGGCACATCCCCACAGCAATGCCTCGGAAAGTGTACTGGCCCACATTGCTACCGCCAAATATTACGACCACCTGCCTCTGCACAGACAGCTGGATATCTTTGAGCGTGAAGGAATCCATCTGAGTCCTTCCACCGTAAGTAACTGGATGATGGCTGCCGCACAGCGTCTGGAACCAATCTATAATGAGCTTCGTGAACTGGTCAAGGACAGCTATTACGTCATGGCCGATGAGACACCCCATCCCGTACTTGAAAGCGACCGGCCCGGTGCTCTTCACCGCGGGTATATGTGGAACTTCTATCTCGCCCCGGTTCCATACCCCCTTCTTTGAATATCACAAGGGCCGTGGCAGCAGCGGAACAGACACACTGCTGGCAGGACAGGTCCGGGTGGTACAGAGTGACGGCTTTGCAGTATATGACAAGTTCGACACGCTACCCGGAAAGTTGCATCTGTGCTGCTGGGCGCACGTCAGGCGCAACTTTGTGGAAGCGGAAGGAAATGACCCTCCCAGAGCAAGGCATGCACTTGGACAAATAGGCGGACTGTATGCCGTGGAGGAGAAAATCAGAATGGAACATCTGGAAGGGGAGGCGGTGGTAAAGCTTCGCCGGGAAAAATCGTACCCTATTATCAAAGAACTGGAAAAATGGTGCAAGGAGGAATATGGACATACGGTCGATAAATCGCCTATTGCCAAGGCCATGTTCTATATGTACACACGCTTTGAACAACTGTCCGGATATGTCAATGACGCACAGTTCTGCATTGACAATAATCCGGTGGAGCGTTCTATAAGGCCAAGCCGTTGACTTTAAACACAAAAAAATACGCTCTTCTCCGGATCACATGAGGCAGCACATGCAGCGGCAATTTTCTTTTCACTGATGGGATGCTGTAGGGAAAATAAGGTGAACCCAAAACTATGGATGCAGGACGTGCTGATTAGGGTACAGGAGAAAGAAAGAGAAGAGAAAAACGATTACACCGATTTACTGCCATTTAATTGGAAAGGATAAACAGGAAAGCTATAATAAAGTCAAAAGCCAGACATGCTTCGTCTGGCTTTTGACTTTATTATAACTTGGAGAGAAACACGCACGAGGCCGAATGCTTACAGAGGAATTAGGGTATTCATCAGGCTGGTAAAGGATACTTGTACAGCTTGTTGCTGCTTGTAGTTTGCGATTGGTGGATATGGGGTCTGTCTGTTCCTGTCGGATATGTTTTGAAGTAAGGAAAGAGCTTGGGAAATATTTTTCCATCGGCTGAAAGGACTGATAGCAGACTGAAAGGACTACTGTCAGCCTTATGCATTGTGTAATAGTGAGTTATGCCGGCTGAATGGACTGAAGAAAGGTTCGTGAAATAGGTATATGTAAGAGTGTTTTGTAGGAAAAGTGTATTTGTTCATACCATTGTATCCGCAAAGTTTGCATTCGGCGGAAACTGGGTCTGTACTTGGTGGAAAAGAGAACCGGAAATTATTTTCAGTTCTCTTCCTTATTCTTATCCTGTTTCAAATGCTGTTCCATGTACATGCTGGGAGGCATTCCGTACAGATCCTTGAAAGCGGTCGAGAAATTGTTGGGATTGGTGAATCCGGTCAAGTCCGCCACTTCGGCTATGGTGTACCGTTTCTTCGACAACAGTTCTGCCGCTTGTTTCAGTCGGATGTTCCGGATAAAATCCCGTGTGGTCTGGTTGGTCAGTTCTTTCAGTTTACGGTGCAAGTGCACGCGGCTAATGCCTACCTCGGTGGTAATCATCTCCACGGTGAGGTTCGGGTTGCTCAGGTTTTCGTTGATGACCCGCATGATTCGTTCCATCAGTTTGTCATCGGGGGACTGTACTTCTATTGGTTGTACCTTATCCCCTTGGGTCTGTTGTCCGGTATAGGTATTGCGTAGCCGTTCACGACTGCGGATCAGGTTGGCGGCCGTTTTCCTCAATATCTCTATATGGAAAGGTTTGGTCATGTAGGCGTCGGCTCCTGTTTCCAGACCTTCCAGATTGTCTTCCTCCCGTGTCTTGGCAGTGAGCAGTATTACCGGGATGTGGTTCAGGTTCACATTTTGCTTTATTTTGCGGCATAAGGTAAGTCCGTCCATTTCGGGCATCATGACATCACTTATTACCAAGTCCGGGGTTTTATTGAAGATGCTTTCCAGTGCCTCCTTGCCGTTGCAGCTTTCCAGGGTATGGTAATCGCTTGCCAGTTCACGGCAGATATAGCGGCGTATATCTTCATCGTCTTCTACCACCAGTACTTTGTATTTCGTTTTGGTTCGTGTTTTTCCGTTTTCTTCTTCCTCGGTTTCATAAGGAACAGGGAGGACCGGAGCCGGAGTGTGGAAGAGAGGAGCTTTGTCGGCTTCCATTTCTTCTTTGCGCAGATGGGCGCATCCCAGAGGCATACGGATGATAAAGCTGCATCCCGGTTGTCCGTCCGGATTATTTTCTACACGGATGTCTCCATGATGAAGTTCCACCAGTGAGCGGGTGAGGTGCAGCCCGATACCGGTGCCTATGTTTGAGTTGTTTTGGCTATTCCGTATCTGGTAAAAGCGTTCGAATATGTGTTCTGTTTCTTTGGGGGCGATTCCTATTCCGCTGTCGGTCACGGTGATTTCGGCATACTGTTGCAATGGTTTCGGCAGGGTGGAGTCCTTACCGGTGCGTAGCCGTATGTCCACACTGCCTCCTTCGGGGGTGAATTTGAAGGCATTGGACAGGATGTTCAGGATAATTTTGTCGAAGTTCACCGGGTCCACCCACAATTTTAAGTGGTCGGCGCCCTCGTGGTGGAACTGCAAAGTAATTTGTTTTTTGTTCGCTTGTTCTGTAAAGGTTTCACACAAATCATTAATGAATCCGGTCATTTCGGTTTCACGGAAAACGAGTGACATCTGTCCTTTGTCTATCTTGCGTATATCCATCAATTGGTTTACCAGCCGCAGGATTCTTTCGGAATTGCGCCAGATGATGCGGTAGTTCTTTTGCCGTTCGTGGTCTGTATCGTTTGTCATCAGTTTTTGCAAAGGACTGATGATGAGTGACATCGGAGTACGTATCTCGTGGGAGATGTTGATGAAAAACTGTAGCTTGGCTTCGTTTATCTGTTCGGCATGGATATGTTGCATCATTTCCTGTCTTATGCGGTAACGGTGTCTCATTTGCAGGATGATGCCATAGACGGCTGCTACTGCCAATAAGGCATAGATCAGCATGGCCCAGCCCGATGCCCACCATGCCGGTGCGATGTGAATGGTGATTTCATCGGTGTCGGATTCCAGCAGATCTTCGGCTTTGATCCGGAAATGATAATCGCCGGGGGGAAGGTCGCTGAATGACACCCGGTTGACTCCTTTGGGAAGTTTGACCCAGGGAGTGTTGTTTATGGTATATAGATACGTGATACGTTCGGAATTATTTAGTTCGCGGGTAGAGAACTCGATGCTGAAAGCGTTGTCGTTATGTGACAAGTGGAAATCCCGGGCCTCAAAGACGGAGGTGTTTATGATTTCTTTTCCGCCCGACAACATTCCTTTCCTTATGGGTTGGTCGTGCAGATAGAAGTCGATGATGCGTACGTTCCATTTTTTTGCGGGATTCGTAATCTCTTGAGGATTGAAATAGGTAATTCCGTTTGTACCTCCAAACCAGAGTATGCCGTTGTGGTCGGCAAAAGAGGCGTTTTTGCTGAATTCATTTCCTTGCAGACCGTCGTCTGCATAGAAATTGCTGAACGTGTGGGTATTCAGATTAAAACGTGACATTCCGGCATTGGTGCTTATCCATAAGTTGTCCTGCCCGTCTCCTTTGATAGCATATACGGCGTTACTGGATAGTCCGTGGGCGGTGGTGTAGGTCTTTAGTTGCTGGGTTTGGGGATTCCATTCTGCCAGTCCTTCGGAATTGCCTATCCAGATGTTGCCTTGGGGGTCTTCATAAAGGGAGTGGATGATGTGTCTGGATAGGATTTCTTCAGTCTTGAAGTCGTCGGTGCTCAGGTCTATACATCTTATTCCGTCATACGTTCCTACATAAAGGTGGTTGTCACCGGCGTACAAAAGACAGCTTATCCATTTATATTTTTTGGTGGCAGCATTGAATTTAGGGTCATATACAGACTGTCCTGTCTTCAAGTCATAATAGAAAAGTCCGGCTCCCATGGTGGCTATCCAGAGTCGTTTGTCCTGGTCTTCAACCAGATCATACACGCGTTGGATACGGTTTCCATTCTTGTCTGTCAGATTCTGCAGATAGCTGCACTGTCCTGTTTTCTTATCCAGTCTGCCTAGTCCGTTGGTATAGGATCCGAACCACAGATTATGTTCAGAGTCTTCATACAGGCCGAAAACGGTGGAAGGAACCGAAGAGGGGCTGTCATGTGGGGCATAATGGACTTTTTGCTTCAGTTCTGTGGTGATGCCGTATATGCCGTCGTTGTCAGTACCTATCCATAATATGCCTTGTGGTCGCGGCAGAGTGAGGTGATACAGTTGGAGCCGATGATATTCTTGTTTATTGATTTGTAGCCTATGTACTTGAAACTGTTGGGCTGTGCGGGAATCATCATAACCCCTTTCTGGTAAATGGCTATCCATAGGTTTCCTGCATTGTCTTTCAGGACGGAGTGTACTTTGGAGGTACCGGAGTCGAGGTAATTATTATCAAAAGGGTAATCCGTGATGAGCTGTTTGGGGATGTTGAAAATCTTGGTGCCTTTCCCGTCCGTGCCCAGGCAAAGCTCGTTTTGGCTTATCTGGCAGATGGATTTGATAGGCAGGTTTTGTTTTCCTTTATAAAGGATAGGAATGAACTCTTCTGCTGGTTGGTTATATTTCAGCAATCCTTTGCCTATGGTTGCCAGGTAGATGTCTCCGTAGTTGTCTTCATAGAGGTCCACAATGGTCATTCCCTTCTCTTGTTTCAGAAAGTGCTTGCTTTTATTGTCCACAGAGAGGCGGTAGATACCATTCTCACCCTGTGTTACCCAAAGATTGTGTTGTCTGTCCTCTATCATGTAGTCTGTCATTTGGGTGGGGATAGGTAAGTCCAGTTTGTGTGCAGTCAGTTTCCCCTGTGTGATGGTTATGGTACACAAGTTGTTTCCCGATACCCATATTTCTCCGTTCCTACGTTCCAGAATGGACATGATATTGCTGTCAAAAGTCTTTCCGTCTTCCCATTGCGCTCGCGCGCTGAAGCTGTCGGTTTCCGGATCGTATAGCTGTATACCGTTATAGGTTCCTACGAACAACCGTCCTTTGCTGTCCTCGTACAGCACTCGTACGTAGTTATGGCAGAGGGAGTACTCGTTTTCCGGGTCATGCTTGTAGGTGATGAACTTGGCTCCGTCATAGCGGTTCAGTCCGTCTTCGGTGGCAATCCATATCATGCCGTTCCGGTCCTGATATATTTTGTTGATCAGACTGCTGGAAAGTTCCCTGTCTGTTGTGAAGAATTTGTACGATTGTCCGTGGCACAACAAAGACAGAAAAAGAAATAGTATAAGAATCGTATGTTTCATCATAATATAAATATCCCAGTAAATTCAGGTGCACAAAAATAATTCAAAAAAGAATATATAGCCTAATAAATAAGGAGTAATTTCGGTACTTTGTGCCATATCGGGCAGGTTTGTAACATGGAAAAAGGACTATGTAACATGGTTACACTCCGATATAAGGCGAATGTCCTTACCTTTGCTCTTGTTGAGCAGTGAAGAACGGAACGTAAAAACAGCCTTGTGAATTTAATACCATGAATATGAAACTTGAATGTGATTTATCCGGTATCCGGAAATGTATGATGAGTGGCTTGTCCCTGTTGCTTGCCGGAGTGTTGCAGGCGCAGAATCCGATTGTGCAGACTTGCTATACTTCTGATCCGGCACCTATGGTGCACGATGGCACCTTGTATGTTTACACGGGACACGATGAGGACCATGCCGATTTTTTCTGGATGCAAGAGTGGCGCGTCTATTCTACTAAAGATATGGTGAACTGGACCGATCACGGTTCTCCGCTTGCCATCGAGTCTTTCGACTGGGCGGACGATCGTGCCTGGGCATCGCAATGTATCGAACGCAACGGGAAATTCTATTGGTATGTGTGTCTGCATTCCAAGTTGACAAACACGATGGCTATCGGTGTGGCGGTGGGTGATTCGCCTACCGGCCCTTTTAAGGATGCTATCGGCAGACCGCTTTACGAAGGTAGCTGGGATTTTATTGATCCCACGGTTTTTGTGGACGATGACGGGCAGGCTTATTTATATTGGGGAAATCCGAATGTTTACTATGCCAAGCTGAATGCCGATATGGTTTCGCTGGATGGTGAGGTGTCCAAGGTGGAGCAGACTATAGAGAGTTTTGGTTCTCCGGGGCCGGACAAACGGGAGAAAGGAAAGAAATACAAGGACATCTATACGGAAGGTCCGTGGTTGCACAAGCGTGGCGGTACATATTATCTGTCGTATGCAGCCGGCGGAGTACCCGAACACATCGCTTACTCGATGAGTGACACTCCGACAGGACCTTGGAAGTATATGGGAGAAATTATGCCGTTGCAAGATACCGGTTCGTTTACCAATCACTGTGGAGTGACGGATTATAAAGGTAATTCTTATTTCTTTATCACACCGGGAAATTACCCGGTGGGGGTGGTTTCGGACGTAGCGTGGCAGTGGAGCAGTTCAGTTACAACCCCGATGGTACTTTCCCGATAATTAATGCGACGACAGAAGGGGTGTCGCCGGTAGGCACACTGACTCCTTATCAACGTGTGGAGGCGGAAACGATAGCTTTCTCCGAAGGAGTAAAGTCGGAATGGAATGCAAAGACGGGGGTGTATGTATCCGGAATTCATGACGGGGATTATATAAAGGTACGCGAGGTGGATTTTGAAGATTTGTTGCCCAAGTGTCTTTGTGTGTCTGTTGCCAGTGCCCTTCGCGGCGGGTGGATAGAAATCAGGACCGACAGCATCGGCGGAACGCTGATAGCTGAAATGAGGGTTCCTCATACCGGAGGATGGGAATGTTGGACAAGTATAGAGGCGGATGTGACGGTTCCTGTGACGGGTGTGCATGATGTCTATTTTGTGTTCAAAGGCAGGAAAGGATGTGAACTGTTTCATTTTGACTGGTGGAAATTCAGCCGGCAGGAAATGACAGAGCAAGAGGTGAAAGACAGGACGCAGGCCGCATCTACCAATATTCCGGGTTACGAGTATCCGCGGCTGGACGAGGAGCATTGCGCCCACTTCCGTTTCTATGCTCCGCAAGCCGGAAGGCTTCAGGTAGACTGTTGCGGTAAGAAGTATGACATGCAGAAGGACGCGGATGGCTTTTGGACAGTAAAGACCGATCCGTTGGTCGTAGGATTCCATTATTATTTTTTGATAGCGGACGGGGTGCAGGTGGCCGATCCGTCCAGTTACACTTTCTTTGGTTGTTGCCGTATGGCGAGTGGGATAGAGGTTCCCGAGGGAGTGGAAGGTGATTACTATCGTCCTCAGCAGGGAGTACCTCATGGGCAGGTGCGCTCGTGTACTTATTATTCGGAAGCCAAAAAGGAATTCCGCCGTTGCATGGTCTATACTCCGGCTGAATACGAAACCAAGGTGAAAAAACGTTATCCGGTACTTTACCTGCAACATGGCATGGGCGAGGATGAGACGGGCTGGTCGGCACAGGGATGTATGCAACATATTATGGATAACCTGATAGCCTCCGGGCAATGTGTGCCGATGCTTGTTGTGATGGACAGTGGGGATGTGGAAGCTCCTTTCATTCCTCGCAAAGGGAAGGATGTGAATGAGGAGAGAGCTTTGTATGGTGCCTCTTTTTACAGGGTGATGCTGGAGGACTTGATACCGATGATTGACAGGACGTTCCGGACTTATACTGATCGTGAACATCGTGCAATGGCAGGATTGTCATGGGGTGGTCATCAGACTTTCACTACCACATTGCCTCATCTGGACAAGTTTTCGTATATTGGCGCATTCAGCGGTGCTATCTTCGGACTGGATGTGAAGACTTGCTTTGACGGTGTGTTTGCTGATGCCGGCAAGTTTAACAAGCAGGTACATTACTTGTTTTTGGGATGCGGAACGGAAGAACGGTTCGGTACCCGAAAACTGGCAGAGTCTTTGCGCAAAATAGGTATTCATGTGGACTATTACGAATCGCAGGGCACGGCACACGAGTGGTTGACATGGCGTCGTTGCTTGTACCGGTTCGTGCCTCATTTGTTCAAAAATAGAAAGTAGAAAAAGAAATGAAGAAGATCATTATTATTATTATTACCTGCTTCATTGGTTTGTCGGGGGCGTTTGCACAACAACGGGAAATCTTCCATAATCCGGTGATTGAGGCGGATGTACCTGACCCTTCCATGATAAGGGTGGGAAACTATTACTATCTGGTAAGCACCACCATGCACCTGATGCCGGGTTGTCCGGTGATGCGTTCAAAGGACTTGGTGCATTGGGAAACGATCAGTTATGTGTTTCAACGGCTTACTGACTTGCCCCGTTATGATTTGAAGGAAGGCACGGTATATGGTCGCGGACAATGGGCCTCCAGCATCCGCTATCATGACGGACGGTTCTATGTATGGTTCTCACCCAATGATGAACCTCATCGTGGTTATATCTATACCGCCGAAGATCCGGCGGGCGAATGGACATTAGTCTCCCGTCCGCCTCATCATCATGATGCTTCTTTGTTTTTTGATGATGACGGCAAAGTCTATCTGTTTTATGGCACCGGACAACTTCGTCAGCTCAAGAGCGACCTGAGCGATGTGGAGCCGGGAGGTATAGACCAAAAGATATTCGAGCGGGATGCCGACGAGCAGGGACTTCTGGAAGGAAGTCAGGCATTCAAGCATAACGGCAGATATTACGTGATGATGATTTCCATGGACTGGAGCATTCCCGGACGGTTGCGTCGTGAGGTGTGCTATCGTGCTGACCAGATAACCGGTCCGTATGAGAAAAAGGTGATTTTAGAAACCGAATTTCAAGGATATGGTGGCGTGGGACAAGGCTGTATAGTCGATACTCCTGACGGAAACTGGTATGGCTTTATTTTTCAGGATAGGGGCGGCATAGGGCGTGTGCCCACATTGATGCCCTGCCGCTGGGAAGACGGTTGGCCGATACTGGGTGATGCGGACGGACGTGTGCCCGAGTGTATGGAGATGCCTGCTTCCGGAGAGGAGTGTAAAGGAAGTATCATGGGAAGTGATGATTTCGACACCGGCCGGTTGAGCTTGAACTGGCAGTGGAACCATAATCCGTTGGACGATTGCTGGTCGCTGACAGAGCGTCCGGGTTTCCTGCGGTTGAGGACCGGAAGGGTGGTGGATAATCTGTTTCTGGCTCCCAATACCTTGACCCAGCGTATGAGCGGGCCGAAATGCAGCGGTGTGGTAGCTATGGATGTCTCGAAGATGAAAGAAGGGGATGTTGCGGGCTTCAGTGCTTTTAATGGGTTGTCCGGAGTGCTGGCTGTGGTCATGGAGAACGGGAAAAAGCAGTGGGTGATGTCACATCAGTCTGTCAGTCTTTCGGACCGGGAAAAAAGGGTGACTGCTGTGGAAGTACTGGAGAAGGAACGCATAGATTGTGAAGAGGTGGTCTATCTTCGTATGGAGGGCGACTTTGCCGATAAAAAAGATGAAGCCACTTTTTACTACAGTTATGACAAGAAAACGTGGAAACGAATAGGGGAGCCTTGTAAAATGGTTTTTGATTATACCAAATTCTTTATGGGAAGCAAGTTTGCTATTTTTAATTATGCTACTAAAGATTTGGGAGGATATGTGGATATAGATTATTTTGAATACGGTAACTAAAAAGTGAATAGAATGAAACTAAAAAAATGCGTGGGGATATTCTTGTTCTCCACCTTGTGCCTGAATGTAGGAGCTATAGATCATAAAAGGATTACTTTTGACCGGCTGGCTCCCGACCGTTTCACTCTGATGGAAAACGGAAGTGGCCAATGAAATATTGGTGGACGAGCAGGAGGATGCCGGTGTGATGATAGCGGTAAGGAATCTTCAGAATGACTTTAAACGGGTGAGTGGCCGGGCTGCCGGGTTATGCTATACTCCCGGTGTAAAGCGCATGATTATGGTAGGTACGTTGAAAAGCCGTTATATCCGGGAATTGGTAAAGGCGAAAAAGATAGATGCTTCATTGCTGGAGGGCAAGAATGAGAAATACCTGATGACTGTGGTGTCTGCTCCCTTGAACGGAGTGAATGAAGCGCTTGTCATTGCGGGAAGTGACAAACGCGGAACGATTTATGGGATTTATGAGCTTTCGGAACAGATTGGTGTTTCGCCGTGGTACGACTGGGTGGATGTGCCGGTGATGCCCCGGCAGAATCTTTCGATGATGCGTGGAAGTTATACGGCGGGAGAACCGGCGGTAAAGTATCGGGGTATCTTTTTGAATGACGAGGCTCCTTGCCTGACCGGGTGGGTGAAACACACTTATGGCACGAATTATGGTGATCATCGTTTTTATGCCCGTGTGTTCGAACTGATTTTGCGTCTGCGCGGTAACTTTATGTGGCCTGCCATGTGGGGTTGGAGTTTTTATGCGGATGATCCGGAGAACAGCAAGACCGCCCATGAGATGGGGATTATAATGGGAACCTCACACCATGAGCCTATGGCACGCAATTATCAGGAATGGGTGAGGAAGCGCAGCGAATATGGGGCATGGGACTATGCTTCCAACCAGCAAGTGATTGACCGTTTTTTCCGTGAAGGTATGGAGCGTGCGGCCGATACGGAAGATTTGATTACCATTGGTATGAGAGGTGACGGTGATACTCCGATGGGTGGAAAGGAAGGAGAAGATGACAAATATGTGCCGCGTGATGAGGAAAACATGCGCCTGATGGAGAAGATATTCCGGAATCAGCGTCGCATTATCAAGGAAGTGACGGGAAAAGCACCGGAGAAACGTCCGCAGGTATGGGCTATTTATAAAGAAGTGCAACGCTATTATGACATGGGACTCCGTGTGCCCGATGATGTGATTATGTTGCTGAGTGATGACAACTGGGGGGATGTGCGCCGGTTGCCGGATGCAAAGGAGCGGAAGCATTCCGGCGGATGGGGGATGTATTATCATGTAGATTATGTGGGGGCTCCCCGTAATTCCAAATGGTTGAATGTAACTCCTATACAAAATATGTGGGAACAGCTTCAGTTGACTTACAGCTATGGGGTGGATAAGCTTTGGATATTGAATGTGGGTGATTTGAAGCCGATGGAGTATCCTATCACTCTTTTTATGAATATGGCTTGGAATCCGGAACGCTATGCGGCAGGGAATCTGTTGGAGCATACACGAGCGTTCTGTGCGCAGCAGTTCGGTGAGGAACAGGCGGATGAGGCCATGCGTATCCTGAACCTGTATTGCAAGTACAATGGACGCGTGACTCCCGAGATGCTGGATAAGGATACTTATCACTTGGCTTCGGGGGAATGGAGGCAGGTGGCCGATGAATATGTGAAGCTGGAGGCGGAAGCCTTGCGGCAGTATTTGAAACTGGAGGCCGCTTACAGGGATGCTTATCGCCAACTGATTCTTTTTCCTGTGCAGGCGATGGCCAATCTGTATGAAATGTACTATGCACAAGCCATGAATCACAAATTGTACCAGGAGAACAATCCGCAGGCGAATGAGTGGGCCGACAAGGTGGAGAAGGCGTTTAGGCGCGATGCGGAATTGTGCAGGGAATACAACGAAGAAATGTCGGGAGGCAAGTGGAACGGAATGATGACGCAGAAACATATAGGCTATACTTCGTGGAACGATGATTTCCCTGCCGACCGTTTGCCGGAAGTTTACCGGATAGAGCAACCGGAACAGGCTGTAGGAGGGTATTTGTTTGCCGGTGACAAAGGGGTGGTTTCCATGGAGGCGGAGCATTATTTTGCATCATCCGCGGCACCGGAAACTGCCTGGACAGTCATACCGCACATGGGACGTACGCTGAGCGGAGTGGCTTTGATGCCTTATACACAGTCTGCTGAGGGAGCTTCGCTCTCTTATAATGAAAATACCGCAAAAAGTAGATACGGTAAATGTGTATGTCGTTGTGAAATCCACCCTGCCCTTCCTCAGACGGGAAGGTCATCGCTACACGGTAGGTTTTGAAGGAGGGGAGGAGCAGACTGTCTGTTTCAATGCGGAGTTGAACGAGCATCCGGATAATGTATATCGCGTACTGTATCCCACAGTGGCCCGTCGGGTGGTGAAGACCCGGGTGAAGTTGAGCCTGCCCGACCGTGCGGACGGAACCTATACATTGGTTCTGAAACCGGTGGAGCCTGCCATCGTATTTGAAAAGATTGTGGTGGATTATGGCGGTTATGAGGATAGTTATCTGTTTATGGACGAATCTCCTTGCCGGAGAAATAAACTGAATGGACAATGAAAAATATCAGATTGACAGTTTGGATAGGAATAATGTGCGGGTGGTTGGCGGCAGGAATGTTGCAAGCCGGTACACGACCGGACAATGCCCGTCCGGCAGAAGAAGACGGCAGCCGCTTGTGGTTGCCGGTGATGCGCCCGGCGGAAGGTGCGGAAGTGGAAGTTATATATAAAGGAAAAGTGTCACCCACCATAGCCATTGCCATTGCTGAGTTGAAAAACGCCTGGAAGGGAGAGCCTGTACTTTTGGAGAAAAAGAGGACAGGGCAGGGGGATGGATTTGCTATCACTTCTTCGGAACATCAGGTCCGTATTCTTTCATCCACCGAGGCAGGATTACTTTATGGTGTTTATTGTCTGTTGCGTATGCAGGCGGCGGGGCAGGTCACAGTACCTCTGTCGGTTACTGAACAATCTGTGTATGATCTTCGCATCTTGAACCATTGGGATAATCCGGATGGTACGGTGGAGCGTGGTTATGCCGGTCGTTCTTTGTGGAATTGGGAAGAACTTCCCGGAACTTTGTCACCACGTTACGAGGCATACGCCCGTGCCAATGCTTCTGTGGGTATTAATGGAACGGTGCTGAATAATGTCAATGCCTCGCCCCAAGTGCTGGCAACCTCCAGTCTGGAGAAAGTCAAGGCATTGGCTGATGTCTTCCGGCCTTATGGTATAAAGGTCTATTTATCGGTTAATTTTGCATCTCCTATCCAGTTGGGCAAGTTGGATACGGCAGATCCGTTGGACAAGGAGGTCATCCGGTGGTGGAGGCGGAAAGTGAAAGAAATCTATACGTTGATACCTGATTTTGGCGGCTTTTTGGTAAAGGCCAATTCGGAGGGGCAGCCGGGACCATGTGATTTCGGGCGTACTCATGCCGAGGGAGCGAATATGCTGGCGGATGCGTTGAAACCCTACGGAGGAATCGTGATGTGGAGGGCGTTTGTCTATAGTCCTACCGACAGTGACCGTGCCAAGCAGGCCTATTTGGAGTTTATGCCTTTAGACGGGCAGTTTCATGACAATGTAATAGTACAGATAAAGAACGGACCGATAGATTTCCAGCCTCGCGAACCTTACAGCCCTTTGTTCACAGCTATGAAGCAGACTCCATGATGGTGGAGTTTCAAATTACTCAGGAGTATTTAGGCTTTTCCAATCATCTGGCTATTTGGCTCCTTTATGGGAGGAGTTTTTTGGCGAGGTGCGTCCGGATAGGTTAAAAGCTGCTGCGGGTGTGGCAAACATCGGTACGGATGTGAATTGGTGCGGACACCATTTTGCGCAGGCCAACTGGTATGCTTTCGGGCGGTTGGCATGGAATCCGTCGCTGACTTCAGACCGGATTGCGGATGAGTGGTTGCGGCAGACGTTTACTTCCCAGCCGGCATTTGTCCGTCCGGTCAAAGAGATGATGTTGCAGAGCCGGGAGGCGGTGGTGAATTATATGATGCCGTTGGGGCTGCATCATCAGTTTGCATGGGGGCACCATTATGGGCCTGAACCGTGGTGTAGTGTGCCCGGTGCTCGTCCGGACTGGTTACCTTCTTATTATCATAAGGCAGATAAGGAGGGAATCGGTTTCGACCGTAGCAGCAAAGGGAGTGATGCCGTTTCTCAGTATCCCGATTCACTTCGTCAGATTTACAATGACAAGGCAACTTGTCCCGAGATTTATTTGCTTTGGTTCCATCATGTGCCTTGGCATCATCAGATGAAAAGCGGACGTACGCTTTGGGGGGGAGTTGTGCCATGCATACGATAGAGGTGTGCGGCAGGTACGTGGTTTTCAAGAAGTATGGGACAGTGTGGAACCTTTTGTAGATGCACGCCGGTTCGGGGAAGTGCAGTCGAAATTGAAAATCCAGATGCGTGACGCCGTGTGGTGGAAAGATGCTTGTCTGCTTTATTTCCAGACTTTCTCAGGGATGCCTATCCCGGCCGGCATAGAACGTCCGGTACACGAGTTGGAGGATATGAAACGCTTCCGGTTGGAAATCTCGAACTATGAATGTCCCGAGAGTGGGTTCAATAAATAAATTACGGTTTTTAACTTTATAAGAAACATGAAATATAAGTTAGCTTTAGTAATGTCGGTTCTTTGTGCATTTTCCGCATGGACCGAAGCAAAGGTGAAATTGCCTGCCATCCTATCGGACGGTATGGTATTGCAACGTGAGCGGCCCGTTAAAATATGGGGAAATGCCGATAAAGGAGAGAATGTGACCGTTGTTTTTAAAAAGAAGAAATTCAGTACGGTAGCCGGGGAAGATGGTAAGTGGCTGGTGGAGCTGCCTCCCATGAAGGCAGGCGGCCCTTTTGAAATGACCGTGAATGATATCCGGTTGAAAGATATTCTAGTGGGTGATGTCTGGCTTTGCTCCGGACAGTCCAACATGGAATTGACCGCCGGACGGGTGACTGATAAATTTGCCGAGGAAATAGCAAGGGATGAGAATCCGATGATACGGTATGTGAAGATTCCTTTAGGCAATGATTTGCATGGACCTAAAGACGATCTGCCGGGAGCAGACTGGATGTCGCTGACTAAAGAAACTGCTCCTTCCTTCTCTGCTTTGGCTTATTTCTTTGCCAAGGAGATGTATAGGGAGACGCAAGTACCTGTGGGCATTGTTAACTCCAGTTGGGGGGGAAGTTCCGTCGAGGCTTGGATGAGTGAGGAGGCCTTGCAGAAGTTTCCGCGTCAGTTGCACGAGCGTGATTTGTTTAATTCGGATGAGTATCGTGAGTTGTGCAACCGTTCGGGACAGATGATGAACCGTTTTTGGGATACCGCTTTGTACAAAGGAGACCGGGGACTTCATGACGGGATATGCTGGAATCGTCCGGAACTGGATGATACGGACTGGCAGACAGTAGATATGTTTTCCAAGGAATGGGGAAGAAAGAATGGATATCCGGTGAGTGGCTCTCATTGGTTCCGTCAGAAAGTGAATGTATCAGCGGAACAAGCCGGAAAAGAGGCTGTTCTTCGTTTGGGGTGCATGGTGGATGCCGATTCGGTGTTTGTGAACGGGATTTCTGTAGGTAACACTTTCTATCAGTATCCGCCGCGTATTTATCGGGTGCCGGCTTCTATATTGAAACCCGGTGAGAATCTGGTGACTGTCCGGCTGATTAATTACGGAGGGGCCGCCAGTTTTGTGCCCGATAAACCTTATTGTCTAGCATGGGGGACAGATACAGTCCGTTTGTCCAGCCGCTGGAAATATCAATTAGGCTGTGAGATGCCTGCACGCACCAACAGTGTCTCTTTTCAGAATGTTCCTACCGGCATGTATAATTCCATGATTTCTCCTCTGCGTAATCTGACCTTTACCGGTGCGTTGTGGTATCAGGGAGAAACGAATACGGGCCGTCCTAATGAATATGAGGAATTGCTGGCTGCCATGATTATTGACTGGCGTGAGAAACTGGCTGATAAAGAATTGCCTTTCTTTATTGTACAGCTGGCCAATTTCATGCAGACACATCCGGAGCCGGTAGAAAGTAATTGGGCGGCTTTGCGTGAAGCGCAACGGCAAGTAGCGTTGAAAGTCCCGAATGCAGCTTTAGCGGTAGCGATTGATTTGGGCGAGTGGAACGATATTCATCCATTGAATAAAAAAGAACTGGCAAGACGTATCTCCCTGTTGGCGAAAAGAGGGGTGTATGGTGATAAAAAGAGTGTGCACAACGGGCCCATGTGTACGGGCATGACTGTCAATCATGAAGGAAAGGCTATTCTTTCTTTTGAAGCGGGAACTGATAAATTACGGGTGGTAGATGAATTGAAGGGATTTGCGATAGCCGGTGCCGATGGACATTTTCAATGGGCGGAAGCAGTTGTCGTTAATGGGAATCAGGTGGCGGTATGGCATAAAGATATCCCTCATCCTGTAACGGTACGTTATGGTTGGGATGATAATCCGGTTCATGCGAATTTGAAAAATAGAACCGGACTACCGGCTTCTCCTTTTCAGATTTCATTGGAAGATAAATAATTTAACAGAGATCCGAAAGTGGCAAAGCTTTCTAATAATCTTCGATGGATTTTAAAGGAATGCTTGTTTCTGTCGGATTTTCTATGGCAAAAATACCTATTCCTCCTTTGATGTTATTGGGAAAGATGACAGGTGTTTCCAACAGGTTGCTACTGTCATGGTCGGCATATGCATTGGCGGCTCGTAAATATTGATATTCAGCCGGGGATATGGCATAATATTGTATGATAGCTTTTCCTGTTATCTTTTTAATTTTATATAGTTTATTGTCTAATAGGAAACTATACCAACTGTCTAAAGTCATGGTATATTGGTTGTTGGTAAAGTAAGCATCATTGAATACATTATAATAGTTGTTTATAGTGGGGATGAAATTAATGATAGGATCAGAGTTGTTGGGAGTGCCAGGTTTTCCGTCCATTAATGCAGTGTCATAATATCCGCTACATTCCCATTGGGTGGAGATAGCAGTGGAGTCTTGTAAAGTTTTGCGGTTAGTAAGGCGGTAAGTATATGTTTGTTTTATGTTGACCCGGTAATATTGGGAATGGTTTGTGGTGGGAGTTTGTAATTTTATTTTCCACTTTGTTGCTTGATATATCCAAAGGCTTTCCGAAGTCTCTGATAGAGAATGATTAGATTCAATGGTGTCCGCTTTGATAATTTCAATGGGCTCATATACTGTTGCTTCTGCATTCGCTTTATATTTTCCGTCTTTGGTTTCTACTTCGATACGTACTTGATCACCGGTTTTAAAACGGCTGCTTATCTGGTAAAAATAATTTTGATAGTCTAACGGTGAATCATTGTTAGGACGATAGGTACATTCCGAAATTGTTTCCGATAATACATTATTAATATAAAGGTGAATAATTCCATTTTTTACTACTTGGGGTTCGTGATAGCCGGATAAAGCTAAAAAGATAGCATTGTTCGTTTTGTTTGCGTTTATCAGAGCGTTGACGATGAGCTTTTGAGATTCATCATTAGGCAATATTTCTATATCATTGGTACAGGCGGCCAATAAATGAACAAATGAAAGGAGTAAAAGTGCTTTTTTCATTATTGCTTAAAATTTATAAGTATATGAGAATGAAGGTAAGAAGGGAAGGAGAGTGACTTTTTGTATCACAGGAATCTTTTTTCCTTCCGATTGCTCATCCGTGTAATAATCTATAAATACATGATTGGGATTCAAAGAGTTATAGGCATTCATAATACTGACGTTCCAAATCCGTTCTCCATGTTTTGTCTTTTTGTGAAAGTTGAATCCTAGATTCAACTGATGCTGGCGAGGCAGACGGTAGTTATTTCGAGAAGAGCTATATTCAAAGGGAAAAACAACCCCGTTGCCTGTATTTCCCATATGTCCCCATCCATAGCTTCCTTCGGGGAGAATGATGGTTGCTTTCTCTTTGGGCAGGGTGGCAGTATTTCCTGAAGCGTAAATCCAAGAAGCGCTCATGTATACTTTTTTGTTGAGGCGCCTGTTTATCGTGATGTTCACGGAGTGGCGTCTGTCGTATTTATAGGGAAAACGTTTCCCTCCATTTACATTTCCTTTACTGAATATACGGTCGGCTTTAGCCAAAGTATAATTTATCCATCCGGTAGTACGTCCGGTTTTCTTTTCCAGCATGAATTCTATGCCGAAATTGCGTCCTTTGCCCATTTCTACTTTCTCTTCCCAATGAATGGAATTACCGACTAGAGTATTACCATCTTTGTATTCCAGTACGTTTTTCGTCATTTTGCTATAGCCTTCTACAGAAAACTCCCATCCTTGAATACCTGTATAGTAACCCCCGATAGAAAATTGGCATGCTTGCATCGGGAGGATCTTCTGTGTGACCGGTACCCATAGATCAGTGGGGAGAGAGAGATTGGATGAAGAAAGTAAATGTACATATTGTGTCATGTGGGTATAGGCCGCCTTGAAAGTAAGGTTGGGACTGGTTTTGAAACTAACGGTAATGCGAGGTTCCAAGGAGGCATAAGTGTGCTTTTGTACTTGGAAGAGTGAGAAATGTGCGCCTATATTTGTTTTCCATTGTTCGTTCCATTTGAAATCATCTTCTACATAAAGGGAAATTTCGTGTGAGTGTGTCGCTTCATTTCCTCCGATGGTGTATGTTTTATCAGGTTGTTCTTGTTCATTCGGAGAGTGCACAAATGTATGTTGGGTTTCGGGGCGGAACGTATGGTAGAGATAGTTTCCTCCGAATTTGATGAAATGGGAGGGGGATGGATGAAAGTCGAAGTCAGATGTTAATCCCCAATCTTCTATACCGGAATAATATTGGCTGTCAAGGTGTTTGTTGGCGGACGTGAAATTGTTTTTTATATTGAATCGGAAACGGTTATAGGATAGGGTGATGTTATGGAACAGACGATTACTGACTATGTGGTTCCAACGTAATGCCCCTAATGTACTTCCCCAAGCCATGACTTGTCTCTCTCTTGTGTCTGTCTCCTTTTCTTCTTCAAAGTAATAAGAAGAAGTATTTGTAAAACTGGCATGATCTTTGCCATGATAAAAGGAGAAAAACAGGCGGTCACGGTCACTGAATCGATGATTTAGTTTTGTGTTGATATCATATAAGTAGTAACCTCCTTTCGTATCTTTATCCATGAAAGGCTTGATAATTAAATCGGCATAACTGCGTCTGGCAGAAATAATAAATGATGTCCGGTCTTTCCATAGAGGACCCTCAAAGTGCATTCGAGAAGTCAGCAGCCCGATGGTCAGACTGCCGTGATAATTCCTCATATCTCCATCGTTAGTGCGTACATCAATGACGGAGGACAGTCTTCCTCCGTAACGGGCAGGAAAACTGCTTTTATACAAATCGACTTTCTTGACCGATTCTGGGGTAAAGATGGAGAGAATACCTAGTGTATGGTCCACATTATATAAGGGTACACCGTCTAGCAGATAAAGATTCTGATCGGGACTTCCTCCACGTACATACAGGCCACTGGTACCGGTTATACCTCCTTGTATACCGGGCAGAAGCTGGATTGATTTTAATACATCTGCCTCACTCAGTAAAGCAGGGGTATTTTTAATATGTGTCAAAGGTATATTGTTTGCTCCCATACGGCTACTTTGAAAGCCTGTTTCCATTTTATCAGAAAGGACAACGATTTCTTCCAATGTATTATCGTTTTTAAGTTGGACAGTCAGCAGCGTATCTTTACATAAATACAATGCTATTTGTTTTGAACCGTAACCTATATAGGAAAAATTCAGTTCAGTGTTTCCTTCGGGCAGTGTGATACTGAAGAATCCGAATGGATTTGTGATTGTTCCTTGTTTATTTTGCTGGTCATAGATATTGGCACCTATCAGTGTTTCTTTCGATATTTCGTCCAATACATAACCGTTTAGTGTAAAATGTTGTTTTATAGGAAGTGACGTTGTTTTTTTCAATATGATATGGTGTTTGGTAATCTCGAAACTGATGTCTTGTTTAATGAAAGCTGTTTGTAGAATAGTTGTTAATGGGGTTTCTTTCAGATCGAGAGTTATGGGATGTTTGAGTACAACTTCTTCGCCATAAATAAAAGAATACTCTGACAGTTGTTCTATTTTAGCTGTAAACTCCTTTAAACTAGCCTGTTTCAGATAAATATTAAAAGGCATATCCGGAGTTTGTGCTGATATGAATGAATGGGAAAAGACTAGTAACAGCATTAAGTAAAAAAAAGTGATACTGTGTTTCTTATAAAGTGAAGAAATCATTTGTTTTTTAGTTTTCTTGCTTTAGTTCAATAAGATTGGATTGGGGCATGTGATAAGTAAAACCTACGATGGGAGCCAACATTTCTAGAATTTCTTCCAACGTTTCGTTTTGCTTGAAACGTGCATTTAATTTATAATTACGTAACTGTTCGCTTTTTATCTGTATGGTGACATTAAAATGATGGGATAGTTGACGAGCGATTTCTCCCATAGATATGTCATTAAAAGAAAGAACACCTTCACGCCAACTTATTTCGTTCTGTGCATTTGCATTAATGTGCATAGACAATATTCCAGTCGATTTACGATAAATGGCTGTTTCATTGGGCTTTAATATCATTTGTTTACCGTTGGCATTGTTACTGACGGATACACTACCTTCCAGCAGGGTTGTTTCTACTAAAGAATCGGCGGCATAGGCATTGACATTAAAATGCGTGCCTAATACCCTGATGGTAACTCCATTTGCTTTGACACGAAATGGTTTTTTAGGATTTTTACTGACTTCAAAATAAGCTTCTCCATTCAGCTTTACGATTCGTTCCTTGTTGAAAGTTTCCGGATAGCTCAATTGGGAATGTCGGTTTAGGGTTACTTTAGAGCCATCCGGTAATTGGATGCATTGAGTTTGTATATTGGTGGAAACAATCAGTGTACGTACCGGACGTTGGTAAAAATAAAACATCCAACCGAAACCTATAAGCAGGACGAAACCGGCAGCCACAGCAACTGTATACCGAATGGAAAGTATTTTGTGCTTGCGGTATGCCGGTTGAAGACGTTGTTGCAATATATTATAACTTTTCTCCGCCGAGAATTTTCCCTGCGGTGAATGAGTGGAAGAAGATAATAATTCCAACCATTCGTCCAGTTCTTTGTCTGATTTCGGTGAATTCATGTTATTTTATTTGCAGGACAAAGATACTACTTCTTTTGCAGACGGATAGAAATTTCAGAAATTTTTGCGTCTTTTCCGTCAGGAGTACAGATCAACCGTATGATACGTTGTACGCTTTTTATTTGTTTAGGATAAAGAATGATATCTATTTTTACTGATTTCTTTCCTTTCAAGATGACCGGATGGGCATTTTGAATGTGGAAGCTATTGTTACTTGTAGAACTGCTAATGGTCAGTTTACGGTCTGTGTCTTGTTTTTCGGCAGCTATTATTTTTAAAGTAAGGGTTTCTTCCTCGTTCTTTGTATCATAGGTGTGTGATATGAATTGTTTTTCAAAGCCTATATACTCTTTGGGATAGTTGTCGTTGTTACTACATGCACTTATAAGCAGGGCATAAAAAAATGGTAATACTAAACGTGTATTTGTTCTCATGTCTTTTTAGTTTATTAGTTTCTATTGATAAAGACAGGAGAATCTGGAAAACTCCCTATCGTCTATTTCTAAAATAATTGTTAATTTTTTCTTTGAGTCGGGTTACAGCTTTTTGTAACTGGGCATCTACTGTTTTAGGGCTTATATTAAGTTCTTCGGCAACGGAAGCATAACTTTGTTTTTCTTCGCGGACTTTAATAAAGATTGTTCGGCAACGTTCAGGTAATTCATTCAGTGAGTTCTCATAAATGTTAAATAACTCTTCATTCATCATTTGTTCTTCAGGAGAAAGGTTGGAAGAAGATATTTCCGGCATATTTTCCAGAGGCGAGGCTTCCCTCCTTTGTTCTTTTTCCAAATAGTTCAGAGCGGCATTTCTTATTAATATATAGCTGTACTTATTAAAATCATCGGGAATAAGCTGACTTTTTCGATGATTCCAAAGCGTGGTAAAAACATCTAAAATTACTTCTTGAGCCCATTCATCCCGTTGAAGGTAATAAAAGGCGATACGAAAGAAACGGTCATAATACATATCGTATAAAGACCGGAAAGCCTGTTGGGAATCATGCTTCTGTATTTCTTTGAGTAGTTCAGTTGCCTCCATTGCCGTGTTGGGCATGTTTGTTAATGTTATAATCGGATGCAAAGCTACTAAAATGTAAATAGATGTGCTATTCATTTTAGAACTTTTAGTTTTGATTTATTGTATGAGAGGAACTGAAGCCTTCTTCTTAGTATCTGTCTTGGCAATTTTCTTCTTTCAATTTGTATTTTACTTGGTTGGCAATACTGAATATACCTATTCCTCCTTTTATATTATTGGGAATAAGGGGAACTGCATAAATAAAATTTTCGGCATCAAAATCTAATGCAGAGGACATGGCATACAAATATCTATGTTCGCTTTCTGAAATACTGTAAAACCGGATACTGATATATCGCTCTGCTTTCTGAGAATCTATATGTATATAGTTGATGTCTTCTTTTAAATCTATCGTCATGTTATATTCCCTGTTTTTAAAATAACAGCTTTTAAAAAGGCCAAAATAATTGTTCCATTTCTGAATAAGCTCGAATCCTTCATCTATAGCATGTCCGGGTTTGCCGTCTGTCAAGGCGGTGTCATAAATATAATTATAGTTATAAGTCGTGTCAATACTGAGAGTGTCCCTGCCGTCATGCCATTTATGAGAATAAAAAATCTGTTTTATTTCAAGACGATAGTATGTATTCTCTGCCTCTATATCGGGTTGTTTTAATTGAATGTTAAGCCGAAGATAATTGTCATATACAGGCTTGCCTCCTACCCAGCTGTTATAATCTCTTAAACTTATATAGGTTGTATCTACATTTATAATCTGTAAGGGTGCACTGATGCGTGTTTCCGCTTTTGCTTTATATTTACCATTTTCTGAAGAAGCCTCTATTTTCACTTTATCTCCTGTTCGGAATATGCTTTTTACTGGGTAGTAATCATCTTCCGCAGTGATTGTTTCTGACAGTTTTCCATTGATATACAGGTGTATGATACCATCGGTGACAGGAGTGGTAGCTGTCCATCCTGTGTAATGCAGATAAATCCGGTTATCGTTATTTTCAGTTTGCATCATGGCATTTACGATCAGTTTTTTAGGTTCATCATCGGGTAAATAGCCAATGGTATTGGTACATGCGCCTAAAATAACAAATACACAAAGAAATAAAAGGTATTTTTTCATTGGATTTTAAAATTTATAAGTGTATGAAAATGAAGGGATACATGGCAAGATTGTCATTTTTTTCAATATAGGCTTTCCTGTTTGTGCTTCCCTGCTGATATAGACAAAGTTGGGGTTCATGGCATTGTAGGCATTTAGGATACTGATATTCCATATCCGTTCTCCGTGCCGGGTCTGTTTATGGAAGTTGAATCCTATATTCAATTGGTGGCTTGCAGGCAATCTGTAGTTATTTCGTGAACTATAATGATCCATATCTCCTTTGTTCAAATTATCCATAATCCAGGAAGGTGGTACATTGGTAGGTGGTAGTTCTGTATGTGTCTTCTCTGTAGGAAGTGTTGCCATGCAACCTGATGCATAAGTCCATGACATATTGAAGTCGATCCGTCGTGTCAATTGATAATTTAGAGTGAGATTCAAGGTATGTCGGCGGTCATATTGGTAAGGGAAATGTTTACCATTATTGATCCCGTCCGTACTGAATTGCCGGTCGGATTTGGATAGGGTGTAATTAATCCATCCAGTAAGGAGCCCTGCAGTTTTTTGTGCCATAAACTCCACTCCGAATGAACGTCCTTTGCCCATTTCTACTTTGTCTTCCCAGTTATGGGAAGAACCTAGAAAACTTTCTCCGTCTTTATATTCTAATACATTATACATATCTTTATAGTATCCTTCTATGGAAAATTCCCAATTCTTGATACCGGTATAGTATACTCCTACAGCATATTGAAAAGATTTCATGGGGCGGATGTGGCGTGTGACGGGCACCCAAAGGTCGGAAGGCATGGCCAGTGATGCAGTAGATAATAATTGGGTACACTGGCTCATCTGTGAAAAAGAACTTTTTAAGATGATATTTGAGGTCGCTTGGAAACTTATGGAAAGACGGGATTGCAAAGAAAGATAAGTCTGTTTTTGTACATTAAAAAATGAAAAGTGCAATCCGGCATTTATTTTCCAATGTTCGTTCAGAATAAGATCATCTTCGGCATACAAGGAAAAGTCATGAGCATGGATATGAGAATTGTTCAAACTATAATTGTCGTTAGTTTGTGGATATCCATTGTCGGAATTGTGTTGATTTACGGTCTGCACTTCCGGAGCGAACTGATGATATATGTATTTCGCTCCAAATTTGATGTTGTGTGCCGGTAACGGATGATAATCAAAATCCGTACTAATGCTAAGATCACTGATGCCGGAGTGAAACAGATTGTTGGAACCATTGATGATTGTGGAACCATCAGGTTGTTGTATGCTGGAAGTTTCCTCTTGTCTGATATCAAAAACATAACGATTGTATGCCAGCGTAGTATTACTGAATAGTTGGGGGGTGAAAACATGATTCCAGCGTGTGTTCAGTAATATGTTTCCCCAATTGTGAGTTTGCTTGAACTTATCTTCATCTTTGTATTTAACGTGAGTTCGAAATAAGAATAAATATATTTCACTTATAATTAGAAACATAGCGATAAAAGTATTAAATTTATAGTGCTGAATTATAACATTTAAACGATTACCACTATGTTTCCAGAGTCTAAAGTTACAGAGATTTATTGTATGACCGATGATTTTTGCAAGGAATTTACATTGCAACAGGAAAAATATATGATTAAGGATATGAAGACCATGCATCGTAACAAACCCAACCGTATGAGTGATGCAGAGATTATGGTTATTCTAATCCTGTTTCACTCCGGTGGTTTCCGTTGTTTCAAGCATTATTACAAAGAGTATGTCTGCAAACATTTGGAACACCTGTTTCCGCACCGGGTGTCGTATAACCGTTTTGTGGAACTGGAGAAGGAAGTATTGCTTCCCATGACCATATTCATCAAAAGAGTACTGCTGGGAACTTGTACCGGCATCAGTTTCGAGTTGATTCCACTCCCTTATGTGTATGTCGTAACCAAAGAATCTTGATTCATAAGCCATTTGAAGGGCTTGCCGAGCGTGGAAGATGTTCTATGGGATGGTTCTTCGGATTCAAGCTGCATCTGATAATCAATGACAAAGGGTGAAATCCTCAATTTCATGTTCACGCCTGGAAACGTGGATGACCGGGAACCGTTGAAACAGGGTAGGTTTCTGGAAAACATCAAAAAGGAAAACTATGTGCAGACAAAGGGATATATAGGTCAGGCTCTGTTTGAAAACCTTTTCCTTAATGGCATACAACTTGTTACTAAAGTTAAAAATAATATGAGGAACTCACTGCTGCGTATTGCCGACAAGATTTTGCTAAGAAAAAAGAGCCTTGATTGAAACGGTCAATGACGAACTGAAGAACATCGCACAGATTGAACACTCAAGACATCGTTCATTCAGTAACTTTATAGCCAACTCCTTGTCGGCTATCGCGGCATACTGCTTTTTTTTGGAAAAGAAGCCCCCCATTGACGTAAAGTTTGTCAATGACGGACAACTTGCTATTTTTTGATTTTATTTCGAACTCACGTTATTTATAGTAGACGTGGTCTTTTCCTTTATAGAAAGAGATGAAAAGGCGATCTTGTTCACTAAAGCGATGATTTAGCTTGGCGTTGATGTCATACAAACTATAACCGCCCCGTTCGTCCTTTGGCATAACTAGTGGGAGGAAACAGTCAATATAACTGCGTCGTGCTGAGATAATGAAGGAAGTATGATCTTTCCATATAGGTCCTTCAAATTGCAGATGTGAAGTGAGAAGACCGATAGTCAAGCTTCCATGATAGTGCTGCATGTTTCCGTCATTGGTACGGACATCGACAATAGATGAAAGACGTCCGCCGAATCGTGCCGGAAAGCTACTTTTGTATAAATCGACTTTTTTCACGGCTTCCGGAGTGAAGACCGATAACAGGCCCAGTGTATGATCTACATTATATAAAGGTACACCGTCTAATAAATAAAGATTTTGGTCCGGACCTCCTCCGCGTACATATAACCCACTGGTTCCGTTCATTCCGTTTTGTACACCGGGCAGTAGTTGGATGGATTTTAGTACGTCTGCCTCACTCATCAATGCCGGTGTGTTTTTTATGTGGGGAATAGGAATACTGCTTGCTCCCATACGACTGCTTTGAATACCCGTTTCGGGTTTGTCGGACAAGATAATGACCTCATTCAGTTGGTTGTCATTGTGGAGTTGGATGGTCAGCATAGTATCTTTCCATAGGTGCAAAGACACTTGTTTTACTGCATAGCCTATGTATGAAAAGTTTAGTTTAGTGCCCCCCTCAGGCAATGTGATGCTAAAGTATCCGAAAGGATTGGTAGTGGTACCCACTCCGTTTTTCTGATCATAAATATTGGCACCTATCAATGTTTCTTTCGATATACTGTCCAATACATACCCGTTTAGGGTAAAAGACTTCTTGCTGGATTGTAGAGCGTATTTTTTTAATATAATGTGATTTTTGTTTATTTTGAAACTGATATTCTGTCCTGCAAAGGCTTTCTGTAAAATCAGGCTTAATGGAGCTTTTCTTAGACTGAGGGTTATAGGATGTTTAAAGATGATTTCCTCTCCATAAATAAAAGAGTAGCCGGAGGCTTTTTCTATTTCAAATATGAATTCTTTCAGATTCGCTTTTTTTTTTAAGTGAATGCTGAAAGAAAGATCTGCTTTTTGAGCCTGTATGAATGTAGTGGAAATCATTAGTAACAGTATCAAGAAAATCCCCTTGATACTGTATTGATTGCAAGTTGAAAAAATCATTTAGTTTTTAGTTTTCTTTTATTATTCAATAATTTATATGCCTTTATTCAGGGTCTGTTATCCTCCTTGTAATATTCGGAGAAAGAGTTTCCAAAATTTGATTTGTGTTATGGTTGCATTCGGAACTCTTGTTCCGTTTTCCTGTGTTCTTCAGAATCGTTTTCGCTATTGTAAGCATAAGCTTCCATTAATGCATGGAAGAATGGAAGAACTATGCGCGTACTTGTTTTCATATCTTTTTAGTTTATTGGTTTATATAAGTAAAGACAGGGAAACTTGAAAATCTCCCTATCGTATTTTATAAAATTATTCATTTATTTTTGGGGGATGCTTTTAAAATAGCATATGTGAATATTCGCTGAAGTATTAGTTACTCCACCCAAAGCATGTCGCTCATGATCCCGTCTGATATAAAAACGCCTTTACGGGTCAGTTTTAGCGTATCGTTTTTTATTTCCAGTGTTCCTTGTTGTAAATGTGGAGTGGCCATACGTAGGCAGTATTTGTACAGTTCTTCTCCATATTGTTTCCTGAGTTTGGGCAGTGGCATTCCCCATTGTGTACGTATGTGGGTAATGACAAAATCATTGTAACGGGTATATAAGTCAAGTTCTTCTACTTCGAATGTGGGATTTCCGTTAGAAATACCTCTTATATATTCGTTTAGTGAGGCTACATTCCATTGGCGTGAAGTACCATTGTATGAATGTGCGGAAGGACCACAGCCCAAATATTTTTTTCAGTCCAATAACTGGAATTGTGCCGGGAGTGAAAAACCGGGTAGGCAGAAATTGGATATTTCATAATGTTCGTATCCGGCAGCGGTGAGGCTGTCAATCAGTGTGCCGAATAAGGAAACGCTCAGATCTTCATCGGCCTCTTCCAGTTTATGTTGTTCACGAAGTTGCCAAAGAGTGGTTCCTTCTTCATAAATAAGGTGATAAGCGGAAATATGTTCCGGATGCAAAGCGAGGGCTTGTTTTAAATCTTCTTTCCACGAAGCAAGTGTTTTTCCGGGTAGTCCGTACATCAAGTCAATACTAATATTCCGGAAACCGGCAGTACGACAGTTTTGGAAAGCACGGATGGCTTGTTCGGCTGTGTGGCGGCGTTGAAGCAGTTTTAAAGTGGAGTCTTGAAAAGTTTGAATTCCCATACTTATCCGGTTAAAAGGAAAGGTGCGTAACATGGAAATGTATTCTGGCGTTAAGTCATCGGGATTAGCTTCCAAAGTGATTTCAGCATCGGGGATTACTTTGTATACCTTATAAATATGGGAGAAGATTGCTTCGAAATCTTCTTTTGCCAGTTGCGAGGGAGTGCCGCCGCCCAGATATATCGTTTCTATATGCTCGCCTTCCAGATAGGCTTCCCGGTCGGTTAGTTCGCGGCATAAGGCACGGATGTATGCTGTTTTCTGTTCGCTACGGGTGGTGGAGAAAAAATCGCAGTAAATACAACGTTTTTTGCAAAAGGGGATATGTAGATAAATACCTGCCATGATCATTTATTTTTCAGCAAAGCTACGAAAAAAATAGTGATAAGATAGAATATCTGCCGTAAAACATAGTTTAGTAACACTATCCTTTGAGTTGCTTTTTTTTTTCTCTTTATTTTCTAATTTGCGCTCCACATTTTTAGGAGATAATGAAACACATATCCGTTTGTTAATAATTAAACCTTAGATATCATGAAAGTATATCAGACTAACGAAATTAAAAACATTGCACTTCTTGGCAATGATGGCTCAGGGTAAAACCACCCTCACAGAGTCTTTGCTCTTTGAGAGTGGTATTATAAAAACGTCGTGGCAGAATTACTGCCAAAAACACGGTTAGTGATTATTTTCCGGTAGAGCAAGAATATGGTTATTCAGTGTTCTCTACCGTTTATCATGTAGAGTGGAATGGAAAAAAAAACTAAATATAATTGACTGTCCGGGTAGTGATGACTTCGTAGGGGGCTGCCATAACCGCGCTAAATGTAACCGATACTGCTATTTTGCTGCTGAATGGACAATACGGTCCCGAAGTAGGTACTCAGAACCACTTCCGTTATACTGAAAAGCTGGGCAAGCCGGTTATCTTTTTTGGTCAATCAGCTTGATAATGAGAAATGTGACTATGACAATGTGCTCGAACAGTTGCGTAAAGCATTTATGGCTCAAGGTAGTTCCCGTGCAGTATCCTCTTGAAACGGGACCCTAATTTTCATGAACTCATTGACGTGCTGTTGATGAAGAAATATTCATGGGGACCTGAAGGGGGCGCTCCTACAATTGAAGAGATTCCTGATTCTGAGAAAGAAAAGGCATTGGAGATGCATAAAGCTTTGGTAGAGGCTGCTGCTGAAAATGATGAGACACTGATGGAAAAGTTCTTTGAATCGGAATCATTGACTGAAGATGAAATGCGTGAAGGTATCCGTAAGGGATTGGCGGCACGTGGTATGTTCCCTGTTTTCTGTGTATGTGCAGGTAAGGATATGGGTGTCCGTCGTCTGATGGAATTCTTAGGTAATGTTGTTCCATTCGCATCGGATATGCCTGTGGTTCATAATACCCGTGGTGTTCCTGTGCCTCCCGATGCGAATGGCCCCCTTCTCTTTATTTCTTCAAGACTGCCGTTGAACCCCATATCGGTGGTGTGCAGTATTATTTTAAAGTGATGAGCGGAAAAGTACACGAAGGTGACGATTTGACTAATGCTGATCGTGGCTCTAAAGAGCGTATGGCACAGCTTTTTGTTTGTGCGGGAGCTAATCGTATTCCGGTGCAGGAACTGGTAGCCGGAGATATTGGTTGTACTGTGAAATTGAAAGATGTAAAGACTGGAAATACCTTGAACGGCAAAGACTGTGAAAACCGGTTTAACTTCATTAAATATCCTAATGCTAAATACTCGCGTGCCATCAAGCCTGTAAATGAGGCTGATGTAGAGAAGATGATGGTTATATTGAACCGTATGCGTGAGGAAGATCCTACTTGGGAAGTGGAGCAATCTAAGGAATTGAAACAGACTATTGTGCATGGACAAGGTGAGTTTCATCTCCGTACCTTGAAGTGGCGTTTGGAAAATAACGAAAAATTGCAGATTAAGTTTGAGGAGCCTAAGATCCCTTATCGTGAAACAATCACTAAAAGCAGCCCGTGCCGAATTATCGTCATAAGAAACAATCAGGCGGTGCTGGGCAATTTGGTGAGGTCCATCTCATTGTTGAACCTTATTATGAAGGAATGCCTGTACCCGAAACGTATAAGTTTAACGGTCAGGAATTCAAGATAAATGTGAAGGGGACTGAGGAAATACCTTTGGAATGGGGTGGTAAATTAGTCTTTATTAACAGTATCGTGGGAGAATCTATTGATGCCCGTTTTATGCCTGCTATCTTGAAAGGGATTATGAGCCGGATGGAGCAGGGTCCGTTGACAGGTTCGTATGCGCGTGATGTACGAGTGATTGTTTATGATGGTAAGATGCATCCGGTAGACTCAAATGAAATCTCTTTTATGCTTGCAGGACGTAATGCATTCAGTGAGGCATTTAAGAATGCCGGACCTAAGATTCTGGAGCCGATTTATGATGTGGAGGTTTTCGTTCCCAGCGATAAAATGGGCGATGTGATGAGTGATTTGCAAGGTCGTCGTGGTATGATTTATGGGGATGAGCAGTGAAAGTGGATACGAAAAACTGGTTGCAAAAGTACCTCTGAAAGAAATGTCTTCTTATTCCACTTCTTTAAGTTCTTTGACAGGCGGTCGCGCTTCATTTATTATGAAGTTTGCCAGCTATGAATTGGTTCCGACAGACGTACAAGAAAAAATTGATGAAGGAATTTGAAGCTAAAGAGAATAAAGATGATTGATAAAGTGTAAAATTTCGTACTTAGAAGAGACGTATTTCGTTAAAAATGCGTCTCTTTTTATTTAAGGTAACTTAAACTTTTAGGTTTGTTATTTGGCTTTGAACTTAATTTTTTATTATTTTTGCAAACCAATTGGCGTAAATTTTTTGTTATAATAGTCAGAATCTTAGCTTAAATGACTTTTTCGGTTAATTATAGAGAATGGCCGTTTAAATTTGGTTAATCTATTGTGTGATGAGATTTAACGCTTTTAATTTTGCTGGCATGAAAAAGTCTACTATTTGGGTATTAGGTATTGTAATGGGGCTATCATTTCTTAGCTTGTTGTATTTGCAGGTAAGCTATATTGAAGAAATGGTGAAAATGCGCAAAGGGCAATTTGATGAGTCTGTTCAGCGCAGCTTGGTCCAGGCGTGTCGGAATATTGAGTTGGTGGAAACTAAAAAGTATCTTGAGGATGATGCGATTGCTACGGAAAAAGCAGCACAGCTGTCCAGGGAGCAGTCCGAAGAGAAGAAGGGGGAAGGAAGTGGTGATGTGGTGGCGCATACGCATGAGTATTCCATTACTTCCGACGGATTGAACGGTTACTCTACTTTTGAATTGAAGATGAGGTTCAGTGCGAATCGTCCTTCTAATATTCCTAAAGCAATTATTTCGACTGGTAAGAACATTCCTCAGACTTCAAGAGCCTTGCAGGAAATAATCAAAGACAGATATGTGTACCAACGTGCATTGTTGGACGAAGTGGTCTATAACATTTTGTATACAGCTAGTGACAAACCTTTGGAACAAAAGAATCAACTTTAAACAGTTGGACTTGTTTTTAAAGACGGAATTGCTGAATAATGGCATTGACATTCCTTATCATTTTACGGTGACAGACCGTGACGGGACGGAAGTTTACCATTGCCCTGATTATACCAAAGAGGGTAGTGAGAATACATATCCGCAGGTTTTATTTAAAAATGATCCTCCGGCTCGTATGGCGACAGTAAATATTCATTTTCCTACATTGAACAGTTACATATTCAGTTCTGTTAAATTTATGATCCCGTCACTGATCTTCACATTCGTATTGCTTGTGACGTTCATCTTTACTATCTATATCATCTTCCGTCAGAAGAAGTTGACCGAGATAAAGAATGATTTCATAAACAATATGACACATGAATTCAAGACGCCTATCTCTACCATATCGTTGGCGGCCCAGATGTTGAAAGATCCGGCAGTGGGGAAAATCTCCTGCTATGTTCCAGCATATATCCGGAGTGATAAATGATGAGACCAAACGTTTGCGTTTCCAAGTGGAAAAGGTGTTGCAGATGTCTATGTTCGAAAAGCAAAAAGCGACGCTGAAGATGAAAGAGGTGAATGCAAATGATTTGATAGCCGGTGTTGTCAATACTTTCACGTTGAAGGTAGAGAAATACAATGGTAAAATCACTTCGAATCTGGATGCGGTAAATCCGGATATATTTGTAGACGAGATGCATTTTACAAATGTTATTTTTAATTTGCTGGACAATGCAGTGAAATATAAAAAACAGGAAGGCGAATTGTTGTTGAATGTACGTACTTGGAATGAATCGGGCAAGCTTTATATCTCTATCCAGGACAATGGAATAGGTATTAAGAAAGAAAACCTGAAGAAGATATTCGATAAATTCTATCGTGTGCATACCGGTAACCTACACGATGTGAAAGGCTTTGGTTTGGGACTGGCTTATGTGAAAAAAATAATTCAAGATCACAAAGGGGGCTATACGTGCCGAGAGTGAATTGAATAGGTAGGAACTAAATTTATAATTGTATTACCTTTATTAAAAAATGAATAATATGGACGAGAAATTGCGTATCTTGTTATGCGAAGATGATGAGAATCTTGGCATGCTATTGAGAGAATATTTGCAGGCAAAAGGCTACTCGGCCGAACTTTGCCCGGATGGTGAGGCTGGCTACAAGGCTTTCCTTAAGAACAAATACGACTTATGTGTATTGGATGTGATGATGCCGAAGAAAGACGGTTTTTTACTTTTTAGCACAGGAAATCCGTCAGGCTAATGCTGAAATTCCTATTATCTTCCTGACTGCTAAAACTTTGAAAGAGGATATATTGGAAGGCTTCAAGATTGGTGCGGATGACTATATCACTAAACCGTTCAGTATGGAAGAGTTGACTTTCCGTATCGAGGCTATTTTGCGTCGTGTACGTGGTAAAGAGAAACAAGGAAAGCAATATCTACAAGATTGGTCGTTTTACTTTCGATACTCAGAAACAAATTTTGGCTATACCCGATGGAAAACAGACTAAACTGACTACGAAAGAATCCGAATTATTGGGCTTGCTTTGTGCTCATGCTAATGAGATTCTGCAGCGTGATTTCGCATTGAAAACCATTTGGATTGATGATAATTATTTCAATGCACGAAGCATGGACGTGTATATCACTAAGTTGCGTAAACATTTGAAAGAAGATGATTCTATCGAGATTATCAACATTCACGGGAAGGGGTATAAACTGATTACTCCCGAAGTAGAATAAGGCTGAGTGAAATAGATGAAATAAAAAAGTCCGGAACATTTGTTTCGGACTTTTTTATTTTTGTTCTCTTATACTTTAATCAACAATGCGTTTGTTTAATACAATATAAACGATTAAACCTATAACGATAAGGGCGGCACTTCCACCTAAAACACCGTTGTCGTTAATTGCTGCACTTCCGGTGAAGAAAACACCGACTAAAATAGCGGCGCCGATGATCATCAGTATCAGACCTAAATTCTTAAGTAAGCTTTTCATGTGTGTATTTTATTAATAGATTATATTTATTCTTGTGTACAAATTAAAGCATAATTCTCTTATCATGGAAATTATTTTAGGAAAAAAAGATGAAAACCTTGAAAAACTTTAGTCTTTGATGTTGGTGAATACCTTTCTTAATACATCTTGGCTGACTTTCAGTTCTTCCAATGTTAATCCTTGCAGTGCTTCTTTCAATGTCTTGTTTGCGATGAAACGTGCTTTGCCTTCCAATTCTCTGCCGGTTTTGGTCAAATGAATTAAATTGGTGCGTCGATCTCTTTTGTCGGCGATGCGCACCACCAAATGCTGGCGTTCCATATTGTCTATCAAGCGGGTCATGCTGGGTTTGTCTTTAAAAGTGGCATTACATAGTTCTTGCTGTGTGACACCATCTTTTTCCCATAGAAAAAGAAGGACAGTCCACTGTTCGGGGGGTAATTTCTACACCATTCTGGCGAAAATTCCGGCTTAGTTTCCGGTTGATTGGCGGCAGATACTTTGCCATTTAATATGGCAAATATTAATTGGATATCAAAACTAAATTGTTCTATCATGGAATTATTGTTTAAACAACTTTGCAAATATACAATTCTTGGCGGATATAACTTGTTTTTCACAGATAAAAAATATAAAAAGGAAGATTAATTGTAAAATGAAACTATATTTTTTGAAGAAAATTGCGATAACTCTTTGTAGATTAAGATAAAATATCTACTTTTGCACTCGCATTTGAAATTTAATTTAATAATTTAATAAACGTAGTATGAATCAATACGAAACCGTTTTCATTTTAACTCCCGTTTTATCTGATGTTCAGATGAAGGAAGCGGTAGAGAAATTCAAAGGTATTCTGACTGCAGAAGGTGCAGAGATTATCAATGAGGAAAACTGGGGCTTGAAAAAGCTGGCTTACCCCATCCAAAAGAAATCAACTGGTTTCTATCAGTTGATAGAGTTCAAAGCAGAACCGCAGGTTATTGAAAAGTTGGAAATTAACTTCCGTCGTGACGAACGTGTTATCCGTTTCTTGACTTTTAAAATGGATAAATACGCTGCTGAATATGCTGCTAAGAGAAGAAATGTTAAATCAACTAAAAAGGAGGATTAATCATGGCACAGCAACAATCAGAAATCAGATATTTAACTCCGCCCTCAGTAGACGTAAAGAAGAAAAAATACTGCCGTTTCAAAAAAAGTGGTATTAAGTACATTGATTACAAAGATCCTGAATTCTTGAAGAAATTCTTGAACGAACAGGGTAAAATCCTTCCTCGCCGTATTACAGGTACTTCTCTGAAGTTCCAACGTCGTATTGCGCAGGCTGTTAAAAGAGCACGTCACTTGGCGTTACTTCCATTTGTAACTGACATGATGAAATAATAAGGAGGAATAAGTATGGAAATAATTTTGAAAGAAGACGTAGTGAACTTAGGCTACAAAAATGATATTGTAACTGTGAAGTCTGGTTACGGTCGTAACTATCTTATTCCGACTGGTAAGGCAGTGATTGCTTCACCTTCAGCTAAGAAAATGTTGGCAGAAGAGCTGAAACAACGCGCTCACAAATTGGAAAAGATTAAGAAAGATGCTGAAGCTATGGCAGAACAGTTGAAGGATGTAACCTTGACTATTGCTACTAAAGTGAGTGCCACAGGTACTATTTTCGGTTCTGTTAGCAACATTCAAATTGCTGAGGAATTGGAAAAATTGGGTCACAAGGTTGACAGAAAGATTATCGTTGTGAAAGATGCAGTGAAAGAAGTTGGTTCTTACAAAGCTATCGTTAAACTTCACAAGGAAGTTTCTGTAGAGATCCCGTTCGAAGTAGTTGCTGAATAAAATCTGTAAATACTTTAAAGTATAATGATGCTGAAAAAGCCCGGTTCGTGAGAGCCGGGCTTTTTCTTTTAATATGTTTGATTTATTAATTCAATCGTTTCTTTTATAACTTTTTGAGGAGTGGTAAAAGGATTTTCATTAAAAGTATTTGGCATAGTGAGGATCAGTTGTTTGATATCATATTCTTGTAGTCTGGCTGCCCATACTTCATAAATACTGTTATAATTTTTATGAATATTATTGCTGGTTTGGTGAGATAAATAGCGAGTTATATGGTCCTGTTTGTATTTATAATAGTCTTTGTTGTCTTCATTTATTTTTCTGCATCCTTTATAGGCTTGTAAAAGTTTTAAAATGAACTCTTTGTCAGGTATCTGCTGCATCAGCGCTGAGCTTTTCAGTACTTCTAGCGCATCTTCCGAATACTCACAATTTTCATACGCAAAAGGAGCATTGGCATTGTTTTCTAAAATAGAAGCTTTAATGGTTTGAAGTGAATCCTGTTTTTGTATTAACAATCGGAAGAAATTAATTTCATTTAAATATGCGGCTTCGGCCTGATTGATACTTTTTAAATTCTCTTCTAATTCCATTTTTATCATTTGCATACTTTATTTATCTGCTTCTCTTGTGAGGCACTGTTTATAAAATCAGTTCCGGCAAGAGTGATAAATACTCCGGCAGTGACAATTGATAATTCGCGGAAATAATTTCCCAACTTCCAGTTTTGAAGTTTCTCTTTTAGATTTGTCTTTTTCATATTCTGCTTTTGTTTGTGGTTCGAGAAACAAAAGTAGATAATTTGTATTGTAAAGCAATGGAATGCTGGCAGAAAGGGAGAGGTAAAAACATAAAAAAGTCTGTTGTGCTTTCGCACGGCAGACTTTCAATTCTCTAGAGTTCGTACTGAATTATTCAGCCTTAGTAGAGTCACAGCAAGCAGCTGTAGAGTCACAAGCAGCTGAATCTGCTACAACTTCTTCTACAACAGCAGCTTCTTCTACTACTGCAACTGAATCAGTTGCTTCTGCGTTGTTGTTAGCAGCTTTGTTTCCGCAAGATGCGAAAGAAACAGCTGCGAAGGCTACGAACAAAAATACTAATTTTTTTCATTTTCTTTTTTTTTTTAAATCTGTAATACTAATGTTGCTTTCTTAAAACGATGCAAAGGTATACACTTTTTTAATACGTTGTACCAAAAAGAACAACTTTTTTTCTAATTTTTTATGTTATACAACCTATTTTGCTGATTAGTAGCATGTTTTACAACATATTTATTCTTCGGTAATACTGTTATATAAGAATCGCTTGATGCTTTTTTTGGGAGTTTTTTCGAACTCTGTGGGATAAAGTTGTATTTTACTCACTTGTTCATAGTTTCCTACCAGTTTATTCAGATTCTTCAAGTTTTCATCCATTACTGTTTTTAGGTTTTCGGGGGTATTGAGTCCCAGACTGTCCAGACTTTCATAATCAGGATATACTAAAGCTACCAGTTTCTTGTTGCGCTCTATGATTAAACTTTCTAGAACGAATGGCATATTATTTAGCTTGGATTCTATCTCTTCAGGAAAAATATTCTGTCCATTAGAACTCAAGATCATGGTTTTACTACGGCCTCTTATATAAATGAATCCGTTAGCATCTATTGTACCTAAATCGCCTGTTTTCAACCAACCATCTTCAGTAAATACCTCACGGGTAGCTTCTTCATTCTTATAATAACCTTTCATTACGTTTTCACCACATACCTGTATTTCTCCGGTTATGTTATAAGGATCATCCGAGTCGATACGGACTTTCATGATATCCAGTATCTTTCCGGCAGAACCAGGTATAAATTCATTCCATGGAGCATAACTGATCAGTGGGGCGCATTCGGTCATGCCGTAACCGATGGTGAACGGAAATTTTATTTTGTGGAAAAAATCGGTGACTTCCGGATTCATGGCAGCTCCACCGATAATGACTTCTTTAAAACGTCCGCCTAATGCGTCAATCAGTTTTTTGCGAATCTGTGCATAAATCTGGTTGTCTAGTAAAGGTATGTTAAGCGCCCATTTCATGCTGCGTTTGTTGATGAGCGGCTGAATTACATTCTTATAAATTTTTTCTATAACTAATGGTACTGTAATAATAAGGTTGGGTTTTACTTCCTCAAAAGCTTTCATCAATATTTTGGGAGAAGGTGTCTTGCCTAATAAGGTGACATGTGTGCCGACAGCAGTAGCGGTTAGAAAATCAAAAGCACATCCGTATGCATGGGCCAAGGGAAGGAAGGAAAGTACCTTTTCTCCTTTCTTTAAAAGTTCTGTACGGATACCGAAGGTAACGTTTCCTGCCAGATTATTGCCCGTAATCATTACTCCCTTACTGAATCCGGTAGTTCCTGAGGTATAATTCAGTAACATGACCTTTCTCATTGGAGAGTTCTGTATAATTGATATTTTCCTTATAGAAGCCTTTGGGGAAATTCTTTTTCATTGCTGCATCCATATTTTTCATGAATTTTTGGACAGTTTCACCGTCACGTTGATGCAGGCATCTGAAATCTGTTAGAGAAAATACAGCGCGTAATCCACTTAATGCTTCTTCTTCCAAATTTTCCCAAATGTTATCGCTGGTAAACAGGAATGTGGATTCGGAATGATTTACAATATGATGGACATCATTCGGCTTGAAGTCTTGTAGAATAGGAACTACAATAGCTCCGTATGTAACAGTTGCCAAATAAGCGATACACCAACGGGAAGTATTCTTACCTATAATAGATATTTTATCACCACGGCGCAGGCTGCAATATTGGAATAACAAGTGTATCTTAGCTATTTCTTCCGCTACTTGTCCGTATGTAAACGTGGTATCTTCACCATAATCTGTGTAACAGGGAAGATCCCAGTTTTTCTTTGAAGCTATTCTCATATAGCTTGATAAAGTTTTCTTTTTATCATTGCACAATTTTTGATGTAATGTGCAAAAAAATAAGCATAATTATTGGTATTCTAAAGAATTTAAGCAGAATAATATGTACCTTTGCTCGCTAATTAGATAAAAAGGTATGATTGATACGACAATTTTCCAGGATAAAACGGCTGTTTATTATACATTAGGCTGCAAATTAAACTTTTCAGAAACTTCAACCATCGGTAAAACACTGAAAGAAGCAGGTATACGTACAGCACGTAAGGGTGAGAAAGCTGATATTTGTGTTATTAATACTTGCTCTGTAACCGAGGTTGCGGATAAGAAATGCCGTCAGGCCATCCATCGTTTGGTTAAACAGCATCCGGGGTGCCTATGTAGTAGTGACGGGATGTTATGCCCAGTTAAAACCTGACCAGGTGGCTAATATAGAAGGGGTGGATGTTGTTTTAGGAGCTGAACAAAAGGGAGAGTTGATGAATTATCTCGGAAATTTGGAAAAGCATCCTCAAGGTGAGGCGATTACGACAGCTGCAAAAGACATACGTAGTTTTTCACCTTCGTGTTCTAGGGGTGACCGCACTCGTTATTTTCTGAAAGTGCAGGATGGTTGCGATTATTTCTGTTCTTATTGTACAATTCCGTTTGCTCGTGGGCGTAGCCGGAACGGACGTATTGAAGAGATTGTGGAACAGGCGCGGCAGGCCGCAGCTGAAGGAGGGAAGGAAATTGTAATTACCGGGGTGAATATTGGAGACTTCGGGAAGACAACCGGTGAAAGTTTCTTTGATCTGGTAAAGGCTTTAGATCAGGTGGCAGGGATTGAACGTTATCGTATCTCGTCTATTGAACCCAACTTGCTGACGGATGAAATAATAGAATATGTGTCACGTTCACGTGCATTCATGCCGCATTTTCATATTCCTTTGCAGTCGGGAAGCGATGATGTGTTGAAATTGATGAGACGTCGATATGATACTGCATTGTTTGCTTCCAAGATACGCAAAATTAAGGAAATCATGCCGGATGCGTTTATTGGCGTGGATGTAATTGTGGGAACACGTGGTGAAACAGAGGAATATTTTGAAGATGCTTATCGTTTTATTGAAGGGCTTGATGTGACGCAGTTACATGTTTTCAGTTATTCGGAACGTCCCGGTACGCAGGCCTTGAAAATAGAGTATGTGGTGAGTCCTGAGGAGAAGCATCGCCGTAGCCAGAGATTGTTGGCTTTATCTGATGCGAAGACAAAGGCGTTCTATACCTCTCATATAGGAAGGGAAGCTTGGGTATTAATGGAAAAATCTAAGGCTGGAACTCCTATGCATGGATTTACTGATAATTACATCCGGTGGAGATGGATCACGATGATCAATTGGATAATCAGTTGATTCGTGTAAGAATGGGAGGCTTTAATGAAGAGGGTACAGCGTTGAAGGGTGTTTTAGTCTGAATTATTCCATACATTTGGTATTAGTCTGAAAAGAAATGAAAAGGGTGTCTGTTGTTATATTGAATTGGAATGGGGTGGATATGCTCCGTAAGTTTATACCTTCTGTTATGGATAATTCAGTAGGAGAGGGGATTGAAATATGTGTGGCTGATAATGCGTCCTCTGATGGGTCGCTTGAAATGCTTCGTTCTGAATTTCCTGTAGTCCGTTTGATTGAGCTGGATCAGAATTATGGTTTTGCCGAAGGATATAACCGGGCTTTGGAGCAAGTTGATGCAGAATATGTAGTTTTACTGAATAGTGATGTGGAGGTTACTCCGCATTGGTTGGAACCTTTGCTGGATTATATGGACACCCATTCCGGAACAGTTGCCTGCCAACCTAAATTATTAAGTTGGCATAATAAGGAATATTTTGAATATGCCGGAGCGTCGGGGGGATTTATCGACCGGTATGGATATCCTTTTTGCAGAGGACGTATTTTTGATGTTGTTGAGAAGGATTGCGGACAATATGATACGGTAACGGAGGTGATGTGGGTTACGGGAGCTGCTCTTTTTTATCCGGTTGGCTGATTATCGTGAAGTTGGAGGTTTGGATGGTCATTTTTTGCCCACATGGAAGAAATTGACCTGTGCTGGCGTTTGCGCAGTAGGGGAAAAAAGCTTGTCTGTATTCCGCAAAGTGTGGTATATCATGTAGGAGGGGCTACGTTGAAAAAAGAGAATCCGAGAAAGACTTTTTTGAATTTCAGAAATAATCTGTTGATGCTTTATAAGAATTTGCCGGATAAGGAATTGGAACATGTACTTTTTATACGTGGTATACTGGATAGAGTGGCTGCCCTTGTTTTTTATCTGAAAAAGGATAGAGCGAATGCGCGTGCTGTAATGCAGGCGCGGAGAGAATTTGAGGATATAAGATATTCTTTTGCCGCTTCTCGTATAGAAAATATGATGAAGTCTACAGATGAGATAATTCCGGAACGGACTCATTTTAGCATTGTTATGAAATATTATTTGTTGGGCAAAAAAACATTTTTTCCCAGTTGAAACTTTTTTAAATTGCTTCTCTTTATATTTCTTTTTATAGCATTATTCCTGTATCTTTGTTTGATGAAATTTGATCAAAAAAGAAAAGGAGCTGTAAAATGAATGTTCATGAGGTAAAATCTATTGAAACAAAGTCTATTCTGTCACGTTTGAAAAGTAAAAGATAATTATTGGGGAAATTGCTTATAACATGAACTTGTATAGAGGGTGCCAACATGGTTGCATTTATTGTGATACACGTAGTTCTTGCTATGGTGTTGGTGATATTTCTCATATCTCTGTAAAGAAGAATGCTTTGGAATTACTGGATCATGAACTGGGAACGAAACGTGGAAAAGCAACCATTGGCACAGGTTCAATGAATGATCCTTATATGCCGTTGGAAAAACAGATGAAGCTGACTGGAGGTGCGTTGGAAATTATTGCCAAACATCGTTTTCCTGTTCATGTGATAACAAAGAGTAGTCTTGTGACTCGTGATGCCGATGTATTGCAGGATATAGGGCGCAATCATGCAGCAGTTAGTTTTACTATCACTACAGCGGATGACGAGATGGCGCGCAAACTGGAGCCTAATGCACCGGCATCTTCCGAGCGTTTTAAGGCGATGAAGATATTGTCCGATCGGGGTATATATACAGGAGTGGCATTGATGCCTGTTTTGCCTTTTATAAACGACGATTCTATAGAAGATATTGAGGAAATAGTAGAGAAGGCTGCCGAAGCAGGAGCGTCCTATGTGCTTCCTTTGTTCGGGGTAACTTTAAGACGGGGCTCCCGTGATTATTTTTATGATAGGGTAGAGCGGATTTTTCCAAAGATGGCCAAGCGATATCAAACTTATTTTGAAGACCGTTCTGAATGCATTTCTCCTAATGCTCCCTATTTGAATGAGGTTTTTTATCGCAGAATAGAAACATTAGGAATCAGTGCTACCATGAAATTTTATCATTCTGAAGGAAGAAAACAACTTTCTTTATTTTAATAAGTAGGGTCATGAACATGGTCTGTATATTCATTATTATTGGTTTGTGTTGTTATTTGCACGATAGCATATTTACGTTTTTAAGAGGAGGGCATGTAATAGGGTGAACTTAATTAAATGACTGGATGTTTGTCAGATAATTTTTTTCATCGTGTATAATGTACTTCTACTCCAACATTTCTGCAATCACTGCCCATAGGCGGATTTTCTTTTGACAACCGGATGATTATTTCCTGAATAGTTGGAAAATCATTAAACAGTCTTTGCCCTATGCGTTCACAGACATGCTCTAAAAGTTTGGATGGAGTTTTCATCTCTTTTTTGATGACTGCATATATATCAGCATAACTTACGGTGCCTTTCAGTTCGTCAGTTTGTGCTGCATGGGTGAAATCGGTTCTTAGTCTTAAATCAATTATAAAATTAGCTCCTACTATTGTTTCTTGTGGATCGACTCCGTGGTGAGCGAAAAACCTGGCACCTTCCAGATAAATATACATAGATGTTGCTTTCATATTTTTTCAGTTTGAGAAACAAAAGTAGAACTTTCGCTTCATATCTCAAAATTAAAAATCATTGTTCTTGTTTTCTTTTTTATCTGTTTTATTGGTCTATTTTATAGTATTAACACGAAATAAAGTTGATGGCATGGGTGTTTTCATTAATTTTGCATAATATGGAAAGAAGAATTCGTAAATTAATAAGGGTAAGTGCCATTACAGTGGGAGCCTTGCTGCTTACTGGGTTTGTGGTAGTGGCTTTTGTGATTAACTATGTATTTACACCAGATAAATTAACTCCGATAGTGTTGAATGTTGCTAATCGTTCACTGGATGCTGATTTGAAGGTAGAAAGTGTAGAATTGACTTTCTTTTCTACCTTTCCTCAATTTGGGTTAAAAGTTGACGAAGGTTTCTTGGTTTCTAAAGTATTGAATGATAGTCTTCCACAAAAGACCGATTCTTTATTGGCGTTTAAAGAATGTGTGTTGATAGTGAATCCTTTGGATTATTTTTTGAAAAATAAGATCAGTGTCTATAATTTGTCTTTGAAAAATGTTGCTGTTTATGCTTATCGAAATAAAACAGGTAAGGCGAATTGGGAGATAGTGAAAACTTCTTCGGATACATTGGCTGTGGAAAAAGATACAATTTCACAAAATAAATTTGATAGCGAGAGATAGATATCCGTCAGGTTGAGCTAGAACATGCCAATTTGATTTTTTGATGATCGTAATACAGAGGTTTATTCACGTATAGATGATGTTGATTTGCGCCTAAAGCTGGCGTTGACAAAAGGAATTTCTTCATTGGGAGTAGAATTTGAAAATAAAAATATTCTTTTTTGGCAGCAAGGTGAATTATTGATTAATAAAGTAGCGGCTTCCTTGCAGACTGATATTGAGATAGACAGGTCTACGGCATTGTGGACATTGAAAAATACAGGATTGACTATAAATGGTATCCGGCTGGATGTAAACGGTGAATTAAAACGTGATACAGTTACCAAGATGGTGGGTGTGAACTTGAAATATGGACTACATGCACCTTCCATGGAAACAGTCATGAATATGATTCCCGAGGCTTATGTGAAACGTGGACAAATTTCGGCAAAAAGGTGAGGTTAAGGTTGATGGAACATTGGAAGGTAATTATGGAAACAAACAGCTTCCGGCGGGTATCATTGAATATAAAGATTAATGATGCATCCGCCCGATATGAAGGACTTCCTTATGGTATTGATAATTTTACGGCTGATTTTGAATCGTATATTGATTTGATGCGTCGCAATCCTTCATTTTTGAACTTGAAAATTCTTCATTTTGAGGGAGCACATACCAAGATTCTAGCAGATGCCAAAGTGGAGGATTTATTGGTAGATCCACTTATAACACTTCATACTGAATCTACAGTTGACTTGGATGCTTTAGCTAAAACTTTCCCTTTGCAGGAAAATGTAACCATCCGTGGTAAATTAGATGCGGGTTTAAATTTAAAATGTCGTCTTTCTTCTTTGAAAAAGCAGGATATTGTACGTATCAGGTTAGGGGAAGATTGGCTTTAAAGGATTTTTGAGTTAAAAGACACTGCTAAAGATTTTAATTTTTTTAGGTAATGCCGATTTAAAATTCAGTGATAGTGAAACTTTGCAGGCCGAATTGGATATCAGAGAAATAATATATTGAATAGTAGGAAATTTGTTTCAGAGATAGATCGGATGAAAGCGAAGGTTGTTTCAACCAATCCTCAAGATACCACAAAGATTGTCACTTTGCAATGTGAATTGGAAATGAATAAATTGCGTGCGAATATAGGAGATTCGCTTAAAATATATAGTGGCAAGACTACTGGAACTGGCGAACTTGCTCCGAAGGAACAAAATTCGGCGATGCCGATGATTAGCTTTTCCATGCGTACGGATTTCTCTTTTCTTTAATGCCAATGAAACGAAGTTGGCGTTAGGCGTGGCAGGTATTAAGGCGAAATTGGAAAAGAAAAATGATTCGTTATGGATACCTCGGGGGATTGTTGGTTTTGATAGGTTGTTGGTACATACTCCTGAATTTGGTTTACCTTTACGAGTACGTAAGACAGCTGTAACAGTAGATGGTCCGAAAATAACATTAAGAAATGCCTCTTTGAAAATAGGGCATTCAGATATGGTTGCTACCGGTGAGGAGGGTAATGGGATTATATCGTGCGATGACTAAAAATGAAACTTTAAAAGCGCGTTTAGCAATCTCTTCTGAGATGATTGATTGTAATCAATTGATAAATTCATTCTCTTTATCTGAAGATTCAGTATCTGTGGCGGTGACAGACACAGTGTCTCCAACAGAAATGAAGCTGTTTGTGTTACCGGGTAATTTGGATTTTGAATTACAGACAGATTTGAAAAAAGTAGTGTTTGGAAAGGTGGAATTTGAAGATGTGTGTGGAAAGGTAGATTTGAAAAATCGTACATTATATTTAAGAAATTTGGAAATGCGTGCATTGGATGCTGATATGAAGGCGGTTATGGTATATCGTGCGGATTCAGTCAGAGGAGGATATACAGGCTTTGACTTTAAAATTAGGGATATAAATATAGCTAAGCTGGTAGATTTTATACCTTCAATGGATACCATTGTACCTATGCTGAGATCTTTTGAAGGAAGGGTTCAGTTTGATGTGGCTGCACAGAGGCACGTCTGGATTCAAATATGAATATTCGTATACCTACTTTGCGTTCGGCCATGTATATAAAAGGGGACAGTTTGGTGTTGATGGATGGTGAGACCTTTGCCGAAATTTCAAAGATGTTGATGTTTAAAAATAAAAAGAAGAATGTATTTGATAGTATTTCGGTTAATGTAGTTGTTAATGACGGTAGTGTTCTTGTTTATCCATTTCAAGTGTCTATAGATCGTTATAAAGCTGCCATAGGGGGAGAGCAAGGACTGGATATGAATTTTAAATATCATATATCCATTTTGAAATCGCCTTTGCCTTTTAAGGCTGGAGTGAATATTTCCGGTAATCTGGATAAGATGAAAATACGTGTAGGTAAAGCCAAATATAAAGATGATGTGACTCCTGCTGCCATTCATAAAGTAGATAGTACGCGTATGGATTTAGGAAGGCGTATTGTGGAACGGTTTCATCGTATTGTAGGGGTAAGATAGAAAAGGGATTTATTTTGTTTATATAAAAAAGCTCCTTCACGAAAGTCATGAAGGAGCTTTTCCTTTGTGTTGTTACATTATATAATAAACCATTATCCACATCTCGATGTGCCACAAGTCTTGCAGATCAAGCATCCTTCTTGATATACGAGAGTTTCATTTCCGCAATTGGGACATTTTTGTCCTTCGGCACTAGTACCATCTGTTACATATTTTTTCAGTGCTCGTTCTACACCATTTTTCCATGTGTTAATGTTTTCACTGTCAAGTTGCAGAGAATCTACCAGTTTGATAACACGATCAATAGGCATCCTCCAACGAAGTACACCCGAAATCAATTTAGCATAGTTCCAATATTCTTTGTTGAACTTTTCAGACAAACCTTCAATGGTTGTTTTGTATCCACGTTTGTTTTCAAACTGGAAATCATATCGTTTGTTGCCTTCTTCATCAATGTTTTTGATGATGCGTCCGGTAGTGACCGATTTGGGCAATGAAATACCTTCTTCATCATCTTGCAGACCGGTAAAGATTTCGTATGGATGTCCATCCAACAAGCCTACAAATGCAACCCATTTTTCTTTGTTGTTTTGGAAACGTACTACTTCCGCTTCCAGTACTTTGGGGCGCACTTCTACTACCGTAGGTGGTTTGCAAGGGGGAAGTTCTTCTTTTTTGTCTTTCTTGTCCTTTTTGGTAGAAAGTAAAACTCCGGAGCAGGGAGCCATCACGATAAACGGTACATCCTTTGCATCCTGAACGCCATGCCTCTACATACAAGCGGTTTACCAATGCTTCATCTACGTCATTGGGCAAATTGATAGTTACGCTGATTGAATGGTCAACCCATTTTTGGATGCGTCCTTGCATTTTTACTTTCATCAGCCAGTCTACATCATTTGATGTGGCTTTATAATAAGGTGACTTTTCTACCAATTTGTCAATTTCTTCTTGTGTATAACGCTTGGTGGGATCGTAACCGTTTACTGTCATCCATTCCACAAATTTATGGTGGAATACAATATATTCCTCAAATGCATCTCCTGTTTCATCTACAAAATCTACGTGTGTCTGAGGATCATTCGGATTGACTTTTCTTCTACGTTTATACACCGGCATAAACTTACCGGCTCTATGCCGGAAGTAGTTTGGGTCATTAGGCTGGTAGTTCCGGTGGGAGCTATGGTCAGGCAGGCGATATTACGTCGTCCGTATTTTTTCATCTCCTCATATAATTCTGGATCAGCTTCTTTTAAGCGGTTGATGAACGGATTGTTTTTTTCTCGTTCACTGTCATAGATAGCGAATGCTCCACGTTCTTTTGCCATGTTAACAGATGAACGATAGGCTTCCAGAGCGATTGTTTTATGTACTTGTTCAGAAAACTCTGTTGCTTCTTCTGTTCCGTAGCGTAACCCCATAGCGGCAAGCATATCGCCCCTGCAGCTGTGATACCTCCGCCTGTACGTCTTCCCTGTCCGCTCTTTTTTATAAATTTTTTCCCATAAATGTTTTCTCTGCTTCTTTTTACTTCCTCACTTTCGGGATCGGAATCGATTTTAGCTATGATTTTCTCGATTTTTTCCAATTCCAAGTCAATGATGTCATCCATAATGCGCTGGGCCAATGCCACATGCTTTTTTGAATAAGTCGAAATCAAAGTAAGCCTCCCTTTGTATAAGGGTTTACTACGTATGAGTATAAGTTGATAGCTAATAAGCGACAAGAATCGTAGGGACACAGGGGTATTTCACCACAAGGATTGGTAGAAACAGTACGATATCCTAAATCGGCATAACAGTCTGGTACGGATTCACGGATGATGGTGTCCCAAAATAATACACCGGGTTCAGCAGACTTCCATGCGTTATGGACAATCTTTTTCCATAACGCAGATGCATCAATGTCTTTCGTGAAAACAGGTTGATCGGAATCTACCGGGTATTGTTGTTTGTAAGGAGTGCCATTTACAGCTGCCTGCATAAATGCATCATCTAGTTTCACGGATACATTAGCACCGGTTACTTTGCCTTCGGTCATTTTGGCATCAATAAATGCTTCTGAATCTGGATGCTTGATGGATACGCTTAACATTAAAGCACCACGACGTCCGTCTTGCGCTACTTCACGTGTTGAATTGGAATAACGTTCCATGAAGGGCACCAGTCCGGTGGAAGTCAGTGCTGAATTTTTAACCGGAGAACCTTTTGGTCGTATATGAGATAAATCATGTCCTACGCCACCACGACGTTTCATTAATTGTACTTGTTCTTCATCAATGCGGATTATACCTCCGTATGAGTCGGCTGCTCCATCAATTCCAATGACAAAGCAGTTTGATAAGGAAGCCACTTGAAAGTCGTTCCCGATACCTGTCATAGGGCTACCTTGCGGAACAATGTATTTAAAGTGATCCAATAATTCGTAAAGCTGCTGTGCGTTTAACCCGTTCTTATATTTAGCTTCAATGCGGGCTACTTCATTTGCAATGCGCCAATGCATATCTTCGGGAGACTTTTCGAAAATGTTCCCGAAAGAATCTTTTACTGCATATTTGTTTACCCAAACCCTTGCAGCAAGTTCATCACCTTTGAAGTATTGTAAAGATGCTTCAAAAGCTTCGTCATAGGTGTACGTTTGTCTTTCCACTTTTATTTTTAGATTTACTGTAATATCAATAAGTTGTTTTAGTGTAGAAGTTACAACTCATTATAATAAAAGTTTCGGCAAAGCTATATATGTTTTTTCAATTAACAAAATAAAAAGCAGATAAGTTTTCAACAAATTGAAAGTTATCCAAGAATATTTGTTAATTTATTGATTATCAAAAGATATATATGCTTGCTTATTTGTAGAAGTTTTCTGTTTTGAAAATTTTGATGGAGGGATGAGTGATTGACTAGTTGAAAAGGCCAGATTCTTAGCATATAATATTTTGCAAAAAATGCATTATTACTCTTTTCTTTTTTTATCTTTGCAAGAAAAATATATATGGAATCGATAAATAATAGACGGACGATCCGTAAATATAAGCAGGAAGATATTTCTGCTTCTTTGTTAAATGATTTGCTTGAAAAGGCGTTCCGTGCTTCTACAATGGGTAATATGCAATTATATAGTGTGATTGTGACTCGTGACAAGCAGATGAAAGAGAGATTGGCACCTGCCCATTTTAATCAACCGATGGTAACAGGTGCTCCGGTTGTACTGACTTTTTGTGCGGATTTTAACCGTTTTAGTAAATGGTGCAGAGAGCGTAAGGCGGTACCGGGTTATGACAATCCCATTTCTTTTTTGAATGCTGCTACGGATGCATTGCTTGTGACTCAGAACTTTTGTACATTGGCTGAGGAAAATGGATTAGGTATTTGTTTTTTGGGAACAACGATTTATAATCCTGATCAAATTATTGATATCCTTCAGTTGCCGGAATTGGTTATGCCGGTGGCTACTATTACAGTAGGATATCCGGATGAATGCCCTCCACAAGTCGATCGTCTTCCCTATAGAGGGTATTTTGCATGAAGAATTGTATCATGATTATACCAAAGAGGATATTGATCGTATTTATAGATATAAAGAGTCACTTCCGGAAAATCATCAGTTTATTAAAGAAAATCATAAGGAAACACTGGCTCAGGTATTTACTGAGGTCAGATACAAGAAGTCGGATAATGAATGTATGTCTGTAACTTTGAAAGAAACCTTGAAGAAACAGGGTTTTGAGAAGTGAATTGCCGGGAACTATCAATCTTAAAACAGAGGTGCGCAGAGGGAAATAAAGAAAATGCCCTTTGCGCACCTCTGTGGTTTTATTCTATTTCCTTTTTTGAGAGAAGCTTCAATTTCCTCAATATTCGCTTTAAATGCTTTGTCAACCTCTACTTGGTCTTTTACTATTTTGCAAGCGTGCAATACGGTTGCATGATCTTTATTACCTATTAATTGACCAATTTTGGAAGAAGAGGAGTCTGTATGTTTTTTGGCCAGATACATAGCTACCTGACGTACTTGTACCACTTCTCTTTTTCTTGTTTTAGTATGGATGGCAGATTCTTCTATCTCGTAATGGCTGCATACTTTCTGTATGATATCTTCTACTGTGACAGGCTTGCTCTCACAACAGCGTACAGCTTTTCGTACAATTCTTTCAGCCAAATCCAAATCAACATCACGCTTGAAAATAATGGATTGTGCCAAAAGTGAATTAATGATGCCCTCTAATTCACGTACACTTTCATTTACGTTTTCAGCAATATAATTAATTACTGTTTCGGTATATTCAAACCGTCACGACGTATTTTATTACGTAAGATATTCTTTCTCAATTCTACGTCCGGCTTTTCCAATTCGGCCACTAAGCCCCATTTAAAGCGGGTCAGAAGGCGTTCTTCCATACCTTGTAGCATTACCGGCGCACGGTCAGAAGTCAGAATAAGTTGCTTACCGTTCTGGTGCAGATGGTTAAAGATGTGGGAAGAATGTGTTCTGGGTTTTGGTTTACTTCCGGCGAATTCTTGAATATCATCAATAATCAAAACGTCTATGGTTTGATAAAAACTAATGAAATCATTGAAATGATTGGTACGAACAGAGTCAGTGTATTGCACCTGAAACAGATGTGCTGATACGTACAATACTCTTTTTTCAGGATATAATTCCTTGATGCGGGTACCAATAGCATTAGTCAAGTGAGTTTTGCCCACACCGGATGGTCCATACAAAAACAAAGGGTTGAATGTTTTTGCCGGATTTTTAGCTACAGTTTCTCCTACTGTACGTGAGAACTCATTACTATTTCCTTTTATGAAATTCTCAAAATTGTAATTTGGATTCAAATGTGGGTCTAAATCCTGCGGAGCCGGTGCCTGCATTGGATTAGGTGCCTTGTTACCATCTCGTATAACTGTTTGTGTGGGTAGTGCTGAAGAGCGTTTGCTTCCCTCCATGTTAACAGTTATATGGTTGGTCTTATCGGTCAAGATACAATACATAAGCTGCGTTCCCTCCCCAATTTCTTTATATAGGGCAGCGCGCAGCAAGTCCACAAACTTTTCTTCTAGAAATTCATAGAAGAATGGGCTGGGGACGCCAATTGTCAGTGCCTTGTCCTCATATTTAAGCGGTACGATAGGCTCAAACCACGTTTTAAAGGTCGTTTCTGGTACGTTGTCTCTGATAAGGTTCAGGCAACGACCCCATAAAAACGACGTGATCGTTTTCAATCATATGAAACATTTATTATAAAAAGCGAAACTTCTACAATGCAAATTTCGAAATGAATTTCTGAAAAAACAAATCGCTTTTTTCTTGCTTTTTATTTTTAAAGAGTAATATCTTTAGTTTCAGTTACTTATAAAAACCTCTATCTAAAGGCTTTTGAAAGATTCTTGTTGTTTGATAATTGACTGATTCTTAGCTGACTAACTGTCAAAAAATAGGCTTTTATTTATTTTAAATGAAATAAGTCTACATGGTATTTCTTCCCTATTTGCAGTCATTTACTGAAAATAAGTGGAAAAATGGTTGAGTAGACTTATTTAGAATATTTTTAAATTAGCAAATCTGTTACTTATCTTTCTTGCCAAACAAAGAGAAATGTACATAACGTTTAGGATGCGCTTTCAAATCCTCCAATAAGGTTGCAGCGTTTGCTGTCGTCGCACTCAAATTTTGGTAGAAAGTAGGATCATTGAATAGCAATCCGATACTGTTGTCCTTGCGATTGAGTTTTTCTGTCAGCATTTGTACATTATATAAAGTGGAGTCTATTTTATTGAACGTTGAAGCATAATCAATACCTTTCAAATTGTCGCTGATAGCAATGAAGTTATCAGCAATTGTGTTTAATTTTCCAGTAAGTTGCGGAAGATCCTTTTGCATTAACATGTTTAATTGACGTGTTGTCACATCCAGATTGGCTGTCAGTTTTTCTGCGTTGTGCAAGGTTGCACTCAATGCAGGATCAGCTAATATTTTATTTAATGAATATAGGATAGAATCCATTTTGGGTAACATCTGCTCTATTTGAGGAACTAGCTTTTCTTCAGCGGCTCCCATGAGCCCCGCATTCGTTTTGCCGGGCAGGGTATCTCCCGGTTGATAGTATTCTGTAGAATTAAAGTTAAGGAGTAAGTTCATCTTTACCGTTCCCAGCATTTCTGTAACCAGTTCTCCTGTACTTCCTTTGGGGATACGCATTTCCTTGTCCACTTCCACTTCTACTGTGACATGTCCCGGTTTTGCATAGTTGTAATTGATATTTCTTACTGTACCTACTTTATAACCATTGGCAAAGACGGGGCTTGATCCGGCTAATCCGTTTATATTTGTATATTCTACATAATAGTAATTGGCAGATTGGAACATATTTATTCCTTTCAGGTAGTTGATACCAAAGATCAGCATAGCTAATGCAGCGATGCCTATTAATCCTATTTTTACCTCTTTCGTCATTTCAATTATACCTTTTATATTATCTATTCTTTTTAAATTCTTTGATGGCTTCGTTCACATTCATTTTCTCTCCGTTTTTGAAAGCGATAATGAAAGCGTCCTTAAATTTAGGAGTAATATTACGTTTCATGCGTAGTATTTTATTATAATCCGTATTTTCTCCGTAAGTATATTTATAAAGTCCTTTTTCGCGGTAATAGCTAACAGGTGATACACCTTTCAGTTGTTTACTTCCTTTGGGCAATATTTTGTTTGATACCAATATTTGTATTTTAAATACAGGCTTGGCAGATGTTCGGGCTTGGTCGCCTGTGATCTTTTTTTGTGTGGCAGGCACAGGCTTTTTGGTAATCTTGTCCGGTTCCGTTGCAGTGTCCGGTTCCGCAGTTTGTATTTCTATTCTTGATTCTTTCGGTTTGTTTTCTGGTTCCGGTAATTCTTGTTCTTGTACTCTGCTGCGGCCGATGGGGGCGTCATGTTCGCGCTTGTAATTGAGGAATGCTTTATAAATGCTGTTAGATAACGCCGTAGTGCCTACTGCATCGGATAAAAAGATATTGTTCTTCATCCGGTGTTGAGATATAGCCTAATTCAACCAAAACACTAGGCATGGAAGTGGCACGTAGAACTAGGAATCCGGCTTGATGTACTCCTTTGTCTATTCGTTTGGCTGTATTCTTGAATTGTTTTTGGATAAGAGTGGCTAATTTTTTTACACTCTTCTCCATATTTTTGTCTTGTACAAATTCAAAAATAATATAGCTTTCAGAAGAATTTGGATTGAATCCGGCATAACGTTGTTCATAATTATCCTCTATCAAAATAACCGAGTTCTCTTTTTTAGCAACTTCTAAATTTTCTTCAGTACGGTGGAGTCCTAACGTATAAGTCTCTGCTCCCCGTACAGTTCTGCCACGGGCTATGGAATTAGTATGTATAGAGATGAATAAATCGGCCTTGGCATTATTGGCTATTTGTGCACGACGATCCAAAGGGATAAAGACATCTGTTTTCCGGGTATATATTACCTTTACGTCATTACAGTTATTTCGGATCAGTTGTCCTACTTTTAAAGCTACGTTCAGATTGATGTTTTTTTCTTTTCCACGTCTGCCGATAGCACCGGGATCATGTCCGCCATGACCGGGATCAATGACGACTACAAAGTCCTTTCCCTTTGCCGCCAGGCAGAAACAGGGAAAGACCAGCCACAGGCTACACAACAGGAATATTATTAAGTCTATCGGTTTTCATATCAATTAAGTTGCAAATGTAGCGATTTTTAGTGAAAACTCGGCTTTTGTCTTTAAGTTTTGCGTTTTTTATTCGAAACTTGCCACAAAACCCGAAAAATAGACGAGTGTTTGGACTAAATTCTTTTATTTTGTATTCTAAAATAAATATTGAAAGATGGACTTGTTTAAGTTTATGAAGAATTGGACGTTACCTCTAGCGATGCTTGCAGGAGTTATCGGTTATTTTGTTTTTGCCAACTTCACTTTTCTGGAGCCGACAAAGCCATTTATGAATGGGTTGATTTCTTTTTTAACTCCTTCCTTGATTTTTGCCCAATTGTTGCTTACATTCTGTAAAATTGAACCAAAAGAGTTGGTTCCTAGAGTATGGCATGGCTGGTTGTTGGCTATTCAAGCCATTTCTTGTGGTATTATTGCGTTGTTGTTAATATTTTGTCCGATGGATGAATCTTATAAGGAGATATTCGAGGCGGCTATGGTTTGTCTTATTTGTCCTACTGCTACGGCAGCGGCAGTAATTACGGGAAAACTAGGTGGAAGTGCTTCCAGTTTGACTACTTATACATTGCTTTCAAATATTTTGGCTGCAATAGCAGTTCCTTTGATATTTCCATTGGTTGAACCACATACAGATGTTACTTTTGGTATTGCTTTTCTTAAGATTTTAAGTAAGGTTTTTCCATTGTTGCTTGCACCGTTTTTTATCGCTTTATTATTCCGTTATTATATTCCCCGGCTCCACAAGTTTTTACTGAAATATCATACTTCAGCTTTTTATTTATGGGCGGTAGCATTGACCATTGTAATGGGGCAGACTACTCGCTCTTTGGTTAACAGTACTGCTGATGTAACGGTAGAGATGTTGATTGCTTTTGCCGGTTTAGTAACTTGTTGCTTACAATTTTATTTTGGTAAAAGAATTGGTAGTGCATATAATGACCGTATAAGTGCAGGACAGGCATTGGGGCAAAAAAATACAGTACTAGCTATTTGGATGGCGGTTACGTATCTTAATCCTTTATCGTCTGTCGGTCCGGGTAGTTATGTGGTGTGGCAGAACATCATCAATAGTTATCAGTTGTGGAAGAAAAGAAAAAATGAGATGAAAAATTAAGTCGCAACTATTTACTTTGTTATACGTAATGCTTGGTATGGTAAACTATATAGTTGCGTTCTATTAAAAATGAATTTGCCGTATATATCTCTTAAAGATTTCTTACGAAACCAGTAAAACGTTTCAATCCTTCTGCCAGTGTAGTACGTTGGGCAGGCGATATTCCAGCGCATGAATCCTTTTCCTTCAGTCCCATACATTGTTCCTGCATTGAGCCATAATCCGGCTTCGTTAACCAATCGCTGTTCGAGTTCCTGCGAGTGTATGCCGAGTCTGTGACAGTCCATCCAAACGAGATAGGTTCCCTCCAATACCGTGATAGGAAACTCGGGCAGATGTTTCCCGACAGAACTCCTGCATATAGAGAAAATTGGCCTGTAAATATTTGATGAGTTGGTTCAGCCACTCTTCCCCTTCGTTGTAAGCTACTTGAGTCGCAATTACACCAAAAGGATTGACATCACATACTTCGTTATCGTTAATGGCCCGGTCGATTTTCGCTCGACGGTTAGCATCAGCACAAATAATGTTCGCAATCTGTAATCCGGCAATATTGAACGCTTTACTGGGAGATATACAGACTACAGAATGGTGACGGAAATTTTCTGAGATGGAAGCAAACGGTGTGTAACGGTACTCTGGAAAAACCAGTTCGCAATGAATCTCATCCGAAACGACCGTAACATCGTGTCGAATACAAATTTCACCAATACGTACCAGTTCTTCACGTTTCCACACCCTTCCGGCAGGATTGTGAGGATTGCACAGCAGCATCACCTTCACTTTCGGATTACCAGTCTTACGCTCTAAATCTTCATAATCGATGGTGAAAGTATTACTTGCAAAGACCAACGGTGATGATACCATTTCACACCCATTGTTACGGATTGAAGAAAAGAAACAATTATAGACCGGGGTCTGCACCAATACCTTATCTCCGGAACGGTCAAAGCCTTGATGACTGCCGAGATGGCTGGGACTACGCCCGATGTGTAAATTATCCATTCACGGTCAATCGTCCAACCGTGACGACGTGCGAACCAGCCTGTAACAGCCTCGTAGTAACTGTCGGGCACACGGGTATAACCGAAAATGCCGTGTTCCACCCGTCGGCGTAAAGCATCGACGATAGCGGGAGCTGTACGGAAAATCCATGTCAGCCACCCACATCGGCAATACATTTTTCGCTTTCTGCGCTATCCCATTTGTAGGAATCGGTTCCCCGTCTTGAAATTTGTTTGTCAAAGTTGTATTTCATATCTTCATCTTAATCGGTAAAACAGGTACGCTCGTCCCGGAGACGGATTTCACAATCGGCAGGAGCCTTGATGTTCTCATCTATGGTTATGGAACCGAATTCGTCAGCCACAATGCATCCCGACATCGGGTTCTTGATATTTGTAATAGCTCCGTGAATATCGGCTTGCAACGTGCTGTACTCAAAGGTACGGTCGCAGTCAGGTCCGAAGGTACAGTTTTCAAGAATAAGGTCGTGTGCATAGCAAAGCGGTTGCTCACCGGTAATGTGGCAGTTGACCAAACGTAGATTCTTCGAATGCCAGCCGAGGTATTCGCCGTTGAGTTCGGAATCGTAGATGGTCACATTTTCCACTTCCCAGAAGGCATCCTTCGTTGTAATCTTTGCATGATGAATCTCTACATTTTTCACGTACTGGAACACATACTTGCTGTTGCTTTCCAGTCCGTCCACATAAATGTTGTTGCTGAACATGAAAGGATAAGTTCCGCCGTGCAGCTTGAGATTCTTGATGCGGATACCATTACAACGCCAGAATACTTCGTCGGCATCGTTCATCGTTACGTTCTCGATATCTATTTCGTCCATTTCACGGAACATCTTCGGTGCGTCGATAATCGTGTCGGTCATCTTCAGGTGATCGGAATACCACAATGCCGAACGCCCTCCGACATCGAAATAGCAACGGTCGATTTTGAAATCGTGTACATGCCAGAAGGGATAGTTACCCTCAAAGCGGCAATCTACAGCTTCGATATTGCTACATTCTTTGATGGCCGATTCACCGGTACGAATAATCACATTTTCCAGACGAAGGTCGTGGGACTCGAACAAGGGACGCTCGCCCCCGAATTCAGCATTTTTAATCAGTTTCATTTGATATATTGTTTTAGTTGTCAGTCATTATTAATTTTAAAAGTCATGTTCACATTGCTGCGTCCGCGAACTGAAGCCAATCAGGATATAGGCAATTCCTTTTTCTTGAAGTCTTCTATTTTAAGTATTCTTTGAAAAATTCCTCCAGTTTATCGAATGGAATAATGTCTGTCCGGTCATATAAATCCGTATGTACGGCATCGGGAATAATCATCAATTCTTTATTATCGCCTTTCAGCTTCTTGAAAGTATCCTCACTAAAATAGCGGGAGTGAGCTTTTTCTCCATGAATGAGCAACACGGCACTGCGGATTTCATCGGCATACGCAAGGATAGGTGCGTTGAGAAATGCAAGATTGGAGGTTTTGTTCCAGCCCAAACCGGAGTTGATGGAACGAGGATGATAACCTCGTTCGGTCTTGTAATAATCATAATAATCCTTCATGAACTGCGGCGTATCACCGGTAGGTTCGGGTTCGTCACGGTGCGGGGATAAGTGTCAGTACGGTAGTCTTCCGTGCGCTGGGCGTTAAACTCCTGACGCATTTTGTAGCGTGCATCTGCATTGTCAGCGGCATCGAAGTAACCGTTTGCTGTACAGCGGCTAATGTCGTACATTGTGGAAGCTACCGTTGCCTTGATACGTGTGTCGTTGGCAGCCGCATTGATAGCAAAACCACCCCAACCACAAATGCCAATGATGCCGATTCGTTCGGCATCCACATCCGGACGTGTCGCGAGGTAATCCACCGCCGCCGAGAAGTCTTCGGTGTTGATGTCCGGCGAAGCTACGCTGCGAGGCTGTCCACCGCTTTCACCGGTAAACGAAGGATCGAAAGCAATCGTCAGGAATCCTCGTTCGGCCAATGTCTGGGCATACAGCCCCGACGACTGTTCCTTTACAGCTCCAAACGGACCGCTGACAGCAATAGCAGGCAGCTTACCTCCGAAAATCGTTTTCGGTGCATACAGGTCGGCAGCGAGTGTGATGCCGTAACGATTTACGAAAGTCACTTTGCTATGGTTCACCTTGTCGCTCTTCGGGAACGTCTTGTCCCATTCCTGTGTCAGATTTAACAGTTCCATATTTTTGTGAGTGTTTTGTGCCGGGCTTTCCGTCAGGCTGAAGAGGCAGAGGAAAGCAGCCATTAAAATAGTTGTACGTTTCATAACCGATGTAATTTAAATTTTTATTGTTTCTTGTTTTCTTTTCATAGTGCAAAATTACAGCGGATTACAGGAAAAGCCGGTAGATGGATTACTGATTGTATAACCTCAATTACAGACATTATTTTACATGCATCTCATCCAACGTTCCCACTTCAAGCAGATCAGGAAAATCAGCCTCTTTTTCTTGCCGCATTGGTGATGATGATGGAGAAACCGATATCGAACAGTAGCAAGAGTCTTGTGCAAAATCTGCCGTCGATAAAGATGTATTGCAGATTATGATACGGTCGACTCCGGCAGTAGGCATGGCACTCGTCGTTTCAACCGGAAGAAGGGAATACAACGAGAACTCCGGAAAGTTGGTCAGTGTAATGCCCGGTAGAACCAATCCGCACAACCCGTTCAGTATGGTGTACCGTTCGGATGGATCTGACAAGGATGGCAGTATGGTTGGTTAGTGATTCCGATTCCATAGGCTATCACTTTTCGTTCCTGTCGATATCTCGGATATGCCTTGCCGGTACACCTCCTACAACCGTGTTGGCCGCTACGTCTTTCGTCACCACAGATCCGGCGGCGATAATGGCGTTGTCACCCACGGTCACACCCCGCAGGATGGTGGAGTTGGAACCTACCCATACATTTTTGCCTAACCGGATAGGCGCCGGATACATCGCCCCGCGGTCTTCGGGAGCCGTACCGTGATTGAGCGTGGCAAAGACCACATTATGCCCGATAAGACAGCCGTCACCCAACGTCACACCGCCATGATCCTGGAAGTGGCAACCGGCATTGATAAAGACACGACGCCCGATGGTAATATTCTTGCCGAAGTCTGTGTAGAACGGAGGAAACATCTTGAATGTTTCGTCCACAGGTTTACCGGTCAGGCGCGACATGAACGCACGCAATTCTTCTTGTGAATGGTACGAGTTGTTTATCTCACAGGTAACGCGCCGGGCTTCATCGCTCATTTCATCCATCAGCCGATAGATTTCCGGTGTATTGAGTGCACCGCCGGCTTCAATATGATTCAAAAAATCATCTAATGTCATAATATTCTTTTTTCCTATACTTGTTTACTCGTTTTGTATGCCTCTTGTGATTTCGGGTTTCCTTTGATTTCTTCTATGTGCCATACACCACAGCGAAACAGTGTACCCTTTACCATCGGTTTTTCCAAACATCCATTCGCTTGTTGCGCTTGAAATAGGTGACAGACCGCCCCGTTATCTGTACGTTTTTCGTAAAGCACATACTTATTACCATTTTTCTTGGGAACCGGATCGGACTGTGTTATGGCAGGTATTCCTATAACAAATAAACTTGCAATCATGATGACTGGTATACGTTTCATTATCACTTGATTTTATTAAGTTTTGAATTCCAGAATCTTGATGCAAAGATAAGTACATGACTGAAAATACAGTGTAGATAAATTACAGATGTTATAACCCTAATTACATGATTTCCGGAAAGAATAGCATAAATCTGTAGCCAAGGTTGATACAATGTCTCAATCTGTTATTCTAGAAAATGATAAGTATAGAATTTGAAATCTTAAATTGATGTTAAACAGGAGGGTATGTGAGAATTATAGCCGTGCAATACCCCGGAATTGAGCGAGTGGCTACACCATCGGCATTAGTTATGTTATTTTTACCAATAGTAAACCGGAGCGTATTTATAACAGATGAGAAATTGAATACTGCAAGAAATTATCATGTTGCCTCTTTGGTTGAAATAGTGTTATGAAATAGAGATTTTAATCCATCGAAAATGGCAGGAAGAGCAATGGTGCCATGCACCTCGTCGGGAAATTTTTTATAAACGACATGCAAATGCTTGTTTTTCATTTCAGGGATGATCTTATTTTTTAAGCTGTCGGCCAATGAAAACTGAATAAGTTTGATTGCAGGACGTTGGCGGGTGGCGAAAGCAACATACAAATGTTTGCCGGAGAAGTCTTTTTGATAAACATTCTTTGCTGCTTGTTGTAGAAAGACTCCTCGGTCCCACCATAAACTTGGGTCTATTGCTATATACGAGTCAAAAGACTCGGGATGATTTGACAGTGTCTGTAGGGTAAATAAACCTGCGTATGAATGTCCGACAAGAAAGTTTGTACCGTTGGCAGGAACTTTATTTTCCACTTCCAGACGTAGTTCCTCTATCAGAAAGCGATGGAACTGTTCAGCTCTACCACCTGCCGGCTTATCATAGGGACAAATGGTACCATCCCGGCGGGCGGCTGAGCAGGTAGGAGTGAAATCTCTGGTCCGGTCTGTGTTTAAAACAGCCACAACGATGCAAGGAGGCAAGTTTGAGGTTTTAGAAGAAGAGAAGAAACGCGTAAAACCAACCACGGAATGAAAGAAGGAATCTCCATCCAATAGATAAAGAACCGGATAAGCCTTTCCTTTTTCACCAGCTTTGGTCTCAGGTACATAAATCCAATATTTTCTTTCTTCATTCAGTATTTCAGAAAACAATGTATGACGCGTTCCGATATAAATGGAATCTTGTTTTTGTGCGGAGAGGGGAAATATCCATCCTATTTGTATAAACAGTATTATATAAAAGTATCTTCATTTGTTCGTTTTTTGGGGTTGCAAAGTTCGATGAAAATATGGATATGGACAATCCCTATTTTTAGGTATTTCAGAATATCTCCAATGGAATTTCCTCTATGTCTTATGATTTTGTGGAGGTGGCACCGGATGCATCGGAAGGAATTGATTGAACCGGATTTTTAAGTAACTTCTTGGGGAATTCATTAAAATATCCTATCACTTCTAACATTTCCCGATTAATTTTGTATTTTTACAGACATACAAAAAGATTAACTGTAACAAGATATGATTATTTCTGTCGTCTTCGTATCTATGATGGTGGTTTTCGTAACAGTTTATCATTTTGTTACAAAGCCGAAAAAAGCAGCAAGAAAAAGATTTATTCGGCGATGACCACCGATGAACTTATCAGGTTCGTGCAGTCCATGCACTGTGAACTAGTGAAGAGAATTGATGCTGATGCCATTATCATCGGTTTTCAAGGAGGTTATTTTCATTTGTTAAGAGAAAAAACAGGTCAGAATATTCAGTTATATTATAAAGATTTTTACGCATGTAGCTATGAACAGTCTAAAAAAATAGTTTTTGACATTAACAACATTAACTGCCGATACACAGCTTGGACTTGCTATTTGCGTAAAAGTCATGAGGATGGAGAAAGTGAGACACCTTTTACGGCTTGTCTGTCTGCCTGTCTGTTCTTGTCGGGCAGTGAAACTCAGTTAAAACAACATTTGCGGGTATTGCTTGAGTCATCTTTTATGATAGCCCGTAGTTTTAAAGAGTTGGCAGAACAATCTGCTTCAATACAAGACATGTTGGAATGAAAAAAGAATTCGAAAATCGCTTGGCTTTGTTGAGACGAAAATTGGAGATTGGACATGGTAAGCTGTTGGAACCTGTCGATGTTTCCCGGCAAGATATGGATCAGATAGAGGATATTCTTTCTCTTTTTGGTACAGTGAAACAGGAAGATATAAAGGGAATGACACTGGTTTGCAATGGGCGGATAGAGAGGCGTACCGAATTATTGTCTATTCTTTCTTTTCGGTTGAAAGATGCTGTGATGGATGAAAAAGGACAGGCGGGAAAAGATGCTCTGATCTGTATTACACTTGCCGAAGGGCAGTTGGTGATTGCGTTGGAGAAAGCTGAAGGCAGTAATGAACGATCTCTTTATTATAAGTTGTCGGCTATGCGGACGGACAGGGTAGATGCTTTTTTTTCGATGAAACCCAAAAAGGCCAGAGTATTCAGTAGTATGATTGAGGTAAGATTGACAACGGATCATGATGATTATTGGGAGTTGAAATATATGTTGGACGATGCTAAAAGAAAAAGCGGCAAACAAACAGTTTGACGAACTGACGGAGGAACAACAGGCGTTGCTGGCTTATACCGAGCCTACCTTGCAGACTACTATTTATTGGGGGAAGAAATTTTTCAGGCAGCAATGTTATCTTCAGGCGTTGGGGTGTTATCTTTCTATTTTTCGGTATTATCAAGTCCACTGGACAGAATTGCCGGAGCGTGGCAAGGAAGAATATTATGTGATTTGTTATCATATCGGTTTTGTTTATCTCACATTAGGGCATTTTGAAAAGGCTTATTATTATTTGACTAATGCTAAAAGAAATTCATCCATTCATGCGATTCGTGATTTTACCAACTGTCTCGTCGAAATGAAGGATACAGGAGCTCTTGAGTATATTTATTCTATGGTGAGTTTGGTTGGCAGTCAGGATAAAAAGATGTATGGTGATGAAAAGAATACCTTGTTTCCACTTTATCATTTTCTTCGGCGCAGGGGCAGCACAAGTATTAGTAAACTTGAAATATTATTCGCAAGCTAGGGAACTGCTCTATCAAATGCTGGGAGAGGAGGAGAATCGTGAGTTTGCGGAACGGGAATTGCAGTATCTTGAGAGTATGGGTGCAGGTGATGATGCGAAGCGGAACGAGTGAGAAGAATGTGAGGAGGTTGAATGAAAGTTTCATGGAATTTCATAATGGGATGTTGCTAGGAGTAAAAAGCAGAAATGTGGAAAATGTTCTGTAACATGGACTGCTCTTCATTGAACTCTGTG
>VOFK01000201.1_pt1 | contig 82816 bp, 102 predicted proteins | sample 5384121 | NCBI WGS metagenome assembly VOFK01 (sample SAMN12384730, study PRJNA508395) | human gut metagenome | isolation source: healthy gut J | host: Homo sapiens
CGAGATCAACGCGGCCTATGACGCAATCAAGAACCCGCAGGCCTATCGTCAGCAGCAGGCGCAGCAGCAAGCCCAGCAGCAGGCCCGGCAGCAATATAACCAATCCAGTCAGCAATATTACGATCCGTTCTCGGATCCGTTCGGCTTCTGGGGCTCGCAAAACGACAGTCAGCAGAGCGACTGGCAGCAGACAAACCAGAATGGCTGGCAGACATGGTACACCTACCGTTCTTCTGACGAGGAGCAGGACGGCAGTGACGCCCCAGGCGGCTACCGCTGGACGTATCACCGCACCCGCCGCCGCGGGAATTTTCTCGTGCGGCTGCTCGGCATTTATCTGCTGATCCAGATCGTCGCCATGCTGTTCGGCAGCTGCGGCTATCGCGGCGCGTATTATGACCCATATTATTACCGCAATTACAGCTACAGCGATTCGGGGAATCTATTCCGGTCAGAGCCAGTCGCAGACCGACTCCGGCACGGATTCCCGTAAGCTGGTATTGAGCGCACCTATCTCACAGGAGGAACTCCGTATGTCCAGAACGATCGGTATTGATCTCGGCACCACCAACAGCTGCGTGGCTGTGATGGAGGGCGGCGAGCCCGTTATCATCCCCAACGCCGAGGGCGGACGCACGACGCCGTCTGTCGTCGCGTTTTCCAAGACCGGAGAGCGCATGGTCGGCCAGATCGCAAAGCGGCAGGCCGTCACGAACCATGACCGCACCATTTCTTCCATCAAGCGCCAGATGGGTACCAACTACAAGGTCTCCATCGACGGCCATAAATACACGCCGCAGGAAATTTCCGCGATGATCCTGCAAAAGCTCAAAACGGATGCGGAAGCCTTCCTCGGCGAACCCGTCACCGATGCCGTCATCACCGTCCCGGCCTATTTCACCGACGCACAGCGGCAGGCGACGAAGGACGCGGGCAAGATCGCGGGCCTCAACGTCCAGCGCATCATCAACGAGCCGACGGCAGCCGCCCTTGCCTACGGCATTGATAAGGAGCAGTCGCAGAAGATCATGGTCTATGATCTCGGCGGCGGCACGTTCGACGTGTCCATTCTGGATATCTCGTCAGGCGTCATCGAAGTGCTTGCCACGGCAGGCAACAATCATCTGGGCGGCGACGATTTTGACCAGTGCATCGTCGACTATCTCGTCTCCGATTCAAAGAAGCAGACGAAGATCGACCTGACGCGCGATCCCGCCGCCATGCAGCGCGTGCGCGGGAGGCCGCTGAAAAGGCCAAGATCGAACTTTCGTCCATGACCCAGACGACCGTTGAGCAGCCGTATATCGCCGTCGGCAAGCAGGGGCCGCTGCACATGGAGATCCCGCTTACGCGGGCAAAGTTCAACGACCTGACCTATCATCTCGTGCAGGCCACCCGCGAGCCAGTCAATCAGGCCATCAACGATTCCGGCGTTTCCATCTCACGGATCAGCAAGGTCCTCATGGTCGGCGGCTCAAGCCGCATCCGCCGGCTGTGCAGGATCTGGTGCAGTCCATGACAGGCTCTCTGCCGTTCAAGGGCATCAACCCTGACGAATGTGTCGCCATGGGCGCATGTTTGCAGGCGGGCGTCCTGTCCGGCAGCGTAAAGGACTTCTGCTGCTCGATGTCACGCCGCTGTCGCTCGGCATCGAGACGCTGGGCGGCGTGTGCACGCGTATCATTGAGCGCAACACAACGCTCCCCATCCGCAAGAGCCAGATCTTCACAACGGCCTCCAGCTTTCAGTCGTCCGTCGATATCCACGTTTTACAGGGCGAGCGCCCCATGGCGCACCAGAATAAGGAACTTGGCCGCTTCCAGCTGACCGGCATCCGCCGTGCGCCCAGAGGCGTCCCGCAGATCGAGGTCACGTTCTCTATCGACGCCAACGGCATCGTAAACGTCTCGGCCAAGGATCTCGACACCGGAAAGGCGCAGCAGATCACCATCACCGCCTCAAGCAACATGAGCCGCGAGGACATTGACCGCGCCGTGCGCGAAGCACAGCGCTACGCCGCCGAGGACGCGAAGCTGAAAGCCGAGGCTACCGCGCGCGACCGCTGCGAACAGATGATCTTCCAGGCCGGAAACGCGAAAAATCTTCCCAAAAGAAGACAAGTGGCCCGCTGGCTGAGGCGGTCAAAAATGCCCGCCGCGCCATCAAGTCCAAGGATCCCGCACAGATGAACAGCGCAGCTGATCAACTGGAATCACTTCTTAACGAGGCCGGCGTGCACATCGACCCGAACGCGGAATACCGCGGCTCGGCCAGCTATGAAAATCCAAACAATGACTTCACCGACGATGCCGTTGACGCGGACTTTGAGGAAATGAACTGATCCCCCACACTATAAAATCGTCCCCGGTTTTCTCTCTGAAAACCGGGGACGTTCTTTTCTGTGATCCCTGTTACAGCTTTTCCAGCACTGCGTCCGGAACCGGCAGTCGTCTGCGCTCACGGGTCGGTTTGGAAGTCAAACCTGTCGAGATCGACACCTGCGTATCGACAACGCCAACCTGCACGCTGCCGCCGGTCGTGACGCGGAGGGCCGTGATCGCCCCTGTCCTGCACATCCAATTCCAACGTTCCGGGCAGATACTGCACATCCAGCTTCTCCGCCTCCGGCGCGATGGCGCAGGCTGCTGCTTCGTCTGCTCGGCGCTGAGGCTCAGCGTATAGCGCCAGCCGTTCTCCGTCTGTTCGCTCGTAACGCTGTCCTCAGACAAGCGCGGTAGGCCAGATCAATCAGATCCGCACATTTGACCAGCGTCTGCTCGCTCGCAGTAGGCGTTCTGCCATCCTTGAGAGAGAACCGTTCCCCGGAAATAGAGTTCCAGCACACCCGCACGGATGCAGCTGACGGTTTTTCCTTCCTTACGGTACGGGTGTAATCCAGCGACGTATCAAAGATCACGGGGCCACAGTTGGCGCTAGCTTGACGCGGGCTGACAGCGGGTCGCGTCGGCCAAGTTCAGAGGCAGCGGACAGCACGCGCACCAGATCCTCCGTCAGTTCCAGCTTGCCCTGATAGCCGCCGTTTGCAATCGCGTCGGTCACAGCCGCAGGGACGGCGTGCGCGTTGCGCGTCCGGCTGGACAGTGAGTTCAGCCCAGACAGTCATCGGCTGCATCTGGCCTGCACTGTTTTCCGCCTGGCAGCTGCCGGAGGCTTCGATCGAGCGGATTACGCCGTCTTCAATGTGCATGCACAGGTCGATACTCTCAACGGCGCTGAGCGAGTCTGCAATCGTCGGCGTCAGCAGCGAGAGCGCCTGCTCCGCATCCTTACCGTAGGCGGTCACGGAATAGACCTCTTCACCGCTTTCACGGGCGTAGGCATCGGTCGCGTTGTAGAGTTCCAGCAGATGCTCGCCGAGCGTGGAATAGTCCGGGAACAGACCGTTCGTACGGTACGCACTGCCGTTTTCCAGATAGATTGCGCCGTCATAGTAATATAGCTGGACGCCGTTTTTCCTCGATGCAGAGAATCGTGTTTCCGCCGGCCTGCGTGCGGAACAGGCGCGCATCCGTTTGCAGCGTCTCGTCTCCGAGATCCATCTGCACAGATGCGGTCATGTCCAGTTCCCTGCGGCCAGAGAGATCTTTCAGCAGCAGGAGCGCATCCACACTGCTCTTGAGACTGGCCCGGTAGATGAGGATTCCGGCTATGATCAGGGCAACGACCACGCCCCCGACAATCCACCAGACGCGGCGTTTTTCTTCTTTTTTTCTGCACCTGCTCCAGCGTGACAGGCTCCGCCTGCGCATCCGGGTCAATGACGCCGATGACGGCGTCGGTCGCGCTCTGTTCATCCTGCATGGCCTTGCGCAGCGCCTGCATCTGGCGGCGGCGAGGCCTTGCCAAGCTTATGGATCAGATGAATGATGAGCAGCACCAGCAGCGCCGCAAGTCCGGCCAGCACGATCCACACCACCAGACGGGGAACGTGGACAGCACCGCAAGCTGTACGGTCTGCCCGGCAGCCTCAAAGGCCAGATAGCTTCCGACCTCGGTCGTCTCCACCTTCTTCAAACGCCGTTTTCGTTTTCCACATAGAGATCCAGCTTTTCCGCTCTGCCCATCGGGCGCGCGGAAGCGGATCGTATGCGTGTCTGCGCCGTCATCCGGCAGACGAAGCTGCCACTGCTCGACGACGGAGCGCCACATGCGCGGCGGGCGCATGGCCCGTCCTGCAATGTTTTCGCAATATTTCCGAATAGCCTCCGGGATGCTGGCTGAGATCTCACCAAAGGCGGCCGGCGTGATAGCCTGCGGCTGCGCCTGCAGGCGGTCGCTGCTCGTATACGCGCCTTCGGCTAAGAAGACAGGTCTGCCGTCCGCGCGCTGTGCGTCGCTCGGGAGCGCGTCGATACTGGCATGGTACTGTGCGGTCACAGTGGTATCAAATCGGATGTTGTTCAGCGTCTGTACGTCCCACTCGCCGTACTGTCCGTCAACAGCAGGAATATCCGGGTACGCGCTGTCCGGCAGCGAATCACCATAACGGACAGCGACAGCCTTGAGCACCTCGCCGTCTGCGACGAACCGCACGGTAAAGGTTTGAATTCGTCAGGAAGCGCCTTGTTTACCAGCAGCGCCTCATAGACCACGGGCTCCGCCTGTCCGGCAACGCTTGCGCCGTCAAGTCCGGCCAGCGTATCGGAGACAAAAACGTTATCCGCAAACGCGCCCGCGCCGCTGCCGCTGATCGCGCCTGCATACTGTGAATAATCAGTGATGGATACGAGTGATGTGCATCCGGAGACGGTGCTGCCGCTGCCGGTTATGCTGTCCGTCACGCCCGTGCCGGTGATGCCGCCGACATAGCGTCCGCCGGAAAGCGCGCACTTGGCCCAACAGTTTTCGATCACCGCGCTGCAGATGCCCGCGACGCCGCCGACATAATCGCCGCTCTGGCTCTGCGCTGCCGTAGGCCTCACAGCTGTCGATCAGGCCGAGATCCATCCGGCCGCAGATCGCCGCCGCGCAGTCCTTTTTGGCTGTGACTGCACCGCTGGAAACGCAGCGCTGCAAAACGGCGCGCAGTTCGTACTGTTTACGCTCGGTCGAAGACAGACTCTTGCTGACATCGCTTTCGGGGTCGGCGCCGGCCATGCCCATCGCGCCCGCGATGCCGCCGACATTTTCGGTCAGCCTGCACCGTGCCCGTGTTTTCGCAGCCGCGCAGCGCGCCCATGGTGATGCTCTCCGGATCGGTCTGCGAGCCGTCGGTTACAAGATCGCGGTTTTCCAGACTGTCCATAGCGTCAAAGACGGTCGTACTGATCTCGTCCAGCTTGTCGCAGACGGCCTGCATCGTCTTTTTGCAGCGTCTCGGACAGATTCGCCGCCTGTGAGCCGATGGCGCGCATCTGTGCGCCCATGCCGCTCAGCGCGCTTGCCAGTTCCGGCATGGAAGCGTCTGCATTCATCTGCAGCGACGCGCTGAGCGCGCCGGAGCCGTCCGTGCCGCCGGAGATTGAAATGTCAGACGGGTCAACGAATCCGCCCACGCCCGCGCCGATCCCGGCGTCCTTGTGGCCTTCAATTTCCAGCGGGTGCGTATCGACGCTGACGCCGCCGTCCGCCCGCACCAATGACGGCGCCAATGCCGGCCGACGCGTCCCCGACGGTGAGGTCTGCCCCCGCCGCTCACACCGCCATTTGCCAGCGCACCCGCATCGATAGTTGCGGTTGCGCGGAGATTATTGGCTGCATTCGAGGCGCTGTCGAGATACGTTCCCATTCCGGCCAGCTGGGAGCCGAGGTCGCTTGCCGCACCGCCTGCGTCAGCGGTTGCCTGATCGGTGAGCGTTTTCAATTCCTTCAACTGGTTCTGCAGCTGCTCTTTGTGCTCTCGGAGACAGTCACAGCGACATACGGCTCGACCTGACCGGCGATGCCGCCAACGTCCTTGCGGCCGTAGATCGTGCCGGAATTTGTATTGTTGAGCAGATACCCGCTCGTCACGCCCGCAATGCCGCCGACATTGTAGCCGACATGCTCATAGCCGACCGTGCCGGTATTTTCGCAGACTGCGATCAGACCAGTATTCCGGCCCGCGATGCCGCCTGTGGCGGTCGTGGTGAGGAAGGTCTGCGTAGTGGTGAGATTGGCAAGGTCGAGCGTCATATCGATTTGGATATCGCTGAGACTCAGCGCGCAGTGTCTCACATTATTGATATTGACGCTGCCGCTGTTCGTGCAATGCCGGATGGTGCCCGCATTCTGGCCCGCAATGCCGCCCGTGGCGTTCGTACCCTGCCCCTGCCCCCTCAAACGAGCAGCTGACAATCTGCCCGGAGGCCTGATTGCGGCCCACGATGCCGCCGATCTGCGTGTCGCCCTGCACCATGCCGGTGAACGTGCAGCAGACGATTCTGCCGTAATTTTCGCCCGCGATGCCGCCGCAGGCGATCTTGTCGCCGCCCGCAGCTACAGAGCCCGCAACATTCAGGTTTGCCGCCACGCGTCCGCCGGGCAGAATCGTGCCGAACAGTCCGGCCGGGCTGGCATTTTGCGTGAGATTGAAATCGGAGATGGTGTGCCCGCGCCCTCAAACGTGCCGCCGAAGGAGGCTGCGGGCGTAAAGTCCACGCCGGAGAGCGAAATGTCGGCGCGCAGGATAACGGTTTTGCCCTGCGACCAGGTATCGAGGGAGCAGTTTTTTCGCAAACGCGGCAAAATCGGCCGCAGAGTCCAGATAGACGGTCTGCGCACTGTCTGCTGCCCCGCTGCCGGAACGAGCGCGAGGCACAGTGCAAGCCGTGAGCAGCAGGGGCCGTCACGCGGGCCCGGGGCATTCTGTGGTTATTCATGCTCTGCATCCTCCTCTTCCGCTGTGCCCACCGGTACTTCCGGCGTGCCGGGCTCCTCCGGCGGAGTCTCTGGTTCGGCCGTGCCGGAGAGCAGACTGATATTGACGTCTCCCTCCACGACTGCGTGGACAACGCCGCTGATCTGACCATGGATTTCTCCGCGCACCATACCATCGATGCGCACGCGTCCCGAAGACTGATGCGAAGACAGCAGAGGGCATATCGAACGCAGGTCTTATCAATGACCTTCTCACCCAGAAGCAGAATCTGCGGCAGAATGAACATGACGATGAAGATCGTGAGAATCGTGCCGCGGCCAAGGCTGTCGCCGATACCGGCAATCGCGGCGTTGGAGGTCATCTGGCCGATGAGGATACCGGCGATGGCCATCATAAGGCCCGAGGTGATGATCGTCGGGAAGGACATGTTCATCGTCTCGATGATCGCGTCCTTTTTGGGCATTTTGTCCTTGAACTCCATGAATCGGCTGGTCGTGACGATTGCGTAGTCGATATTCGCGCCCATCTGAATGGACGAGACGACCAGATAGCTCAGGAAAAACAGGGGGCTATTGGTGATGGTCGGGATGCCGTAGTTGATCCAGATGCTGCCCTGAATGACCACAATCAGCAGCACCGGGATACCGGCTGATTTGAACGTGAACAGCAGCACGACCAGAACGATCAGGATAGACAGCACCGACACGACGACGTTGTCGCGCGAGAACGAGGTCTTGAAGTCCTGCTCGGACGAGGAATCACCCACGACGTATACCTCGCCGTCCGGATAGTATTTGTGCGCGACGACGCGCATCTGGTCGAGGAAGTCATACGTCTCGTCGCCGCCCACGGGCAGGTTCAGATAGACGAGCATACGGGTATAATCGTCGGACTGCAGTTGCTTGCGCGCGTTGGTGATCTGCGAATAGGCGCTTTCCAGCGTCTCGGCCATGTCGGCGTCGAGCGAAACGTAGCCGTCCTGCATCTCGCCGTAGAGAAAGGTAAACATATCGATGAGCGGCACGGAGTAATTGGGAAGACCGCCGATGATCTTGCCGTAATTGCCGCCGTCGGCGGCATAGGCCGCGTAGAGAGCAAAGCTCCGCGACCTCGTAGTCGAGGTCGGTCAGCTCGGAAAACTGCCGGGGTGTCAGCGCGTCTGTCAGCATATAGCCGCCCATGGCCTCGACGTTGGAAAGGCCGAGCGTGGAGTTGACCTCGTCGTATGTCCCGAGCTCATCCAGGAGCTTCTTTTCCGACGCGTAGTCCCCGCCGGGACCACGACGGCGACCATATTGCTCGAGCCGAACGTGGTATCGATCATATTGTCCGCGATCTGCTGCGCGGACTGCTTGGTGGTCTTCAGATAGCTGAAGCCGTAGACATACGGGCAGTTGTTGGCGAAGAGCATGGCCACGATGATGACCGCGAGGAAGATGGGCGGGATGATCTTCTTTGTCGCGTAGGCGAAGCGGCCGACGAAGGGGATCTTCGGGACGAAGTTCTTGTGGCGCGTGGCGTCGATCTTCTTGCCGAAGAGCATGAGAAGGCCGGGCATGAGGAAGAACACGGCAAACAGCGAGAAGAAAATGGACTTAATCAGGCAGATGCCGAGGTCAAAGCCCAGGCGGAACTCCATAAAGAGCATGGCCACCAGACCGCCGATCGTCGTGAGGCTGCTGCCGCAGATCTCCGGCACGGCCTTGCTGAGCGCGACGATGACCGCCTCACGGATGGGAAGCTTTTCATGCTCCTCCTTATAGCGGTTGCAGAGGATGATGGCGTAGTCGACCGACAGCGCCAGCTGCAGCACGATCGTGACGGAGTTGGACACGAACGAGATCGTCCCGAGCAAAAAGTTCGAGCCCATGTTCAGGACTGCCGCCGCGATGAACGTCAGCAGCAAGACCGGCACCTCGGCATACGTCTGCGACGTCAAAACCAACACCGACACGACGACGATTGCCACGATGATGACGATGACGCCGATCTCCTGCGCGAGCGTCTTGGACGCGGTATCGCCGAAGGTCGCGGAGACGTACATGTCGTAGCCGTCAAGGGCGGACTCGATGTCGTTCATGACGGTCTCGCAGCGGTCGTCGTCCTCGGAATAGTCGAAGGTGATGTCGTAGAGGGCGGAGGCGTTGGTATAGTGATCCCTGGTGTCGTCAAAGCTCACGCTTTGCACGCCGTCAATATCCGCGATCTGCTCCGAGACGGCCTGCGCCTCGTCATACGAGACGTTCACCAGCATGAGCTTGGCCGTGCCGAAGGTGGTGAACTCGTCCTCCATCAGGTGCAGGCCCTTGTACGTCTCAGACTCCTTCGGCAGGTAGGCGGACAGCTGGTTTTCTACCTGCACCCAGCTGCGGGAGAAGACCGAGAAGACCAGCCCGATCGCAACGATCAGAAAAATCAGATTCCGTTTGTCGACGATGAAGCTGGCGAACTTGTACATAAAGCCCTCTTCCTTGTTTTTCGGTTCCTGACTCATAATTCACGCTCCTGTGCTATTTTTACCTCTTAAAATTTTACATTCCAGTTTAGCACACAACGCGCCGAAATGACAATATGCAAGCCGCACAAAATGCGTAAAAATCCCCGCCCGGCAGACAAGCCGCCGGGCGGAGATTCTGATCATTCTTACGCCTCCAGGCGCGCGCGGATGGCGTGCAGGAAGTCTTCGCTGGTGACGGCCTTGGGCGCGGGGCCCTCGACGAGACCGGCAAGGTCCTTCGTCATGACGCCTGCGCGGATGGTGTCGAGGCTCGCGGCCTCGAGCTTATCGGCAAACGCCGCAAGGTCGGCAAGACCGTCGAGCTGGCCGCGTTTGCGCAGCGCGCCGGTCCAGGCGAAGATGGTCGCCATGGGGTTGGTCGAGGTCTTTTCGCCCTGCAGATACCTATAATAATGGCGCGTGACCGTGCCGTGCGCGGCCTCATATTCCGTCGTGCCGTCCGGCGCGACGAGCACGGAGGTCATCATGGCGAGCGAGCCGAAGGCCGTGGAGACCATGTCGCTCATCACGTCGCCGTCATAGTTCTTGCAGGCCCAGATAAAGCCGCCGCGGCTGCGGATGACGCGGGCGACCGCATCGTCGATCAGGGTATAGAAATACATCAGTCCCAGCGCCTCAAACTGCGCTTTGTAGGTCTGCTCGTATTCCTCCTCAAAAATGCGCTTGAACGCGCCGTCGTAGACCTTGGCGATGGTGTCCTTGGTGGAGAACCAGAGGTCCTGCTTCGTGTCGATGGCGTACTGGAAGCAGGCCTTGGCGAACGAGCGGATGCTCGATTCCTTGTTGTGCTCACCCTGGAAGACGGCCGGGCCGTCGACCTTCTGGACGAGGACGGTCTGCTCCTTGCCGGACACACCGCGGAAGGTCATGGTGCACTCGCCGGGCTCGTCGGTGGCAAAGCTCACGGATTTATAGACGTCGCCGTAGGCGTGGCGGGCGATGGTGATGGGCTTTTCCAGTTGCGCACGACAGGCTTGATGGAATCCAGCAGAATGGGCGCGCGGAAGACCGTGCCGTCCAGGATGGAGCGGATGGTCCCGTTCGGGCTTTTCCACATCTCGGTCAGCTGCGGATATTCGACCATCCGCTGCGCGTTCGGCGTGATCGTCGCGCATTTGACGGCCACGCCGTATTTTCTGGTCGCCAGCGCCGCGTCGACCGTGACCTGATCGCGCGTCTCGTTGCGGTGCAGCAGGCCAAGGTCATAATACTCGGTCTTCAGCTCGACGAACGGGCAGATCAGCTCGTCCTTGATCATCTTCCAGAGGACTCTGGTCATTTCGTCGCCGTCCATCTCGACGAGCGGCGTTTTCATTTGAATCTTTTTCCATGCGATTCTCCTTATCCGCGCTTGGCGTAGTAGTTCATCAGACAGCCGTCGAGCAGGATCTCCCGCTCGTCATCGGTCAGGCCCCGGACGTGCAGCACGAGGGGCGTTTTGCTCCCGTCGGCGCGCAGGACCATGGCCGGGAAGTCCTCTCTCCCCTGCCCGACCAGCTTCCGCACGTCCGGCACGAAAACATAGTCGCCCGGCTGATGATCAAACGGCGTATCCGCATCCAGCGTGAACGGCAGCATGCCCCAGTTGATGCAGTTGCTGCGGTAGCGCTTGGTGGCAAATTCGTAGCAGATATTCGCAAAGCCGCCCAGCACCTTCTGGCACGAGGCCGCCTGCTCTCTGGCAGAGCCGTCGCCGGGCTTGTTGGCGAACACGCAGGAGCCGAACTGGGTGGTCTTCATCAGCGCGTCGGCGTCGCCAAAGTGCGCCAGCACGGCGCGCAGCGCCTCGGGAGAAGAATCAGCTCTGCGTTCGGCTTCGAGCGCGGCGATCTTCTTTGCGCGCGGCACATAGTCCGGCACGCGGCGCGAGAGCGTGAACTCCGCCAGCCGCAGGGGGTTCGAGCGGTAGGACGAGGTCTCGCCGGACGGGATGAGCTCGTCCGTCGTGGTCACGGGGTCGTGGATGACGGCGGCCAGCTCCAGCAGGAGGTTTTCGCCGAGCTCGTACATCTTCGGCCAGTCGGTGATATTCGGGCCCATGATGAGCTTCGTCTCGGGCTGCGGATGGCCGAAGCCGTTGTAGACGCGGCGGGCGTAGACGGTCTTGTCAAAGACATACGGGTGGCGCTCCGGCTCATAGTCCAGCGCGTCGGCCGGGGTGATGCGGCCGCCGTTCTTCGCCGTCGCGGCGATGGAGCGCGCGTCCATCAGGCACACGCCCGCGAACTGCCCCTCGCCGGGCTTCGAGCCCTCGCGGTTCGGGAAGTTGCGCGTCGTATGGCGGAGGGACAGGCCGTTGTTGGCGGGCACGTCGCCGGCGCCGAAGCACGGGCCGCAGAAGCTGGGCTTGATGATCGCGCCGGTCTCCAGCAGCTGGGCCGTCACGCCCATGCGCGTCAGTGCAAGGCTCACGGGCACGGACGTGGGATAGACGTTCATGGAGAAATAGCTGCTTCCGATCGAGCCGCCGCGCAGGATCTGCGCAGCCTCGTCGATGTTGTCGAACATGCCGCCCGCGCAGCCCGCGATGATGCCCTGGTCGGCCCAGACCGCGCCGTCGTGGATCTTACCCAGCAGGCGCACGTCGGCCTTCGGCCAGCGTTTTTTCGCCTCGGCCTTTCGACCCCGGCGAGCAGTTTCCTGTGCATTGGCAAGGAATTCGCGGATGGGGTAGGCATTCGACGGGTGGAACGGCAGGGCGATCATCGGCTCGACGGCGGACAGGTCGATCTCGACCATGCGGTCATAATACGCGCCGTCGCCGGGGGCGAGCTCCTGATACACCTCCGGGCGGCCGTGGATCTCAAAGAATTTCTTCGTCTCCTCATCAGTCTGCCAGATGGAGGACAGGCAGGTCGTCTCGGTCGTCATGACGTCGATGCCGTTGCGGAAGTCGATGGGCAGACCGGCGACGCCGGGGCCGGCGAATTCCAGCACGCGGTTTTTGACGAAGCCGGAGGCGAACGTCGCCTGCACCAGCGCAAGCGCCACATCATGCGGGCCGACGCCGCGGCGGGGCTTGCCCGTCAGATAGATCAGCACGACCTCGGGCAGGTCCGCATCCCACGTGTGCCGGAGGAGCTGCTTGGCAAGCTCCGGCCCGCCCTCGCCCACGGCCTATGGTGCCGAGCGCGCCGTAGCGCGTGTGCGAGTCAGAGCCTAAAATCATCGCCCCGCAGGCAGCCATCTGCTCGCGCGCGCATAGGAATGAATGACGCTCTGGTTGGCGGGCACGTAAATGCCGCCGTATTTCTTGGCCGCGGACAGGCCGAAGACGTGATCGTCCTCGTTGATCGTGCCGCCGACGGCGCAGAGGCTGTTATGGCAGTTGGTCAGCGCGTAGGGAATGGGAAATTCCCGCATGCCGCTGGCCCGGGCCTGCTGGATGATGCCGACATAGGTGATATCGTGTGAAAGCATGGCGTCAAAGCGGATCCGGAGCTTTTTCTCGTCGCCGGACTGGTTGTGCGCCTGCAGGATGCGGTAGGCCATCGTCAGCCGCCGCCCGTCCTCCGGGCGGATGGAAGCGCTGCTCTGCGGCACGCCGCCGCAGAGGAAAACGCCGTGGTTCGTCAGTTTCATGGTTGGTCCTTCCTTCCGGTCGGTTTTTCTTTTGTTACACTTTATCACAGAAACGCGTTTTTGAAAAGTGTTCCTGCAAAAATTCATAAATTCTGCTTTTTTCACAATTCATCCAGCGATCGGCGGCCATTTTTGCAGGATTTCGCATCGCTTCCGTCATTTCCTGTACGCCGTTCTTGCATTTTGCCGCCGCTTCCGGTATGATGGTCAAAAAAAGCGGAAGGAGGGATCGGATGGCGCAGTATTACATGCTCAACAAGCCCCGCGGGCTTCTGACCGCCGCCGGCGGGACGCGCGGTGCGGTGAGACCGTCATGCGCTGCTTTCCGGAGGCGCTGCGCGAGATGCTGCACCCGGTCGGGCGGCTGGACAAGGATACGGAAGGCCTGCTGCTGTTTACGGACGACGGCATGCTGGACGTGCGCCTGCTCCGGCCCGAGCAGCACGTGGAAAAGGAATACGAATACCGCGCATTCGGGCATCTGCACGATGATGCCATGCGGCAGCTCGAGACGGGCGTCGTGCTCGCGGAGGGCCAGCCGCTCTCGCGCCCGGCACGGCCGCGCTGCTCGCGCACACCACCATCGGCGAGAGCGAAGCGTACCTGCCGGAGCGCTTCCGCGAGAAATACCTGAAAAACCCGGCCCGGCCCGTCACGGCCGGCAAGCTCTGGATCACGGAGGGCCGCAAGCACCAGGTCAAGCTGATGATCAAAGCCGTGGGCGCGCACGTGTTCTATCTCAAGCGCTGGGCCATCGGCCTGTCCGGCTCGACGCCGCCTCGCCCCCCGGCGCTTACCGCCCCTGACCCCCCGAAGAGCTGCACGCGCGCGGTCTGTAGGCTGCCAATAACCAAGAACGCCCCGGGCGGCAATGCCGCCCGGGGCGTGGTGCGTCTGCAGATCGGTCGATATCGACCCACTCATATCCGAGATAGGTTGTGAACGCTTCCTTGAGGATATCCTTGTAATGGCCCTCGCAGATGGCGGTGTGGTGCTTGAAGCCGCCCTTGGCGAGCGTGATGCACTTATCCTGCAGGTGCGGGATCTCTGCGACGCCGCCGCAGCCGAAGTAGCCGTCCTCGATGGGATCGTCGGTGAACTTGGCCTCGGACGCGTAGATGACGATCTTGCCGTCCTTGGTCTGGCAGTTGGAGATGGTGATGGGCATGGGCTTGATGCGGCCCTCGTTGCAGCCCCAGCCGGAGCCCGGATCGTTCTTGGCAAACATCTTGTGCTCGGTGACGGTGCCCTTGCCGGCCATCAGCGTCTGGGCGACCGGGCCGCAGTGGAAGAGGATGATCTTGTCCTCGTCGTCGCCGTAGTTGTTGTTCCAGTCAAGCACGGCAGCCGGGCCTTCGGAAGCAAGGCTCATGGCGCGCATGGAAATGGCGGAGCACATATCGATCTCGCAGGAGGCGACGATGCCGCGGTCGTTGAGCTCGGAGAGCAGGACGCACGGGCAGATGCGCAGATACGTCTCCATCTCGTTCCAGCAGCGAAGCGCCAGCGCGTCCAGATGGTATTCTTCGATGTACTCGTCGAGCACGACGGAGACCTTCGCCAGCGTCAGGGCGTTGGAGGCCGGGACAAGCGGAGAAGTCGGTGTAATTCTTCAGGTGCTCGAGCTTTGCCATGACGACCGCGTCGTCGTCCGCCTTGGCGCGAACCTTTTCAAAAACCTCAGACAGATCAAAGGATTCCACGTTAATTCCATTTTTCTGCATGGCCAGCTCATCGAAGCGGACGGTCTTGAACGCGGTGGTTCTTGCGCCGATGCAGCCGAGGTTGAAGCGCTTCATGCCGTTCACCACGCGGCAGATCGCGGCGAAGTCACGCAGGTTCTCCTGGAACTTGCGCTCAGCGGATGCACGACATGAGGCTTGAGGACCGTGAACGGGACGTTATACTGACAGAACACATCCGTGACGGAGAACTTGCCGCAGTAGGCGTCGCGGCGGTGGGCAAAGTCCATCTTGCCGATCTCGTCGGGGTACGCCTGCATGAGAATGGGAACGCCCGCGTCCTGCAGCGCGGTGATCGCGCCGTTTTCGTCGGCAAAAATGGGCATAGAGAAGATCACGCCGTCATACTGTCCCTCGTGCTCCTTGAGCCACTTGGCGTAAAGCAGACCCTCGTCGCGCGTCTCAACGCCGCCGTAGCGAGTCAGCTCCTTGTCCATCATGATGTAGTCATAGCCGGCATCGGTGACGGCCTTGACCATGTCGTCGCGTGCGCCGTAGATCAGTTCGCCGGGCATGAAGCCGCGGTTGCAGAAGCAGAGGGCAAAGGTCATTTTTTTCTTCATGAGTGCTTCCTCCTGATAGTTGTTGTTCATTTGCACGGCGTCTGCGGCGGAGGCCCGCCGCAGACGCTGTTTGGACGATTTGATTTAGCCGAAAAGTCTTTTCCTGGTTTCCTTCGATGCGGAACGAACGGATGATCTCGCAGGTGCGGGTGTAGACGGCTGCGCGGGCCTTCTCCACGTCGCCGGTCTCGGCGAGGGTACGCTCGTAGGTCTGGCGGATCTCAGTGCCGACGTTGAATTTTGGCGATGCCGTTGGCGATGCCGTCCAGGATGCACTGGTTGTTGATGCCGGAGCCGCCGTGCAGGACGAGCGGAATGCCCGTGATCTTGCTGAGGTCGGCGATGTGCTGGATGTCCAGACGGGCCTCGGGCTTCTTCTGGTTGCGGACGCCGTCGGCGATCGCGCCGTGGATAGAGCCGACAGCCACGCTCAGCCAGTCGCAGCCGGTCTCGGCAGCGAAGCGCTTGGCCTCGTTCAGGTCGGTGAAGCCCTTCTTGGTGCGGAAGTTCTCTTCATAGTCCATGTTGGCGCCGGAGCCCTCGTGGCCATGACGACGGAGCCGAGCTCGGCCTCGCAGGCGATGCCGTTGGCATGGGCAAATTCCGCGACCTGCTTCGTGGTGGCAATATTCTCTTCGAGAGACAGGCGGCTGCCGTCGACCATGACGGACTGGTAACCGGCCTTCACCGCACGCTCGAGGATGGGCATGAAGTCCACGCGCTTGTGGTCCTCGTCGATTGACGGGCACATGGTCCAGATGCAGCAGGGTGTACTTCGGGTCATAATATTTGAAATATTCTTCCGCGACGGCCTCAAGGCTCCTGGACTCGAACTTTTTTCCCACTCCAGACGCGCGACCTGCAGCATGGCGACGGTCTTCTCGTCGATGATGGCCTGCGCGACGGGCTTGGCCATCGGCAGATAGGGGATGTTGAACGCCGGGACGATGGTATGGTGCTGCCATGCCAGTTTGACTGCTTCCTGTGCTTTCATTGTGTTGTCTCCTTTGCTTGGATGCTCAGTGCTGCTTCAGCGCAGACCACTGCGCCTCGTTTTTCCACAAGCGTCACACTGACGCTGTAGGTCTTTGTTTCGCCGGGGGCCAGGAACTTGAGCGTGCCGTTCTCGCGCATGACGTTGCGGCCGTCGGGCGTGCAGTTGCCGGGCTCGAGACCCATGACGTAGTCCTTGACGCCCATCATCTTCCACTGCGTAAAGCAGCTGAGGCTGGACGAGTCGAACGAAATGGCAAGACCGTAGCCGCGGTCATGGTTGAAGATGGCGGCGAGGCCGGGCTTGTCCTGGAACACGTGATAATAGCACTGCTCCTCAAAGCCGGGAGTCGGGGTGAGGACCTTATTCCAGGTGTCCAGATCCTCGGCGGCGTGGGCGTTGCGGGGCGTGACCTCCGCGGCGGGATATAGAGCTCGGACGCCTCGGACAGAAGCGGGTAGCCCATGTTCATATGGTACAGGACCATGAGCGGCGACGCTTCGCCGCCGACGTTTTCGATCTCATCGGTGATGGTGAGCTCGTTGCTCGTCTTCGAGCAGGTGATCGTGCGGGTGAGGATGAGCTTTTCCGCGAAGATCCGCGCGTGGCGCATTCTGGCCTTGATCCAGATCTTCTCGTCGTCCATGTCCCAGGACACGCGCTCCGCCGGGATATTGCCGACCGCGCCGTGCAGCGGCAGGCGGACGCCCTCGTCCGTGCAGGGCGCGCCGACGGCGAGCAGACCGCAGGTGGTCAGGAAGCCCGCCGTGAAGTTCTTGAGCCAGCCGTCTTCCTTGTCGTCGTAATAGGCCGGGGCCACGTAGCCGTTGGCCGAGAAAAAGCCGCAGTTCTCCCCGCGGAAGATGAGGCGGGAGATATCCGCGCAGCGGTCGGCGGAGACGGTGAATTCCAGCCCCTTGCCGTTGCGGGCCTGCAGCAGGCGCATGCCGTCGCCCTTGCCGCCCTGCAGCCGGACCTCCTCCACGCCGAACAGCTGGGATTCGTGTCCGTAATACGCGCTTTGATTCATGTGAGTTCTCCTTTCATGCCGGGTCAATGCCCCCGGCAGCTTTTGGTCCTTCTATACCAGAATAGCAGGAAATTCGTATTTGGACTAGTGATTTTTGTACAGCGGATGATTTTTTTATGCTTTTTTTGTGTTTGATTTGCCTTGTTCGGCTGTTTTTTCCTGTCCGGTTCCATTGTCTTCCAATCTCTTCCGGTACTCTCTTGGAGAAACGCCAAAATTTTCTATGAAAAACCTTGGAAAAGTAGTTGTAGTCGAAAAAAAACCGACGTTGGCCGCGATCTCCGAGATCTGCATCGAAGTGGTGCGGATCAGCTGCTCGGCCATGGCGATGCGCTTGCTGCGGATGTAGTCAGCGACGGAGGCATTGAAGTTCGTGTGGAACAGCTGATACAGCTCGGCGCGCGAGACGGAAAAAGTGCGCGCACAGATGCTCAATGGACAGATCCCACGCAATGTTGTCGTTGATGTATTTTTCGATCTGCTGCGCCGTGTCGAGATTGCGCACCTCAAGCATCCGCTGGTGGTAAATATGACTGATGCAGGCGTCAAGAATGTTGCAGGCAGCCTTGATGTTCGCGGGCGTATAGTGCCGGTGCTTGTCGTAGAGCTCGCGGCAGGTCTGCTCGCTGATGCCGAACTGGGCGGTGTAGGCGGCGATGGACTCAAATTCCTTCTGCGTGCCGTCGGTCATCATGCCGATGCAGATAAACGCGACGATGACGCCCCTCGTAATACAGGGAGCCAGATATTCCGTCAGCCCCGCATGACATCGGTAGAGCAGGGGCTTGCGCGTGCGGCGGCAGATCTGCATGTGCGCCGCGTCGCAGCTGTGGCAGCGGCGCTCAAACTCCGGGTCCTCGCGCGCACGCAGGCACAGCGGGTAGAGCTTGATGGGCGTGGAGGCGCATTCCTCAAAATCGGTGTCGAAAAATGCAGAGCTTCAGCCCCGTCAGCGTGTAGAAGTTGTTCAGCAGCTCCGTCAGGCCTGCGTTTTTGAGGTCAAGCATACGGCTGCGGTCCTCCTTAAAAAAAGAGTAGTAAATTTGTAAAGCCCGGCGGGCGGCCGGGGCCGCAGACCGGCGATTTTATTATATATATTGTATCAGCAGGAAAAAGGGAAAGGAATATGGCAAAATGCACAAAACAGCGTGTCTGTTTTTTACGTCGGCAGGGATGTTTTTCTCTACTTTAGAAACGTTTTTTACTAGTTCTTTCTTTTTCCCCATGTTAAAATGGCAATATGAATCGGGTATCCCCGTTTCAACACTACTTTAGGAGGAAATCACACATGAAAAAGATCATCGCTATGCTGCTTGCAGTGATGATGGTTCTGGCCATGGTAGCCTGCGCTGCCAAACAGGCTGAAACCACGACCGAGGCCCCGGCTGCTGCCGAGACCACCACGGAAACGACCGAAACCGCTGAACCCGTCGAAGAGACCGCTACCGAGGCCGCTTCCGAGGGCAAGACCGAGCTGAACATCGGCGTTCTCGTCTGGAAGTACTCCGACACCTACGGCTCCTCCGTCCGTGTTGCCATGGACAAGTACGCCAAGGAGATCGGCGCTGAGAAGGGCCTGACCATCAACCTCGAAATGCAGGACGGCAACGACGATCAGGCTACCCAGAACAACCAGGCCGACGTTATGTTCGCCGCAGGCAAAGGACCACATCATCATCAACCTCTGTGACACCTCCGCTGGCCAGTATCTGGTCGACCTTGCCAAGCAGTACAATGTCCCCATCTCCTTCTACAACAAGGAGCCCGTTGACTCCGCGATCGTGACCGGTTCCAACTCCATCTTCGTCGGCACCAAGCCCGAAGAGGCCGGCATCATGCAGGGCGAGATCCTCGCTGACCTGTACGCTGCCAACCCCGAGAAGGTCGACAAGAACGGCGACGGCAAGGTCGCTACCCCTTGAGTTCGAAGGCGAGATCAACAACCCCGAAGCCATTGCCCGTACCGAGTACTCCCTGTCCACCGCCATCGAAAAGGGCGTTCCCTGCGAGATGATGACCGAGAACCAGGTCGCCAACTGGGATACCGCCAAGGCACAGGAAATGATGACCGCGCAGATCGCTTCCCTCGGCGTTGAGAACATTGAAGTTGTCTTCTGCAACAACGACGACATGGCCATCGGCGTCATCGCTGCTCTGAACGAAGTCGGCTACAACCTCGGCGACGGCGGCGACGAAGTCATCGTCATCGGCGTTGACTGCACCGACACTGCTGTTGAATACATCAACGCCGGCAAGCTCTACGGTACTGTCAAGCAGGACGGCGACGCAATGGGCAAGGCCAACATCCTCATGGCCATCAACGGCGCTCTGGGCAAGGATTGGCTCGACGGCACCGACTACACCATGGCTGACGACGGCTACTCCATCCGTATCCCGTACGCAAAGATCACTGCGGAATAATCCTTATCCCTGCTGATCTTGTAAGCTGCATGCAAACGAATCAGGTGGCCCCTGGGGCCACCTGATTATTCAAAAAAGGAATTGGTGATACACTTGGAAGAAACTTACCTGCTCGAAATGCTCGATATCGAAAAGCAGTTCCCGGGCGTCAAGGCGCTGGACCATGCCAGACTCCAGCTGCGCCCCGGCTCCATCCACGCCCTGATGGGCGAGAACGGCGCCGGCAAATCGACGCTCATGAAGTGCCTGTTCGGTATCTATAAAAAGGACGCGGGCTCCATCCGGATGAACATGGGCAAGGAGGTCAACTTCGTCAACCCGCGCCACGCCCTTGACAACGGCGTCGCCATGGTGCATCAGGAGCTCAATCAGGTGCTCTACCGCAGCGTCATGGAAAACATGTGGCTCGGCCGCTTCCCGCTGAAGGGCGGTCTGGTCGACCATAAGAAAATGTACAACGACACCAAGGCCGTTCTGGACGATCTGGAGATCAAGGTCGATCCGAAGACGATCATCGGCACCATGGCCGTTTCGCAGCGCCAGATGCTCGAGATCGCGAAGGCCGTTTCCTACAACGCCAAGATCCTTGTTCTTGACGAGCCGACCTCCTCGCTGACCAGCGAAGAAGTCGAGCATCTGTTCCGGATCATGCGCCGCCTGTGCGATCAGGGCGTCGGCATCATCTATATCTCCCACAAGATGGACGAGATCAAGCGCATCTCCGACGAGGTCACCATCATGCGTGACGGCCAGTGGATCTCCACCGACAAGACGGAGAATCTCTCGACCGACGATATCATCAAGCGCATGGTCAACCGTGAGATGACCAACCGCTTCCCCGCCAAGGACAATGTCCCCGGCGACGTGCTGATGGAGGTCTCCCACCTGACCGGCAGATACATGCCCACCTGTCAGGATGTCTCGTTCCAGCTCCGCGCGGGTGAAGTGCTCGGCGTGGCCGGACTGGTCGGCTCCCGCAGAACGGGCTCCTGAGCACGATCTTCGGCATCATGTCCAGGGAGAGCGGCGAGATCACCCTCAAGGGCAAGCCCATCTCCAACAAGACCCCGCGGCAGTCGATCAAAAACGGCTTTGCCATGCTGACCGAAGAACGCCGCGCCACCGGCATTTTCCCCTACGCCAACATTCTGTTCAACACCGTAATTTCAAACCTCGGTTCCTATAAAAAGGGCCCGCTGCTTTCCGATAAAAAAATGGCCTCCGATACGGACTGGTCCATTTCCTCCATGCACATCAAGACGCCGTCGCAGAAGACGCTCATCAAGAACCTCTCCGGCGGCAACCAGCAGAAGGTCATTCTTGGCCGCTGGCTGCTGACGCAGCCGGAGGTCCTGCTCCTCGACGAGCCGACCCGCGGCATCGACGTCGGCGCCAAGTACGAGATCTATGAGCTGATCCTGCAGCTTGCCAAGCAGGGCAAGGCTGTCATGATGGTCTCTTCCGAAATGCCTGAGCTGATCGGTATCTGTGACCGGATCCTTGTCATGAGCAACGGCCGTATGGCCGGTATCCTCGAACGCGGCAAGGACTTCGGCGGCGTTGAAAACGAACAGGGAAACCATCATGCGTCTGGCTGCGCAATATGTATAAAGAGGTTGAGAAAATGACGAATTCTAAGAAAATGAACCCGCAGAAGCTGAAGGATATGCTGCTCAAGTACGCGCTGTACATCATCCTGCTTCTGCTCCTTGTTGTCACCGTTGCCATCAAGCCGATCTTCCTCCTCCGTCGGCAACCTGATCTCCATCCTGAAGCAGGCTTCCACGAAGGGGGCATTCTGGCCTACGGCGTCGCGGGCATCATCATCCTTGCCGGTACCGACCTGTCCGTCGGCCGTGTGCTCGGCCTCTGCGCGGCTGTCGCAGCCTCCATGCTGCAGTCGGTCACGTTCGCGTCGAGATACTATCCCAGCATCACTGAGCCGCTGCCCCTGATCCTGCCGTTCCTCGTCTGCGTGGCGATCGCGGTCATCATCTCCGCGTTCAACGGCTTCGGCATGGCCAAGCTCCACATGCACCCCTTCATCGTCACCCTGGGCACGCAGCTGATCTCCTACGGTCTGTGCTGCATCTACATCGAGAACCAGCCCCCTCCGGCTCCACGCAGGCCCTGTCCTCCCTGGACGCCCGCTATGTCGGCCTGGCGACCGGCTCGATCGATATCTTCGGCTTCAAGCTCCCGTACCTGGTCATCATCTTCCTGCTGCTGGGCGTTGTGACCTGGATCGTGTGGAACAAGACCCGCTTCGGCAAGAACATGTTCGCCGTCGGCGGCAACTCCGAGGCTGCTGAGGTCTCCGGCGTCTCCGTCACGAAGACCATCATGGGTGTGTTCCTGTACGCCGGCCTGATGTACGGCATCGCCTCCTTCCTTGAGGGCGCTCGTATCCAGTCCGTCGGCACCGCGACCGGCATCAACTACGAGCTCGACGCCATTGCAGGCTGCGTCATCGGCGGCGTCTCCTTCAACGGCGGCATCGGCACCGTCCCCGGCGTCGTGATCGGCTCGATCATCCTGCAGGCCATCAACTACGGCCTGTACTTCCTCGGCGTCAACGCGTATCTCCAGTACATCATCCGCGGCGCGATCATCATCATCGCAGTCGCTATCGACGTGCAGAAGTACGTTGCTAAAAAATAAAATCGCTGCGGTTTCTTTACAAATGCGCTGTATCCAATTATACTGGATACAGGGGCAGCGGGCATAAACGTCCGCTGCGCAGCAGGATCTTCAGGGGGCGCGTTGCTGCTGCAACGCGCCCCTTCATTTGATATGAAGAAAGGACAATTCACCATGGTTACCATCCAAAAAAGCCGCGCCCTGCTCCAAGGGCTCCGTCGCCTCCATCACGCTGGAAAACGCCAACGGCATGCGTGTCACGCTGCTGTCCTACGGCGCGACGATCCAGTCGATCCTCGTCCCGGACAAGGACGGCCGGATGACCGACGTGCTGCTCGGCTATGACCGGGCCGCCGACTACGAGGTCAACAGCGGATATCTCGGCGCCTGCATCGGCCGCAACGGCAACCGTATCGCCGGGGCCGCCTTCTGCCTGAACGGCCGCCGCTATACACTCACCGCCAACGAGGGCAAAAATCAGCTCCACGGCGGTCTGTGCGGCTTCGACAAGAAGATCTGGAGCTATACCTGCCGCGAAGACAGCGTGGAATTCACCACCGTGCTCGCCGACGGCGAAGAGGGCTTCCCCGGCCGGATGGAGGTCGCCATCACCTTTACGCTCGACGACGAAAACGGCCTGCACATCGACTACCGCGCCGTGTCAGACCGCGATACCGTCGCCAACTTTACGAACCACGCCTACTTTAACCTCAACGGCCACGGCAGCGGCGACATTCTCGGCCATACCCTGCAGCTGCAGGCCTCCGCCTTCACCCCCGCGGACGAGCATACCATGCCGACCGGCGAGATCACGCCCGTGGACGGCACCTGCATGGACTTCCGCGCCCCGAAGACGATCGGCAGCGGCATCCATGATCCGCTGCTGAAGCCCTTCGGCGGCTACGACAACAACTTCTGCCTGGACGGCAGCGGCCTGCGCAAGGTCGCCGAGGCCGCGGGCGACAAGTCCGGCATCGTGATGGACGTCGAGACGACGCTCGAGGGCGTGCAGCTCTACACCGCCAACTTCCTGTCAGACCGCACCGGCAAGGGCGGCGCGCACTACGGCCCCTTCGGCGGCTTCTGCCTCGAGACGCAGCACTATCCCGACGCGATCAACCAGCCCGCGTTCCCCTCGCCAGTCCTGCGCCGCGGCGAGCAGCTGCATGAAACAACGATCTACCGCTTCGGCGTCAGAAAGTGAGGTCCCGCGCTATGATCAGTCTTGGTATCGATATCGGCGGCACCGGCTGCAAATGCGTCGCCTTCCGCGATAACGGCGAGCAGGTCGCCCTCTCCTACCGCGAATATCCCACGAAGCCCGGCGAGGTTAACCTGGACGCGCTGGCGCTGCGTGAGAGCGTCTTCTTCGTCATCTCCGACTGCGTCCGCAAGCTGGAGGACCCGAAGGACGTCGCGGCCATCACGGTCTCCTCCTTCGGCGAGTCCTTCGTCCCCGTCGACAAGGACGGCCAGCCGCTGACCGACATCATCCTCTACTTTGCCAACACCGAAAGCGGCGCGTTTACCGACCTCGTCAATTCTATCGGCGCGGAGAAGTTCATGCGCATCACCTGCGTCCTGCCCGACGCGTCGTACTCGCTGGCCAAGATGCTCTACTCGCTCAAGGCCGCGCCGCGGCCGCGGCCCGTGTGGAAGTTCCTGTTCGTCGCGAGCTATATCTGCTTCTGCCTGTCCGGCGAGAGCGTGGCGGACTACTCCCTTGCCTGCCGCAGCATCCTCTTCGACGTGCGGAAGCTCTGCTGGTCCGACGAGCTGACCGCCGCCTGCGGCATCGACCCGGCCACGCTCCACCGTCCTGCCGACCGGCTCGTGCGCCGGGACGCTGCTGCCCGAGGTCGCCTCGCAGCTGGGGCTGCCGCAGAGCGTCAAGGTCGTCATCGGCTCGCATGACCAGATCGTCAACGCGCTCGGCTGCGGCGTCGCCGCGCCCGGCGACGCGGTCGATATCACCGGCACGGTCGAGTGCATCTGCCCGCTGTTCGCCTCCATCCCCGAGACGCTGGACTTTGAGCGCGAGAACTACGCCTGCGTCCCGTATCTCGACGGCAAGGGCTACGTCACCTACGCCTACAACATTTCCGGCGGCGCCGTCGTGCGCTGGTACCGCGATTCGCTCGCCTTCTACCTCAAGGAAGCGGCAAAGCAGCGCGGCTGCTCGGTCTACGATATCCTGAACGAGACCTGCCCGGCCGAGCCGACGGGTCTGATCGTCCTGCCTTTCCTGCAGGGCATGGGCGGCACGCCGGACGTGCTGACCGGCGCGCGCGGCACGATCTACGGCCTGACCATGCACACCACGCCCGCGGATATCTACCGCGCCATTCTCGAGGGCCTGACCTTTGAGATGCAGTACAATCTGGAAAAGCTCGCCAAGTACAACATCCACCCGACCAAGCTCTTTGCGGCCGGCGGCGGCGCGAAATCGCCCGTCTGGCGGCAGATCAAGGCCGATATCCTGAACGCGGAGCTGCTGCCCACGCTGGCCGAGGAGACCGGTGCGCTCGGCAGCGCCATCCTGGGTCTGGCCGCCGCGACCGGCGAAAAAGACCGCACGGCCCTGGCCTCCCGCTTCGTCCGCTACGGCGAAGCCTCCCGCCCCGACGCCGAGCGCCACGCCTACTATCAGAAGCAGTACCAGCTCTACAAGGATCTGCGGGAATTTGAGGTCCGCCACGTCAAGGGCTGAGGCGCAGGATGGCTACCGGAACTGTATTTGACATCAAGCAGATGGCGATCTATGACGGCCCCGGCATCCGCACGACCGTCTTTCTCAAGGGCTGCCCGCTGCGGTGCATGTGGTGCCACAACCCGGAGGGGCTCAGCTATGAGCCCCAGCTGATGGTCTCCGACAACAACTGCCTGCACTGCGGCGCCTGCGTCCGCGCCTGCCCAAACGGCGGGCAGCACTGCACGGCCTGCGGCCGGTGCATCCGCGCCTGCCCGCAGGGGCTGCGGAAGCTCTGCGGCACGCGCTATGAGGCTTCGGCGCTCGCCGAAAAGCTTCTGCGCGACAAGGACTATCTGACCGCCATGGGCGGCGGCATCACCTTCTCCGGCGGCGAGCCGACCGGCCAGCCGGAATTTCTCCTGGAAGTGCTGGACCGCACCGCCGCCATGCACCGCGCCATCGAGACCAGCGCCTACTGCAGCGGCAAGGTCTTTTCCGCCGTGCTTGAGCGCGTAGACTACGTCATGATGGACCTCAAGCTCATGGACCCGGAGCGGCACCGGCACTACACCGGCGTGCCGAACGAGCCGATCCTGGAAAATCTGGAGCGGCTGAAAGAAAAGCGGCAAGCCCTTCCGCATTCGCATCCCGGTCATCCCGGGCGTCAACGACTCGGATGAAAATTTTGAACAGACCGCCCTGCGCCTGACGGACGCGCCCGCGCTCGAGCAGGTCGAGCTGCTGCCCTACCATGTGACGGCGGGCGCAAAATACGCCATGGTCGGCCGGCAGTACCGGCCGGAGTTCGACACCGCGGCCGCTCCGAACCTCAACACCGGGATCTTCCTCGCTCACGGCATCGCCTGCACGCATCTGTAGTTGACAAACCTGTTTCCCATCGTGTATGATAATATTAACGTTAATATTCCTGATTTTCATGCACTTTGAATCACACAGGAGGGGCTTTTATGAAAACCGAACATATTCAGAAGCAGCTGGACTTCTTTGTCCGTGACAAATCGCACCACGCCTACCGCAAGCCCGCGGAGGACCCTCACGCGTTGGCCGCGCAATTCGCCGCGCAGGGGCTCGACGACATGCAGCGCTCCGTCGAACGGCTGCGCTATGTCCTCGCGCAGGAGACGCCGGTCGTCTTCCCCGACGAGCGCATCACGCTGCTGCGCACCGTGCGCACCATCCCGGAGATCCACAGCGAAGAAGAGGACCGGAAGCTGCACGAGGCGCACGCGTTCCATGAAAACGGCCGCGTATTCAATATGTGCCCGGATTACGGCATGCTGATGGCGGACGGCTTTACCAAAAAGGCGGAAAAGATCCGCGCGCAGCTGGAAGCCGCCCAGACGCCGGAGCAGAAGGAATTTCTGCAGGCCATGCTGGACGTGCTGGACCTCGTCACGGCCTTCGCCGCCCGCTACCGGGAAGAGGCCGTCCGCGTCCGGCAACCAGACCGTCGCCGACATGCTCGCCTGGATCCCCGCCAACGCGCCCCGGACGCTTCTCGAGGCGCTGCAGTTCCTGCGCCTGCTGCATTACGCCATGTGGTGCAACGGCAACTACCACAATACCCTCGGCCGCATCGACCAGTTTCTGTATCCCTATTACCGGCATGACGTGGATGCGGGTCTGCTGACGAAGGATGAGGCGCTCGAGCAGCTCGAGGAGTTCTTCGTCTCCTGCAACCGCGACAGCGACCTTTACATCGGCATCCAGCAGGGCGACAACGGGCAGACCATCGTCCTCGGTGGCTCGAACGAAGACGGCTCCGACGCGTATAACGAGCTGTCCGAGCTGTGCCTGATCGCCAGCCGCGACCTGTGCCTCATCGACCCCAAGGTCAACCTGCGCGTACACAAAAATACGCCGCTGTCCGTCTATGAGCTCGCCACGACGCTCACGAAAAAGGGCCTCGGCTTCCCGCAGTACACGAACGACGAGATTATCGTCCCCGCGCTGCTGCATTGGGGTTATGACAGGGCCGACGCGTACAACTACACCCTGGCCGCCTGCTGGGAGATCCTTGTGACGGGATATATGGATCTTGTCAACTGGGACAGCCTGAACTTCCTCAAGTCCGTGCAGGACGCCTGCGAGCAGCTGCCCAAGTGCGAAACCTATGAGACCTTTGCCGCGCTCGTGCAGAAAAACATCGCCGCGCAGGCCGAAACGCTCATGGCCGGCACGAAAAATGTCTACAAGGAGCCGTCTCCGCTCGTGAGCCTCATGTGCCCGGACTGCCTCGAGCAGATGCGCGATATCTCCGCGCCCGGCAAGTACAACAACTACGGCTTCCACGGCGACGGTCTGGCGACCGCGGCCGACTCCATGGCCGCCATCCGCAAATACGTCTATGACGAGAAGACCTTCACGCCCGCGCAGATGCTCGACATGCTGCACGCCGATTTCAAGGGCTATGAGCGCGAGCAGAACATGCTCCGCTATGAGGGCCCGAAGTTCGGCAACGACGACGATTTCGTCGATTCCATCGCCGTGCAGCTGCTCGACTGGTACGCCGACGCGCTGGAGGGCAAGAAAAACGACCGAGGCGGCTGCTTCCGCGCCGGCACGGCCTCCGCCATGTATTACATCTGGCACTCCAAAGAGGCGCCCGCCTCCGCCCGACGGCCGCAGCGCGCATGAGGCCCTGCCCTGCAACTACTCCCCGTCGCTCTTCGCCCGGTGCGAGGGGCCCGATCTCCATCATCAAATCCTTCGCCAAGCCGCACCTGACGCGCGTGGCCAACGGCGGTCCGCTCACCATCGAGCTGTCCGACACCATGTTCCGCAATGACGACGCCATCCGCAAATGCGCCATGTTCGTCAAGAGCTTCATGGACATGGGCGGCCATCAGATGCAGATCAACGCCGTCAACCGCGACAGGCTCCTTGACGCACAGAAGCACCCGGAAAATTACCGCAATCTCATCGTTGCGCGTCTGGGGCTGGAGCGGCTACTTTGTCGAACTGAACGAAGTTTATCAGAACCACATCATCAAACGGACCGAAATGATTCTCTGACACCGCAAAGAAAGGAAGATCACTATGCTGGAAGCACTGAAAGAACAGGTATTGAAAGCCAATCTGGCCCTGCCGAAGCACGATCTTGTCACCTTTACCTGGGGCAACGTCTCCGCCATTGACCGTGAAAGTGGCTTGATCGCCATCAAGCCGTCGGGTGTGGAATACGACGAAATGACCGCCGACGACATCGTCCTTGTGAGTTTGGAAACCGGCGAGCGTGTCGAGGGCCGTCTGAAGCCCTCATCCGACACGCCGACGCATCTGGAGCTCTACCGCGCCTACCCCTCGATCGGCGGCATTGTCCACACGCACAGCCGCTGGGCGACCAGCTTTGCGCAGGCCGGTGTCGGCATCGACGCCATGGGCACCACGCAGGGCGACTATTTCTACGGCCAGATCCCCTGCACCCGCAGCATGACGCCGGAGGAGATCAAGGACGCATATGAAAAGAACACCGGCCTTGTCATTATCGAGGAATTCAAGCGCCGCGGCATCGACCCGGCGCAGGTTCCCGCCGTGCTCGTCCACAACCACGGCCCGTTTACCTGGGGCAAGGACGCGGACGAGGCCGTCTACCACGCCGTCGTCCTCGAGGAAGTCGCGTTCATGAACTTCCACGCGAAGATGCTCAACCCCGCCGCCGGCCCCATGCCGCAGGTCCTGCTTGACAAGCACTATCTGCGCAAGCACGGCGCGAACGCCTACTATGGCCAGGGCTGACGCCATGAGCCAGGAAGCGCTGCAGGCCTGCATCCAGGACGAGCAGACCTATCAGTTCACCCACTTTTCGCACCGCGACGCCTGGGAACTCGGCCACGCGCTGGTCAGCGCCTGTGAGCAGATGGGCGCGCCGCTCGCCGTGGAGATCGAGGTCAACCACGTCATCGTCTTCCGCTACTACCCGGACGGCACCGGCGCGTACCACGAGCAGTGGCTGCGCCGCAAGCGGAATCTGGTGAACTTGCTTGAAAAAAGCTCCCAGCGCGCCTTTTACGAGCTGGAAGTGAACCACGAGGATCTCGAGCGTGACTGGCTGCTGCCGCGCAGCGACTATGCCGCATGCAGCGGGGCCTTCCCCATCCGCATCCGCGGCGGAAGCGTGATCGGCGTCGCCGCCGTCTCCGGCCTCCCCGACCCCGGCGACCAGATCGCCCTCCTGACCGGCCTCCGCACGTATTTCGAGACACATCAGTCATAAGGACCAGCCGCAGACAAATGTCTGCGGCTGGTTTTATATTGTCTTATTGCGCACGTTCCAGCGACGCATGGCTTCCCCTATGAGGGGAAGCTGTCAGCCGCAGGCTGACTGATGAGGTGGACAGCGATGCGTAGACGCAGGATCCCCCACCTCATCCGTCACGGCTCCGCCGTGCCACCTTCCCCTCATAGGGGAAGGCTTTGGGTGCGTATAAATACAAAAACCAATGCAAAAAGGTACAGCCTGACAATCTCAGACTGCACCTTCTATTGACTGCAATATTCAAAGGCAACTGCTATCAAATTTGATTCCTACGTATCAAGCGGCGCGTAGCAAGACGCCCGTAAGGTGACTCCCGAGTGGAACGACGCCTGAAACATTGGTTCTCGCCTAAATTCAGAGGCAGAACGCACCAAACGCGTCCCCAAGCGCCCTTTTCTCCCCTATCTTTTCCGGCAAGACGGAAAAGATAGGGCCGCCGGAGGCGCGTCAGAAACGGCCTCGACGGAACGAGCCCCCGCTGTTCGCGGAGTCTCTTTTCCTCTGAGCCCGTTTCTTCCTTTCCAAACCGCAAACTGAATTTGCGGTTTGGGTTTTCATGCAAATCTGCGACAACCTCTCAGTCAGCCTTCGGCTGACAGCATCCCTACCCCTTTTGTCCCTTCGGGACATTTCCCCCTGATAGGGGGAATCGGCCCCTGGAAGAGGAGCCTTGGGGGCGCCGCCGGAAGTACAGCTTGTTTATTCCACGATCTCGCCGCCGAGGTAGACAGCCTTGGGGGTCAGGTCGGGGGCGCAGACGACGAAGTCGGCGAGCTTGCCGGGCTCGATGGAGCCGATCTCGGCTTCGCGGCCGATCTGGCGCGCAGGAATGATGGTCGCGGAGCGGATGGCCTGCTCCATCGGGATGCCGAAGGAGATCGCCTTCTGCATGCACAGATACAGGTTCGTGGCCGAGCCCGCGATCGTGCCGTCGGCCAGCCGGGCCAGATTGTTTTCCAGCCATACGTCCTGCCCGCCGAGGGTGTACTGCCCGTCCGGCATGCCGCAGCAGCGCAGCGCGTCGGAGATGAGGCAGATCCTGCCCGGGAACAGGCGGAAGGCCATGCGCACGGCGCTCGGGTGTACGTGCTGGCCGTCGCAGATGAGCTCCGCGATCACATCCTCCCGCTCGGAGGCCGCACCGATGGGGCCGGGCTTGCGGTGGTGGATGCCGGGCATGGCGTTATACAGGTGCGTCAGATGGCGGGCCCCGGCGGCGAAGACCGCCGCGGCATCCTCATAGCTGCAGTCGGTATGCGCGATGGAGACCGTGCAGAGCTTCGCGGCCTGCGCGGCAAAGTCCACTGCGCCCGGCAGCTCCGCCGCCACGTCCACGATGCGCAGCAGCCCCTCGCTGGCCTCGTAGAGCGCGCGGAACGCTTCGAAGTCCGGCAGACGGAGGTACGCGCCGTTCTGCGCGCCCTTTTTCTTCTCGGAGAAGAACGGCCCCTCCATCTGGATGCCCATCAGACGGGCGCAGCCGGGGTGCGCGGCGCGGTTGTAGTCCGCCGCCGCGCGGAACGCGCGCGCGAGCACGTCATACGGCAGCGTCATCGACGCGGGCGCGAACGACGTGACGCCGTTCCTTGCCAGATAGCGCGCCATCGTCCGGATGCCGTCCGGGTCGCCGTCGGAAAAATCCGCGCCGGAATTGCCATGGTTGTGGATATCGATCAGGCCGGGGATCACGCGCGCGCCGCCAAGATCCGTGCCCGGCATATCGGGACTTTGCGGCAGGATCTCGCCGAACCGCCCGTCCTCGACGGTGAATGCGCCGCGGACAAAGCCCTGCGGCGTGAAAATTTCTGCATGTTTAAACAGCATCGGGAACCTCCGGCAGACTGGCCGCGGCCATCGACGATGACCGACGCGGCGGAATTTCTCATCCGGCAGCATGACCTGCACCTTTTGGGCGAGCGCCGGGTATTCCTCCTGCAGGAGCCTGCAGCATTCGCCCACGATCAGCTCGCCGCCCACGCCGGAGGCGACGCGGCCAAGCACGATCAGGTGCCGGATATCATATGTCATTTCATAGAGCGGCACCGTATGCGCCAGATACGCGCCGATGGTGCGGAAAATATCCTTTGCCCGCTCGTCGCCGCCCTCGGCCAGCGCCTGTACGGTCTTGAGCTTCTCCGCGGGGCTCAGCCCCTCGTCCAGCGCGATGCCGGCGGCGGGCGCGAGCTTGATGACGGCGTCCTGCGAGAAATACTTGCAGCCCACGCCCCGGTCGCCGGACCATTCGTCGACGGCGGCCGTCTCGCTCAGATCGACCGGCGCGAACGCCAGCTCGTTGAACCAGCCGAGCAGATCGCCGCTGCGGTCAATGTACCCTGCCGCCTCGCTCGTGCCCATGGCAAGGCCCATGACGCAGCCGTCCTGCAGACTCATCGCGCCCGCGAGCGCGGTCACGTCGCCGTCGTTGGCGACGACGATCGGCACGTCGCCAATCTCCTTTGCCGCGCGGTCATAGATGGACTTGACCTGCTCGCGCTGCGCGCGCGGGATCTTCAGAAACAGCGAGGAGACCATCGGGCTGTTGCCCACGAACGTCCCCGCGGACGAGACGCCGATGCCGTCGACCCGCGGCAGCTTGGAAGCGGCGGTCTTGAAGGCGCTGACGATGCCGTCATACTGGTAGCTGAGATCCTCCGAGGTCTTCGGGTGCCAGACGACCTCCTCGGAGTAGACGGTCTGCCCGTCGATCACGGCCGAGACCTTGCGGTCGGAGCCGCCGGCGTCAAAGCCGATGCGGCAGCCGTTGGTGTGGCCGCCGACACGGATGGGCTTTTCGTTCGGTTTGGGCAGGTGCGCCCAGTCGCAAATGACGATCTCGAACGGGACCTCAAACACGTCCTGCATGAAGCCCACGTCGAACGCACGCCGTCCCTCCGGGCAGTATTCCGCCTGCAGGCGCTTTGCCAGCGCATCGTCGCCGCAGAGCCAGACGCGAAGGCCGCCCGCGCTCCAAAGAAGCAGCTTCACGAAGCGCTCGATATAGCGGTAATTGGCCTCGGCAAAATCCTCGCCGCGCAGCTTCGTCTCAAACACGGAGACGGCCCCGTGGTCGCGCTCGACCGCGAGGGCAAACGGGCGCGACGCCTCTTTTTCATATTCCCTGCGCCAGACGCCGAAGGGGATGAACGCAGGGTTCCAGCAGCGGCTGATTTTTGAGCGCTGCTTCGATCCCAAGATAGTGCATGTTGTTTCCTCTCAATCTTTTTTGTGTCCGGCCAGAGGCGTTCTTCGTAGACGCCTGCGGCCTTGAGCGCGCGGATGGCGTCCTTGACGGAGGCCAGATCCTCGCGGTAGGTCACGCCGTGCCAGACCTCCTCGCAGGGCAGCACGCGCACGCGGGCCGTGCCCGCCTGCAGCTGGGCGTTGACGGCGACGGGGAGATAGAACTCGCGCTTCAGCGGGTCCTGCGGCACATCCTCCGCAAAGAACGTCCCCAGCCGCTGCCAGAGCTCCGTGACCATCGGCTGGGTAAAGCCCCAGATGTTCATGGAAACGATGGTGTCGCCCGGCAGATCGATGAAGGTCTCGTTGTCCTCGGTGTAGACGGCGTGCTCGCCGCGCTGGTAGATCTTCGTGCGCTCGACGATGTCGACGAGCATCCCATCCCGCACCTCGCACACGCCGCGCGCCACGGAGCCGAACTTCGTCACGGTATTGCGCACACGGTAGCCGACCATGGCGTACTGGTGCGGATCCTCGTTCGTGCGGAGGAACTCATAGATCTCGCTGAAGGCCGTGCGGCCATAAAAATCGTCCGAATTGATGACCGCAAACGGCCCGTGCAGCACGTTCCGGCAGCAGGCGACGGCCTGTCCCGTGCCCCAGGGCTTGACCCGCCCCTCCGGGACCTCACAGCCCGCGGGGATATCCGTCAGCTCCTGATAGACGTACTCGACGTTAAAAAACCGCTCCATGCGGTCGCCGATCCGCTCACGGAACAGCGCCTCATGCTCCCGCTTGATGATGAAGACCAGATCGCGGAAGCCCGCGCGGCGGGCGTCGTACATGGAAAAGTCAATGATGCTGTGACCCTCGTCGTCGACGGGCTCCATCTGCTTGAGCCCGCCGAAGCGGCTGCCCATCCCGGCGGCCATGATCACAAGTTTCGGTGCATCCTGATACATAAAACTGCCTCCTATCCTGCCATCCCGGCAGTTCATAAAAATTCGATCTTCTGTGCCTGTACATCCACCCGCGCCGGGACCCCGAGCGGCACGATGCAGCGCGGCAGCGCGTGGCCGGCATTCAGCCCGCACACGACCGGCAGCGCCGGATCATCGATCACCTGCCGCAGCAGCTGCTCATATTCCGCCTGCCATACGCCGTCCATCGGCCGCCCGACCAGCACGCCGCTGACCGCCGCAAACACCCCGGCGTCCTTCAGGTATTCCAGCGCCTTTTTGTATTTCGCGGGCGCCATCTGTTCCTCGCTCGACTCGAGCAGCAGGATCCCTGCCCCGCCATTCCTCTTTTGCCGGGAACAGCCCGTATTTCCGGCAGATCTCCGGCATGTCCGCATAGCGCGCGGGGTCAAACATGTCAAAGATGCTGTCGATGCAGCCGCCGAGGATCTCGCCGGAAAACTGCCCGCCGCCCTGCAGCAGGCGGAAGCCGCCGAGTTTCTTTGCCGCGAGCGGCGTGCCGAGCTGCGATTCGCCAAAGTTCTTCCGGCTCTCGTACGCGGTATCGCTCGGCCGGATGCAGCGGATGCGGCCGGTCGTCAGCAGCTCCTCAAAATACTGCCGGGTGTAGGGGCAGCATTGTCCGGCTCAGCTCGCAGACGTCCGGGAGGAACGCCTGCCCGTAAAACGTCGGCAGCCCGACCTTGCGGAGCATGAAATGGTCGATCGTGGTGTCGGAAAAACCGAGGAAGGGCTTCTGCGTCACGGCCCGCTGCAGTTCGCCGGTCTCAAACAGATACGGCGCGAGCCGGTAGGTGTCGTCGCCGCCGATGGCACAGAGGATCAGATCGATCTCCGGGTCCCGGAACGCCTGCAGCAGATCCTCCGCCCGCCATTCCGGATGTGCACGCAGCGCCTCGAGCCCCGCGCGGGCGTGGGGCAGGAACCGGACCTGCAGGCCGTAGTCCTGCAGGCGCGCAAAGGCCGAGCCGGACCTCATGCTGCACAAACGGCTCGCCCAGGATCCCGCTCGACAAGCTGACGATCCCGACCGTCCGGATCATACGCCGTCCCTCCCCTGCATATTCTTATTGTATATGGTATCGGTTCCGCGGCCCGTTTGCAAGCCTTTTCTGCGCACTTCCCGGAAAATGCCCGGAAATTTCACCGTATCCGGAATGCTTGCAGATTTCCGGCTCCTGTGGTACAATGCATTTACCAAAAATGAAATGAGGTGAGGATACGAACCTGTCTGCGCTGATCGCCGGGGCCGGCCCGGTCGCCGGTGTGATCATCTCTGTCGCGCTGATGCTGTTTTCCGGCTTTCTGATGACGCGGCTGACGAAGCTTGCGCGGCTGCCGAACGTGACCGGCTATATTCTCGCCGGGATCCTCATCGGGCCGTATGTGCTGAACCTTGTGCCGCAGCGCATCATTGACGGCACGGACTTTCTTTCCGATATCGCGCTGGCCTTCATCGCGTTCTCAACAGGCGAGTTCTTCAAGCTCGACATCCTGAAGAGAAACGGCATGAAGGTCGTCTGGATCACGATCTTGGAGGCCGTTCTGGCCTCAGTCTTCATTTTTATCCTGACGTATTTCGTGCTCCGGCTCGATCTGGCATTCTCGATCGTGCTGGCTGCACTCGCCTCGGCGACGGCCCCGGCATCCACAATGATGACCATCCGGCAGACTGGCGCAAAGGGTGATTTCGTCGATACGCTTCTGCAGGTCGTGGCACTGGACGACGTGGTGGGGCTGGTCCTTTATTCTATCGCAATCTCCATCGCGCTGGCGTCTTAAGCGGTGCGAGCGGATTCTCATTCGAAACGCTCGGCAGGCCAGTGGTGCTGAATCTGCTGGTCGTCGGGCTCGGCAGCCTCTTTGGGCTTTTTATGAAGCTTCTCATGCCGCAGAAGCGCTCGAAGGACAATAAGCTGATCATCTCCGTCGCGCTCCTGTTCGCGTTCTGCGGCGTGTGCGCGCTGCTGGACCTATCTCCCCTGCTCGGCTGCATGATGATGGGCACGGTCTATACCAATATTGCGGACGACGACAAGCTCTTCAAGCAGCTCAACTATTTCAGCCCCCCGATCCTGCTTCTGTTCTTCGTGCGCTCCGGCATGTCGTTCCAGCTCGATGCGCTGGTCTCCTCGTCCGGGAATCTCGACGGCGTGCCGCTGCTGGTGATCGGCGTGAGCTATTTCCTCGTGCGCATTCTCGGCAAATACGCGGGCGCGTGGCTCGGCTGCCGGCTGGTGAAAAAGGACCGGCTGGTGCGCAACTATCTGGGCCTTGCCCTCATCCCGCAGGCGGGCGTGGCCATCGGCCTCGCGGCCCTCGGCGCGCGGACGCTCGGCGGCACGATGGGCAGCGATCTGCAGACCATCATCCTCGCCTCGAGCGTCCTGTATGAGCTCATCGGCCCCGGCTGCGCGAAGCTGGCGCTGTACTTATCCAAATCGTATTCCACCAAGCTCGAGGACGTCGCCGTCGTGGCGGAGGTCACCGAGACCGGCGAACAAAAATCCGACGTGCAGCTGCTCATCGAGCGCATCCGGAAGATCCAGTCGGAGCTTCCGCCGCTGGAGAGCGACGTGTCGGAGGAAGAGGCTGCCTTTACCGAGGCCGCCGAGGAGCAGCTGGCCCAGACGCAGGCGCAGCGCAGATTTTTCTATCTCAGGAGGTAACAGAGCATGAAAACAGACTGGATCGCGGGACTTCTCGGCCCGTGGAGCGCGGAGCTGGCGCCCGGCTCGATTCTTCTCCGGCTGGCCGTCAGCATGGCGCTGGCCGCCATCATCGGCTGCGAACGCTCGAGCAAGCGGCACTCGGCCGGTCTTCGCACCTTCATCCTTGTGAGCCTCGCGGGCACGGCCACGATGCTCATCGATCAGTATCTCATGGACGTTCTGCCGATCACAGTTCCGGTCCTGTCGGCAGCTGCCGTCATCGGCATCACGACGATCAGCGGCAACTCCATCCTCTTCAGCTCCAAAAACCAGATCAAGGGCCTGACGACCTCCGTCGGCCTCTGGTGCTGCGGCATCGTGGGGCTGGCGCTCGGCGCGGGACTGTATACGCTGGCGCTGGTGCTGTTTCTCGCACTGCTGTGCAGTATGTCCGGCCTGCCCGCGCTCGAGACGCACCTGAAAGACCGCTCGAACCACTTTGAGGTGCATCTGGAGCTGAAAAACAAGCTCGATCTGCCGGGCTTCGTCTCGACCGTCCGCGCCCTCGGCATCCGCATCGACGATATCGAGTCGAATCCCGCGTACTTGAATTCCGGCCTCAGCGTCTTCACCGTCTCCTTCACCGTGGCCAGCGCCGAGCTCAAGCAGTACAAAAAGCACGGCGAGATCATCGAAGCCCTCCGCTCCCTCGACTACGTCTATTACATCGAAGAGATGAACTGACACTGCAACAGCAAAACAGCGCCTGTCCTGTGGACAGGCGCTGTTTTTTCGTCGTTCTGCCGCTGTTCTGTCCTTCTTCTCCGGACTTTTGTCCGTGGGTGGGATTGTTTTTTGCCGCTGGCTGTGATACACTGATACAGCCGCGCGCAGCGCGGCAGAAGAGAGGAGACAACCATGAACCACGCAGAACACAAAAGAAGTACGTTTTCCGGAAAGATCGGCTTTGTGCTCTCGGCCGCCGGCGCGTCCGTCGGCCTCGGCAACATCTGGCGCTTTCCGTATCTGGCCGCCAAATACGGCGGCGGGATTTTCCTGCTCGTCTACATCATTCTGGCCATGACGTTCGGCTATACCATGATCGTAGCAGAGACCTCGCTCGGCCGCATGACCGGCAAAAGCCCGGTCGGCGCGTTCAACACGTTCGGCAGCACCGGCTGGCTGAAATTCGGCGGCTGGATCAACGCGATCATCCCGATCCTCATCGTGCCGTATTACTCGGTCATCGGCGGCTGGGTCGTCAAATACCTGGCCGAGTACGTCCTTGGCCACGGCAGCCAGCTCGCGGCTGACGGCTATTTCGGCTCGTTCATCTCGAACGGCGTGTCCACGGAGCTCTGCTTCGTCATTTTCGCCGCGCTGACGCTGGCGGTCATCTTCGCGGGCGTGGAAAACGGCATCGAGCGCGTATCCAAGTTCATGATGCCGGTGCTGGTCGTGCTGTCGATCATCATCGCCGTCTATTCCGTGACGCGCCCGGGCGCGCTGGCGGGCGTCAAATACTTCCTCGTGCCGGACATCGAGCATTTCTCGTGGATGACGGTCGTGGCCGCCATGGGGCAGATGTTCTACTCGCTGTCCATCGCCATGGGCATCCTGATCACCTTCGGCTCCTACATGAAAAAAGACATCTCCATTGAGGGCTCTACCCGCAACGTCGAGGTCTTCGATACGGCCATTGCCATCATGGCGGGCCTGATGATCATCCCGGCGGTCTTCGCCTTCTCCGGCGGCGACCCGGCGGCGCTGAATGCCGGCCCGTCACTGATGTTCATCACCATCCCCAAGGTCTTCGACTCCATGGGCCTCGGCACGGCCATCGGCATTCTGTTCTTCATCCTCGTGCTCTTCGCCGCGCTGACCAGCTCGATCGCGCTGACAGAAAGCGCCGTCTCGACCTTCCAGGACGAGCTCGGCTGGGGCAGGAAGAAGTCCACGGCCGTTGTCGGCGTCGTCATGCTGGCGCTCGGCACGCTCTCGTCGCTCGGCTACGGCCCGCTGGCAGGCGTGACGATCATCGGGATGCAGCTGCTGGATTTCTTCGATTTCCTGACGAACTCCGTCATGATGCCCATCGCGGCCATCGCCGTCTGCCTGCTCGTCTCCCGCGTCGTCGGCGTCGGCCGGATCGAGCAGGAGGTCCTGCTTGGCGAGTCCACGTTCCGCCGCAAGAAGGTCTTCAACACCATGATCCGCATCCTCTGCCCCTTCTTCGCCGCCATCATCCTCCTGAGCTCCGTCGCCAACGCCCTCGGCTGGATCTCGATGTGATAACAACCCCCGGTGCCGTTCCGCTGTGAACAGCACCGGGGGTTCCGTCTGTGGCTTCAAAGGTCATCCACACCGGTGTGGATGCGGCGGAGGAGGTGTTCGGTCATGCCTTGGCGGAGGATGCAGAGCTGGTGGAAATAGGCGAGCACATTGTCGGGCATGCCGCGCATGACCCAGTCCATGATGAGCCCGAAGCATTCGCCGCGGTAGAAGCCCGCGACCAGCTCCCGGTCCTGCGCGGAAATGGCAAAGCCCTGCGCGGCCGAATCGACATACAGCCCTGTCAGATAGCCGCAGACCTGCATCAGCGCCGATTCGAACACGTCCCGGTTGACCGAGCAGTAGATATTCTGCACGCGCCGCTTATTCGCGATCAGCTTTTCCAGCACGGCGCTCAGGCATTCCTCCAGCGAGCGCACCGACTGGTACGAAGCGACCAGCGCAGCGGCCTGGTCCGCCAGGATCTGCTCGAGCAGGGCGGGGATATCGCGCAGCGGATAGGTATCCAGCAGCTTCAGGAAGCTCGCCTGGATGGCCTGCTTTGTAAAACCGGACATGGCAGTTCTCCTGTAGATGGTGCCTCTATGATACCTCTGAAAAAAACGTCGACAAACGGTGCATATGCGGAAATGGCAAATAAGGCCGCAGACGGCATGATCAAGAATTACAGCGGCGATCTGCTCTCCAAGCCAGCGCTGATCGCAAAAACGGTCCGCAAGGCCGTCACCAAGCGCCGGCCCCGCACGCGCTATCTGGTCGGGTTCGGCGCAAAGCCGATGGTCTGGACCCACCGGCTCTTCGGCGACCGCGTGTTCGACTGGGTCCTCCGGACATTCAGCTGATGCGGCAAGGCGCTTGCGGCGCGCACGGTTTTCAGGTATGATAGAGGCCAGAAGAAGGGCTTCGCATGACAAATTTTCTGATCGGCAGAGCTTACCGGGACTATCTCTCCGCTATGGGCTTCTGCGTGGAGCAGGTCCTGAAAAAGGCCGGGCTGCCGGAGGATCTGTTCGCGCGGCAGTCGCCGTGCCTGGGCGCGGAGGAATACTTCCGCTTCCTGCAGGCCATCAAGGCGCTCTCCCCGGACAAGGACGCGCCGGTCCGGCTGGCGTTTTCCGCGTGGACGGGCGCGTCCGTCAGCAAAAGCCGTCAGCCGGGTGTCTGACGGCTTTGCCGTTCGTCGGGTCGGTACCCTCAATCAGGCTTTTGGGCGGTGAGGCAGAGCCAGCGGGAGGTTTTATGGATCTGGATCCTGCGGAAGCCGGCTTGCTCCAGCAGCCGCTGCAGCTCGGCGGCGGGGTAGATCCGCATGCCGGCGATCTTTTTTGTCCACGCCTCGTCCCCGGGCGCGTCGCCGCTGCATTCGTTGCAGATGAGAAGCGTGCCGCCGGGGCGCAGCACGCGGCGGATCTCGCGGAAGCTTTTTGGCAGGTCCGGCCAGAAATAGACCGTCTCAAACGCCGTGACGGCGTCGAACCAGTCCGCGGCAAAGATCAGCTCGTCCACGCTCCCCTGCCATACAGCGCAGCGGCCGTCCGCGATGGCGCTGCGGTTGACGCGCCGCGCCGTCGTGACGCTCACGTCAGAAATATCAACGCCCTTGACGATGCCCTGCGGGCATTTTTTCAGGAGCGTCCGGATGTTTGCCCCGCCGCCGCAGCCGCAGTCGAGGACCTTTGCGTCCGCAGAAAGCAGCAGGAACCGCAGGCCCCAGCGCGCCAGCGCGCGGTGGCCGACGTTCATCATGCGGACCATGAGCCTGCCGCCCAGCCCGGCCGGGCTGCGGGTATTTTCCAAAAACGACATGGGTATGCCTCCTTCCGGTAAAAAAGAACTGGAACCCCTGCACCTACCGGAGCTTCAGGCAGAAGTCGCAGCAGTCGTTGCCGCGGCCGAGTGTCCTGGTGCGGCGCCAGAGAAGGTCGGGGTGCAGGTCGTCGTAGGTGATATCGTCGCTGTCGCAGAAGCAGGGACAAAGCTCCGGGCAGCCGTAGTGCACGCAGGCGTCGTGATAGGGGCATTTCGTCATGTCGATACGCCAGACACCGCCGGTGGTCTCGATCTCCCGGGCCTCAAAGCCCGCCGCCTCACCGAACATCCGCCGGGTCTGCTTCGTGAAGATCCCCGGCGTTTTCCGGGGCAGGCCGGGGACGTGCATCAGGGCAAGGAAGAGCTTCCGGAGCTTCCAGGCGCGCTGCTCCACGTAGCCGTGGACCGTCTGCAGAGCTTCTTCCTTCGGCATGACGTTCTGCAGCGTCTCTCTCATAGGCTGCGATGCCGGGCAGGATCTGCTTTTCCAGATGGAACTGCTTTTCCTTGCCCGCCGCGGCGTTATCTGCCCGCAGGGCCTGCAGCCGTGCGTCGAAGGCGGCGTTCAGCACGGCCGCCTGCGCGGGAAAGCGCCGGGCGGCCGTCGCCCGGAAATCCTTGGCCAGATAGGTATCCTTCATCGTTCTTCCTTCCCTTCCGCAATGCGCGTGACCAGCTCGATCCACTGCGCCGGTCACATCGATAGCATCCGGCGCGCCGAAGGGATAGACCTTCATGCTTTGGCACCTCCGCATTCGGGCTGTTCCTCTTCGCCGGTCCCCTGCAGGATAGCGATGCGGTTGGAGATGTTCCGGATCAGCGGGAGCTTATCGAGCAGCCGGTAGACGGGCACGAAGGCCGCCATGCCTTCGGTCAGGCAGTGCTCGCCCGCAAGCCGGAAGCCCGGCAGCAGGGCGGCGAGCGCCCGGCCGTCCTTGACGCCCCAGGTGAATTTTGCCTTGCTGCCCTCGATCGATTTTTCCTTGAAGCGTTTGACGACCATGGGGTTCATCGTCTCGGTGAACACCGTGGCCGCGGGAAGCGCCCGGCGATCACGGCGAAGATGCGCTGCACGTCCGCCTGCGTCAGGTACATGGTCAGGCCCTCGATGATGACGAGCGCCGGGCCGGACGGCTCTTTGACCTCTGAGCCCCAATCGTCCATGGCGGACATGGCGATCTGCGAGATGCTGCCGCTCTCCGGCAGGAGCGCTTCGCGCACGGCGATAGTCTCCGGCAGGTCGAGGTTATACCAGTGGGCGTAGCCCTCCATGCGGTAGCAGCGGGTATCGAGCCCACAGGCGAGATTCATGACAGTCGCGCCGGGATGCGCCGCCAGGTATTCCCCCACCAGCCGGTCGAGCACGATGGTGCGGGCGATGACGCCGCTGTGCATGGCCGCGTCCTTGTCGGCGAGGGAAAAATCGTAGTCCAGACGGCCGATGATCTCCTCGGCCTTCAGATCGCGGATCGCGCCGCGCCCGCGGCTCTCCTTGGCCCGGGCGTAGACGGTCTGCAGCATGGTCTCCGGCACGCCGGAGAGGGTGATGGTTTCTGCCATATCAGTTCTCCTCCCGTTTGATCTGCCGGCCCGCCCAGATCGCGTTGGCCAGCATCAGCATGCCGCCAAGCATCCCGAGCATGCAGTCGCGGCGGTAGCGCCGCAGGCTCAGCTGTTCGTTCATACGTTCCGCTCTTCTCCCTTCCGGCAGACGAACCACGCGATGCTCCGGACATTGCCGAGCTGCACCGTGCTGTACATCCGGTTCAGCCTTTCCCGCAGGCTGTCCACCGTCTCATAGGGCGGGGTAAAGAATTTCATCGGTTCATATGCGCGCCGGATGAGCCGGTCCGTCCGCCGGCACGCGCCCGACACGTAAAAGCAGCCGCAGAACGTTCCGCCGGGGCGCAGCACCCGGAAGGTCTCGCGGTAGGCCGCCTCCTTGTCGGGGAAGGCATGGAAGCCGTTGAGCGAAAGTACCGCGTCAAAGCTGCCGTCCTCGAACGGGAGCGCGCCCACATCGCCCTGCCGGAACGAGACGTTCTGCAGTCCCAGCCGGTCCGCTTTTTCCTTCGCCTGTGCCATCATGTCCGGCGAGTAATCGAGGCAGGTGATCTCTGCCTTGGGCAGCGTCTGATAGAGCGGCATGGTGAGGATGTCCGTCCCGACCGGGACCTCCAGCAGCCGCCCGGAAAAATCCTCCGGGATGCCGGACAGGGCTTTTTCCTGATACTCGCTGCACATCTGCTTGTCCATATCCCAGACCAGACGGCACACCAGCCTGCCCGGCAGCGTGGAGCAGGTCATCATGCCGTCGTAAAAGCTGCTGCTGCCCGTCAGGCGGTACGCGCTGCGGATCGCTTCTTTTCGTTCCATGCGGTCCTCCTTTTCAGCGCACGAGCAGCGCTATGAGGCCAGCGAGGATTGCGGAGATCACGGCCATCCCGGCGGTGCCGAAGAGCCATTTGTGCGCCTTGTCCTTGCCGGTGATATAGGGCTTGAGGTCCTCTGTGCCGGGGATGGTCCAGGCTTTGGTGTGGCCGACCCACCAGTCGTCGATGAGGAACCGGTCGATCACGTTCATGACCGACAAAATGACGAGCAGCTGCCAGAAGCCGGGCAGAAAGCCCCGCGCGCCGTTGACCGCGTACACGCAGATCAGCACGTAGGCGATATACCCCGGCATGCAGATGCACTTGAAGCGCAGACTGTTTTTCCGGATGGTTTCATGGGTCGTAAGGCCCAGCTCGACGCAGCGCTCCTGCACGTCGGCATGGTAGAGGTGGACCATCCCCACCGCGCCCTCGCGGATGCCGACCGCGCAGACAAGGACCAGCAGCACGCCAAGGCCCAGCCCCTCCAGAAGTACCTGACCGATCATTTCCGTTTCCTCCGGTGTCTTCATTTTCCCGCTGTTTTGGCCCCTGCGGCAGCCGCTGTTTCTCAGTTAGATATTTCTAACCAGCGCGGCACAAAAAAAGCCGCCGCAGGCCTGCCCCGCTCCGGACCGTTTTTTCAAGGATATTCTAGCACCGCCGCACGCACTTTTCAAGACGGAAAGCGCCCGATCCGCGCCAAAATTTAAAGAAAATCGCCGCAAGCCGGGCAGCGCCCGCCCGGGGAGCCGGGCGGGCGCTGCGTCTGTTATGCCAAATAAATCGTATCGAGCAGGCGGATCGCGGAAGGGGTCCGGAAGACGCGCTCGCGCATGGTCTCGATGGCTGGGCGGGCGCAGGCGCCCTCATCCGCGTTGACGAGGAAATCCGCCTCGAGCAGGATCCGGTGGTCCGGGCCGTCCACGTTCGTATCGGTATGGTGGTGCGCAGCCAGCCAGCTGATGCGGTCCACGTCCGCGCGGCTGACGGGCAGATCGGCAAAGAACGCCTCCACCAGCGGCGGGCTCTCCAGCTCCTGATGCTTGCCGTTGGTATCGCCGTATTTCTCCCGGCACAGCGGGCAGGCGATATCGTGCACCACGGCGGCCAGCTCCAGCACCTCCTGCGTGTGCCCGTCCAGCCCCTCCAGCTCGCCGATGGTCTTCGCCAGAGCCCAGACCTTGAGGAAATGGGCAATATCGTGCCTGTTTCCGTGGTAAAATCCGATCATTTTCCGGGTCGCGGCCGCAACGTTTTTCATCTTGTTCCCTCCTGTCAAAGTGCCGTGCCGGTCTTCGGCACGAAAAAGCGGTGCATGTCCGCATGCTCCAGCTCCAGCAGCTTCACCTTCCGCGCGATCCCGCCGCCGTAGCCGGTCAGGCTGCCGTTCGTGCCCACGACGCGGTGGCACGGGATCATGAGTGAGATCGGGTTGTGCCCCACCGCACCGCCGACCGCCTGCGCGGACATTTTTTCAAGCCCCTGCCGTCTGGCGACCTCAGCAGCAATCTCGCCGTAGGTCATAGTCCTTCCATACGGGATCGTCAGCATGATCTCGCAGACCTGCCTGCGGAAGGGGGTGGAGTCATACCGCAGGGGCGGCAGATGATCCGGCGCGCGGCCGGAGAAATAAACGTCCAGCCAGCGCCGGGCGTCCTGGAACACCGGCCGCTCCTGCCGCTCGGTCTGCCTGGGCAGGATGCTGCCGAAGTGCTTCTGCCCGTTGAACCAGAGGCCGATGATGGCCTCCTCGTCGCACGCCAGCGTGATCGTGCCGAGGGGGGAGAGGTATTCTGTGGTGTAGACCATGTCAATGCGCCTCCCGTTTGCTTTTCGGCTTGTAGTCCTTCAGCTCCGGGATCGCGCCGCCGGAGACGGCCCAGAGGTAGAGGCTGGCCACGCTGCCGTATGGGCTGTAGCGGCGGCGGTATTTTCAAACAGCCGGCGGTCGATCGCGCGGTGGTGGTAGACCATGCGCAGGCCGCGCTGGATGGCAAGGTCGTCGTAGCTCAGGATATCCGGGCGCTGCAGGCAGAACAGCAGGATCATCTCCGCCGTCCAGACGCCGATGCCCTTGAGGCTGCTGAGCGCCCGGATGGCGTCTGCGTCGCGCATGTGCGCCACGGCGTCCAGGTCGAACGCGCCGGTGTGGACCTTTTCGGCGAAGTCCGTGATGTATTCCGCCTTGCGGAAGGTCATGCCGAGCGACTGCAGCTCTGGCACGCCCGCAGCTAAGATCGTTTCCGCGCTGACTGCCACCAGCGCATCCTGCATCCGCTGCCAGATGGTCGCCTGGGCCTTCATGGAGATCTGCTGACCGATGATGTGGTGGATGACGGCGGAAAACAGGTCCGGATCCACCGCGCGGTCGACGTGCCCGATGCGGTCGATGACCTCGCCGAGCCGCTTGTCCTTTTTCCGCAGCCAGGCAAGCTCCGTCTCTCCATATGCAAAAACCATAGCTGTCACCCCTTACAGATTTTTCAGGATCAGCGAAATGCCGGACAGCACCAGCAGGATGGACGTGATCTTTTTGACGAGCGATTCGTTCATGCGGCTGCTGCACTTCATGCCGAGGAACAGCCCTGCGAGCGCGAACGGGAGCAGCAGCAGGGCTGTTTTCAGGGTGTCGAATGTCAGCAGGCCCAATGCGCTGTAAAGCACGATGCGGAACGTATTGTCCACGATAAATACCGCGCTGATATTTGCCTTGAACGAACCGCCGTCCTCGGTCACGCGGCTGACATAGGCGGCCAGAAGCGCACCCACGCCGAACAGACCGCACAGCACGCCCGCCGTCACGCCGATGATCGCCAGCACGATTTTAGAGGAGCGCAGACGCTTTTTGCTGTACTCCCGCGAAAACATTTCCGCGCCCAAGGCCGCTACGACCACGCCGAACAGCACCTTGACGGCTCTGGCGTCCACATGCTTGAGCAAAAACGCGCCGGGGATGCTGCCCGCCAGCACCAGCGCCGCCAGCGGAAGATAGACCTTCGGGTCAAGGCTCCTGCGGTTCTTCCACGTCAGGATCAGGTTGGTCGGATAGCCCAGCAGCAGGTCGATCGGAGAAATATTGGCGTTGGCTACGCCGAAGCTCAGGATCGACGTAAACACCAGCGTATTGGCAAAGCCGCACAGGCCCTTGATAAAATAAGCGGCCACCGCCGCGAGGATCCATAAGTACATGATCGCTGCCCTCTGTCTTTTCACATTGTATCATGCTTTTCTGTGAAATGCTTTGCAAAACGGAAATCCAATCCGATAGAAAAACCATATCGCCGCTTTTTTGTATTATAGCGCAGCGGCGCTGGCATTGCTATCTCAAATATGCAGAGCTCCGCCGGGGTGCGGCGGTTTGACTTTCGGGCGGGCGTCTGCTATACTGTGGTTAAATATATTTAACCAAAAAAGGAGGCAATGGTCATGGAAGCCTTCTATGGGATCCTGATCCCGTTTCTCGGCACGTCACTGGGGGCGGCGTGCGTGTTCTTTCTGAGGAAGACGCTCAGCGACGCGGTGCAGCGCGCCCTGACCGGCTTTGCCGCGGGCGTGATGGTGGCGGCGAGCGTGTGGAGTCTGCTGATCCCGGCCATTGCGCAGTCGGCGGCGCTGGGCCGGTGGTCGTTTCTCCCGGCGGTGCTGGGGTTCTGGGCCGGCATTTTGTTTTTGCTGGCGCTGGACCACATCATCCCGCATCTGCACGCGAAAAGCGGGCAGGCCGAGGGGCCGAAGAGCCGCCTGCAGCGCACGACGATGATGGTGCTGGCCGTGACGCTCCACAACATCCCGGAGCATGGCGGTCGGCGTGGTGTACGCGGGATATCTGTCCGGACAGGCGCAGATCACGGCGGCGGGCGCGCTGGCGCTCTCGCTCGGCATTGCCATCCAGAACTTCCCGGAGGGCGCGATCATCTCCCTGCCGCTGCGCGCGGAGGGGATGAAAAAGTCCAAGGCGTTTCTGGACGGCGTGCTCTCCGGCGTGGTGGAGCCGATCGGGGCGGTCCTCACGATCCTCGCGGCGCGGCATGTCATCCCGGCGCTGCCGTATCTGCTGAGCTCTGCGGCGGGCGCAATGCTCTACGTCGTGGTCGAGGAGCTGATCCCCGAGATGTCGCAGGGGACGCACACCAACGTCGGCACCATTTTCTTCGCCATCGGCTTCAGCCTGATGATGGTGCTGGACGTGGCACTGGGATAACGTGGCATTGGAATAACAAAAGCAGGCGGCACACCCGGCGGGTGCGCCGCTTGTTTATGCCTTCCGGTGCAGGACGCGGTAGACGTAGTCCATATCGAGGCCCTGACGGACGGCGTCCGCCAGCAGGTCGTACTGCCGCTCCTTGTAGGCCTGCGCATCGAAGCTGCCGAGGGCCGACGCGTCGATCCCGCGGCGCGCGCAGAGCGCGCGGAGGATGGCATCGGCGACGCCCGGCGCGTCGACACGCCGTGGATATAGCTGCCGTAGACGCTGCCGGACCCGGCCAGCGGCGGCATGGCCGACGCGCTCTGGCCCATGTGGATCTCGTAGCCCTCGTAGCCGAGGCCGTTGAGGCCGGAGAGCAGCCCCTGCACGCCGGAAAACGTGCCGGCGGTCTGCCGCTGGACCTTTTCGCCGTGGAAGACGGTGTCCATGTCCAGAAGCCCCAGCCCGCGGATCTGCGTCAGGCCCGCGGCCTCCACGCCGTCCGGGTCCGAGACGCTGCGGCCCAGCATCTGATAGCCGCCGCAGACGCCGAAGACGGGCGTGCCGCGCGCGGCCTCTTGCAGATGGCAGCCTCGAGCCCAGACTGGCGGAGCCAGCTGAGGTCGGCGATGGTGCTCTTGGTGCCGGGCAGAAGGATCATATCCGGCGTGCCGAGCTCGCCGACGGAGGAGATATAGCGCAGCGAGACGTTCGCATAGCGCTCAAAGGGAGAAAAATCAGTAAAATTGGAGATGCGCGGCAGGCGGATCACGGCCAGATCCAGGAGCTTGCGCCCCGCGGTTCGGGAAAAGCGCTCGGTGAGGCTGTCTTCCTCGTCGATATCCACCCGCGTGTAGGGCACGACGCCCGCCACCGGCACGCCGCAGAGCGCCTCGAGCTGCCTTAGGCCCGGCTCGAGGATCGCGCGGTCGCCGCGGAATTTGTTGATGATGGTGCCCTTGACCCGCGCACGCTCGTCCGATTCCAGCAGGGCGATGGTGCCGTAGAGCTGGGCGAAGACGCCGCCGCGATCGATATCGCCGATCAGCAGCACCGGCGCGTCCACCAGCTTCGCAAGGCCCATGTTGACGAAGTCGTCCTGCTTGAGGTTGATCTCCGCCGGGCTGCCCGCGCCCTCGATGACGAGCACGTCGTATTCCCTGTCCAGACCCGCGTAGGCATCCAGCACGGCCGGGAGGAATTCACGCTTGCGGCGGTAATACTCCATCGCGCGCATGTTGCCCACGACCTGCCCGTTCACGATCACCTGGCTGCCGACGTCGGTCGTCGGCTTCAGAAGAATTGGGTTCATGCGCACGTCCGGCGCGATGCCCGCGGCCTCCGCCTGCACGACCTGCGCGCGCCCCATCTCGCCGCCCGCGGCGGTGATGAACGAGTTGAGGGCCATATTCTGGCTCTTGAAGGGCGCGACACGATAGCCGTCCTGCCGGAAGATCCGGCAGAGGGCAGCGGCGAGCAGGCTCTTGCCCGCGTTGGACATCGTCCCCTGCAGCATCAGATTCAGCGCCATGACAGTTCCTCCATCCCGCGCCGCAGAGCGTCCAGCAGCGCTTCATTTTCTTCCGGCAGCCGCACCGCCGTGCGGTACCAGCCCTCGCCGAGTCCGGGGTAATTCGCGCAGCTGCGGATGGCGATCTTCTGCCGCAGCAGCGCGGCATCCAGCCCGGCTGGGCCGCGGAACAGCAGATAATTGGCCTGCGACGGGCAGACCGTCAGGCCGAGGGCCGTGAGGTCCGCGGTGAGTACGTCCCGCTGCGCCTCGATCAGCGGGCGGGCCTTTGCCGGCCAGTCCGGCTCGCGCAGGGCAGCAAGCGCCGCCGCCTGCGCCGGGACCGAGACGTTCCACGGCTGCGAGCAGGCGGACATTTTCTCGAGCAGCTGCCTGTCCGCCGTCAGGCAGTAGCCCGCGCGCACGCCCGCAAGGGCGTAATTTTTGGTGAACGCCTTCAGGATCAGCAGGTTCGGATATGCCTCCAGCAGGTCCTTGGCGCTCGCCGCGTCCGTAAAGTCCAGAAAGCACTCATCGAGCAGCACGCGCGTGCCCTGCGCGCGGCAGATGCGCAGCAGCTTCCAAAAGCCCTCGCGGGAGGGTCACGCCGGTGGGGTTGTTGGGCGTGCACAAGAACAGCACGTCCGGCTTCCGCTCCTTTAAAAAGGCGAGCAGCCCCTCGTCCGGCAGGAAATCCGGCGCGCGGAGCGGATATTGCGCGAGCTGCGCGCCGAAATGCGCAGCCGCCGTGCGGTATTCCGAGAACGTCGGCGCGGGCTCGGCCGCCAGACGCGGGCGCAGGGCGTCGCAGTAAGCATAGATGAGCTCCGCCGCGCCGCCGCCGCAGAGCACATACGGCTGCGGCACGCCCTCGTGCGCGGCGATGGCCGCGGTCAATGCGGCAGTAGGGATCCGGATACTGCCGCACCTGTGCGGCCGCGGCGCGGATCGCCTCGACGACGCCTGGCGGTGTGCCGAGCGGATGGACATTGGAGGAAAAATCGAGCGTGACGGCGGCGCCGTAGACGTCGCCGCCATGCAAATTTTGCGTGTTGTAGAGCATAGGCTGGTCTCCTTCGTCAGCGGTTACAGAGGAAGATGCAGAGCGCTTTGACCCCTGCGCACGCGAGCAGGGCAAGGATGGCCGCGGCCGTCATCAGCCGGCAGGCGCGCGGGATATCGTCCGGCTCAATGGCGCGGCGCTCGTCGCCGATATACGGCTTTTTGTGCAGGACGCCGTGGTACCACGCGTCGCCCGCGAGGCGCAGGCCGAGCAGGCCCGCGCAGACCGACTCCGTCTGTGCGGAGTTCGGGCTCGCGTGCCGGTACCGGTCGCGCCGGAAGATGCGCCAGCCGTTCTTCGAGTCCAAGCCCAGAATCGCGCCCGCGGCCAGCAGAAACAGCGCCGACAGCCGCGCGGGGATGAAATTCAGCACATCGTCCGCCTTCGCCGGGACGAGGCCGATATTTTTATACGGAGGCTCCACATAGCCGAGCATCGAGTCCATCGTGTTGACGGCCTTGTAGAAAAGCCCAGCGGCGCGCCGCCGAGCGCGAGATACAGAAGCGGCGCGATGACGCCGTCGGACGTGTTTTCCGCCACGGTCTCGACGGCGGCCCGGGTGACGCCCGCGGCATCCAGCCGCGCGGTATCGCGGCCGACGATCATGCTTACCGCCTGCTGCGCGGCAGAGAGGCTTCCCGTCTGCAGGGCGGCATAGACGCGCATGCTCTCCTCCCGCAAAGATCTGACCGCGAGGACCTGCCAGCACATCACGCTCTCGAGCGCGAGGCGCAGATAGACGGACACCCGCTGCGCGCCATAGAGGATGAGCGCCGGGAGCCCCGCCGAGACGAGCACCGTGCACAGCCAGATGCACGCGCCCGCGAAGATCTCGCCGCGCTCTGTCTTGGGAAACAGCGCGCGGAACCGCCGCTCGAGCAGCGAGATCAGCTTGCCGATCCCGACGACGGGGTGCGGCATCCCATGCGGGTCGCCCACGATAAGATCGATGCCGAAGCCGATCAAAAGGGCGAAAAGGGACCATTTCAAGGCGTGTTTCCTCCATTCTGCAGCGTAAAGATGTAGATGGGGTTCTGTCCGGCCATCAGGTGATAGGGCCCCGCCGCGCGGGCTTTGGCGATGGACAGCGAAACGCATTCGGAGAACTCGAATTCCCGCATGCACGCCGTCAGCGCGGCAGCGGATTCAAGCGTGACGGCCGTCGCCACGATGCGCACGTGCGGATTTTTTTCGAGCAGCAGCTGTAAGATCTCGCGCACCTGCCCGCCGGTGCCGCCGAGGAAGGCGTGCGTCGGCGCGGGCAGCTCGCGGCAGACCTCCGGCGCGCTGCCGGAGACGAGGCGCAGGTTTTCCGCGCCGAAGGCGGCGCGGTTCTGCTCCAGAAGCGCCAGGGCGTCCGCCTCGCGCTCGATGGCCCAGACGCTGCCGCGCGCAGCCTGCAGCGCCATCTCGATGGCGACCGAGCCGGTGCCCGCGCCCACGTCCCAGCAGACGGCGTCCGCCGTCAGCTGCAGCTTGGACAGGCAGACGCTGCGCACCTCGCTCTTGGTCATCGGCACGACATGGCCGGGGGCGAGGCTTCTTTGAAAGCGCTCGTCCGGCAGGCCGTGGGTGACGACGGCGTCTGGCGACGGATTTTCGAGCAGGGCGACGCTGAGCTTGTCGAACGTCTGCTCCGCCAGCTCCGCGGCCGTGCCGCGGGTGATGCGCTCATCCGGGTAGCTAGCCGTTCGCCGACGCTGACGCGGACCTGACCAAGTCCGGCTCCGGTGAGCCTCTGGCAGAGGGCAGCCATGCCGCCCTCGCCGCCGACGAGGACGAATACGGTTTTGTTCCGGCGCACGTCCGGGACGATATCGTGCACCCGGCCGTGGAGGCTGACGGGCACAACGGACTCATAGCTGACGCCGAGGCGGGCGCAGAGATAACTGAGCGAGCTTAGGCCCGGAAGGACGGTCGTTTCGCAGTCCTGCAGCAGCGGCAGGAGCTTCTTCGTGCCGCTGAAAAAGCCGGTGTCGCCCGACATGACGACGGTGAAGCGGCGGCACTGCGGGTGCTCGCGGATGCGATCTGCGATCGCCTCCGGCGCGATGGCGTCCAGCGCCAGCTGGCTGGGCCGGGCGACGGCCTCCAGCATCCGCCGCGCGCCGATCAGCGCGTCCGCCGCACGGATCGCCGCGCGGACCTCGCCGGTCTGCGCGGCCTCGCTGCCGGGGCCGATGCCAACGACTGTCACCTGCGGGCGGCAGGAAAAGCCGAAGCGGGCGCACAGGGCGCCGATGGTCTCGGGAAGCGAGCTTCCCGTCTCCTGCGTGGGGCGGCCGATGACGAGCAGACGCGCCCCGGCGTGCCTGGCCGCGGCGGCCTTTTCCTGAAAGCCGCCGGCCGCGCCGCCGTCTTTGGTGACGAGCCAGCGCGCGCCGGTCCTATGCAGCATGGCCTCGTCCATCTCCCGGGAGAATGGCCCCTGCAGGGCAAAAATATGGGACGGGCTGAGCCCCGCCGCGCTGCAGGCCTCCAGCGAAGCGGGCAGCGGCAGCACGCGCGCCCAGCAGCGCGCGGCAAAGTCCGGCAAAGCGGCAAATTTCGATAATTCCTTGCTGCCGGTCGTGAGGAGGATGTTCCCCTCCGTGCCGGACAGGAAGCGGACGGCTTCGTCCGTATTCTCTGCGAACACCGCGTCCTCCGGCGCTTCAGACGCGCCGCGCAGCAGCCGCCAGTGCTCTACTCCGGCCGCTTCGCAGGCGGCCGCGATGCTCCTGGTGATCGACGCGGCGTAGGGATGCGTGGCATCGATCACCAGATCAAAGCGTTCGGCCTGCAGCAGAGCTCCGATCTCCCCGACCGGCAGGGGCCGGGCTGAGACGGTCAGGTTTTCGCCCTCCGGCAGGAGGGTCTGGCCGTATTCCGTGGCGACGCAGGCCGTCACGCGGCAGGGCTGCGTATTTAAAAATTCGACCAGCTCGCGGCCCTCCGTCGTGCCGCCGAAGACACAGAGCTTATACATCGCGGTATCCCCTCGGTGTGATAAAATTCCCGCCGACCGCCTGCGCGGCGGCGTTGCCGATGAAGACGGTGCAGAACATGTCGGCCTGCGCCGTTTTGAGTTCGCCGAGCGTCAGCACGCGGCGGCTCTCGCCCTCGCGGCCGATGCAGCGGACGATGCCGCAGAGCCGGTCCTCCGGCAGTACGCGGAGCAAATCCCGCACGCGCGGTGCAGGTGCTCCGGCCGGCCGTGGCTGGCGGGGTTATATAAGACGATGGTCAGATCCGCCTCAGCGGCGCGCAGCAGCCGCTTTTCGATCGTTTCCCATGGCGTGAGACGGTCGGAAAGGCTGACGACGGCAAAATCATGCGTCAGCGGCGCGCCCAGCAGCGCGCCGCCGCTGCACGCGGCGGTGAGGCCCGGGATGGCCTCCACCTCCGGCTCCTGCGCCTCGCCGCGCAGCTGATAGACCAGCGCGGCCATGCCGTAGATGCCGCTGTCGCCGGAGCAGACCAGGCAGACGGTCTTCCCTGCCGCGGCCAGCTCGAGCGCCATGCGGCAGCGTTTGGCCTCCTGCGTCATGGGGGTGGCAAGCAGCTCTTTGCCGGGATAGCGGTCCTTGACCAGGTCGACGTAGACCGGGTAGCCCACGATCACGTCGCACGCGGCCAGCGCGCGGTCGGCGCGGATGGTCATATTTTCAAAGTTGCCGGGGCCGATGCCCACGATCTGTACCTTACCCAAAGCGTACCTCCCAAGGTTCCTCGGCGACGGCGACGGTCACGCCGCCCAGCGCCTGTTTTTGCACCAGCAGCCGCCCGCCGCCATAGAGCGCCGCGCGCTCACAGACGTTATCCACGCCCGTGACGGAGGCGACGAAGCGCGAGCCCGTAAAGCTGCCCGGTACGGCGCGCAGCTGCGCCGCGGAATAAAACCGGGCCTGCCAGCCGTTTGCGCGGCAGGCGGCGAGCAGCCCCGGCTCGTCCTGCTTGAGGTCGATCGACGAGACGCCGGAGATGGCGGCCAGCGCCAGCCGGTTCTCCCGGAAGACCTGCCGGACGGCAGCCTCGATGGCCGCCTGCTCCGTCCCGCGGCGGCAGCCGAGGCCGACGCGGAGCTTTCTGGGGATGAGGCGGAGCGTCACGCCGAACGGCGATTCGGTCCGGCAGCCGATGTAGACGCCGAACGGACCCTCCGCCGCGGCAACCACGCCGCCGGGCAGGGGCGGGCAGACCGGAAACTCGCTGCAAAGCGGCAGATCGTGCTCCAAAATTTCAGCTGCGAAGCGTTTGGCAAGCGCAAAGTCTTCGATCGCGCAGCCGTTCTGCGCGGCCCAGGCATCGACGGCGAATTTCCCGTTCACGTCCGTCGCGGTGGTGATAACGGCTTTCGCGCCGAGGGCGCCGGCCAGACGCGCGGCCAGCGCGTTCGCGCCGCCGATGTGGCCGGAGAGGAGCGGAATGGCGAAGCTTGCACGCTCGTCGAGGCACAAAACGGCCGGATCCGTTTTTTTATCGCGGACGAAGGGCGCGATGCTCCGCACCGCGACGCCGCAGGCGCCGACAAAGATCAGCGCGTCCATATTGGCAAAGGCCTCGCCATAGACGCCCGCGTCCAGCGCGGCAAAGCCCGGCGCTTCGAGCCGGGGCGGCGCATAGCAGCAGCGCTCCGCCTCCGGCAGGGCCCGGCAGACGCGCCCGGCCGTCCGGCAGCCCGCGCGGGTGTAGGCAAAGACGGCGAGCTTCATTGCGTCGCCTCCCGGAATTCGGTCGTGAAGCCCGGGTGGTACAGGAGCGACCGCAGATAGGTGTCTCCCAGACACCCGCCCACGACGATCAAAGACGTCTTGGTCAGGCCGTTTTCCGTCACAGTCCTGTGGAGCGTGCCGACGGTGCAGCGGAAGATCTTCTCCTCCGGCCACGTCGCCTTGTACACGACGGCGGCCGGGGTCTGCGCTTCATAGCCGCCCGCGAGCAGGTCCTCCTGCAGCTTTTCGGTAAGCAAGGTGCTGAGGAAGAGCACCATCGTCGCCCGGTGGGCGGCCAGGGCGCGGATGGACTCGCGCGCCGGGACGGGCGTGCGGCCCGCCGCTCTTGTTATAATAACCGTTTGGCTGACATCCGGCAAGGTGTATTCTGCTTTTAATGCCGCGGCCGCGCCGCAGAAGGCACTCACACCCGGGCAGACGTCATAGGCGATGCCGAGCGCTTCCAGCTCGTCAAACTGCTCGCGCACCGCGCCGTAGATGCTGGAGTCGCCGGTGTGCAGGCGGACGGTCGTCTTCCCTGCCGCTTCGGCGGCGCGGATGACGGCGATGACCTCCTCGAGGGTCATTTTCGCGCTGTTATGGATCTCGCAGCCCGGCTTCGTGTAGGACAAAAGCGCCGGGTTCACCAGCGAGCCCGCGTAGATGACCACGTCCGCCTCGCCGAGGAGCCTTGCCCCGCGCACGGTGATGAGATCGGCCGCGCCGCTCCCGGCGCCGACAAAATGTACCATTTCAGTTCTCCTTTATTTTCTCCAACAGAGCCTGCGCCTGTGCGGTCTGGCACAGGCAGCCGTATTCCTTTGAAAAAACGATCGCGCCGGCGGCCATCGGCCCGCATTTGTGCTGCAGCTGGACCTCGATGCGCTCTGCCAGCCGGGAAAGAAGCGGCGCATACAGCCCCTCCTCCCGCAAGATGCGCAGCGCGTCGTCGCACATGACGCAGGACAACAGCTCCTGCGTCTTCTCCTGCCGCAGCCCCAGCGCCGCGGCGTGGGCGGCCAGCAGCTCCATGCGGCAGTCGCCGAAGCGGGAGTGCGTATTCCACATTCCGCCCGCGAGCTTCACGAGCTTGCCGATATGCCCGACGAGGAGCGCACCCCGGAAGCCCAGCTCCCGGCAGCTTTCCAGCGCGTCGCCGATGAAGTTGCTGGTCAGGACGGCCGTCTTCGGGTCGAGGCCGATGGCGCCGCGGATGTAGTCCGCGCCGTAGTTGCCGGGGGTCAGCAGGATATAGTCGCCCCGTCCGCCCGCCGCTGGCGCAGCTCGACGCGGATGGTGTCGACGAGCGCCTGCTCGCTCATGGGCTCGACGATGCCGGTCGTGCCGAGGATGGAGATGCCGCCGGTGATGCCGAGGCGGGGATTGAAGGTCTTCTGGGCCAGTGCCTCGCCCGCCGGCACGGAAATGACGACCGACAATCCGCCTGGAAACTCGCACAGGCGCATGATCGCCCGCACGTTCTCTTCGATCATGCGGCGGGGCACGGAATTGATGGCCGCCGCGCCCACCGGCTGGTCGAGCCCGCGCTTTGTGACGCGGCCGACGCCCGCGCCGCCGTCGATCGTGACGCCGGGCGCGTCGGTCTTCTGCACGCGGGCAAAGATCAGCGTATCGCGCGTCACGTCGGGGTCGTCGCCGCTGTCCTTGCGGATGGCGCAGGAGACGAAGTCCGCGCCGCGGGCCGTCTGCAAAACCGGCAGCGTCAGGGCGATGCCCTTGGGCGTCAGCAGGTCGACCGTCGGGGCATCCCGGCCGGTCAGCAGCATATAGGCCGCGGCCTTTGCCGCCGCGGCGGCGCAGGAGCCGGTCGTATAGCCGAGACGGAGCTTTTTTCCGTCCTTGACGATGTATTCCTCCATGCTATCGCCGGATCTGGTAGAGCAGGGCGTTGCAGATGGCGGCGGCGACGTTGCTGCCGCCCTTGCGCCCGCGGGCGACGATATAGGGCGCGCGGCCGCCCTCGATGATCAGCTTCTTGCTCTCGACCACGTTCACGAAGCCGACCGGCACGCCGATCAGCAGCGCGGGCCGGAGCAGCTCCGCCGCCATGAGCGCGTCGAGCGATACCAGCGCCGTCGGTGCGTTGCCGATGGCGAAGATACAGGGCTTTTTGAGCTGCGCGGCCTTCTCCATCGAGACCCAGGCGCGGGTCACGCCGCGCGACTTTGCCTCGGCCGCGACGTCGGGGTCGGACATGAAGCAGTGGACCTCGCCGCCGAGGGAGGCGAGGATGGTCTTATTGATGCCGGCCTTCGCCATCTGGGTATCGGTGACGATATCGCAGCCGGACCGCAGGGCTTCGAGCCCTGCCTGCACGGCGTGGGGCGAGAAGACGAGGTTGTCGGCGTAGTCAAAGTCCGCGGTGGTGTGGATGGCGCGCTTGATCACCAGCGCGTTTTCCGGGTCGAGCTTCCGGTCGCCCAGAAGCTCGGTGATGATCTCGAAGCTGCGCGCTTCGATGTCCATGGGTCTGCAGGTCTCAAGCATGGCGGTGCTTCTCCTTTCGACAGGCGGCTAGAAAATTCGCGGCGAAGGCCGGATTCGCGTAAAAGTGGAAATGCGGGTAGCCCGCATAGAGCGTCCCGGTCGCGTGGACGCAGGGCCAGCGGCGGCCGGAGGGCTTTCGGCCAGGAAGGCCCCGCCGGGGTCGTCCGCGTCCCAGCGGTGAAATTCGTGCGCGGCGATCGACTCGCCCGCGCGGCAAAGAAGATTGTCCCGCTGCGCGGTCAGCGTCAGGTAGCCGAAGCGCGTGAGCTTCCCGGCGTCAAAGCTGCGGCCGGGGAGCGCGCCGGCCATCGGATAACTGCCGATGGCGTCCAGCAGGTACATGAACCCGCCGCACTCGGCGATGCAGGGCACGCCTTTCTGCACGGCGGCGCGGACGCTTTCGCGCATGGAGGCGTTTTCGCTCAGCTGCGCGGCGGAAAGCTCAGGATAGCCGCCGCCGAGGTACAGCCCGTGCAGCCCCTCCGGCAGAGCCGGGTCCTCCAGCGGGCTGAAGGGCACGAGCTCCGCGCCGAGCGACGATAACAGCGCGAGGCTGTCTTCATAGTAAAAGCAGAACGCCCGGTCGCGCGCCACGCCGATGCGGACAGGCTCGCCCGCTTCCGGCAGCGGCGGCGGGCAGACGGCAAGGGGCAGCGCTTCATTTGCCAGACGCAGAAGCAGATCCAGATCGATGCTCATTTCCGCCTGGGCGGCGAGGCGCTGCAGCTTTCGCGCAGGTCCGCCACCTCCGCAGCCGTGACGAGGCCGAGGTGGCGGCTTTCGAGCGTGCATGCCGGCAGGCGCGGCAGATAACCGCAGGCTTTGATGCCGAAACGCGCTTCGAGCTCTTCGGCAAGCGGCGCGTAGCTCATGGCCGTGCAGCCGTTGAGGATGACGCCGCAGATCCCGCTGTGCGGCTGGAACTGCAGAAAGCCCTGCACCGCGGCCAGCACGGACAGCGCCGCGCCGCGCGCGTTTATGACCAGCACGGTGGGGCTGGCGGTCTTCTGCGCAGTCTCCCAGGTGCTCGCGCGCGTGGTGGTGAGGCCGAGGCCGTCATAGTAGCCCATGACGCCCTCGATGATGGTGACGGCGCAGCCCGCGGCGTTCTGCGCGAGCAGATAGCGGAGCGTCGCCTCGTCAAAGAAAAACGGGTCGAGATTCGCGCTTTTTGCGCCGATGATGCGGCTGTGGAACATGGGGTCGATGTAATCCGGGCCGCATTTGGCCGCGGCGACGCTCAGCCCCCGGTTTACCAGCGCCTGCAGAACGGCGCAGGTCACGGTCGTTTTCCCGCAGCCGCTGTTCGTCCCGGCGATCACGAGCCGGGGTAGCTTCTGTTCCATGGTCCTCCCTACGGTACGAAATCCAGCGTGGAGAAGCAGGGGTCGTACCGCCCCGGCTCCATGTGGTAGAGCTTTGCGATGTAGTCGCGCGTGAAGATCTCCTCCGGCGGGCCGACGCGGTCGATGTGGTCGCCCGCGACGCACACGACGGTGTCGGACACGCGCCGCGCCAGATCCAGCTCGTGCAGCGACATGAGCACGGCCAGATCCTCCTCGCGCACCATGCGCTTGAGGATGGTCAGCAGCTCCAGCTTATAGCGGATATCGAGATAGCTCGTCGGCTCGTCGAGCACGATGAGCTCCGGCTGCTGGCAGAGCGCGCGGGCGAGCAGGATGCGCTGCCGCTGCCCGTCGCTGACGGCCTGGAAGGGCCGGTCGGCGAAGGCCTCCGCGTCGGTGCGGCGCAGGCTCTCGTCCACGATCTTTCTGTCTTCCGCGGTCAGGATGCCGAGCTTTCCCGTATAGGGATAGCGGCCGCTGCTGACCACGTCGCGGCAGGTCATGAGCTCCGGGTCCATGCGGGCGGTCATGAGGATGGCCATGCGGCGGGCGATGGCGTTGCGGCTGCGCGCGCGCAGCTCCTCGCCGTCCAAATACGCGGCGCCGCCGATGCGCGGCAGCTGCCCGGCGATGGTCTTGAGGATGGTCGACTTGCCGGAGCCGTTCGGGCCGATGAGCGTGACGATCCTCCCGCGCTGCACGGCAAGTGAAATTTCGCCGATCAGGGTCCTGCCCTGATAGCCGACGGCAAGGTCTTCTGTCTGCAGATAGGCTTCCATGTTATCCCGCCTTTCTGTGGATCATCATGTAGATGACGATGGGCGCACCGAACACGGCCGTCACGGAGCTGATGCTGACCTCGGTCGGCGCGAAGGCCGTGCGGGCGATCAGATCGCAGAGCAGGCAGACGCGCCGCCGCCGAGGAAGGACGCCGGGATGAGGATGAGCGGCTCGGCCGTCCCGAACAGGGATTTCATGAGGTGCGGCACGGCGATGCCGACAAAGGAAATGGGCCCGGAGAACGCCGTCACGCAGGCGGACAGGACGCTCGAGAGCAAGATCAGCGCCGTGCGGAACGCGCGCAGGTGGACGCCCATGTTCTGCGCGTACACCTCGCCCAGCTGGTAGGCCCGGATGGGCTTCGAGAGGAAAAAGGCCAGCACCAGCGCCGCGCCGCAGACCAGCACCATGGTCCGCACGTTCTCCCAGCTCATGCCGGAGAACGAGCCGAGCGACCAGTTGTGCAGGTTCACGATGTTGGAATCGTCGGCGAAGGTGACGATGAAATCGGTCAGCGCCGTGCAGATATAGCCGATCATGACGCCGCAGACCACGAGCAGGCTCATGCGCTGGACCTTCCTGGAGATCGCCAGCACGAAGCCCATCGAGAGCATCGCGCCCGCGAACGCCGCCGCGATCAGCACTGCCGACGTGGACACCAGCCCCCGGCTGAGCAGCGCGACCATGGTGACCGACACCGTCAGCTTCGCGCCGGACGAGATGCCGAGGACGAAGGGGCCGGCGATGGGGTTATGGAAAAAACGTCTGCAGCAGATACCCCGAGACCGATAGAGCCCCGCCGAGGATCAGCGCCGCCAGCAGCCGCGGCAGGCGGATCTGCAGCAGGATCCTGCGCTGCGAGAGCTCTCCCCCGCCCTGCAGGATCGTCCATATTTCTGACACGGGGAGCCGGACGCTCCCCGCGAGGATGTTCCAGATCAAAAAAATCAAAAGCAGCAGAAGGAGCAGCAGAAAACCGCCCCATGTCCGTAGTCTCCGGGTCTTTTCCATACTGCTCCTCCTGTATTATGATAGTTTCCGCAGGAACCGCAGATCGCCCGCGTCCTTGTCGTTCAGAACGGCGTGGACGTCGAGGATCAGATCGCCGAGCGCGAGCGATTCCTGATAAAAGTTTTTGGTGATGCACCAGACATTACCGGTCTGCACGGCCTTAAAGTCCGCGAGCAGCGGGCTTTTGGCCAGCAGAGCGTCCAGCGAGTCCAGCTCGCCATCGATGGTGCTGTTGTAGATGAGCACATCCGCGTCCGCCGCGGCGTCGTAGAACGATTCCATCTGGATGGTCATGGTCGAGAGGGCGTTTTCCTCGCCGCTCTCGTCGAACGAGACGTAGTCGCCGCCCGCCATCCGGATGGCCTTGGCGATATAATCGCCGGATTTGCGCACGTTGACCGCGCCGCTCGTGGTGATGTAGAAGAAGGCGACGGTCTTGCCCGCCGGCTCCTGCGCGAGCACGGGCTGCAGATCCTGCAGCAGCGCGTCATAGGCCGCGCAGGCCGCATCTTCCTTGCCGACCAGCGCGCCGTAGAGCTTCAGCCATTCTATGCGGCCGAGGGGGTCCGATTCGTAGCTCGAGCGCTCGATAAGCACGGGCACGCCGACCGACTCCAGCTGCTCGACGACCCCCGGCGTGTGATAGATCATGGTGTTTTCGATCGCAAGATCGCAGCCTTCTGCCAGGATGGTCTCATAGTCGGGTGCGGAATATTTTCCGGCGTAGACCATGGTCCCGGCCTGCATGGCGGCTTTCGCCTCATCAATATACCAGTCCGATTCCTTCTGGCCGCTGAGCGCGATGCGGTCCACGGCGTCAAGCTCGCGGAAAAAGTCCATCGCCGCCGTGGCGACGAGATAGATATGGTCCAGCGGCTGCTGCAGGACGGTCACGTCCTCCGGCACGCCCGCCGGGACCGCGCACCCTCGGCCACGAGCAGAAACGTCTGATCCTCGCCGATGGTGATGCGCGTATAGTCCTCGCCCGCGTAGGAAACCGTGAACTGCTCGGCGTAGGAGAGGGGCAGCGCGCGGTCAAACGTCAGGCTGTCCCACGTGACTATGGCCGCGGGCTGCTCCGGTGCAGGCTGCTCGGCCGGGGCCTTCTGCGGGGCGGCGCAGCCGCACAGCATCAAAAGCGCCAGCAGCAGCGCAACGATCCGCGGCTTCATTCGTCCGCCGCCTGCAGGCTGGCAGACGAGAAGTTCAGGGTGTATTCGATCTCGTGGGGCGTGCTCATGGCGGTGGTGTCGCCGATGACGGTCAGGTCGGTGTCAAAGGCCTCGACGGGGATCTCGAACGTCGAGCCGGGCTCCGTCGACAACACGTCATAGCGTTCGCCGTTTACCAGCATATAGTCATACTTGCTGCTGCTCCAGACGATCGCGGCGGTGGCCGCGCCGTCCTGCACGGTCAGGGTGCAGGGCGAAAGGACCTGCGCCTTGCCGGAGCCGCCCGCGAATGTGAGCTCGGCCGTGTAGACGCCGTCGGCCAGGCCGAGGTCCTGAACGGTCTTCCCGGCTTCCGCAGCGGGAACGGGGTCGGTGACGGAGACCTTATGGTCGTACCAGACGCCCTTCTTGCCGATGAGGGCGACGTCAAACTCCGTATCCAGCGCGGGGACGGGGATGTCGAAGCCGTAGACCTCGTCGGACAGGCCGTCGGAATAGGTGACGGTGTCGGTCGTGGGCTGCAGGAGCTCTGCGCCGTCCTTCTGCGCATCCTCGGCCAGACCATAGAACAGGTTGACGATGCTCTTGGACGCGAGGCTGACGTGGATGGTCATGCTGCCGTCCTTGACGGTCAGCGTGCCCTTGCCCTCGCAGGCTTCGTTCGCGTGGAACATGCTGCTGTCAGTGTTGAATTCAGCGGTATAGACGCCGTCGGGCAGGGCGGGCTTGGCGGGAGCCGGTTCTTCCGCGGGCTCCTCGGTGGGCTCGGCTGCGGAAGCTTCTTCGTCCGCGGGGGCTTCTGCCGGGGCTTCGGCGGCGGGCTGCGCCGGCTCTGCGGCGGCAGGCTCGGCCGGTTTTTGTGCGCAGCCGGTCAGCAGGGCAAACAGCAGCAGCGCAGACAGGGCAAGTGCGATCAGCTTTTTCATTGGGATCTCCTCCATAGAGCGCAGTTCGCTCCGGGGCGGCCGCTGCCGCCCCGGAGCCGGGTGATCAGGATATTTATGCGTTCAGCGCGTCGATCGCAGCCTTGGTGTGGGCAACGTAGAGCGCCTGGACATCGGCGATCTCGCCGAGGCCGTGGATCTGGCAGTCGACGGTGAAGCCGGCAGCCTCAAACATGGTCTTCCAGGAATCATCGTCGGAACCGGCCATATCGTTGTTGGCGTGATCGCCGGCAACGACCATCAGCGGGCGCAGGACGACGTTGGTGTAACCGGCAGCCTTGACAGCCTCGATGACGGCCTCGCAGGAGGTCTCTTCCGGCTCACCCTCGACGGTGCCGATGAAGACGTTCTCATAGCCGAGGTTCTGCATCTGGGTCTGCATCTGGCTGTAGGTGACCTTGGCGACGTGCGCGGTGCCGTGGCCCATGAAGACGAACGCGGTACCGGCGTCCTTGGCGGCATCGAGGCTCTCAAAGCCGGCATCGGCAACGGCAGCAGCGGTGATGGCCTTGGCAACAGCTTCCTTGTCGGCATTGATGACGGTAGCGTCGGAGCCGACTTCGCCAAGCAGCGGCTCGGCAATGGAGACGGATTCAAACTTGTCCTTATACTGCTCGATGGCTTCGCACATCTCGTCATACTCTGCGCCGTGCATCAGGTGCGTCGGCTGGACGACAAGGTTCTTGACGCCGTTGGCGACCGCACGGTCGAGCGCCTGGGTCATGTTGTCGATCTTCTCGCCGTCACGGGCCTGGATATGGTTGATGATGATCTGCGCGGTGAAGGCGCGGCGGACGGACCAGTCGGGGTACGCGGCCTGCAGGGCGTCTTCGATGCCCTTGATGTCGGCCACGCGGCTGTCGTTGAAGGACGTGCCGAAGGAGACGACCAGCAGCTCGTTTTCGCCGATCTCGTCCTGGTTGCGGGCGTCATCCAGCGAGGCGTCGCCGGTGTCGCGGCCGAAGTACTCGGGGCTGGCTTCCTCGCCCTCGACGAGTTCCTTCTGCGCGTCGGTCAGCGCGTCCCACGCGGCCTTGGCCGCTTCGCACTGCGCGTCGGTGTCATCGGTGCGCTCCTGCACGTAGATGGCGTCGATGAGCGCGGCGACGTTGTCGGCGGCTTCCTGATCGAGCTCTTCCTGCGAGGGCTGCTCCTCGGCGGGCTGCTCGGGTTCTTCGGCGGGGGTCTCTTCCTGTGCGGGTGCTTCGGGTTCTTCGGCGGGTTCCTGTGCGGGGGCTTCGGTCTTGCTGCAGGCAGCAAGCAGGCTCAGCAGCATCACGGCTGCGAGCAGGAGTGCGATGGTCTTTTTCATGGGGATCTACCTCTTTTCAAAAATGTTCTGAAAGAAATATAGCGTCAGTTGGCAAGAGCACACATGCCCGCCGGACGTTCCGGCCCGCCTTTCGTTACGTTATCGTCCTTAACTTGCATCAGCAAGATTGCATTCCCTGCCTTACAAAAAACGCGCCGGAGCGCCCGGTGGGTCTTCGAGTTTTCCCGGAGCATGGACGGCAGATGGCAAGGCAGACGAGGCAGATGGGCTGACGCCCATCAACGAGGATAACGACGCCAGCTGCTGTTCAGGCCCGGGAAAACCATGTGGGCTCTTGTCAGCTGACGCTAAAAAACGGCTGCGTCTCCGCAGCCGTTCTCCCTAACCGTATCGTATGTCCGCGCTCCGCCCCGGAAAAAGGGCGAAAATGCTTACAAACTTGCAGGAAGGTCAATCCGTAGACAGCGGAATTGAAATTCCACGTCTGGGCAGGTCTCCTGACTTTGATCATCGCTGCCCTGCCCTTCCCGGTCTCTCAGTGGTTTTTACAGTCCAGCTCCCGTACACAGTGACTGCATCGCTCCGGATTCACACCGGATTCCCTTTTCACCCGCCTCTCGGCGGACACCCAGACGCTACAATTTTATATTTTTTTCAGACGGCCACATTATAACACGGGCAGAAAAATTGTCAATACGTCGAATCGCCGGTTTTCCGGTGTCTCTTTGCGGAAAAACCGGCAATTTTCCCGTCCGTCGCGGATTGTTTCAAAACAGTTTTAACTTTCGGCCCGGGATATGCTATACTGGTCGCAGCAAATGGCCGGAGGTGCGTTTTTATGACGATCCGCAGGCGCCTTGCGCGCTCGAATCTTGTGATGATCCTGATCCCTGTCGCGATCGCGGCGGTCTTGCTGCTGCTCGGCGGCGGGCTTGCGCTTTTGCTTCTCGAGCGGGTGTGGCTGCCCCGGCTGGGGCTGTCGTTCGCGGCCCTGCATGAGACCGGCGAGCAGCTGGAGACAGCGTTCGCCGGGGCGAAGGCCCTCGCCGCCATCTACGCCGGGACGGTGATCCTGGCGCTGCTGGCCACGGTCGCGTTTACGAACTTCTACCTGACGCGCAGCCTGTTCCGGCACATCTCCGCACCGCTGCAGACGCTGGTGGCCGGCGTCGAACGCATCCGCGGCGGCGATCTGGAAAGCCCCATCGGCTATACGGCCGAGGATGAATTCAAGCCCGCGTGCGACGCGGTGGACGCCATGGCCGCGCGGCTCAAAGCCTCGCTCGACGCGCAGAGCCGCCAGCAACAGCAGCGGCAGGAGCTGATCGCGGGCATGTCGCACGACCTCAAAAGCCCGCTGACCTCCATCCGCGCCTACACGGAGGGGCTGCTCGACGGCGTGGAGCTCCCGCTCAAGAACCGGGAATACGAGCTTTTGCTGTTTCTCATGCGCCACCCGGGGCAGGTGTTCAGCCGGGAGGATCTGTATGAGATGATCTGGGGTCTCGAGTCAATGGGCGACAACATCACCGTCGCCGTCCACATCGGCCGCATCCGCGAAAAGCTCGAGGACGACCCGGCCAGACCGAAGCTCCTGCAGACTGTCTGGGGCGTCGGCTACCGGCTGCGCACGGACGCAGTTTAAACTCTGTTTGAAAATCCTTTATCTGCTTTTTAAATGTGTGGTCTATCCTTGATCCATAAGATCGATCACACGGCGGCAAGGCCGCCGGGAAGGAGCAGCCTTTATGGTTCTGACAGCATTTCATGGGTTCTGTATGGCGCTGGCCGACAGCGTCCCCGGCGTATCCGGCGGAACGATCGCATTTATTCTTGGCTTTTACGACCGGTTTCTTGACGCGCTGCATCAGCTGTTCGGGAAGGACAAGGACGCGCGCAGAGCCGCCGTCCGCTATCTTCTGCAGCTCGGCCTCGGCTGGGTCGTGGGGATGGTCGCGAGCGTGGCCGCGCTCGCGGAGCTGTTTGCGTCGCAGGTCTATTTTATGAGCAGCCTGTTTCTGGGGCTGACGCTGGCCTCGTTCCCGTTCGTCATCCGGGCGGAGCGGCGCGTGCTGCAGGGGCAGGCCCGCAACTGCCCCTTCGCCCTGTTCGGCCTGCTGCTCGTCGTGCTTCTGACGCTGCTGCGGACGAACGCCGCGGGCGTCGCCATCCGCTTTGCCGGCGCGCCGGTCTGGATGCTGGGCTACATTTTCGTCTCCGGCGCCGTCGCCATCACCGCGATGGTGCTGCCGGGCATCTCCGGCTCGACGCTCCTGCTCATCGCGGGCGTGTACCTGCCCGCCATCGGGGCGATCAAGGCGTTTCTGGGGCTGGACTCTCGGTCATGCCCGGGCTGATCGCGCTGGGGCTCGGCGTGATCGCCGGGATCGGACTTTCCATCCACGCCATCCGCGCCGCGCTCAGAAAATACCGCAGCCAGATGGACTGGCTGATCCTGGGGCTGATGGCGGGCTCGCTCTACGCCATCGTCATGGGCCCGGCCGGGCTGGACGCCCCGCAGCCGCCCGTCAGCCTGCAGAGCTTTGACTGGCTCGGCTTCATCCTCGGCATCTGCCTGCTCCTCGGCCTCGAAGCCCTCCGCCGCGCCCAAACCCCCGGCCCGGCAGCGCCAAAAGAGAGCTGAGGGCAAGCAGCCCAACACCTCCTCTGGGAGGAGAGACTTGGATGGTACGTTCTGTAGGGGCGGGGCTCTGCTCCGCCCGTGGGTGCTGATCTCATCGGAACAGCGGGCGGGGCAGAGCCCCGCCCCTACAAGGTCCCCGCAAAAAGGTAACATCTATCTGGATTTCCAACGCACCTTCTATTGATGGCAGATGTTCTACGGAAACTAGCTGCAAATTTGGAACCCCCGTATCAGGCGGCGCGTACCAAAACGCCCGTGAGGTGACTCCCGAGTGGAACGCCAGACCGAAACATTAGGGCTTACCTGAAATCAGATGCAGAAAGCACCCAACGCATCCAAGCGCCCCTTTTCCCCCCCCTTCTTTTCCGGCAAGACGGAAAAAGGGGCCGCCGGAGGCGCGTCAGAAATGACCACGACGGAACGAATCCCTGCAAGCAAGGCTTCTTATCCTCTGTGCTCGTTTCTTCCTTTCCAAACCACAAACTGAATTTGCGGTTTGGGTCTTTTCTATGCAAATCTGCAACAACCTCTCAGTCTCGGCTTCGCCGAGCCAGCATCCCTACCCCTTTTGTCCCTTCGGGACATTTCCCCCTGATAGGGGGAATCGGCCCCTGGAAGGGGCGCCAAGGGCTCACATATAGTGGTATTTTCTCCGTTTTGCCAGCAGGAAGATGATGGAGATGAGGGTGGCGAAGATCTCGGCGGCGGTGATAGCGTACCAGATGCCGTCGACGCCGAGGAGCAGGGGCAGGAGGATGACGGAGGACGTCTGGAACACCAGCGTGCGCAAAAACGAAATGGCCGCAGAGATCAGCCCGTTGCCGAGCGCAGTAAAGAACGACGAGGCGAAAATGTTGAATCCCGCAAACAAAAACGCATAGGAAAACAGCCGGAACGCATGGCACGTCAGCGTGAACAGTCCCTCGTCGTACCCGACGAAGATCTTCGCCAGCGGCGCGGCCAGTACCCGCGCGAGTACCGTCAGCACGACGCCGGAGGCGCTCATCAGGATGACGCTCATGCGCAGCATGTTTTTGAGTTCCGGGTGGTTCTGCGCGCCGTAGTGGAAGCCGACGATCGGCGCGCAGCCGATGGAATAGCCGATATAGATGGCAACGAAGACAAACTGGACGTACATCAAAACGCCATAGGCCGATACGCCGTCCTCGCCGAGGTATTTGAGCAGCTGGAAGTTATAGACCATGCTGACGATGGAGGACGAGATATTGCTCATCAGCTCGGATGAGCCGTTGCCGCAGGCGTTCAGGATCGGCTGCAGCTCCAGCTTCGTCCGGACGAGGCAGAGCTTGCTCGTGTTCGGGCGCAGGAAATAGAGCAGCGGGAACAGCCCGCCGACGCACTGGCTCAGGCCCGTGGCGGTGGCCGCGCCCGCGACGCCCCAGTGGAAAACCGCGATGAACAGCGCGTCGAGCACCATATTCGTCACGCCCGCCGCGACCGTCGCGGCCAGACCGAGCTTCGGCTTCTCCGCCGCGATCAGAAAGCTCTGGAACACGTTCTGCAGCATAAACGCGGCCGTGAAGGCGTTGACGATGCGGCCGTAGAGCACGCAGTCGGCCAGCATCTCCGGCGTTGCACCGAGAAACAGTGCGACCGGCTCCATAAACACAACACCGAGGACCGTCAGGATCAGGCCGACCAGCACGGTAAAGAGGATCATCATGGAAAAATAGCGCCTGGCCTTCTCCTGATCGCCCTCGCCGAGGATCTTGGACACGAGCGCCGTGCCGCCCGTGCCGATCATGAAGCCGATGCCGCCGAGCACCATAATGAACGGCATGACCAGATTGATGGCCGCGAACGCGGTCTTACCAGCATAATTGGAGACGAACAGCCCGTCCACCACGCCGTAGATCGAGGTAAAGATCATCATGACGATGGACGGGAAGACAAATTGCAGCAGCTTCCGGTAGGTAAAATGGTCGGAAAGCTGGATGGGTCGTTTCATAGGTTATTTTCGCGCCGCCGGGGAGCGGCTCTCCTTTTCAGATACAGTTTAATTTCTGCGCAAACAGCGCGCGGTAGCGGCCGGTCAGGCGGATCAGCGCGTCGCGCTCCGCGGCCGTCATGGCCCCGAGCGCCGCGGCCTCCGCCTCCGGGACGCGGTCGACGTGCGCCTTGACGAACCGCTCGCCCTTTTCAGTCAGGCAGACGCGCTTGCTGCGCTGGTCCGCGCCGGCGGACAGGGTCAGATAGCCCTCCGCCTCGAGCTTTTTGAGCGCGGAGTTGACCGTCTGCTTCGGCTCGATGAGAAATTCGCAGATCTCCGCCTGCGTGAAGGACTTCTCCTCCACCCGCAGCGTGTAGAGGATCCAGAACGCGCATTCGGAGATGCCGCAGCTTTTCGCGGCGCTGCGGTACACGTCGTCGAGCTTCTTCGTCTCCCGGTTGAAAGCGATGAGCATCTGGTATGCATTGCGGTCCATGCGGACTCCTCCATTTCCGTCCGAAATCGGACTTTCGCAGTATAGTCCGCTTTCGGATGTTTGTCAAGCCCTTTTTCGCCGGTTTTCCGACGCTGCCTATTCCCTTCTGTGAAAAACGTGCTAATAAAAGGCGTTCCGGCGGCAAGCACCGGAGCGCATGATAAAAAAGGAGCGGGGAACCATGTGGGTCCTCTATGCATTCGGTTCGGCACTGTTCGCCGGACTGACCGCGGTGCTCGCCAAGTGCGGCATCCGGAAAACGGATTCGACGGTCGCCACCGCCATCCGGACAATCGTGGTGCTGGTGTTTTCGTGGCTGATGGTCTTTCTCGTCGGCTCGCAGAGCCAGATCACGCAGCTCGGCGGCAAGACGCTGCTGTTTCTGATCCTCTCGGGCCTGGCTACAGGCGCGAGCTGGCTTTGCTACTTCCGCGCGCTGCAGATCGGCGATATCAACAAGGTCGTACCGGTCGACAAGTCCAGCACGGTGCTGACGATCCTGCTGGCGGTCGTCTTCCTGCATGAGAGCCTGAGCCTTGCCAAGGGCGCTGGCATCGTATGCATCGCTGCGGGCACGTATCTGATGATCGAGAAAAAGCAGTCGTCCGGCGCGGCGAAGACGGGCGCGAGCTGGCTTTTGTACGCAGCCGGTTCGGCGGTGTTCGCGAGCCTGACCTCCATCCTCGGCAAAGTCGGCATTTCCGGCGTGGAATCGAACCTCGGCACGGCCATCCGCACGGGCGTGGTGCTGGTGATGTCGTGGATGATGGTGTTCGTGACGGGCAAGGGCGCGAAGCTCCGGGAGGTGCCGAAGGGCGAGCTTGGCTTCATCTGCCTGTCGGGGCCTGGCCACGGGCGGCAGCTGGCTCTGCTACTACAAGGCCCTGCAGGACGGCCCGGCCAGCGTCGTCGCCCCCATCGACAAGCTGAGCATTCTCGTGACCATCCTGTTCTCCTACCTCGTGTTCCACGAAAAGCTGACGAAAAAAGCCGCCCTCGGCCTCACCCTCGTCGTTGCCGGCACCCTGCTGATGCTGCTGTGATCACCGATAAATCGTAAATTGCGTCCCGGCCCGGCCGGGAGAGGAGGCAGTATGGAAGACCTTCTGCAGCTGCAGCTGCTCGCGCGGCAGCAGCGCACGCCCTACGCCGTCGCCACCATCGTGGAGGCGACCGGCTCCACGCCCCGGACCGAGGGCAAAATGCTCGTCTACGCGGACGGCCGCAGCGCCGGGACCATCGGCGGCGGACTTGCCGAGCTGCGGGCGAAAAAAGACGCCGCCGATGCCATCCGCTGCGGCAAAAACCGCCTCGTGCGCTACGAAGTCGTGCCGCAGGCGGCGGCGAGCGGCATGGCCTGCGGCGGGGCGCTGCAGGTGTTCATCGAGGTGTACGGCACGCGTCCGCTGCTCGTCGTCTGCGGCGGCGGGCACGTGGGCACGTGCGTGCTGCGCGCGGCGAAGCTCACGGGCTTCGAGCTCTGGCTCTTTGACGACCGGCCGCAGGAGGCCGTCGCGGAGGCCGCGGCGCTGGCCGACCGGTTCTTCCCGGTCGCGGGCGATTTTTACGAGGGGATCGCCGCGCAGGCGGTCTCGCCCGGGGCGTTTTTCGTGATCTGCGGCCACTGCCACACGCAGGACGGCGAAGCGCTGCACGCCGCGCTCGAAAAAGACGCGGCCTACGTCGGCATGCTCGGCAGCCGGAGAAAGATCGCCGCGCTGTTTGAGCGGCTGCGCAGCCTCGGCGTCCCGCAGGCGCAGCTGAACACGGTCTGCACGCCCATCGGCTTCGATCTCGGCGGCGAGACGCCGGAGGAGCTGGCCATCGCCATTCTGGCGCAGATCCTGCTGGTCAAAAACCGCGGCCGGCAGGCGCTGACCGACGCAAAGGAGGACAAGGCATGATCTGGCTCACCGGCGACACACACGGACATTTTGACCGCGTGGAGGCGTTCTGCCGCGAACAGCAGACCACGACGGACGATATTCTGATCATTCTCGGCGACTCCGGCTTCAACTTCGGCGGCGGCGAGCGCGACCGGTTTTTGAAGACGCGCGCCTCGCAGTTCCCCATCACGATCTTCTCCCTGCACGGCAACCGCGAGAACCGGCCGCAGAACATCCCAGGCTACGTGGAGGGCAGCTTCCACGGCGGGAAGATCCTGTACGAGCCGCAGTATCCGAACCTGCTGTTCGCGGTGGACGGCGAGGTCTACCGGTTCGCGGGGACCGACTGCCTCGTCGTAGGCGGCGCGTACTCCACCGGCAAGGAATACCGGCTGGTCAAGGGCCTCGACTGGTGGCCGGACGAGCAGCCCTCGGACGAGACAAAGCGGCAGGTCGAAGCCCTGCTCGCGCGCCGCGGCTGGCAGATGCCCGTCGTGCTGACGCACACCTGCCCGCTGCGCTATAAGCCCCTCGAAGCCCTCAAGCCCGATCTCGACCAGTCGACCGTCGACTGCACGACCGAGCTCTGGATGGACGCGATCGAATCCCGCCTCCGCTATGACCACTGGTTCTGCGGCCACTTCCACACCGATAAACAGATCGATAACCTCCAGATCCTCTTTCAGACCTTCGTGCCGTTCCCGTCGGAAGGCTGAGCACCCGTTCTTCCGATGAAATCGGCACCAGCGGGCGGAGCAGAGCCCCGCCCCTACAAGGTGCAAAGCAAATAATGAAATCCAATGCAAAAAGGTGCAGACCAGCAAATCCGGTCTGCACCTTCTATTTATAGCAGTTGTTCTACGACAACTAGTTACAAATTTGATACCTCCGTATCAGGCGGCGCGTACCAGGACGCCCGTAAGGTGAGTCTCGTGTGGAACGACAGCCAAACTAGGGCCCCACCTAAATTCAGAGGCAGGAAGCACCCAAACCGTAACCCAGCGCCCCTTTTCTCCCCCTTCTTTTCCGGCAAGACGGAAAAGAAGGGGCCGCCGGAGGCGCGTCAGAACCGGCCTCGACGGAACGAGCCCCCGCTATTCGCGGAGTCTCTTTTCCTCTGAGCCCGTTTCTTCCTTTTCAAACCGCAAGCTAAACTTGCGGTTTGATTTTTTTATGTAAATTTGTGACAACCTCTCAGTCAGCCTGCGGCTGACAGCTCCCCTGGAAGGGGAGCCTTTTGCCTTATGCTGTTTTTGATATATCGTATTTCATAAATATCCGCATTTAGATACCCGGATTGGTGTTTTTCATTAGGATGTTGTATCCTAGGGGCATAAAAATTCTGGTTTCAGGAGGTACGGATATGGAACTGCTGCAGGGAAAAACAGCGATCGCGACGGGCGGGACGCGGGGGATCGGGCTCGCTGTCGTCCGGGTCTTTTTGCAGAACGGCGCGCGCGTCGCGCTCTTCGGCAGCCGGCAGGAGACGGCCGACCGGGCTGTCGCCGCACTCAAGTCCGAGGAGCCCGGCTGGGATGTGATCGGCCTCGCGCCGGATCTGACCGACTTTGCGTCCGGGCGCGGTTCGGCGGGGTGGATATCCTTGTCAACAACGCGGGCATCTCCGCGCGTGAACCGCTGGCGGACTATAAGCCGGAGGCGTTCAAGGCGATCATGGATCTGAACGTGACCGCGGTCTTCAACGGCTGCAAGGCCGTCGAGCCCATCATGCGCGCGGCCGGGGACGGCGCGGACGCTGCTTGGAAGGAGGAAGGCCGGATGATCCTGCTGCAGCTGTTCTGGAGCTTTCTGCAGATCAGCCTGTTCAGCTTCGGCGGTGGCTACGCGGCCATGCCGCTCATCCAGGCACAGATCGTCACGCAGCACGGCTGGCTCGGTATGGCGGAATTCACCGACCTTGTCACCATCTCGCAGATGACGCCGGGGCCGATCGCCATCAACGCGGCGACATTCGTCGGGCTGCGCGTCGGCGGGGCTTTCGGGTGCGCTGGCTGCGACGGTGGGGTGCATGCTGCCGTCGTGCGTGCTGGTGACGCTGCTGGCACGGCTGTATCTGCGCTACCGCAAACTTTCTTTGCTGCAGGGCGTGCTCACCTCGCTGCGCCCGGCCGTCGTGGCGATGATCGCCTCGGCAGGCGTCAGCATTCTCGTCACCGCGTTCTGGAACGAGGCCGTGACGTTCGCGGGCACGAACTGGCGGCTGGTCGTGATCTTCGCAAGCAGTCTTCTGCTGCTGCACAGAACGAAGCTCAGCCCCATCCTCGTCATGACGCTGGCCGGCGCAGCAAATCTGCTGCTGGAGCTGCTCCCCCCTTTTAATCCTTAGGCAAGATTCGCCCGGCCAGCGCAAAAGCGCCCGCCGGGCGTTTTGTATCAAGATCCTCTCCACTGGGATGGCCGTGAGACTGCAGCTTGCGCAAAAAGTTGACTGAATTTTTGTGAGGCAAACTAATTTTTTGTCTTGCTTTACGGATTCTTAACGACTATACTGATCCTGAGGCCAGAATAACGGTTGGCGCGGGTCACTTTTCCCTTTTCGGGCCCGGCGTCTGCCACCGGAGTCCCGGTTCCGGCCATCAAATAAAAGGAGATTTTACAAATGAAAGACCAGAGATCCCGCGCACCGGCCTCCGTCGACAACATCTACAGGCTCGACGGACGCGTGCCGGTCGGCAAAGCCATCCCCTTCGGCCTGCAGCACGTGCTGGCCATGTTCGTGGCAAATGTCACGCCCGTCATGCTGATCGCGAGCGTCGCCGTGTACAACGGCCAGGCGTTCACCGCCATCGACACGGCCCTGCTCATCCAGGCCGCCATGCTCATCGCCGGTATCGGCACGCTGATCCAGCTCTACCCGGTCTGGCGCATCGGTTCCCGGCTGCCCGTCGTGATGGGCCTGAGCTTCACGTTCCTGTCGGCGATGATGACGCTGGCCGCGAAGGACTACGGACTGATGATCGGCGCGGTCATCGTCGGCGGCTGCATAGAGGGACTTCTCGGTCTGACTGCGAAATACTGGCGGCGGTTCGTCAGCCCCATCGTCTCGGCCTGCGTCGTGACGACGATCGGCTTCAGCCTGCTGTCCACGGGCATTTCCTCGTTCGCCAGCTCCTCCGTCTACCCCACCGGCGCGTGGCAGAATCTGCTGGTCGCGGTCATTACGCTGGCGGCCTGCCTGGTCTATAACTCGCTCGCCAAGGGCTTCTGGAAACAGCTGTACGTGCTGTTCGGCCTGATCGTGGGCTATATCGTATCCCTGTTCTTCGGCATGGTCGACTTCGCGTCCATGAAGGAGACGGTCTCCGAGCTCGGGATCATCGCGCTGCCGAAGCTCTTTGCCTTCACGCCGAAGTTCGATCTCGGCGCGATCATCTCCGTGACGCTCGTGTTCCTCGTCTCCGCGGCGGAGACCATCGGCGATACCTCCGCGGTCTGCACCGGCGGTCTCGGCCGGGACATCACGGAAAAAGAGGTCTCCGGCTCTCTTGCCTGCGACGGCTTTATCTCCGCCGTGTCCGGCGGCGTGTTCGGCTGCCCGCCCATCACGTCCTTCAGCCAGAATGTCGGCCTTGTCGCCATGACGAAGGTCGTCAACCGGTTCACGATCATGTTTGGCGCGCTGACGCTGATCCTCGCGGGCCTGTTCCCGCCGGTGGGCGCGTTCTTCTCCACGCTGCCCGACTGCGTGCTGGGCGGCTGCACGGTCATCATGTTCGGCGCGATCATCGTCTCGGGCGTCACGATGCTCGGCGAGTGCGGCTTTGACCAGCGCAACACCATCATCGCCGCGACCTCCTTCGCCATCGGCATCGGCGTGACGCAGGTCCCGGAATTCTTCTCCGGCATGCCGCAGATCATCAGCGACATCTTCGCGGGCAACCCCGTCGCGGGCGTGTTCGTCGTCGCGATGATCCTGTCTCTGACGCTGCCGAAGAAGGTCAAGATCGAAGAGGTCGGCGCGCTGACCGAGGAAACGCTCGAGCGCAAGCCGGACGAAACCAACTGAGGTTTTTCATCTGCATGCAAAACAGCCTGCCGCGACCTGCGGCAGGCTGCTTTTTCGGTATCGGCGAACGCCGCCCGGTTTTACTTTCTTCCGGTAACGTGGTATCTAGTCAAGCATTACATCAAGGAGAACCTTTGAACATCATGGAAAAGAAAGCGAATCATTTTTCCGGGCAGCTCGGCTTCGTGCTCGCGGCTGCCGGGAGCGCAGTCGGCGTCGGGAATCTCTGGCGCTTCCCCTATCTCGCGGCAAAGGACGGCGGCGGGCTGTTTCTGCTGGTCTACCTCGTGCTGGTGCTGACGTTCGGCTTTACGCTGCTGACCTCGGACATCGCCATCGGCCGCCGGACGCACAAAGCGCCATCGGCGCATACGCCAAGCTGCACCCGAAGTGGCGATTCCTCGGCATCCTGACCTTCCTCGTGCCGGTGCTGATCATGACCTACTACGCGGTCATCGGCGGCTGGATCACGAAGTATGCCGTGGTCTACCTGACCGGGCAGGCACAGGCCGCCGCGCAGGACAGCTATTTTACCGACTTTATCACCTCGCCGGTCTCCCCTGTCATCTTTGCCCTCCTTTTCATGGCCGTCACGGCGCTGATCGTCTACAACGGCGTAGAGGGCGGCATTGAAAAGGTCTCGCGGTTCATGATGCCGTTCATCGCCATGCTGTCGACCATCCTCATCGGCTGGATCAAGACGCCCGACTATGTGATCGGCGAGATGGAACGCAACGGCGAGCACTTCCGCCGCAAGAGCGTCTACCGCGTCATGATCCGCTACATCGCGCCCGTCATGATGCTGATCCTGTTCCTGCAGTCCACCGGCATTCTCTCCTGAGATGGCAAAGCCCCTCTGCATGTGTATGCAGAGGGGCTTTTGCGGCCGGACGCTCAGTTCCACTCGACCAGCACCGCTTCTTCCGGGGCAAAGTAATCGTCTGAGTTGCTGCTCAGCCAGCGGCCTTCGCGGCCCGCTCAAAGGAGATCTCCGGCACGTTGCTCAGGTAGACGAACACGGAATCGCTGGCCGCGCTGTGCAGCCTGCCCCGGATCTCCAGCCGGTAGGCGTAGCTCCTGCCGTCACAGGTCCAGGTCCCGTCCGTCATCTCGGCGTAGGAAGCAAGATCCCCTTCAAAGGTCTGCTTCACCTTCGGTTCTCCGGCACATCCGGCCAGCAGGAGCAGCAGGCAAAAAACTGCCGCAAAACATCTGATCCTTTTCATGCTCCGACCCTCCTGTCGATCATACGCGAGTATAGAGTTGTGTTCCTGTTCCGATCATAGCAGAATCCATGGAAAATTTCCACTGTAAAAACCCGCCCGAACCACAGTTCGGGCGGGTTTTGCAGCATATTTACCTGGCGGCGGACTTTTTGGTCAGGTGGAGCGTCCGGTCGCAGAGGGCACAGAAGACCAGGCCGCAGGCCAGCGCCTCCTGCTCCGTGCCGCCGAGCTCCGGCGTGAAGGAGAACAGGTCACGGCAGGCCTCTGCCAGCGTTGGCGCTTTGCCGTCCGGCTTGCCGAGCAGCGACTGCACGTCGTAGACCGTCCTTCCCTCGCCCGCGCAGCCGATCCCGGCTGCGGGCAAAAACGCCAGCTCCTCCGCCTGAAAGAGGACGAGCGGCGCGCGCTCGCCGAGAAACGCTTCGATGGAGGCGGCGACTTCGGCCGCCGCGGGAGCAGACGCGACCACGGAATCTGTCACACCGGCCTCCCGCGCATAGCGGGTCAGGCCCTTTTCCGGGCGGATGGACACCGTGAGGATGGCCTCCGGGGCGAAGCGGCGGAATTTCAGCGCGGACAGCTGCACCAGCTCGTCCCGGCCCGGGTGCTTGCCGGTGGTCTTGAGCGCGAGGACGCAGAAGGTATCCAGCGTCTGCAGCGGCGTATCCGCGCGCAGGGCGGACGGCTGCGGGAGCGGCCCCTGCACGGCTTCTCCGGCAGCACCCTCCTGCACGGCAGGCTGCACGCGGCGCAGCTGCCTGCAGATGGACTCGAACCACTGCTCGGCGCGCAGGGCGCTCTGCAGGGCGCTTTCCTGTCGGGAGGCGCGTTTTTTGACGGCGGCGGTCAGATCGTCCAGCAGCTCGCCGGAGGTGCGGCGGCCGTGGATGCGCCCGCGTTTGCCGAAGCCAGGCAGGAGAAATTCGTCGGTATAGTCGGCGTAGCGCGCCTTCGCGCGCACAAAAGACGCAAAAGCGGGATCCTTCACCGCCGCCTCCCACCGCTCACAGAACGCGCGGCACAGGCGGATGTCCCGCTCGAGCATCCACGCCGGGCCGCGGCAGGTCAGCTCGTCGATGCGGGTATAGGCCTCGGCCAGCGTCCCGAACAGTGTCTGCGCGTCGGCCGCGGGAGGCGGCTCGGGCTTTTTTGCGCGGGCGGGTCGGTCAGGATGTCCGGCAGGGCCTCGGGCCGGAGCTCCGGCGCGGGGTCCTCGGGCTCCGGCGCGGGAGCGGGCGGCTGTTCTGCCTGCGGCTGCTGCGTCTTCTTCGGCAGGGCGAAGATCACGACCGCGGCCAGCCCCGCCGCGGCGAGCACGCCGCCCGCGATCAGGCTGTAGCTTGTGACGGCAAAGCCGAGCAGGATCAGAAGAAAGCCGATGATGATGCCTTTGATGGAACGCACGGCGGATCCTCCTTCAGGTGCGCGGCTGCGGGAACTTCTCGAGGCAGTAGAGCTGCTCTTCATCGAGCGTGTCGCCGCCGGGCGCGAAGGTATAGCCGAGGTCCTGATAAAAATGCAGGGCGTTGATGGACGCGGGGATGATGACGCGCCGGGCCGTCAGGAACCAAGGGTCCCGCTCGATCGCTTCGATCAGCGCGCGGCCGACGCCGCGATTCTGCTTTTCCGGCAGCACGAAGACGGAATACAGGCAGCTCTCCGCCGGATCGTCCCGGTACGGGCGGCCGATGGCGGCGCAGCCGATGACGGTCCCGTCGTCCTCACAGGCGACATAGAAGTGCATCTGCTCGCCGCGGCGCAGGAAATACGCCCGCGTCTGATTTTCGACCATCTCCTCCACAAAGGCCTGATCATAGACCTTGCCGGAGGTGATGCGGGTGGCAAGCTCGGACACGCGGACAACAGCGTCGGCGTCCGCGGGGGCAAAACGGCGGATGTTCATGGTGCATTCCTCCCATGCGTCTGTTCGTAGTGTTCCAGTTCCTTCAAAAACGCGTCGCCGAAGCGCTCGGCCTTGGCCTGGCCGATGCCGGAGACCTCCAGCAGCTCCTCGATGGTGCGCGGGCGTCTGGCCGCCATGTCGAGCAGCGTCGCGTTGGTGCAGATGATGTAGGCCGGGATGTGCTGCTCCTGAGAAAGGCGCAGCCGCAGCGCCTTGAGCGCGGCGAGCAGGTCGTCCTCCGCCTTTTTGGGCCGTTCGGCCTTGGCTTTGGCCCTGCCCCGGGCCGGCTGGTCCTGCAGGGGCTGGCGCTTGACGGAGACCTCGACCCGCTGGCCGTGGAAAAGGACCTCGGCCGCCTGCGGCGTGGTGTCGACGCCGCCGTGGACCGGGTCGGTCTGCAGATAGCCGCCCGCCTCCAGCAGCTCGAGAAGCTCGCGGATGCGCCCGGCGGGCAGATCGCGCATGAGCCCGTAGGTCGGCAGATCCTCCAGCCCGAGCTCGCGCACACGGGCCGCGCGGCTGCCGCGCAGCACCTGGCCCAGAAGCGCCGTGCCCACGCAGTAGCCCAGCCGGGTGCGCACGCGCACGACGCATGAGAGGATCATCTGCGCCTCGCGCGTCAGATCCTGCAGGTCGTATTCCGCCTGACAGTTGCCGCAGTTTTCGCAGCGCGGCGCGTGCGGCTGGCCGAAATAATCGAGCAGATACCCGCGCAGGCAGCCGGTGGTCTTGCAGTAGCCGGTCATCTGCTCGAGGCGGATGAGGTCCTGCGCCTGCACGGCCTGCCGCTCCTCGTCGGTCAGCTCGTCGTTTTCCGTCTGGTTGAGGATCAGGTATTTGGCCGTCGTGATATCGCCGGGAGAAAAGAGCAGGATGCAGTCGGCGGGAGCGCCGTCGCGTCCGGCGCGGCCGGCCTCCTGATAATATGCCTCCACGCTCTTGGGCATGTTGCAGTGGATGACGTAGGAAACGTTCGACTTGTCGATGCCCATGCCGAAGGCGTTCGTGGCGACCATGACGGTGCAGCGGTCGCAGATGAAATCCTCCTGATTCTGCCGCCGCTCGTCCGGGCTGAGTCCGGCGTGGTAGCGCGAGGCGGCGAAGCCGCTGCTCTGCAGCAGCTCGCAGATCTGCTCGACGCCCTTGCGCGTGGCACAGTAGACGATGCCGCTCTTGTCCCGGCGTTCTTCGAGCAGCTCGAGCAGCGCCCGGCGCTTGTCCTGCGGCCGCAGGACCTCAAAGCGCAGGTTCGGCCGGTCAAAGCCGGTGACGACCGTCACCGGGTCCTGCAGCTGCAGGATGCGGACGATGTCGCTGCGCACCTGCGCCGTCGCCGTGGCGGTGAAGGCGGCCAGGGCGGGCCGCCGCGGCAGCTTTTGCAGAAAGTCCAGAATTTTCAGATAGCTCGGGCGGAAATCCTGCCCCCACTGGGAGATGCAGTGCGCCTCGTCGACCGCGAGCAGCGAGATCTCCAGCTCCTGCGCGAGCGCGCAGAAGCCGTCGGTCAGCAGCCGCTCCGGCGCGATGTAGAGGATCTTGTAAGCGCCGAAGCGCGTGTCGCGGTAGGCCTCGCGCAGCTCCTCGACGGACATGGCGCTGTGGATGCAGCCGGCAGGGATGCCGGCGTTCTGCAGGGCCATGACCTGATCCTTCATGAGCGAGATGAGCGGCGAGATGACGAGCGTCAGCCCCGGCAGCAGCAGGGCGGGCAGCTCATAGCAAAGGCTCTTGCCGCCGCCCGTCGGCATGACGCCGAGCACATCGCGCCCGGCCAGGACCGCGTCGATAAGCGTCCGCTGCCCCTCCCGGAAGGAAGAAAACCCAAAATACTGCCGCAGCACCTCCATCTTCTCCATCCCCGCACCCCGTTTCGTCGTTTTTCTCCATTATACCATATCCGCACCGGTTTACAAGGGAAAGAAAAAGCCCCCGGCTCCCCTCGCGGCAAGGGGCGTTGTCAGCCGGGGATATAAAGAACGAACGCACCTTGTAGGGGCGGGGCTCTGCTCCGCCCGTTCTTCCGACGAACCAGGCACCAGCGGGCGGAGCAGAGCCCCGCCCCTACAAACTGCCCCGCAAGAAGGTAACATTTATCAAAATTTCAGTTGTACCTTCTATTGACGGCAATTGTTCTAAGGCAACTGGTTACAAACTTGATACCCCCGTATCAGGCGGCGCGTACCAAGACGCCCGTAAGGTGACTATCGTGTGGAACGACATCTAAAAACTAGGGACTCACCTGAATTCAGAGGCAGGATGCACCCCGCGTCCCCACGCACTCTTTTCTCCCCTATCTTTTCTCTTGCGAGAGAAAAGATAGGGCCGCCGGAGGCGCGTCAGAAACGACCACGACGGAACGAATCCTTGCAAGCAAGGCTTCTTATCCTCTGTGCTCGTTTCTTCCTTTCCAAACCGCAAACTGAATTTGCGGTTTGGGTTTTTTTCATGCAAATCTGCTACAACCTCTCAGTCTCGGCTGCGCCGAGCCAGCATCCCTACCCCTTTTGTCCCTTCGGGACATTTCCCCCTGATAGGGGGAATCGGCCCCTGGAAGGGGAGCCAGGGGGGTGTGCACCGCCGGAAGTGCTCAGAAATAGGCGACGACCTCTCAGGCGCTGCGCGCCAGCTCCCCTGAGAGGGGAGCTGAAAAACCGCGCGGGCTTTTCGGCCCGCGCGGTACTGGGGTTGGCTTATTTCTGTTCCTGAATGTAGAGGCTGACGCGGCTCTGGATGAGCTTGGAGGCCTCTTCGACGGTCTTGCTGCCGGCAAGATAGCCTGCGGCTTCCTCGGTAATGATGCTCAGGACGCTCTGGTCATAGTCGACGAAGCTGGTCGTGGAATCGATCACGGCCATGACGGTGTCGTACTGCTCCTGCGTGACAGCATAGAGCTCGATCATTGGCTCGTCGCCATAGCTCATGCCGCCGGTGGAGATGGGGATGGGGTCACCGTTCTCGTCAAGCACCTGGCTGCCGTTGGCGTCGGTCTGATATTCCTGCGTCATGGCTTCCCCGGCCATGGCGTCAAAGGCGGACTTGAGGATCGGGAAATTCCAGAGGCTCTTCTGGAAATCCTCCTCGAGCGTTGAGCGGATGAAGGCCCAGGCGCCCGCCTTGTCCCTGCAGGTGGTGGTGATGCAGAGGGTCGCGTCGGAGTTGAAGGCGTTGCCGGTCGAGCCGTCTTCGCGCGGGAAGCCGATGAAGCGGGCATCGTTATTGAGGGCGGCAAAGTTATAATACAGGTCGTCGAAGCTGTAGAGCGACGTGGGATAGAGCAGCTGCTTGCCGTTTTTCAGGCGGGAATAGTCGCTCTCATACTCCTCGCTGTCCGACTGCCAGTCGTATTCGGCCGGGAAGGGCTTGACGAACTCGAGCAGGGCGCGGAACTCGTCGGAATCGAAATTGCAGGTGCCGTCCTGCCAGTTCATGAAGCTGTCAGCGTTCATGGCGACGCAGTACTGCAGCATCTCGGCCTGGGTGTAATACTTGTTGAAGACGGTCGCGCCCTCGGGCAGCTTGCTGAGCGCGTCGTTGACGTCGGCCAGCGTCCAGGTGTCATATCCGTCCACGACCTTGCCGAGGCCGATGGCCGTGGTGACGCCGAAGTCGATGGGCAGCTGATAGAGCTTGCCGTCGGTCTGCAGCGACTCGAGCGGCTTGGTCATGAGCTTGTCGCGGGAATACTCGGGGTCCGCGTCGATGTACGGCCAGAGATCCTCGAGCAGGCCCTTGGCCGCGTACTGCCGGATGGGCATCTGCATGTTGTTGGCGATGAGATCGGGCACATTGCCGGAGATAATCTCGGTATTGAGCTTGGTGAGGCCCGCGTTGTAATCGTCGTCGGTCGCGTATTCGGAATAGTCCTTGACGACGATGCGGTAATCGGCGCTGCTGCGGTTAAATTTGACGATCTGGCTGCGGAGGTTATAGTCCAGGCCGAAGCAGGCCAGGGTCAGCTCGGTCTTCTTCTGGATGCTGGCGGCGTCCACCCGGTTCAGGACAACGAGGACCTGCCGCGAGGGACCGTCGGCCGAATCCTCGTAGGTCACGGCGACGATGCGCCCGTCGGAAAGGACGCCGAAGTTGCCGTTGTTGATGGTGTTGCTGTCAATGTCGCAGGCCAGCCAGTCGACGACCTTCTCGACCGCGCCGGTATCCTTCCGCTCGCCGAAGATGCTGCCGTTGTTCGTGAAGAAGTAGGTATAGACGTCATTGCCCGGGAAGATATTCCACGCGCGGGAGGAGATGGGCGTCTCCTTGCCCCAGTCCTTCGTCTCGGGGTCGAGCTGACGGAAGACCATCTTGCCGTCGGCGGAGGACGCCGTAATGCCGACCTCGCTTTCCGACAGCTGGCAGAACTGGCCGTTCAGCTCATCGCCGGACTTGCTGAAGACGAAGCTGCCGTCCGGGCCGTAGACGTTGACGGTCTGATAGTCATAGGTGTAGACATAGCCCTTGTCATCGGAGAGGATGGTGTTGATGTAGGTATAGCGCCAGCTGTCCGTCTCGTCCGCGTCTTCCTCCTCCGTCGGGGTGATGGTGCGCAGCAGCGTGCCGTGGGCGTCGAGCTGGATGAGCTCAGAGATGGAGGCGCCCACCGTGCCGTCGTCCGCGTAGCTGTTGGTCTGGCGGAAGAGCCAGATCGTGCCGTCCGCGCCGGGGGCCATGGTCTGGATGTTGGTGCTGCTGTTGAACACCTGCATACTGCCGTCCTGGCCCATCATCACGCCGTTCGCGCCGTTCGGGTCCTCCACGACGGGCTCGGCGACATAGTTGTCGAGCTTCACACACTCGCCGGTGTCGAGATCAAAGCGGAAGATGACCTCGGAATAGGTATCGTAGGAGACCTCCGCACCGGTCTCATCGGTGTAGGTCTCCTTGCCGCCGTCGGGGACGCTGGCGGTAAAGTAGAGCGTGTCGCCCGAAATACAGCTGGTACCGATCCGCTGGATGTCCTCCGGCAGATCATAGTACTGCGGCTGGTAGGCGTACTGTGACGTTGTTTCCGGCGCGGCGTCGGTCTGCGCGGCCGGGTCTTTATCGTCTGTCTTCGTCTCAGGTTTGCTGCAGCCGGCAAGCACGCCGAGCAGCAGCACGAGCACGAGGCAGAGGGAAAGAATGCGTTTTGTCATCAACGATTCTCCTTTCTCATTGTTACCATAATATTTTTCTTCGCTGCCACATGGTAACAGATTCCGCCGGAAAAAGAAACCCCTGTGGGGGATTTTTAAGAAAAACTTAAGTAATCCGAAGCTTCGCCGTCCGGCTTGGCATCCGGCGCGCTTCGTGCTATACTGTAGAAAAAAGCAGAACAGGAGGGCTTTCATGCCTGCGCATGTCATTACCAGCGAGCAGCAGCGCGACCGGATGCTGCTCACGCCGATCCCGCGGCTGATCCTGTCTTTGTGCCTGCCGACGCTCGCCACGCAGCTGATCTCCGTCTTCTACAATACCGCCGACACCTATTTCGTCTCCAAGCTCTCGACGAGCGCATCCGCGGCCGTCGGCGTTGTGTTTTCGCTGATGTCCATCATCCAGGCCTTCGGCTTCGGCATCGGCATGGGCTGCGGGTCGATCATCAGCCGCAGTCTCGGCGGCAAGGACAATGACCGTGCCGACCGCATCGGC
>VOFK01001617.1_pt1 | contig 82621 bp, 87 predicted proteins | sample 5384121 | NCBI WGS metagenome assembly VOFK01 (sample SAMN12384730, study PRJNA508395) | human gut metagenome | isolation source: healthy gut J | host: Homo sapiens
CCGTTCAACCCCCTGCTGCTGGAATGTCTGACCAGCGCCGCCCAGCTGCCCACCGAGCTGGGCCAGTCCGCCACGGCGGAAAGCCACCGCAACTATCTGGCCGAGGCCCAGCACATCTCCGAGGCGCTGCTGCAGGAGCAGGCAGGCATACGCGCCGCGGACAAGCTGCTGTATCAGGCCAAGGAAGGCCGGAACCAATGTGTCACCGCAGAATTTACTGCTGAAGATAAATGAAATAAGAGGAACAGAAAGGGAGCAGAATTATGACGTTACAGGAATTTTATGCACGCATCGGCGGCGATTACAATGCCACCATCAGCCGCCTGCCCAGCGAGGCCCTTATCAAGAAATTCGTCCTCAAGTACCCCGGCGACCCCAGCTTCAACCAGCTGAAGGACGCGCTGGATGCGCAGGACTGGGAGCTGGCCTTCCGCGCCAGCCACACCCTGAAAGGCGTGGCCCAGAATTTGGGCATGGACCGCCTGTACAAGGCTGCCGCCACCCTGTGCGACGCCGTGCGCGGTCCCAAGCCGCTGGAGGATGCCAGCCTGTGGCCCTCTGTTGTGGCCGCCAATGAAGAAGTTCTGGAGGCCATCCGGGAGCTGTAATGTCTACTTCTTACCTTGATAAGAACGTGCACCGCCGCCTGGAGCTGGAAAGCGATATTCTCAACGCGCTGTGCGCCAGCTACCGCGCCCTCTACCGCGTGAATCTGGACACAGACACCGCTGAGCCCTACGCCATCAGCGCAAAGATGCGCACCGAGGTTGCGCTCGCGATGGAGCCACGGCTGCCCTACAGCCTTGCCATTGAGCGCTATATCACCCGCTTTGTGCAGCCCACCGACCAGAACCGGCTGCGGGTGCAGACCTCCGCCGTGGCCATTCTGGCGCGGCTCGCGGACGAGGATTCCTTCACACTGCGCTACCGCGTGCAGCCCAACCCCTCCAAACAGCAGTATTTCAACCTCTATGTTGCCCGCAATTTTGGCACGCCCACGCCCCACGTGGTGGTAATCGGCTTCCGCAACATTGACCGGCTGCTGGAAAGCGTGGAGAAGGGCCAGCATGAGCTGGAGCAGACGCTGGCAGCGGCCCGCATCGGCCTGTTCCGCTTGGAGTTTGAGGAGGACTGCCCGCCGCGGCTGTTTGCCAATGACACCATGTGCGGTTTGCTGGGCATTGAGCCCGACACCCTGACGCCGGAGCAGGCCTTTGCCTACTGGCAGAGCCGCGTAGACCCCGCCTATCTTGACACGGCGCAGGCCGGTGTGGATGCCATCCTGAAAACCGGCATCGGCGAGGTCAACTATCCGTGGAACCACCCGAAGTTGGGTGTCATCTACATCCGCTGCGGCGGCGTGCCGGATCAGAACTTTGATCGCCCCGGCTCCGCCGTCAAGGGCTACCATCAGGACATCACCGACACGGTCATCACCCGCAAGAAGCAGGAGGAGGAGCTGGCACAGGTCAATGTGCAGCTGCAGCGCGCCGTGGAGGACGCCAACCGCGCCATGGCCGCCAAGAGCGAGTTCCTCTCCCGCATGAGCCACGATATCCGCACCCCCATCAACGCAATTCTGGGTATGCTGGACATTGCCGAGAAGTACCACGAGGACTACGCCCGCCTGGATGACTGCGCCCACAAGATACGCAGCGCCGCCAACCATCTGCTCTCCCTCGTCAATGACGTGCTGGATATGAACCGGCTGGAAAACGGGCAGGCCAAGCTGGTGGAGGCCCCTGCCGACCTGAACGAGCTGGTCCATGACTGTGTCATTATGACCCAGACGCAGGCCGAGCGCGACGGTCTGACCATGACCGTCGACCATATCACGGTGGAGCACAACCGCGTGCGGTGCTACGCGCTGCAGCTGCGGCAGATTCTGATCAACCTGCTCAGCAACGCGGTCAAGTACAACCGCCCGGGCGGCAACATCACGCTGCGGGCCGATGAGCTGTATTGCAACGGCAAAACCGTGACCGTGCAGTACACCGTGCGCGATACCGGCATTGGTATGAGCGAGGAATTCCAGCAGCATATCTTTGAGCCCTTCACGCAGGAGAACCCCGGCGCCCGCACCAAGTACACCGGCAGCGGGCTGGGGCTTTCCATCGTGCGCGAGCTTGTGGAACGGATGGGCGGCACGATTCAGCTGGAAAGCCAGCTGGGCGAGGGCAGCCTCTTCATTGTGACACTGCCCTTTGCGCTGGACACCGCCCCCGCCGAGGACACCCCCGCCGAGGCCCCCGCGGCCAATCTGCAGGGTATGCGGGTGCTGGTGGCCGAGGACAACGCCCTGAATATGGAGATTACCCAGTTTATGCTGGATGAACTGCACGTTGCCTACGAATGTGCCGAGAACGGCGCGGAAGCGCTCTGCCTCTACAAGAACGCACCCGCCGGGCATTTTGACGCCATCCTGATGGATATGATGATGCCTGTGATGGACGGCACGGCTGCGGCCGCCGCCATCCGGGCCCTGCCGCGGGAGGATGCCGCGGATATTCCCATCATCGCACTGACCGCCAACGTCTGCGCTGATGTCTCTGCCGACGCAGCCTACGCCGATATGGACGACTGCTTATTCAAGCCAGTCCAGCCCTCGCATTTGCAGGCCACGCTTGCAAAATATTACGTGCAGCATTCCTAAGCCGGTTTCCTCTGCCCGGCGCTGCACAGATTAGGGAGTGGTTTTTTCACCATGAATAAGAAGGAGACCTCCCCCGCGTCCCGGTGCGCGGCGGCGCTGCTGCTGCTTTTCAGCCTGCTGGCCGCCGTGCTGGGCTTTGCCATGCCTGTGCAGGCCGCAGGCAATGACGGCAAGGCCCTGCGCACCGTGCGCGTTGGGTATTACGCCTACACCGGCTACAACATGATGGACGCGGACGGCAACCGCAGCGGCTATGCGTATGATATGCTGCAGCGCATCGGCCAGTGTGAGAACGTACAGTTTGAATATCTGGGCTATGACGGCGACACCACGCAGGCCATGACCATGCTGGAAAACGGCGAGGTCGACCTGATTCCGGTGCTGCGCAGGACTGAAGAGCGCGATGAGCGCTTCGCCTTCTCCGCCGAGCCTATCGGCAGCGTGGCCACCATGCTGACCGTCAGGGCCGGCAACCGCGCCGTAGCCGCCGGCAACTACGATACCTTTGACGGTATGACCGTTGGTATGACCCGCAGCGGCAACGGCCGCAACGAGAGCTTTTTTGCCTACGCGAGGGAGCATGACTTCACCTACACGCCGGTCTACTTTGACACCGACTTGGAGCTTTCCAACGCGCTGCAGTCCGGCCTTATCACCGCCGCCGTCTCCAACCGGCTGCGTGCGACCTCCAACGAATGGGTCATTGACACCTTTGATTTGCAGGATGTCTACATTGCGATGCGCAAGGACGATGTTTCCACGCAGCTGCTTGTCAACGATGCCCTGATCAAAATGGACCGCGATGACCCCAGCTGGCGCAGCACCCTGTTTGACAAATACTACAACGGCAGCCGCACCAGCACCAAAATCTACCTGACCGCCGCCGAGGAAAACTACGTCATCGCGCAGAACGCCGCGGGCCGGGTCTTTACCGTGCTGGTCAACCCCGACCGCATCCCCTACTCCTATCTGGATGACGAAGGGCAGCCCACCGGCATTATGGTGGATTTGTTCAAAACGGTTGCCGACCGCGCACGGCTGCGCTACCGGTTCCTGACCCCGGCTGACCGCAGTGAGTACCAGCAGCTGCTGGACGCGGGCGCGGCCGACCTTGTGATTGACCTGACGGATGATTATTCCATCGCCGAGGACTGCGGCTACAAGCTGACCGGGCCTTATCTTTCCACCGAGTTTTCGTGGATTATGCTGCGCAACCACAGCGGCAGGCTGGACAGCGCGGCCTCCGTCCGCAACGATAACGCCCCGCCGCTGGAAATGCCCGGCCTGTATGAGCGTGCCAGCGTTGATTATCTTGACTCCTTCAGCGACTGTCTCTCTGCGCTGCGCGCCGGGGAGATTGACGCCTACTATACCTACACCTATCAGGCCGAGCGCATTGTCTTTGATGATAAGCGCAACGAGCTGCGGAGTATGCTCAGTGATGAGCAGCGCCGCTTCTGCATCGGTGTGCAGAGCAGCAATGATGTGCTGCTCTGCAGCGTGCTGGACAAGAGCGTGGACAGCCTGACCCGCGCCGAGACCGCCGCCATCACCACCGAGTACACCAGCCTTGGCCAGCAGCGGTTCTCGCTGGTGCGTCTGGCCTACCAGTACCCGCTGATTATTGTGCTCACGATGCTCTGTCTGGTCATTACAGCCATCTGCATTGTGCTGGTGCTGCGCAGCCGCCGCTTCCGTGCCGAGACAGAAAACGCCCTGCACAAGGCCGAGGAGGCCAGCGTGGCCAAAACAGAGTTCCTCTCCAATATGTCCCACGATATCCGCACCCCCATCAACGGCATTATGGGTATGCTGGACATTGCCGAGGAAAACTTTGACGACCCCGCCCGCGTGAAGGACTGCATGAAAAAAATGCGCGGTGCAGCGTCCCATCTGCTTTCCCTCATCAATGACGTGCTGGATATGTCCAAGATTGAATCCGGCAATATGCAGATGCTGAACGCGCCTTTTGATCTGCGCGTGCTGCTGGATTCCTGCTGCGGCATTGTCGAGGGCCAGATTACCGAGCGCCACCTGACCTTCACCAAGCAGATTGGCCCCTTCTGGCACCCCTGCCTGCTGGGCAGTGAGCTGCACATCCGGCAGGTGCTCATCAACATTCTGTCCAACGCCGTCAAGTACACGCCGGACGGCGGCACCATCAACTTCCGCGCCACCGAGACCCTGTTTGAGGAGGGGCTCGTCCATCTGCGCATGGAAATCAAGGACAACGGCATTGGTATGAGCGAGGAGTTCCTGCAGCATATCTTTGAGCCGTTCACGCAGGAGCAGCAACATTCCAGCCGCACCACCTACAAGGGCACCGGTCTGGGCATGGCCATCACCAAAAAGCTGGTCGACCAGATGCATGGCTCACTGGATGTCGAGAGTGAGCCCGGCAAGGGCTCGACCTTCATCGTGCGGCTGTCGCTGCCCATCGGCCCCATGCTTCGGCCAACGCCGCCCCGATTGGCGATGTAAAGCCTGATTTGAAGGGCCTGCACCTCCTTCTGGCCGAGGACAACGAGCTGAACTCCGAGATTGCCGTGACGCTGTTGGAGGAACAGGGCGCGAAGATCACCGCTGTGACCAACGGCAAGGAGGCGCTGGAGGCCATGCAGAATGCCGCGCCGCATACTTATGACGCCATCCTTATGGACGTGATGATGCCCGAGATGAACGGTCTGGAGGCCACCCGCTGCATCCGCGCCTTTGAGGGCAAGGGCCCGGACGAGGGCACGCCCATCATTGCCATGACCGCCAACGTCTTTGCCGACGATGTAAAGGCCTGCCTGGATGCGGGCATGAACAGCCACGTGGGCAAGCCGCTGGAGATGAAGATTCTGGATGCGCGAGATCCTCAAGTACACCAGCCGCAAGTGACCTGTTCTGAAGAATCTAAAGTAAAACCAGCTTTTTGCAAATTTAATAAAGAAAATACGCCTGTCATATTGCAAAAACTATTTTTTCTGATGTATAATGGGAAGGATATTTTTTGGGATATGGCGGGCGTTTTTGCGCCCCCGATATGGAGGGTGAATTATGGCAACGAAGTATATTTTTGTGACCGGCGGTGTTGTCTCCGGTCTGGGCAAGGGCATTACGGCGGCCAGTCTGGGCCGCCTGCTGAAAACCCGCGGCCTGAAGGTGGCCAGCCAGAAGCTGGACCCCTACATCAACGTGGACCCGGGCACGATGAGCCCCCTGCAGCACGGTGAGGTCTTTGTGACCGATGACGGCACCGAGACCGACCTGGATTTGGGCCATTATGAGCGCTTTACCGATGAAAACCTGAACAAATACTCCAACCTGACCACCGGCAAGGTCTACTGGAACGTCCTGAACAAGGAGCGTCAGGGTGCCTATCTGGGCCAGACCGTGCAGATCATCCCCCACATCACCAACGAAATCAAGAGCTACATCTACAACCTTGCCAAGAGCACCGAGGCCGACGTGGTCATTACCGAAATCGGCGGCACGACCGGTGACATTGAAAGCCAGCCCTTCCTTGAGGCCATCCGTCAGGTCGGGCTTGAACAGGGCCTTGAAAACTGCTGCTACATCCATGTGGTGCTGGTGCCCTACATCTCCGGCTCGGACGAGTACAAGTCCAAGCCTGCACAGCACTCTGTGCAAAGAGCTGCAGGGCATGGGCATTGCCCCCAACGTGATTTGCTGCGTGCCGACGGCCCTGTGGGCGCGGACATCAAGCGCAAAATCAGTATGTTCTGCAATGTGCGCCCCGACTGCGTGATTGAGAACCCTGACGATGCCCAGCCTGTACGAGTGCCCGCTGATGCTGGAGGCCGCCGGTCTGACCAACGTGGTAGCCCGCCAAGCTGCATCTGGAGACGCCGCCGTCCGATCTGACCGAGTGGAAGTCCCTGATCAGCCGCATTGCCACCCGCAGCAAAACCTGCCGCATTGCGCTGGTGGGCAAGTATGTCAAGCTGCATGACGCCTACCTGAGCGTGATGGAAAGCCTCTACCATGCCGGTTTTGAGAACGAGAGCAAGGTGGACATCAAGTGGGTGGACAGCGAGCATCTGGTGGACCAGGCCTGCTGTGCCGACGAGCTGGGCGACGTGGACGGCATCATCGTGCCGGGCGGCTTCGGCGACCGCGGCATTGAGGGTATGATTCAGGCCGCCCAGTATGCGCGGGAGAACCAGATTCCCTACTTCGGCATCTGCCTTGGTATGCAGATCATGGTTATGGAGTACGCCCGCAATGTGCTGGGCTACGCCGACGCCAACTCCAGCGAGTTTGCGCCCGAGGGCCAGCACAATGTCATTGACCTGATGCCCGACCAGCAGGGTGTGGAGACGAAGGGCGGCACGATGCGCCTTGGCAAGTACCCCTGCACCATCACCCCGGGCACCAAAATGGCCGAGTGCTACGGCACGCTGGAAATTGACGAGCGTCACCGCCACCGCTATGAGTTCAACAACGAGTTCCGCGCCGAGTTTGAGGAAAAGGGCCTTGTCATTGCCGGCACCAGCCCGGACGGCCGCCTTGTGGAGGCCGTGGAAATTCCCGGCCGCGACTTCCATCTGGGTGCGCAGTTCCACCCCGAGTTCAAGAGCCGCCCGAACCGCGCCCATCCCCTCTTCAAGGGCTTCATCGCCGCCGCACTGAAGTACCAGTGCGCCCACACCCCGACCGACCACCCGGTTTCCCTTGGCGAATAAGTAATACACCAGACGGCCCCTCCCTGCGGAGGAGCCGTTTTTGTTTACAACTCTTTCACACCTGTAACGCAATATCCGCCCATGCCCATTCGTATTAGTAAACAGAGGCCCGTGAAGTACAAAACCCGACAATATTCTGTCGAAAACAGCGGCACAAATTGTGCGGGATACCGCTTGTTTAAGCTGTGCGCACGGCGTATAATAACATACTACACGAAAGGGTGCTAACTATGCGTAACTGGTGTTCGCGCCATCCGGTCTGGTTTATGGCGCTGTATGCTTTGTTTTACTTAACGTTTTTTGCGCTGCTGGAGCGCACCATCCAGACGCCGGATTTGTGGGTGCATTGTCGGCTGGACGATATGATTCCGTTCTGCAAATATGCCATTATCCCCTATTATTTGTGGTTCCCATGGATTCCGTTCACCCTGTTTTACCTGCTGTACAAGGCCCCGCGGGAGGATTTCTGGCGGCTCTGCCTGCCCTTGTTCACCGGTATGACCATGGCGCTTTTGTTCTATGCAATGGTGCCCAACGGTCTGGCCCTGCGCCCGCGCACCGTGCCGGGCACCGACATTTTGCCCAGAGCGTCCGTATGCTCTACCGCAGTGACACGCCCACCAACGTCTGCCCGTCCATCCATGTGTTCAACTCGGTCACGCTGATGCTGGCCTACTACCGCAGCGCGGTCTTTGACGCACCGCGCCGCCGCTGGATGCGCCCCGCCGCCATGGCGCTGTGCGTGTCCATCACGCTCTCCACAATGCTGCTCAAGCAGCACAGTGTGATTGATGTGGTATTCGGCCTACTGCTGGCCTTGGCGCTCGACTACGCCGCCACCGCCCTGCAGCGCAGCCCGGAGAAGCTGCTGGCGAAATAACACAATATACCAACAAACGCCAACGGCGGGGTGAAAGTTCACCCCGCCGTTTTTTATTCAGAAACCACTGTCCCGGCTTTCGCACATTCCGGGAAAATTTCGCCGTAGGGGCGGGCACGCCCGGCCCGGTGGTTTCCCGCAAGCAGCATTTGCCGGGCCAGCGCTGCGGGCGGAGCAGAGCCCCGCCCCTACCGCGCTATTGTTTACGGTTGCTCCGTAGGGGCGGCATATATGCCGCCCGCAAGGTTCCGGCCAAATACCGTTTATGGTCAATCTGTAGGGAGGGGTCTTGACCCCTCCGCGCTTCCCGCAAGCGACATTTGCCGGGTCAGCCCGCCCACTGGATTTCTCACTTTTTCACACGCGCCGCGTTATAGGATTTTATCATTACGGCCGCGAACCAGAGCATCAGCACGCTGAACGCCACAAAGGCCACTGCAGCCACCGTGGCCAGCGCCGGAATGAAATGGGTCACGGTGTAGACTGCCAGCGGCACAGCGGCGATACAGGGCACCCTGCGGCTGGTGCAATCGGCAAGGCGCAGCAGCAGCAGCGCCGCGGCCCAGAAGAGCCACAAATCCAGCGCACGCAGTGCAGGGGACAGCCAGACCCAGACGCCGCCGGCCTGCCCGCCGCAGAGAAGCAGCTCCAGCACAAGCCCCGCGCCACCCAGCAGCACCGGGCGCTTATCCCGGGATGCAAGCAGCAGATAGCCGACAAGCGCCAGCACCGTGAGGGAAATCTCCTGCAGGGCGGCATTTTCCGGCACCGCCAGCAGGCAACGCCCCGCCGCGGCTACCCCAATAAGCAGATACGCCAGAGCTGTTTTGTTGCGTTTATCCATGGATTGTCTCCTGTGTAGGTTGATGATTCCCGATATATTGCCTTTATGGGCAAACTCGCCCCGCATCCGGCTCTGCGGGGCCACCTTCCCCCGCCGCCTGCAAATCTGTTTTTTATTATACCTCTTTTATATCTCCCTTGCAAGCATTGTCGGCACAGCGTATAATGAGTATGTTTATACATTTAATTGTGCGTAAATGTATAAAGGCAACACTATAAAGAGAGGTTTTGGGTATGGAGTTTTCACATCGTCTGGACCTGTTCGGGCCCGAAATTTTCGCTGCGCTCAACGATAAAAAGGTTGCGTTGGAGGCCGAGGGCCGCCATCTGTTCAACCTGAGCGTCGGAACGCCGGATTTTGCCCCGGCTGACCACCTGAAGCAGGCGCTGATTGACGCCGCAAGTGACAACAACAACTGGAAGTACAGCCTGCGCGACCTGCCGGAGATGCTGCAGGCCGTCTGCGATTACTATAAACGACGTTTTTACGTTAATTCCATTACGCCGGACAAGGTTATGAGCTTCTCCGGCAGCCAGGACGGCATCGGCCATCTGGGTCTGGCGCTCTGCAATGACGGCGACCTGGTGCTGCTGCCCGCCCCCTGCTACCCGGTTTTTATGACCGGCTCCCTTCTGGGCGGCGCCGAGCCGTGGTACTACAAGCTGACGAAGGGAAACCACTTCCTGCCGGACGTCTCCACCATTCCGGCGGATGTGGCCCGCAAGGCAAAGTTTATGCTGGTCAGCCTGCCCGCCAACCCCGTGGGCAGTGTGGGCACGCCGGAGCTGTATGCCGAAATCGTCAATTTCTGCCGCACATATGATATTTTGCTGGTACACGACAACGCCTACAGCGACATTATTTTTGACGGCGTGCACGGCGGCAGCATCTTCAACACGCCGGGTGCCGAGGACCGCCGCCGTGGAGTTTTTCTCGCTGAGCAAGAGCTTCAATGTGACCGGCGCACGCATCAGCTTCCTTGTGGGCCGCCCCGATGTGATTGCCGCCTGCAAAAAGCTGCGCACCCAGATTGATTTTGGTATGTTCCTGCCGATACAGCGGGTGGCGATTGCCGCCCTGACCGGCCCGCTGGATGGTGTGCAGCGCCAGTGTACCGAGTACCAGCGCCGCCGCGATGCGCTGTGCGGCGGTCTGCGTGCCATCGGCTGGGATGTGCCCGACAGCCACGGCAGTATGTTTGTGTGGGCCCCGGTGCCTGCCGGATTCACTGACAGTATGGCGTTCTGTATGGCGCTCATCGACAAGGCCGGTGTTATCTGCACGCCCGGTTCGAGCTTCGGCCCCGGCGGCGAGGGCTATGTCCGCTTTGCCCTGACCCTGCCGGTGGAAAAGATTGCCGAGGCCGTCAAGGCCATTGCGGACAGCGGCATCCTGCAGTAACCGCACAGCCGCCCCCATAGGCACAAAAAAGCACCGTCCAACGTCAGGTTGGCGGTGCTTTTATTATTATGGATTTACTGTGCGTTATCCCGCAGGGCGGCGCGCATTTCCTTCTGGATGGCGGGGGTAGTCTCCACCTTCTGCAGCAGGGCAGCCAGAAGCTCGGGCAACTGCTTTGCGGGCAGCTGCTCTGCCACAACACCGGCCAGATACTCGGCGTGGGAAACGGCGGGCTCAAAAGTGCGGGCATACGTCTTGCCGCTGCGCACAAAGCCGACCTCACGCAGAACGCCCTTCTCCATCAGGCTGTTCAGCATGGAGAAAATGGAGCGCTCCTTCCATTTACGGTCCACACAGGTGGACACAACCTCGGTCTGTGCCATAGCGTGGTCTGCCTGCCAGAAGATTTCCATAATCTGTTGTTCGCTTTTCGTCAGATGCACGTTGGTATACCTCTCTCCCAATTTAAATCAACTATATACTCATAGTATCTTTTTGTTAGGAAAATGTCAACGATTTTCTTAAAAATTTTTCATTCTTTTTCGTTACAATATAATATCTTAACAGTTCTATCACATTTCGGGCCTTTTCGGCAGACTTTTCGCTTTAAAACATAGGTTCGTCACTTTACTCGTGTGTGGCGAACGTGTGGCACGTGTTGCCGCACTCTGCCACACATCTGCCGCAAAGTGCAATTTTGTATATTCCCGCCGTTCCAGTTTCGATTGACCTGTTGCCCGGCAAATTCACTCACTCAACCAGCCCTTTTCAATCGCCTTCAGCGCCCGCTTTTTCCAGCCGGGAAACATAGCTGCGGCTGATGTGCAGCTGCGCGGCGGTCTGCTGTTGGGTGTGCGGCTCGCCGCCCAGGCCGTACCGCAGCCGCAGGATGGTTCGCTCCCGCGGGGGTAGAGTGTCCACCAGCGCCCGCAGGCGTGCGGCATCGGCGCGGCTCTCGCAGTCCTCCGCCAGATTGCCTTCATCGGGCAGGGTATCCGCCAGAGTGAGCTGGCCATCGGCCTCCAGCGGCTCCTGCAGCGACGCTGTCTGCCCCGTACGCCGCGTCCGGCGCAGCTCCATGCGCAGCTCGTTTTCAATGCAGCGGCTGGCATAGCTGGCAAAGGGGCGGCCCTTGCCTGGGTCAAAGGTGTCCACGGCCTTGATCAGGCCGATAGTGCCAATGGAAATCATATCATCCTGCGCGGCGGCGCCCGCATAGTATTTTTTTTTTTGCAGATATGCGCTACCAGCCGCAGATTGTGGCGTATCAGCGTATCCCGCGCCGCCGCGGCAGCCGCCCCGCCCTTTTGCAGGTCGGAGAAGGCTGCACGTTCCTGCTCCGGCGGCAGAGGGCGCGGAAAGGAGCTGCTTTCCAGATGCAGCGCCAGATACAGAATATGCCCCGCCGCCGCCCGCAAAAACAAGCCAAAAATGCCCAGCATACACATCACCTCGCGCCAGTGTATGCCGCGCCGCGCCGGAAAATAACAAAAAAGAGCACCCGGTACATGGGTGCTCTTTTTAGGGTCCTGTAGGGAGGAGTGCCCGTCAACAGGGCCAGTTTACATCACAAACTGCACCACGCAGAACGCTGCATAAATCGCCAGCAGGGTGATGCCCTGTGCGCGGTTCAGCTTGCCCTTGACGAGGGCGGGAACCGTCAGAATCAACATAACGGCCAGCATAACCGGCAAATCGAGCACGAGGCTGGAATTGATGCCGAACAGGGTGTTGCTCTGCGGAATTGTGAAGGGAGCCAGCGTGACGGACACGCCGCTGACCAGCACCAGATTGAACACGTTTGCGCCGATGACGTTGCCCAGAGACAAATCGCTGTGGCCCTTCATCAGGGAGGTGATAGCCGTGATAAGCTCCGGCAGAGAGGTGCCCAGCGCCACAAAGGTCAGCGCGATGACGCTCTCCGGCACGCCGAGGGCCTGCGCAATCAGGGGTGCCGTTATCCACCAGTAGGTTGGCGCCAACCGCAATCAGCACCGCACCAACACAACCAGCAGCCCCAGCGTCTTGGGCAGAGACATCTCCTCCTCGGCCTCCTCGTGGACCTCGGCGGGGGCGTTTTTCATCTGCAGAACGTTGACAATCATGTACGCCACAAACATGGCCAGCATGATAACGCCCATCACGCGGGTGAATTTGCCGAACACATAGGCGGCAATGCAGTAGATGGCCGCCGCCGCGAAGAAGAAGGCGACCGGGGTCTTGAGCGTCTTGGGGTCAACCTTGCCGGGGCGCACCGCAATCGTGATGGCTGCAATCAGCGCCGCATTGCAGATGACCGAGCCGATGGCGTTGCCGTAGGCAATCTCGCCGTGGCCGGAGAGGGCCGACATCGTGGAGACCATGACCTCGGGCAGGGTGGTGCCGATGGAGACTACCGTTGCGCCAATCAGCAGCTCCGGCAGATGGAAGCGGCGGGCCAGCGCGGACGCACCGTCCACGAACCAGTCACCGCCCTTAATCAGGAACAAAAGGCCGACAATGAACAAAAGCACAGGGATAAGCATCGCAATTCCTCCGTAAAAATGACGTATAGCGCCGGAATTTTTATTATAGCACACCCATACAGGGTGCGTCAAACCCCACAGACTTAAAAATGTTAAAATGCCGTTTTGGCAGGCTGCCCGCAGGCGATAAGTGGCAGCAGCCCGCGGGCAGGCATCCTGCTTCAGGCGGCAGCGAGCCTCTCCCACCCCTTGGTCAACACGGCGGGGCCCTTATTTTACACACCTTTTCGGTTTATGTCCTGTTCACGCAAACACAAAGCCCCGCAGGGTTACCTGCGGGGCTTTGTGCATAGAGGGGTGGGAAAGTATATAAAGGTCAGTGAATGTCTTGATTGATTACAAATATTATTATAGCAAGTTTTCTTAAAATGTCAAATGTCATACTTGCATTTTGGTTTTCAAAAGATTATAATAAAAGCACGATGGCTTAATTTTATTTAGCAAGCGCACAAAAAAGCATACTTTTTAAATTTTGTTAAAGATAACAATGACTGTATACTTCACTTTATTTTTTTGTGCGCATTATACAAAACAAAAGCAAGGAGTCATTTTCATGGATGATTTGGATCACAAAATATTGCAGCTGCTGGCGGAAAATGCGCGTATGCCTGTCAAAGACATTGCCCAGCAGGTCAGCCTGACCAGCCCTGCGGTTTCCAGCCGCATCCACCGGCTGGAGCAGGAGGGCGTCATTGGCGGGTACACCGTTGTGCTGCGCCACCCCGATGCCCCGGCCCGGGTCGAGGCGCTGATCTCGGTGCTGGTGGATGCCGCCACACGCGCCAGCTTTCTTTCCATGATTGAGCAGGAGCCGCAGGTTCTGCAGTGCTTCCGCGTGACCGGCAGCTACAACTTTATCATAAAGGTAAGCTGCACCGACATTGACGCGCTGGGGCATCTGCTGACCAAGATGCAGAAGATGGTTCCACCAACACGCAGATCATCCTGAACACCCAGCTGGACCGCAATCTGACGCTGGCCGAATAACGAGGTAACTATGTTACGCTTTTGTAAAAACTGCGGCCTGCTGCTGCCGCATGACGCTGACCACTGCCCGCAGTGCGGCACCCCGGCCCCTGCGGCGGTGCGCGCCGCTGCCTCCCAGCCCGGCCAAGCCGCGCCGCTGTATGAGGCGGACGAGCCGGAGGAGCGCATCCCCGCCATGAGCCAAGCTGACACCACCATCACGATGCTGCTGTTTGCCATCCCGCTGGTCGGGCTCATCCTCGCGCTGGTGTGGAGCTTTGGCGGAACGGACAACCCCGCCCGCAAGCGGCTGGCGCGCAGCTACCTCATCCGCACGCTGGTGGTAATTGCCGTGGTTGCGCTGTTTGTGCTGGTGGTCTCGCTGGTATTCAGCGCGGTGCTGCACAGCCAGCTGGCCTACAGCTACTACTATATGCGCTGAGGAGGTGCCCATGAAAGCATCTGTCATCATCCCCAATCTGAACGGCGCGGGGCTGGCTGCGGGACTCCATCGAGTCCATCTGGGCACAGACGGAGCAGGACTTTGAGCTGATCGTCATTGACAACGGCTCCAAAGACGAGAGCCTGGAAATTGCCCGCAGCTACCGCGGCCGTGACCGCTACACACTGATTGAGAACGCCGAGAACACCGGCTTTTCCCATGCAGTCAACCAGGGCATTGCGATTGCCAAGGGCGAATATGCCGTGCTGTTCAACAACGATGCCTTTGCCGAGCCGGACTGGCTGGCGGAGCTGATCAAGACCGCCGACGCCGACCCGAAAATTTTTGCCGTGAGCAGCCTGATGCTGCGCTACTATGAGCCGGAGCTGGCCGATGACGCGGGCGATTACGTGACGATTCTGGGCTTTGCCTGCAAGCGCGGCGATGGTCTGAAGGCCAGCCGTTACACAAAGCCCTGCCGGGTGTTCAGTGCCTGCGGCGGTGCGGCGCTCTACCGCAAGTCGATCCTGGATGAAATCGGCGTCTTTGACGAGCTGTTTTTTGCCTATTATGAGGACGTTGATTTAAGCTGGCGCGCCAACAATTTCGGCTACAGGAACGTCTATTGCCCCACGGCGCGCTGCCGCCACATCTGCGGTGCCACCACCGGCGCGGTGCGGTACAACCCCTTCAAAAGCATCCAGAGCGGCCGCAACAGCATCCTGCTGCCCTACAAGAACCAGCCGGTGCTGATGCTGGTGCTGAATTTTATCCCGATGCTGTTGGGGTATCTGCTGAAGGTCATTATGTTCCGCTTCCGCGGCTTTGGCAATGACTATGCCAAGGGCTTTCACGAGGCGTGGGTGGCGCTTCCGAAGCTGAACAAGCCGAAATTCCGCTGGCGGAATCTGCCCAATTACCTCTGGGTGGAGTGCAGCCTGATTGCCGGGCTGTTCCAGTACATCGTCTACCGCGTGCAGCGGGCGCTGAAGATTACGTGATTTGTGTTCTTTCTTTGCAAAGAAAGAGCCAAAGAAAGAACAAACATTATATTTCTTTTATCGGTTACTGCTTGTATAGGCCCGGTGGTTTCCCGGGAACGGCATTTTGCGGGCGGGCATCGGCGGGGTGAGGTCACCCCGCCCTACGAATGAACCGAAAACAATATCCTACCGTTTATCATCTACCCCGCCCCTACAAATGGGCTCCTATACGACAAACAGCACCTGACTTCCGGTCACACGCATACCGGGAATCAGGTGCTGTTTTTACTGTTTAAAATTCTTTTTCGGTTCCTTTTCTTATAAGAAAAGGAACAAACCAAACGCTCTGTACCTTACTCGTCGTCCGCCAGGTTGCCCAGTGCCTTGGCCTGCTCAATAACCTTGGCTTCCAGCATCTGGGGCAGGGTCTCGTAGCGGACAAAGTCAAAGGTAAAGTACCCGCGGCCCTGCGTCAGCTGGCGCAGGAAGGTCGTGAAATCCTGCATCTCCGCCACAGGCACCTCGGCCTCGACAACCTGCAGGCCGTCCTCGTCCGGGTTCATACCCAGCACGCGGCCGCGGCGCTTCGTGACCTCGCCCATAATATCGCCGGTGTTGTCGGCGGGGACGTGGGCCTTCAGTGCGCCGATGGGCTCCAGCAGGATGGGGCCGGCCTCGGGGATGGCCGCCTTATAGGCCAGCTTCGCGGCCATAATGAACGCCATTTCGCTGGAATCCACAGGGTGATAGCTGCCGTCCAGCAGGGTGGCCTTCATGCCTACCATCGGGTAACCGGCCAGCACGCCGTGCTCGGCCGCCTGACGGACGCCCTTTTCAACGGCGGGGAAGAAGTTCTTCGGCACGCTGCCGCCAAAGACGTTCTCGGCAAATTCAATGCCCTCGCCCTCCACAGGCTCGAACTGAATCCAGACATCACCGAACTGGCCGTGGCCGCCGGTCTGCTTCTTGTGGCGGCCCTGTGCCTTGCAGCTCTTGCGGATGGACTCACGGTAGGGCACACGCGGGGTTTCCAGCGTGATTTCCACGCCGAACTTATTCTTCAGTTTGGCCAGCGCAACCTCCAGATGCTGGGTGCCCAGACCGCTGATAATCTGCTGCTTTTGTCTCGGCGTCCACCACAAAGTTGATGGCCGGGTCCTCCTCCATCAGGCGGGCCAGCGCGCCACTGACCTTGCCCTCGTCGCCCTTCTTGGCAACCTTGACTGCCATACGGTAGCAGCTGATGGGGTACACCGGTGCGGGCAGCGCCACAACGCGGGCCGGGTCACACAGGGTATCGCCGGTCTTGGCGGTGGCCAGCTTGGCAACCGCGCCAATGTCACCCGCGGCAATCTCCGGGGTATCGGTCTGCTTCTTGCCGCAGACGGTCAGCGTCTTGCCCAGACGCTCCGGCTGGCCGGTGCGCGCATTGACGGCGCTGCTGGTGGCGCTCAGCTTGCCGGACAGCACCTTGATAAAGCTCAGCTTGCCCACAAACGGGTCTGCTACGGTCTTAAAGACGTAGGCGCACAGCGGGGCGGCGGGGTCGGCGGTGATTTCCACCGGCTCGCCGTTGGCCTCGCCCACAGCGGCGGCGGTGTCCGCGCCGGGCAGCAGCACATTCATATTGTACAGCAGCATATCCAGTGCCTGCATATTGACGGCACTGCCGCAGAACACAGGGGTAATCTGGCCGCTGCGCACGCCTGCGGCCATGCCCTGCACGATTTCCTCGGTGGTGAAGGCCTCGCCCTCAAAGAATTTCTCCATCAGGGCCTCGTCGGTCTCGGCGATGGCCTCGCTCATGGCCTGAATCAAGCCCTCAAAGCGGTGGCCGATGTCGGGCACGTCAATCTGCACCTGCTTGCCGCCCTCATACTTGAAGGCCTTCTGGCTGAACAGGTTGATGTACGCCACGGTGCCGTCATCCAGACGCACCGGCACAACGCAGGGGCAGACGCTGGGGCCGAACTTAATCTTCATCTGCTCCAGGATCTTGAAGTAGTCTGCGTTCTCCAAATCGGTCTTTGTCACAAAAACCATCCGCGCTTTGTTGTTTTTCAGCGCCAGCTGGTAGGCCTTCTCGGCACCGACGGTCACGCCGGAACGGCCGGAAACGCAAATCAGAACACTCTCGGCTGCCATAATGCCCTCGGCCGCGCCGGTCTCAAAGTCGAACAGACCCGGTGCGTCAATCAGGTTGTACTTCACACCCTCGTACTCAACAGGGACGACGCTGGAATTGAGCGAAGCCTTGCGGCGGATTTCCTCGGGGTCAAAGTCGCTGGCGGTGGTGCCGTCCTCGACGCGGCCCATACGCTCGGTCGCGCCACTCATATAGAGCAGTGCCTCGGTCAGCGTTGTTTTGCCGCAGCCGGCGTGGCCGGCCACCAGAATGTTGCGGATGTCTTTGCTTGCATAGCCCATGATCGTCAAACCTCTTTTCGCGCCGGGGCGGTTTGCCCCGCCCTGCGGCGTTGATATTCTTTGGCGGCGGAGCGATTTTTGAACACTCCCGCCTGTTTAATACTACTTTACCACATTGTTGTGGAAATTTAAACAGTTTTTTCGGATTTTTTGTAAAAATTTTTAGGCAAAAGATTGTGGAAAGTGTAAAAAATCGAGGTTGATAAGGTGTTGTTGTGTCCGGTGAGGCTTCCCCCAAACAAAACCGCCCCCCGCCAATTTTGGCGGGGGCGGTTCATATTACTGAATTATTTCTTTGCCGTTTTTCTGCGGGAGCGGGCGGGTCCGCCCTCGGGCTGAATCTCCGGCACGTAGAGGCTGTAACTCAAAAGATAGCGGCCGTGGGCGGGCAAGCGGTAGAAGGACGCCTTGATGCGCTCCAGCGGGCTGAAGCCGGTCTCGGCGGCGCTGCCGGTCAGCATAACCACGTACTGCATCTCGGTGTAGCGGGCGGCCACATCGCACTGGCGCAGGCTGGTGTGGATAAGCTCCCCCAGCTGCTCCACCATAATGGAGGTCTCCACCGGGTCGGCGTTCTGGCCGGGCGCCACCGTGATGATGGCCAGGAAAACCGGCAGGCTGTAGCGCACCTGCACACCGCGCTGCACGCGGTAAATCTCTTTAAACGTTTCAAAGTCACAGACGCAGGCGCCGGTGTCCTCGGTGTCGGGCAGGGCGTCCACAAGGCGCGAGACCTCGCTCTCACGGTTGCGGTCGGCCTGACGCATCTGGCGGTAGGCGGAGCCGGCGCGGCCCGGCTCAATGGCGTGGTGCAGGCAGCCCATAGCCGCGCCGCGGCGGGCCAGATCCTGCGCCTCTGCATGGCGGCCCAGTGACTCCAGCGCAACGATTTTTTCCAGATACAATCGCTCCTCGTAGGGGTCCAGCTCCAGCGCATGGGTACACAGCGTGACGATGCGGGTGCACTCGCCCCACTTTTTGCACAGTTCCAGCAGACTCAGGGTGGCGGTGCGGTACAGGCCGTGCAGCCGCACGCTGACGCCCTCCACCCACGGCTCGGACGCAGACTGCGGCAGCAGGCGGCCGCGGTACAGGTCGATAATCTGCTCATAGAGCTTGGCGCGGCTCTCGGGGCTTTCCTCCTGCCGGGCCTGCGCAGACAAGTCCTCCAACGTAAACACGTCCACGGCGCAGTCCAGATGGGGGTTCCACTGGTAGTAGCCGCGGCTGGTCACAATGCAGTTCTGCAGCTCGGTCAGGCCTTCGGCCTCAATCATATTGCGGAAGCGGTGCAGAATGGCACGCAACGCCATATCCGGGTTGGTGGAGCGCCCCTGCCCAGAGGGCATCGGTCAGCAGCTTGTGGGGCACACGCTGCCCACGCTGCAGCACCAGATACTGCACCAGCGCCGTGGCCTTGCGGGAGGTTGCCAGCTGCGCCAGCGCCGGCTTGCCGTTCACCAGTATCTCAAAATCGCCCAGCATTCTAATTTCAATCGTTGCCATTTTGTCACCTTCGGTATCCTATTACTGTTTCAAAGTATAACAAGTTTTCACTCGTTTGTCCAGTAGTTCTATGCCGTTTTTGTTTTATCTTACCAAATTTTGTTTTACCCTCACGATTCCGAGGACGCCTTGCCATCCCACGTGCCGGGCGCATACAAAATGGTCGGCGCGCCTGGCAGCGGCACAATCGCCTTCTGGGTGCACAGCGGTACAGCCGTGCCGTCACTGCCCATTTTGGAGACCGTCAGCACCACCGTCATGGCCGTAATGCGCGGCGTATCGGTCGGGTCCGGCTGTGACCAGCTGCGGGCATAAAAGTGCAAATCGCTGATGTACAGCCCCATGTAGGCATCCTTGGGGTAGGCGGTTGTGTAGGCGTAGGCCATATAGTCGATGGCTGGGATGCTTCCACCGTTCGTGTCCGTTCCGGCCACCCTGTTGTGCTGCGGGTTGCCGTACTTGTCGTTACCATTCAGGGCGTCACGGTAGTAGCGCATATGCAGGTAGCCGTTCAGGTCTGCGGCCTGTGCCTGGTCCAAAAGCGCCGTGTTATCACTCTTTTTCAGAGCAGGCACAAGGTCCTTATCCAGTATTTCAATATGGTTGGGGTAGACGCTGAATTCCAGCGCTGTGCCGTCACTGTAGCTTGACTGTGCATCAAACACACTGTTCAGATTGGCTTCATCGGTCGCGCCGTTGGTAAAGCGGATATACCCATTTGCGTGCATAACCTCGCCGTGGATGGTTTCAATCAGGGCATCGGCCAGATTCTGGGCGCGGGTCTGCTGCTGAATCTCCATATACGCCTGCGCGCTGGGTTGTATCAGCGTGACCGCCGCCAGCGTGAACAGCGACAGCAGCACCATGCAGACAATCAGCTCCACCAGCGTTGTGCCGTTTTTGTTTCTGACTGGCTGCATCATTGTGCGTTGTCCCCCGTTCCCGGCGTTGTGGCCGTGGGCTCTTTATAATAGCGGTGGAACGTGTAGTTTTCTTCTTTTGTGGTGCCATCCTCGGTCACTTGGGCCTGTGTTTCCACACTTTGCAGCTGCACTCTGTCAACGGTAAACTGGTCAAAACTGAAGCGCAGGCTCTCTTTTCCGGATTCCGTCTGCCAGCTCGGTCCAGTTCCCCCTGTCGGGTAGAGCCCGGCGCAGAAGGCGTAGGCGGTTTCCCGCAGGGTTTCCGCCTTGCGGGACATAACGCGGGCGTACCGCAGCGACACCACAAACATAGCGGTAAACATCAGCAGCAGCATAAACGAGACAACCACTTCCACAATGGTCTCACCGCGCCGGTTTTGCAATATTTTTTTCATGGGCGGTCACTCCTGTGTTGTAGTTGTTCTCTGCTTGACGCCGCGCGTGTAGGTGATGCCTTCCGGGCTATTGGTGTTAAAGTGCGGCACGATCCGTTTGGCTTCGCTGCCCTGGGTGATTGTGACGGTATCACCGCCAGCAGGCGGATTAAATGTGTTAGGGTTGTCATTACTCCATGTATAATGCGTAGTAGCGCTATCCAGTGTATAGTAAGCTTACATCATAATGCACCGCACGGTCATAGGTTACTGTGTAGGAGAAGCTCTCCCCGTCCTTTTTCACCGTGACCGTCACATCAAGCTGCATATCCACCAGCTCATAGCTATCGTTTTCCCAGTTGCTCAGTACCGTCTGCCATTGACCATCACCAGAGCTGATAGACAATCCTACAACGGAGGAGTTCAGGTTCAGCTTGTCCGCCTCCTCGCCGGGGCGGCGGCGCAGCGTGACGTGTATTTCATCCGCACCGTCGCTGCCGTCCGCGCTTAGGGTTGCGTCAAAGGTAGTTGGCTTGGGGGCCTCCTGCTCAAACGGATTATTGCCGTAAAACTCGCTGGTCATATAAGTATTATTCACGAATTTGGCAAAGCTGCTGGTTGCATCATTCAGCTCTTCACCCAGCACGTCAGAGAAGCCCGTGGCAAGCTGGTAAACTTCCTGCTCCAGCAGTTGGCGGTTGGCGTTGGCCGTCAGCACAGAGGCTGCGTACACCAGCGCTGCCGACAGTGACACAAACACCGCCCCAATGCAGAGCACTAATATCATGGAAAGCCCCTGCCTGTCGCGCAGGATACTGCGTGCTTTTGGGCGCATACTGCCACCTCCTTTTTTGTGGTTACAATCAGGCCGCTGGCTGTTCTGCGGGCGGCTGTACAGTTTGTTCGGGTTCTGCGGGCGCAGCGGTTTCCGGCGTCTTCATCTGCACAGGTGCAGTTTCCATCAGCACTGTCGGCTGCGGTGCTGCCTGCACAGCTATTTCGGGCACGGTCTGCTCATCCGTTATGTCATTAACTGCCACAACAAGCCGCGGTTCTGTCGCCTCCTGCGTGGTGGGTTGCGGCGCGTTGACCGTAACCAGCGTTTCTGCGGATGCAACAGTCTTGTCATCCTCGCCGTTATCGGCTTTATACGGCAGCGCTTTAACCGTCACAGTTTGGGTGTTCTTCGCCAGCTCGCCGCTGCCGCCTTCCGGCTGATTGAGCAGCTCCGGCAAGGTCAGGCGCAGTACGTTGCTGTCTGTGCCCTGTACAAATTCCAGCATCGGCACAACATCAACGGCATAATAGGACGTAGTATCACTAATGACCAGCTTGCCGGTCAACCGCGTTGCGCGGCTGGTCCATTCCTTGCTCCACGAGTAACCGATAACATTGCCGTTTTCGTCGGTTGCTGTTACCTCCGTTGGCAACAGGCTCAGGTCATACCAGGCGCGGCCATCGGCTTCGGTCTTGGGGATTTCATATGTCAGCGGCTTAGCTTCCTCACCGGTCAACGCAAGCTCAACAGTCTTTTCCACCTTCTGGATTTCACCGATCGGGTGTTCCTTACCGTCAGCGTCCGTATATGCCTGATTGTTTACCGTGACCGTCACCGTATACGGCACGTCATCCTCATTATACGGCTTCACCGTGAACTGATAGCGGTTTGTCAGGCTGCGCGTTTCGCCGTTGTCCGATGTATATAGGTTGCCGATCGGCCATTCGACCGTGCGGCGAGTCAGAGTAAGCGTTTCTGTACCGCTCGGCACAGCGCCATCAACCGGTGCGTTCTGATACAGGTTCACCTCTTGCGTATACTCAGCTCTGCTGTTATCCGCCTTCGGTGCGTCCAGTTTAATGGCAGGCAGCTGCATATCCTGGGCAACTGTCGAAGCGTCAGCGGTATAGTAGTACCAGTTCGATGCTGCATCGCTGCTGCCGGCGGGGGTCATGCTGCGCAGGGCAGGCAGCAGCCAGCGGCGGGCATACTCCGGCTTCATGGTGAAGCTGCTGCTGATGCTGATGCTAGCGCTGTCCGTGGTGCTGGTTGCAGTGGGTTCGCCGCCGTCCTTGTTATCATCGGCAATAATGCGCAGCACACGGTCGGTATCGGTTGCATCGGTCAGCATTCCGTCAAGTGCGGTTTGCAGTGCCGTCAATGCCGTGGCCTTTTCGGCGGGCGTTTTGCTGCTGCTGTCCTGATAGGCCGCTGCCAGCTCGGCGATTTTCTTATAATCAGCCACCTCTTTAAACAGGTAGCCCGTATAGTAGTAGCTTGCCGCGCCATTTTCGCTCACATTCAGGGTCAGAGTTTCGCTATTCAGGAAGTCCTCCTGACTGGGCGTCCCGTGGCTCAGCGATGCACTGCTTACAGTCGGGGCGGCAGTACGGTTGGCAATCACTGCATCTGCACTGACGCCGTTCGCACTGCGGAAGGAGTCTCCTTCCTTGCCCTCGGCCACGACATAGAAGCGCAGGGTCTTACCCTGGTACTGCTCCAAGTCGACCGTGTAGCCGGTTTTCGTAATGCCTTCCCACTTGCGAAGATATGTCCATGCATCGCCGTTTTTCTGTTCAGCGTAGAGGGTATAGCTCGCCACATTGCCCGTACCGGCAGACCACGTAACCGTGTAGTGCAGGGCATCGGCGTTGTTGTCCTCCACCTGGCTGATGCCGTCCACAATGCTGACGGCGGCCAGACGCTGCATAACCGCGCAATCCGCCGTCCCCGCCGCGCCAATGGCATTCTTCTCATTGTTATCCTCGGTGTTCGGCACACGGGTGACATGAATCTGCACCTTGTCATACTGCCAGCTTGTTGCCAGTACATCTTCGACACAGAAATTCAACGTATACTTACCATTCCCATCAAACTTCACATGGCTGGCCAGCGAGTTATTTTTTTCGTCTTTCAGCTCAAGTTTTTCTTTGATTGTTACGGTCTTTGTCTGTCCGTTTTCGTCTCGAACCGTCTGGGTGGAATAGCCATACAGCGTAATGGCGTAGGTATGTTGCTTTTTGTCGGGAGTTCTGCCGTCATTTTCGTACTGTGTCCACGTGAATGTGTAGTTCAGCTTGTTCTCGGCATCGGGGTTAAGAATTGTGCCTGTTGCCTCTTCGCTTACCATCGGCGCGGGCAGGATGTTCAGCCTCAGCTCATCACGGCGGATCTGGTACATAATAAAGTCTTTTTTCGTTGTATTGCCAAGTCCCCATGGGTCATCCGGCGCAAAGAATTGCAGCGGTGTCAGGTGGGCATAGCTGAATGTACCGTCGTCATTGCGTATAATTTCAATACCGTTATACCAGCTGATAGGCCTGCTATCCCCATTTTCTTCGATAGCCGCAGCGGCCTCATCCGGCGAGTCGGTTTCGCCCCAACGAGTTACAACCTGACTGTACCCAGCATCAACTGGCACAGAGATAATCTGCAAATCGGTATAAGTACCGTCAAGAGCCTCATCAGGCAGATTGTCCAGCACAAACTCAGATTCTGTGCTGTACACAGGTTTTTGTCACGGCGGCCAGCGTCACATACTGACCTTTCAGCGATTGCCCATTAATAGTTTTATCCTCGCCGCCGTTCTGTTCGCCCGCGTATTTGCCAAGCAGCATTACACGGTACCGGGGTACGATGTTCAGAATCGTGTTCGGCGTAAAGCTAAGTTTTACCGTAATTTTTAAATCATCTGTATTAGTACCGCTGATTACAGGCTCGCCCTTGTTTCCGTAAGTAGCGGTGGAGTGAATTACGTCAAACGCATTACCATGGACAAGGCCGGGGTTGCCTGCCTCCTGATTCACTTTCGTGCCATCAAAGTATGTTTTGGGAATGCCAACTGCCTCGTCATACGTCTGCGAATCCATCCACTTGTCTGTACTTGCATCGATGGGGGTTGCTTTTGCGCGCAAGCGGGTTGCCTCGCCAAGTCCCTGTGTTATGGGGACCTCGGGGTTTTCCGGCGTAACTGTAATTTCAGTAGTTGAGCGGTTCAACAGATATGCCTTAATCTCACAGGAAACACCTTGGTACGCACTTGCATTTTTCAACACAAGATATTGTCCATAAGCCTGACCACCGGTGTTCTTCTTTATCAAACGCACTTCCAGTTCGGGCGTAGGTAAGGGGCGCAGGAATGTAACCTTGCCGGTGGTTTCTTCCTCCCCGGCATTTACTGCACCATTCACAGCCTTAACGCCAATATAGAAGTTTGTGCTGTCACCAAGGGCTGTTGCCATATCGTCATCGGCATCAAACAGATACCGCGTACCGTACACAACAATATTTGTGTAAAGTTCTCCCCAGCGGCACAAAGTTTCCATTCTCATCGGGTTTATACAGTGTAACCAAATAATGGCTGACTTTTTGCATGGTATTGCCGGTAATCACAGCATCATTCGTTGGGGCTGTCCATGTAACCTCATAGCGGCCATAGACAGTTGTGCCAGTATTGTCATGGGTAACATTCAGGTTTGTAACCTTATCCGGCGTACCCACATCCAACATCGTGCTGTAATAGTTTTGAATCAGCTCGTCAGTGATGTCCGCCATGCTCGGCGTTTTATCACCGTCTTGGTCTTTGTACCACAGTAAAATTTTCGCACACTCACGCGTATCACTTGTTGTTGTATTCAAATAGCGGCGAATTTCGCGCAAGCTCCCGTCCGTCGGCGTATTGATAAAACAATATTGCGTGTCAACGTCATCCACTTTACCGTTATTCATCATACCGGCAGCAAAGAAGCGGGCTGTTCCGTCAGCCATGGAGTTATTAACACCGGCAAAGAGACGTGTGCCATAATAATAGTTCTGTGTATTGTTCGTGTTACCCCAAATTCCTTTGTGCGCCTCTGTTTTGTACCTCCTCATACATTGTTTTCATGGCTTTATTATAGCCGTTATTAAAGCTGAATGCTGCATCCATAAAATAGTTGCCGTAGGCTACTATATTTTCACTGCCGCGGTTCGTTGCGATAGGTGCCAAATAAGCGCTGTGGCCATTGCTGTATGCCGTTGTACCGTTCTGATCATACAATGCAAAGCAGTTTGTAACAGTTGTAGAGGCTGTTGTAGCACTACCGCTACCGCGGTTGCCGCAGATACCCGCAATAATAGACTGTTGGTTCTTGGGCGATATATCAATTTTTGTTGCATAGTTACGGCAACGGTCAATGTAAACCTCGACCTTATCCGGGTTCGACACACTGCCGCTGCCCCACGGGCCAAGCCAGCCCATAATGCCCGCTGCAAGAGATTCGCACTCCATTGTCACGTCGCCGTTTACACAATCCACAATATTGATGCGCAGATAGTCATTTGCACCGTCTGCCATCAGTACCTTGCCCAAAAAATACCCGCAATATCGTTTGCGCCGTATTTCTTTGTTCCCTCCCAAATACCATAGGATTTTATATCTCCATGGTTCTGGCAAGACAGGATACTTGCCGTACCACCGGGAGTAGGCTTGTCAAAATAGCCCACAATACCGCCGATTGTACCAGACTCATCGCCGGAGTTCGTGTTGGTGCAAAAAGATTTCCGAAGTTGAACGACCGTTCAATAGTGCCGCCCTTTTTCAGCCCCGATGCAATAATACCCCCGATAAAGTTGGAGCCGCTGTCAAACACCGTACCATAGTTGACGCACCGGCGGATAACCCACTTGTCATCGTTGGTATTCTGCTGCACGCCGATAATGCCGCCGACGTAGGCAATATTTTTATTCTCTGTATTTGTTGTATCGTCATCATCTGTATCGTTTTTTCTGGTAAACCGGCGCACGGCGGCGCAGTTTACCAGTGTGTTCAAATCGCCGGTGGCCTCGTTCATGCCAATCATACCGCCGACTTTGGAATCATCGGTCGTGTTGTCGGCATAGACAAACCACTTGCCCGTGGCATCGTTGGTCATGGTGCCGCTGACGCTGTTAAAGCCCGCAATACCTCCCAGATAACCGCCGGATTTATCGTTTGCCGAAGTCCGCCCACGCAGACCCACCAGCAGGTCATTTTTGGAAAGACTGCTGTTATAAACATTGTCGTAGCCGCCATCAGAAACCGTATCAACACCCTTCAATGCGCTATAAGTGCCTTTGCCATCGTTCTTCATATCGGCAACCATAGCATTGATATTGCCGTTGGTTTCGTCCAACCAATCGTTCACCTGATTGACAAGGGCAGTCCCTTTGTTTGCCGTAAATGCCCCCTGGGCGCCGCTGTTGGTGATGCTGCCGCTGTTGGAGCCTGCAATGCCGCCCACAAAGCCAAACCGTGCCGTAATGATGCTGCCGCCGTTTGCTGTGGCAGCAACATAGCTGCTTTCCACCGTGCCTTTATTTTGCCCGGCAATGCCGCCCACGTGGCTGGCACTGCTCAACTTTTGCTCGGTGGTCTGGCTGTCGCTCAGTGCCGATGCGCCCTGCACCTGCAGCGTGATGCTGGCAACCGTGCACCCGGTAACCTTGCCACCGTTCAGGCCGACAATGCCGCCCACCGTATCGCCGGTGTTCAGTGCACCCGCTGTAATGCTGTTGGCATTGCTATTATCCGTGCCCAGCACGCCCTGATAGGTACACTGATCCAGAGTGCCGCTGTTGCTGCCAACAGCGCCGCCCAGATTTACATATTTAACCAGATTGTCCGTCACGTCCAGCGTGACATTTGCAGTATTGACTTCTCCGCTATTGGTACCAACCGCGCCGCCAAGGTTGACTATGTCCGCGTTGGCAGTCAGGCCGTTCAGATTCAGCGAGCCATTCCTAACCGTAACATTCTGCACATTACCGCTGTTGTTGCCTGTGATGCCGCCCACATTGGTTGCCTTGCTGTTGAACTTAACTAGGCCGGTCAGCTCCACACTATCAATGGTGCCGGTGGCATTATTGATAGCCGTCACCGCGCCGATGCTCTCGCCCGTGGCATTGATTTCACATTCCGCAATGCTGCCGCCGGTAATTCTACCGTTATTGATGGGGGTAAAGCCTGATGCGTCACCCAGTGCCACGCCAACCTTTACATTGCCGGATACCTGTGCACCAGTAATGCTTTGCTTGGGCCGTGTTTGTGCCGGAACTACCGCCCGCATAGCCGTTGGTGGCGTACACAGTATCGCGGTTGGCGGCCGCAGCGGCGGTGTTACTGCAGTTTTCAATCATGCCGCTGCCCTCATTGTTGCCCGCAATGCCGCCCGCATACTGGCCGTTTACACGCACATAGCCGCCGTTTATCAGCTGTACCTTGCTGATTTTTTGCATAGTTTGCGCCAGCAGCACCGCCCGCGTAGTTGCCGGATGCCAGAATCGCACCGCCAACCTTGCCGCCCATAATGGTGGCAGGGTTCGTGCCGCGGGTGTTGTTGCTGCCCGCAATGCCGCCCGCATAGCTGCCCGCCGTCACGTTGACATTCAGCTGGGTGTCATTTTTCAGCGTGACCATGCCGCAGTTCATGCCTGTGATACCGCCCGCGCAGTAATCCGCCTGCACCGAGTAATCAAGGCTGCTGTTTGTGGTATAAGTAATCATCGCATCTGGCAGGTTGACGCCCGCGACACCGCCAATCAGGCTGCTGCCGCGCACCGTTGCGTTGGTCTGCATCGCGGAATTTTCAATGTTTCCGTTGTTGACGCCCGCAATACCACCCAGATACTGGTAGCCGCTCTGCTGGCTGCCCAAGGCGGAATAGGTTTGACTGTTTGTAATTGTGCCGTCGTTCCAGCCGGTAATGCCGCCCGCCACGCTCTCATGTGTAACCGCACCGTAGTTTTTGCAGTTGTCCAGCGTTGTATATTTGGCCGCATAGCCGACGATGCCGCCCGCAAAGTAGGCGCGGTCGGCCAGCGTCCGGCTATCGCTGGGGTTGGGCTGTGTCAGGGTAATGCCAGAAATTTCAAACGCACTCAAGCTGACACCCCCGCCCAGGGTGCCGTTATTGTTGTATTTGCTCACACGGCCCGTAGAGGCTGCGTTGCTTTGCGTGCCATTTGTGGCGTTGGTGATGATCAGCTTTGTTTTGCCGTAGTTGTAGCCGACAATGCCGCCCACATAGGCGTTGGCGCTGATATTCAGCTGGTTGGCAAAGCCAGTAAATGTGACCGTGCCTTGCGTGTTATAGGTCAAGCCGCTGCCAGCCGCAATCTGCAGCTTGCCGCCGTTATTATCAACCGAGGGAAGTATACGCTCCGTAATCTGTGCCGGGGCCGCCGACAGCAGGCAGTTATAGCCGATGATGCCGCCCGCAAGGCCCTCCGCCTCCACGCGGCCGTTTGCGGTTTGTGTGGCAAAATTGCCGGTTCCTGTTCCATTGCTGCTTGTGACGGTAAACGTATTCGCACCAGACGCCACCGGCATATTGGCACCAATCACACCACCAACGCAGAGCTCACCGTGTACCAGCGATGTTTTTACATTAACCATGGGCAGATTGGGTGCCATGTTCAGGCCCACCATGCCGCCGACCGCCTTGCCACCAACATACACTGTCGTGCCGTCCGTGCCGGTTTGCGCCACGGCCTCGCCAATGACCTGACCCGTGACGGTCAGTTCGTCACCCTTTGTGTTGGTGATTTGTGCCGTAGCATCGTTATAGCCAGCCACGCCGCCGACATAGTTTTTGCCGTACAGCACGGCGCCCATCGACACAGTCGTTGCCGTACCGTCCCATGTGAGGACAGCATTTGTACCATTGCTGCCGACCAGACCACCTACAAAGTCCGCGTAGATGGTTTCTTCTTTGCCGGATACCATGTAGGTGCTCAGATTTTTCAGCAGGGTAATGCGGCTGCTGTTGGTCGCATTGTCCGATGCCATGCTGTTGGTGCAGTTTTTAATTGTAGCCGTAGTTGTTGTGGCAGTGCCGGTTGCGCCCCACGTGGCATCATTCAGGCCCGCAATACCGCCCACATAGGCAGCATTCTGCCCAAGGCCCGCCACAAGGCCGGTGTTCTCCATGCTGCTGATGGTGCTGCCTGCGCCGTTGACCGACACAATACCGCCCACATAGCGGTTGCCGAACACATAGCTTGCGTTTGTGCCGCCGGTGACTTTCAGACTGCTGCCGGTAAAGCCGCCCGCAATGCCGCCCACAAAGGTACGTCCCAGCACATAGCCCTTTTGCACGCTGCAGTTCGTCAGCGTAATATTTTTGCCAAAGCCAATCAGGCCGCCCACAAAGTCACCCTTCAGCGGGCTGGATTCCAGAATGGTACCGTTTGCGCCGTAGCCCTGCTGAATCTGGGTAGTCAGCGCGGTGTTGGTCAGGTTGCTGCGGGTACTGCTGGTGCAGCCGGTCAGGTTGACATTCTGGGTGTAGCCTGCCAGGCCGCCGAAGAACTGCCCCAGCACACGGCTGCCGCCCTCCGTGCTGCCCTGATAGTTAGCGCCCGCGCTGACCGTGCCGGTGTTGGCAAGGCCGGTCACCGTTGCAGACATTGCTGCGCTGTTGTAAATATTTCCTGCAATACCGCCCACAAAGCCGTTGCCTGTGACAGTAGCTGCGTTTTTGATGGCAGCATCTGCGTTGGTTTGGTCTGCCGTTATCAGACTTGCCGCGTCCAGTGTGCCGAACACACCGCCCACGCCGACACTGCGCCAGACGGTTTCGGTCGTTGTGCCGGGTTCCGCAGCGGCGGCTGTGTAGCGGGCTTTGTCATTCACCGTAGTGTTGTTTGCAGTGGTGGTTGCCTTATCCTGCAGCAGACCGGCTACGGTGACATTGCTGGCAACCTCCAGATTGGCTGCCGTGGCACCGGTGTTGGTCTTATCTTTGGATATGGCAACGCCCACGAGGCCGCCAATGCCGCGCGGCTCGTTTGTATAGTAGGTATATTCTTTGTTATTTACTTGTTTTTTTTCTTCTTCACGCGCAGTTACTGTGGCCGTGTCATCAAAGGGCAGCATAGCCAGCACCTGTGACTTCAGCGCGTTGTTGAGGCCGTGCGTCAGGCTGCAGTTTTCGAGCGTGCCGGTGTTGACGCCACACAGCGCACCCACCGCGCGGACCCCGCCGCGGTACTCTGTGTTTTGGTCATCTAACGCGCGCAGAACGGTGGTGTCCGTCAGCTTCAGGGTAGTGCCAGCAGCGGCGGCCTGCTCTACAGGGATAACCTCTGAGTTGACCTGCAAATCCACATCGCGCAGGGTGATGTTTTTAAGTGTGCCGTTGTTCTCGCCCACGAGGCCGATATAACAGTCAAGCAGGCTATTATCTTTCTGCTTGCCCGTTGCCGACACCGACGTACCGCGCAGCTGCAGGTTGGCAAGGGTAAGGTTGCTGCCGCTCAGCGTGATGCTATCGCTCAATTTCGGGATGGTCGGCCACGCGACAGGATTCTCTGTCGAAGGAACTTTCGCGACCGGCTTGCCGTTGGGTTCATCATTCGGGCAGTAGACCGTCACGCTGCCGGCCGTCCAGTTCAGCACACTGACGCCGAACCCCTGCGGGGTCATCGTATAGGTTGCGCCGCCTGCAACTTTCCAGCCATTTTCATCGACCCAGCGCGTATTGTACAGATGACGGTAATATTTCAGCTCCGCCTTTTGGGCCGTGGATTTTTCGGCAAACAGTGTGTTTTCGGTGTTTGTCTTTACCTCGGTGCTGGCGGTGTAGTTATCGTTGTATCCCTCCCTCGGCTGGGCCTGCATGGTGATGTAGAAGTCCTGCGGCTCAGTATTGCCGGGCAGCAAGCGGATAATGCTGAACAGACTTGTGTCAGCCGTATCCTTGTCATTTTCACAGGCGCGCAACAGGTCAGCGCTAGCCATTGCGTCCAGCGTCAGGACAAAACTGCCCTTATTGTAGCTCAGCGGATACGAAAGATCTGTTTCCTTTGTTATTGTTTCATTTTCACCGTAAATTTTGGTATGTAATTCGGTAATCTGCTCTGTTTTATTGCCCGGCAGCTTTATCTCGATCTCAAACAGCAGCTTATTACCAACCGCGCTGTAGGCCTTGGCGATATACTGTACCTGCGTGTCGCGGTTTTCATCGCCGTCCCAGCTCAGGGTCAGGGTCTCGGTATTGGACAAACGCGGGTTCTTGACCTTCAGCCGGGTCTGCTGCAGCTCCACCACATTGACGCGGTCCTCGGCCGAGTAGTAGCCCACCAGAGTGTCATTGCGGCGGTGGCTGTAGCTGCGGTCGATAATATTGGTCTGGCCGGTGCTGTCCGTAAAGCGCAGCTTGTCGGAGTTTGTATCGTAAAAAACCGAGTACACCTGCCCGCTGGCGGCATCAATCTCAATGCAGACAGAGGCATTCAGCAGCGATTCATCGTAGATATACTCGTCCAGCAGATTATGCACAAGCTGGTTATTACTTGTATCGTCTGCTGTCTTGTCGTAATAAAGGGCATAGATATTGCTGTTCAACTCGTCCAGCTCAGCCTGCGTATGATTTGTCATATCAGTAAAATGCGTGCCGACATCGCCGACATCACGCACCTGTGCGCGGAAATCATCCAATTCCCCTGCCGTATCCATGCGCGTCAGGGCAATCTGCGCCGCCTGGAACAGTGTGCGGGCGTTGGCCTCGTTTTTCTCAAAGCGTGCCAGACGGATGTAGCCAATCAGGCCACCGCCCACAAGGGCAGCCAGAATCGCCGTGATGGCCAGCACGACCATCAGCTCCACCATTGTAAAGCCCTTTTTGAATTTTTTGTTGCTTTGCACCATAGATGATCCCTATATACTTCCTGTGCTTCTTTTTCAGAAGGACATACTTTCAGACTATATATACTGCTATTATATCTAAGCAGGCGCGATTTCGCAAGAAATTTCCGCAGATTTCAACAAATTCACACTCAATATAGTGCCTGCCGCGGGATTTCGGGGCACTTTGCCCTATTTCGTGTTATATACCAACAAATCTTGTCGGATTTTTTGGAAAAATTCCTTGCAAATGGTGTTTTCACACGGTATACTGAAATAATCCGTTATTATAAGTAAGTAGAGGATGTGACACAATGCTGGCAGCACGACTGGGCGCATGGCTGCGCCATACGGGGGAGCGCTGGGGGAAAGCCTCCTTCCCCGAAAAGCTGGCTGTACTGCTGGCCGCTGCCGCCGTCATTTACACCGTGGTGACCGGCGCTGCCGAGCTGCGCTATCAGGCCCGCGCCCGGGAGGCGCTGGCACAGGTCAAGGCCGCACGGCTGGCGGCGCGTGCCGTATCCGCCCAATATTACGCGGGCGGGCGCACCTACGCCGACCAGACCAGCCCAGACGGCTTTGCCGAGGGCGTGGCCGAGGAGATTGAGACGCTGGGCTCGCTGCCCGGCACGGTGACGCTTTTGCAGATTAACACCGACGGCTACACCTTGGAAAAGCTGCTCTACTGCGAAAACGGTATGTACGCCATCTATGATGCCGCGGAGGGCTACCGTGTTTTCCGTGCGGAGGACCGCCTGCAATACGGCGCGGAGGCCGGGCATGCTGCTTCTTGAGTGTCTGCTGGGGCTGATACGCTTTCTGCTGGGCGCCGCGCTGTTCAGCTTTATGAACGTAGTGGCGTGGCGTCTGCCGCGGGATATGGACCCGCTGAAGGGCCGCAGCATCTGCCCCCAATGCGGCCACACGCTGGAGGCTCCGGACTTGGTGCCGGTGTTCAGCTGGCTTTTTCTGCGCGGGCGTTGCCGCCACTGCGGTGCGCCGATTCCGGTGCGGTACTTCCTGGTGGAGGTTCTGGGCGGCGCGCTGGCGCTGGGCTGTACTTTTTTTGGCGGTACGGCGCAGCCTACAGCCTGCCGGAGGGACTTTTTGGCATGAGCTGGGCCGCCCTGCTGGCGCTGGCCGTCTGCGGGATTCTTTTTAAGCGTTGCGCTGATCGACGCCGAGACCCAGACCATCCCTGACCGCCTCAATGCGGCGCTGGCCGTCTGCGGTGTGCTGAGCGTGCTGCTTGACCCCGCCGCGTGGGGTGCGCACCTGATTGGGGCGCTCTGCGTCAGCGTACCGATGCTGCTTTTGTGTCTGCTGATTCCCGGCGCGTTCGGCGGCGGGGACATCAAGCTGATGGCCGCCGCCGGGCTGTTTCTGGGCTGGCAGCACACGCTGCTGGCAATGTTCTTCGGCATCTTAGGCGGCGGGTTCTACGGCATCTATCTGCTGGCCGCCAAAAAGGCTGATAAAAAGGGCCACTTTGCCTTCGGGCCGTTCCTCTGTGCTGGCATTGTGATTGCCATGCTGGCCGGGCAGCCGATTCTGGACTGGTATTTCCGGTTTTTGTAAGGCAACACCGCACAATTCTTGATTTTTCGGAGGTTTCTCCCCTATGCCACGTTTCCGCTATACTGCGACCAATGCAAAAGGCAAGACCGTCCGCGGGCTGGCCGATGCCCCCACCGAGGAGGCCCTGTACGCTAAACTGCGCGAGGACGGCCTGTATATGACCGCCGCGCAGGAGGCCCAGAAGAGCTACACCGCCTTCCGCCCGCTGAAAACCGCCCTGCTGGCGGATTTCTGCCGCAACCTCGGCACGCTGCTGGCCGCCGGTGTGCCGCTGGTGCGCGCTATCCGCATCATGGCGGATGAGCGCAACATTGACGCCCGCCAAAAAGCCCTGTATGAGGCGATTTTGGGCGAACTGCGCAAGGGCGTCCCGCTGTCCGACGCGATGGAGTCCTGCGCGCCCGCTTTCCCGAACCTGCTGCTGGCGATGATTCGCAACGCCGAGGGCACCGGCAGCATCGACCACGCCTGCGCCCGGATGGCCACCTACTATGAGCGTGAGCACAAGATGAACCAGCAGGTCGGCAACAGCCTGATGTACCCCATCATCCTGAGCGTGCTGATTGTGGCGGTCATTGCGATTCTTATGACCTTTGTCCTGCCCCAGTTCAAGCCGATGTTCGACCAGATGGAGACTCTGCCCTTCCTGACCCAGCTGCTGTTTGACGTCAGCGACTTTGTCGGTGCCAACTGGCCGGTGCTGCTGGTGGTTATTGTGCTGGTGGTGCTGGGCTTCCGCGTGCTGCTGGCGCAGCCCAAAATCCGCCGCCAGTGGGACCGCTTTATCCTGCACGCGCCGGTTGTGGGCGTGCTGAACCGCAAAATCTGCACCGCCCGCTTTGCCAGCACCCTGTCCAACCTGTACGGCAGCGGCGTGCCCATCATTACAACGCTGGGCGCGGCGCGGGACGCCATCGGCAACCGGTGGATTGAAAGCCAGTTTGCCGACGCGCTGGACAGCATCCGTGCGGGCCACAGCCTCTCGGAGGCGATTGCCGCCATTGACGGCTTTGAGACCAAGCTCTCCTCCTCCATCGCAGTTGGTGAGGAGACCGGCAAGCTGGACACCCTGCTGGCCACCATCAGCGAAACGCTGGACTACGAGGCCGAAACGGCCACCAAGCGTCTGGTCACGCTGCTGGAGCCTGTTATGATTGTCATTATGGGTATTGTGGTCGGCGGCGTTGTAGCCGCGGTCATTGTGCCCATCTACCAGTCCTACGGCACCATCGGTTCGTCGTCCGGGGCTATATAAATTTTCTTTTGAGGTCACCAAATGGCATCCCTTACCTCTTTATACTTGTGCAGCCGCACCGTGTATGCCGCGGTGGGCAGCCCCACCGCCAGGGGCGCACGCATCACCGCCGCCGCCAGCACCCAACTGCCGGAGGGCTGCCTGATTAACGGCGTTATCACCAACGAGGCAGACCTTGCCGAGGCGCTGAAGGCCTTTTTCGCCGACAACAAGCTGCCCACCGGCCGCGTGGCGCTGATTGCGGGCGGCTCCCAGTTCATGCACCGCATTATGGAGTCTGCCCGCCATGAGCGAGAAAAAGCGGCTGGCCGTGCTCTCTCATGAGCTGTCCTCCAGCGGTGCCGAGACAACCGCCCCGCTGGACGATTATATGCTGCTCTCCCGCGATGCCAAGACCCGCACCGACACTGTGCTGGCCACCCGCGTGGAGCAGAGCGTCATTGCCGGGTATGCGGCGCTGGCCAAGGCTGCAGGCTTCAAGCTGACCTGCATTGATTTGGGGCTGGCCGCGCCCATCAAGGCCGTGCGCACGATTCCCGCCCTGCAGAACGACACCTTTGTGGTGCTGCAATTTGACGATGATACGATTTCTGCCTGCCTGTTCGTGCAGGGGCAGTACACCTACTCCACCCGCAGCCGCCTGTTCAACCCCCGCGGCACGGCGGAGTCCGGCACCGAGATTGCCCAGAAGCTCTCCGGCCTGATTCAGTTCCACATTGCCAGCAAGAGCGAGCACCAGATTGACACTGTCTACTTTGCCGGTTGCGGACGCCAAGGATTTCACCGTCTGCCGCCCGGGCTGTGAGGCCCTTGCCCTGAAGGTGGAACAGTTCCCGGATTCGCCCACCGTCAGCCTGCCCAAGGGCACGGCGCTGGCCGATGCTGTACGCCGCCGGCAACCTGATTGCACGCTGAACCGTACCTATTTAACTATTGAGCCGTGGGGATTTTCATTATGGCAATGAAACAAAACAACTTCTATCTGCGCTGGCAGAAGGCCGCCGGGGCCGCCAAGAGCGAGACCCGCAGCCGCGAGATGCAGGCGCTTATACCGGGCCTTGCCGTTGTGGCCGTGGCCATGCTGGGCTGGGGCGGCCTGACGCTGCACACCTCGATGCTGACAAGCCAGCGGCAGGATATTCTGAATTGGTGCACCGACCAGGCCGAGGCGTTTCAGGCTTCGACCCGGGACGCCGAGGAGGCCGCGCTGTTCCGTTCCCTGAGCGATTACGCGGGCGGTATGACCGACCTGCTGGGCAGCTACCCCGATGTGACCCCAGCAGCCTGCTGCACCGCATTGAGGCCGCAGGCGGCGCGTCCATCACAATTCAGTTCACCGACTATAACACCGCCACCGGTGAGCTGCTCTTCAACGCAAATTCCAGTCAGGTCATTGATATTCCGACCTACATCCGTTCCCTGCAGAGCTGCGGGGTGTTTTCGACCGTCAGCTACACCGGCTACAACGCCGATGACGACGGCTATTCCATCGATCTGCGCTGTGTGCTGGCAGCGCCGCAGCAGTAAAGGAGGGCGCTATGGAAATTGCACCAATGACAAAGCGCGACAAAATTCTGCTGTACTTTGTACTGATGGTCGCTTTTGTTGTGCTGTATATCCGCTTTCTGCTGATACCGGGCATTGAGAACCACCAGCAGGCCGCCGCCGACCTGGCCGAGGCCGAGACCGCGCAGACCACAATGCAGGACACCATCCTGATGGCCAGCGCCAACGCCGCCCAGAAAAACACCAACTGGGGCGAGCTGCAGACCGCCAACGCCGTCTACTACAGCCTTCTGAGCAGTGACGAGCTGGACACGCTGGTGACAAGCCTGGAGCTGAACCACAATTTACAGCCCGAGTCCTTAAGCATCGGCCAGCCTGTGACCCAGAATCTGGGCTGGTATGCGGCCAGCGCAGACGCGGGCCGCACCGCCGGGCCGAGCGCTGCCGCCGATACCGCAGTGACCGCCGGGGATGCCGCCGCCACTGCCGAGGGCAACGCCGTGCTGCAGCAGTTTCTGGCAGCTGACCTTGTGCTCCAGTATGACGCGCCGGGCTATTTCCGCACCGCTGCCATCTCCTTCAGCTGCAGCGGCGCAGAGGAGGATTTTCTGGCCCTGCTGGACGATTTAGCCGCCAACTATCCTTCCGTGCAGCTCAACACCTTCTCGATGGATACACGCAGCTACGCTAATATGGACGGCACCTCCTCGACGGGGACTGTCTTTACCGTTGCGCTGTCTGTGATTCTCTGTGACAAAGGAGGGGTTCAGCCGTGAAGAACATCCGTCTGGGCGACGTCCTGATTGAGTTCGGCTACATCACGCCCGAACAGCTCAACGCCGCCCTTGCCTATCAGAAGGAGCACCGCGACCTGCGTGTCGGTCAGGCCCTGCAGGAGCTCGGCTACGTCAACGAGCGTCAGGTGCTGGAGGCATTGGCCCAGCGTCTGCAGCTCAAGATGGCGGACATCGAGCACACAACGGTGGACGTGACCGCGGTGGAAAAAGTCCCGCAGGAGCTGGCCCAGAAATACGATATGCTGCCCATTGCGCAGAATGGCCGCACCCTGACCATTGCCGCCAATGACCCGCTGAACTACTACGCGATTGAGGATATCCGCCAGCTGACCGCGATGGAACCCGAGATTGTGCTGGCCGAGCTGGAACCGCTGCGCCGTGCCATCCGCTACCATTATGCCGAGGTCAGCGCCCGCAAGGCCGCCCGCACTGCCAACAGCAGTGATATGGCCGCGGCCCAGACCGAGGATTTAGCGATCGATATGACCGCCGAGGGCGGCGACCTGGACGCGCCCATCATCCGGCTGCTGAACAGTCTGGTGCAGCGCGCCGTCACCACCACGGCGTCGGACATCCACATCGAGCCGTTTGAGGGCGAGACCAAGGTCCGTATGCGCATTGACGGCGTCATCGTCGATTATGTGACGCTGCAGCGCGCTTTGCATCAGCCGTTGATTGCCCGCATCAAGATTATGTCCAATCTGGACATTGCCGAGCGCCGCATCCCGCAGGACGGCCACTTCCGCGCCCGTCTCGAAACCGGCCCCGATGTCAACGTCCGTGTCTCGATTCTGCCGACCGTCTTTGGCGAGAAAGCCGTTCTGCGTATCCTGTCCAGCAACACCTACATCAAGAACGCCGACCACTTCGGCATGAACGATGAGACCTACCGGCGGTTTTTGCCGCTGCTGAACCGCCCCAACGGCATCGTCTACCTGACCGGCCCGACCGGCTCCGGCAAGACGACGACGCTGTACATGGTCTTGCAGGCCATCGCCGAGCGTCAGGTCAATGTCTCGACGATTGAGGACCCTGTGGAACGCAACCTGCCCCGCATCAACCAGACGCAGGTCAACAACATTGCAGGCCTGACCTTTGAAAGCGGCCTGCGCGCCCTGCTGCGCCAGGACCCCGATGTCATCATGGTCGGCGAGACCCGCGACGCCGAGACGGCGTCCATCTCGGTGCGTGCGGCCATCACGGGCCACATGGTGTTCTCGACCCTGCATACCAATGACGCGCTCTCCTCCATCGTCCGTCTGGAAGATATGGGCGTGGAGCGCTACATGGTGGCCAACTCGGTGGCGGGTCTGGTGGCACAGCGTCTGATGCGCCGCGTCTGCCCGCACTGCGCCGTGCAGATGCCGGTAACTGACGAGGAGCGCAGCTACCTTGGCCCGGACATTCCCTTTGTGCGCCGCGGCAAGGGCTGCACCCAGTGCAACGGCACCGGCTACCGCGGCCGTGTTGCCATCCATGAGCTGGTCATCATCAACCGCGAGCTGCGCGAGATGATTTCCGCCGGGACCACACAGGAGCAGCTGACCGAGGCAGCCCGCCGCAATCAGGGCATGACAAGCCTGCGCGAGGCCGCTCTGCAGCTGGTGCGCGACGGCGAAACCACCCCCGAGGAGCTGCTGAAGATTACGTTCTACGAGGAGTAAGAGGATGCAGATTCATGAGCTTACCGCGCTGGCGCGCCAGATGAAGGCCAGCGACATTCATATTTCCGAGGGGCTGCCCCTGATGTTCCGCATTGACGGCCGTCTGGTCACTGCCCCTGTGCAGCTGAGCGTGGACGAAACCCGCTCCCTCATCATGGGTCTGATGGACGAGGCCTACCGCGAGGCCATCACCGCAGAACGCATCGACGCCGACTTTGCGCTGGTCGCACCGGACGGCACCCGCAGCCGCGTGAATGTCTTTTTCCAACAGGGGCGGGCTGCGGCCACGCTGCGCCTTCTGAACGATACAATTCCCACGCTGGCCGAGCTCTCGATGCCCGCCGTGCTGACCAAGCTCGCGGACGAGCCCCGCGGCCTGATTCTTGTCACCGGCCCCACCGGCAGCGGTAAATCCACCACGCTGGCCGCCATGATTGACCACATCAACGAGACCCGCAGTGACCACATCATCACGATTGAGGACCCGATTGAGTACGTCTACCGCGGCAAGCAGGCGCTGATTCATCAGCGCGAGGTCGGTGCTGATGTGCCCAGCTTTGCCAGCGCCCTGCGCAGTGCCCTGCGTGAAGACCCGGACGTCATTCTGGTGGGCGAGATGCGCGACTATGAGACGATTTCCGCCGCCGTCACCGCCGCCGAGACCGGCCACCTGGTTATGAGCACGCTGCACACCATCGGCGCGGCGCAGACCATCGACCGTATCATTGACGTCTGCCCGGCCGGTGCGCAGAACCAGATTCGCGGCCAGCTGGCCGCTGTGCTGCGCGGCGTTATCACCCAACAGCTGCTGCCGCTTGCCGGCGGGCATGGCCGCTGCGCCGCCACCGAAATTCTGGTGGGCACCGACGCCGTGGCGAACCTGATTCGCGAGGGCAAGTGCTACCAGATTCCCAGCATCCTGCAGTCCGGTGCCGCGCTGGGTATGCACAGCCTGAACGCCGATCTGGCGCGGCTTGTGGCCACCGGCCGCATCACCCGCGAAGCCGCCGAGCGCTGCGCCACCGACAAGAGCGATCTGCGCAATTATCTGTAACCACAACAAAAGAGGGTATCTGCCGCGCTTGGCAGATACCCTCTTTTTATTTTTCCGTTTTTTCCTTGCCCTCGGCCAGCAGGCGGACAAGCCACGCGGGCACCGGGGCCCCCATCTTGGCGGCGTTCTCGGCAATCGAGCCCAGCTCGGTAAAGATATACCACACCAGCACCACCGGCAGCACAAGGCCGTCAAATGGCAGGCTGACTCCCGGCAGGTTGGCGGCGGCCATACCCAGCACGGCATCGGTCAGCGCTGCCACCAGCACCACCACCAGCATACCGGCCTTGTGCCAGATGCCCGCCCGCGCCGCGCCGCTGGACCACTGCCCTTTGCTGGCCGCGGCGGCGCTGCCGCTGACCCAGTCCAGCGCCATACAGGCCGCCCACGCCAGCACGAGCCACCCCAGCCAGCCGAAGGCCGTCGTAAACGCCCCGCACAGCGCAGCCAGCGTGCCTTTCACCCACAGAATGTTTTCCTTCTTTTCCATCGTTTCAGCTCCATTCACTTTTATAAAGTCCGGCCTTTACCAGCCCCCGCTGGCGGCAGAGTGCCAACAGTGCGTCCGCGTCCCCTTGGCTCACCGGCCCTATCGTCAACGTCTGGCGGGGCGTATCTGCCGCGCCGTACACGCCCACCGCGTTGGGGCAGCCCGCGTAGGCCGTAGGGGCAAGCCCCTTGCCGTTCGCCGTGGCGCGCACCTCAAAATGGCAGTGGTCATAGCCGCCCGCCGCGTTGCCGGTCTGGCCCATCACCGCCAGCGCGTCCCCGCTGGCCACCCGCTGCCCGACCCTGACGAGCAGGCTGGCGCAGTGGCAGAAATACAGGTAGTTGACGGCATCCGGCGTCTGGTTGGCGTCCAGCCTGACGCAGACATACCAGCCCCACTCCCACGTCTTATTGCTCTTGTCGGTCACAATGCGCGCCCGCGTCACTGTGCCGGTGATTTTTTTGCCGTTGTAGTACGGCATCCGTATGGTGCGGTCATCCACGCCAATCAAATCCACACCGCCGTGCCACACCTTGCCGCCGCCCCGCGTCCAGCCGAAGCGCCCATAGTCATAGGCAAGCTGCACCCGGCCGCAGAAAATGCCTGTCTGCTTCATTTTTTACACCCCCTTGCGCAATGTATAGATGATTTTCATCGTCTTGTCGGCGGTCTTTTCCAGCGCCCGCGGCAGGTCATTGATGGTACCCAGATAGTTGACCCGCAGCACGCGCTCGGTGCGCACACGCTGGTTGCTGTAGTAGCGGCGCAGCGGGGTCAGCGGCTCGCCCAGCACCGGCGCCGTGGTACTAAACCCCTGCCGAGGAGCTGTTGGGACACGCTGCCTCGCAGGAGAACAGCTCGTTTTTCTCGGTGTTCAGCACCACGCAGCGGGTCTGGTAGTAGCAGTACAGCCGCCCGGCGTAGGCATCGCCCAGATACTGGAGGTTATCGCCGTGCATCGTAATGGCCTTGACGTTGGTCGGGTCGGCCAGCGGGAAGCGATAAATCTGGTAGCTGCCCGGCGCAGTCAGGTAGAGGCTTCCGCCGTAGACCGTGCCGTTCAGCGGCGTACCCATCGCCTCGCTGACGGTGCCGCGCAGGGCGGTGCCGGTGTTGTTGGGCACGGTGTAGTCGGTGCAGGCCAGCGTTCTGATGTCATACTCGCGCACCTTCACCACCCGGCCCGCCGCCAGCGTAGAGGCCTCCGGCATCGACACCAGATAGAATTTGCCCGCCTCGGCGTCACAGCACAGGCGGCAGTACCGCCCGGCGCTGCTGCCGGTGCACTGCAGGAAGCCCGCAATGTCCAGCTTGTCGGTGCGGCGCAGGCTTACCCAGTAGCCGACGGAATCGCGGCAGAACAGGTCAAAGGTTTTCAGGCTCAGGCAGTGGCGGCGCAGCTCCAGCACGCCGTTGGCGGCATCCACACAGCCGGCCACAGCCTCATCCGCCTCCGGGTCCGCCCAGAGCAGCACCCCCTTGGCTGTGGTGGGGTAGTAGTCGGTTGCCAGCACGTTCGTCAGCAGCTGGTCACCGCCCAGCTGGCTGTTGAAGCTGACCCGGTCCGCTTTACAGACAGCGGAATCTGGCGCGTTCACCATCTCGGAGAAAAGCGCGCCCAGCGGGTGGGTCAGGCAGACCGACTGAATGACGCCGTTGGCTTGATTGGTTGCAAATTCATAGACATAGGTGTCGATGCCGTTGGCCGGGTCGATGACCGTCTCGGTCAGGTTGGCGCTGCCGCGCACCGTGTTTTTGGTGGCGTTGACCTGTTTGACCAGCGCCGTGCCGGTAATCCCCGCTGCCGCGGGCGCAAACAGACCGCCCCCGCCCAGCGGCCTGTCATACAAAAGCAGCCCGCCGTAAAACAGCGAGACAAGGTCCTTTGGCACGTAGGCGTCATCCACGCCGCCGCGCCACATCATGGCGGCCTTGTTCAGGTAGCCGCCGTAGCCGTTGAAAATATCCGTCACCGCGCTGGTGATGGTGTTGTCCTTCTCCACCACCTCCACCGCGCCGGTGTGCACGTTGGTCAGCTCGATCCGTGTATGGCCGTGCAGGCTCATTGTGTTCCCTCCTGTAGTGTGGGGCCGCCGTCCGTGATGGCCCCGATGGTATAAATGTGCGCCGCCAGCGGCACGCCCGGCAGCTCCTCCTCACAGGTAATCAGGCCGTTCCACGGCAGCTCGCTTACCATGCCCTGCCCGGTCACGGTGGCCTTGATGCCATACTTGGCAATCGTCACCGTGCCGCCCGCGCAGCACAGCCGCACCGAAAGCCGCTTGACCGTGTCCGCCTCCACACTCGGGAAGGGGTAGAACAGCGCCATTGTGTGCGGCCCCGCCAAAAGCCGCTGCTGCGGCATAAAGTTTTCTACCAGAGCATCGTTGAGGTAATACCGCACGGTCAGCGTCAGCGGTGCATCGCCGTCGGGCGCAGCGTCCAGCAGCAGCTGGGCCAGAAATATCGCGCTTGTCGCTTCGGTGGCGGCAAAGGCAATTTCAATCGCCCGCACCTCGCTGCCCTGCACGGTCAAATCCGCGGTGTTCGTAAAGCTGTAGTAAGTCAGCCGCTTTGTCTCAGTGCTTGCCTGCACCTTGCGCAGCAGCTTTTGGGTGCTGCCGTCCGTGCTGCCGCCGAGATACGGATTGCGGCCCACACTTTTCAGTGTCTGCCTGCCGCGGTAGCGCCAGACAAAATGGGTCACAAGCATTTCCGGCGCAGCGCCGTCCGCCTGCGGCAGCGTGATGCGGTCGCCCGGTTCAAAGGCCGGGTCGCCGGGCATGGTCACGGTGGCCGGGGTGTAGTCGAACCCCTGCAGGGTGGCCAGCAGGCTGTCGGCCATCTGCTGGCGTGTCTCGTCCAGCCCTTTCCCGGCCAGCGGCATATCAGATATAGTCATCAGCAGCCCCTCGCCCGGCACCGCGGCGGTAAAGGTTTTATCACCGGTTTCCAGACGCACTGCCGTGTAATGGCAGCGGAAGTCCGAGACCACCGCCTCACTGCGCCCCGCCGCGTCCAGTGCGGCGCAGGGGCTTACGGCAAACTGCCGGATAACCAGCCGCCCGGCCCGGTCTGCCGCGGCAAAGCCGCCCAGCAGCTGGGCAATCGCGCTCACAGCGTCCCGCAGGGTGGAAAACTCCTCCCCGGTCAGCCGGTGCACCAGCCCCGCGCAGGGGCTCAAATCCGCAATCTCCTGCGCGGTCTGGCCCAGCGTAAGCCCGGCGCGGTCGGCCAGCGCCGTAAGCAGCGTGTAGGCGTCCCCCTGCAAAGCCTCACCGTCAAAGCGTGTTTGCAATGCCAGAATGTTGTCATACGCCTTGATGCTGACATACAGCGCCCGGCGCTCGGCCTCGGCCACCGTGTAGCAGCCAAGGGGCACGCGCTCCCAGCTGCCGTCTGCCAGCTGCAGGGCGTAGGTCAGCACAAGGCTTGCGCCATAAAAGCTGTAGCGGTCAAGCTCGGTGCGCAGGCTCAGCGCTGCCTGCCCCATATACGCGCAGCCAAAGGCCAGCTCCTCGCCGGTCACACACTGGTTGTCCAGCGTCAGCGAGCCGCTTATCAAATCCTGCGGCTGCAGCGCCAGCACGGTGCCATCCTTCAGCGTCAGCACGCCGGTCACGCTGTCCGTCCGCGTCCGGGCACGGATGGCCGTCTTATACGCCTGCGAAACAGGGTACATTTCCTTCACCTCCTTGTCAGAATTCAATCAGGTTCATCTCAACAGCCCAGACGCCCTGGCCCTCCCGGGCCGCCTTCAGCTCCGCGGTGCGGTCACCGGCATACATTTTTGCGGTGCGCATCTGCCCGAAGAAATATCCGACCTGAAAGCTGTCCGGCGCGGTTGCGTTCAGCACCCGGGCACACTCCGGGGTTGAGAGTGCCGACCACTGCAAACTGATTTTTGCCACGCCGCCGCGCACACGCTCCCGCACCAGCACACCGTCCTCGGTGCGGCCCGTGCCGCTGCTGTCCAAATCAGAAAGCTGCACCTTATAGCTGTCCGGCGTCGGCATCACCGCGCCGTCAATCGTCAGAATTTCCATCCGCTTCACCTCCCGCTGCGCAGGGCACGGCGGCTCTGGCTGTTGGCAATCACGCTGTCCAGCAGCTCCTCGCCGATATAGACATTGATGGGCTGGCCGTCGCCTGCGCCGTTCCAGCCGGACAAAACCTCCGCCATGGCCTGCTTGATGGTCGCCAGCGGCGCCTCAACGTTCGTGCCGCTGGTCTGGTCACCCAGCACGGCCAGAAACTGCCGGTTCGGCGGCAGCACAGCGCCCTGCGCCAGCGCGGGCACCCGCACACCGGCTGTGTATTCCAGCCCGGGCAGGGCGCTCCGGGTCAGCAGCCTGCCCGCGCCCTGCAGCGCCCCCGCTGCCAGCGAGCCGACCCGGCCAAGGCCGTCCAGCAGCCCCCGCAGGGCTGCGCCCAGTGCGCTGACCATGCTGTGCACCACACCCAGCACGGTGGAAACCGCCGTCTGCACAATCGAGACAATGCGTCCCCACACGGTGGCCACAGTACCCGCCATCGCCTGCCACGCGGCATCCCACTCGCCGCGCAGCACGGCGGTCAGAAAGTCCGCCAAGCCATGCAGCACCGCCAGCGCAATCGTGATGCCGTCCGCGATTATCCCCACGGCCCCGGTCACCGCCGTGCCCAGCGCGGTAAAAACGCCCGCCGCCACCGGCCCAAGCGTTGCGGCAAGCCACTGCAGAAACGGCGCAAGCACGGTGTTCCAGACCGTCAGCAGCAGGGTGCCCACCGCGCCAAGGCAGGCTGTCAGCTCACTCCAGAGCGGCTGCAGATGCTCCGTCCAGAGCGCGCCCAGCCACGCCTGCAGCTGCGCCAGCACCGGCTGCACCACGGCCAGAACCTGCGCCCAAAGCGGCTGCCAGACCGCCAGCACCGCGCCGCACAGCGTGCTCCACGTGCTCGCAAATGGCGCAAAAAAGCCCTGCAGATACGCCCAGAAATCCGCCCACACGCTGCGCAGCTCGGCCAGCACCTCCTTCCAGACGGCGGCCATGCTCTGCGCGCTGCCCCTTCCGGCGGCTCTGGCGGCGGACCGCTTTGCGGCCTTGGCTGCCGTCTCGTTTTTCTGGGTCTGCGCGGCGGGGGCGGCCAGCCGGTTGATTTCATCAAATTTGGCAAGGCTGCGCACCGTTTTTACGCTCTGCGCCGCGGCGGCCTGCAACGCTGTGCGCAGTCCGGCCACCACGCGCTGTGCCTCGCCCCCGGCAACCCCCACCCGGCCCAGCGCCGCCGCCACATCGTCCAGCGCCGTTTCCAGCCGCCCCGCCGGGACCGCCAGACGGGAAACTTCATCAAAGGTTATCTCTTTCGTGTCGCTCTCCTCCTCTCACTGCAGCAGCGCCAGCAGCCGCTGCTTTTCTGCGTTTTCCTCGGCCGAAGCCGGTGCGCGCAGCTCCACGGCCTCGCGGTGGGTGCGGTAGTAGTCCAGCTCCCAGTTTTCCAGCCGCTTGCCGCAGCGCAGCTTGTCCCGGATGGCCACCACCGTGGCAAAGCTCCCCTCGCCGATGGCGTCAAACAGCGCCAGAAAGCTCCACCAGTGCAGATAGGGCAGCGTGCGCACATCCTGCCCCGCTGCCCGGCTGATGCCCGCGGCAATCAGCGGCGCATCCTGCTGCCAGTCCATCAGCGGCGGGCCGGGCCTTGCCGCCGCCCTGTGCCCCGCTGCCAGAAATTCCGTCAGAAATTCGGTGGCCCGGGGCCAGACTTTCTGCGGCATAGCGGCAAATTCCGGGTAGAACAGCCGCATGGCCACATACCAGCGCCCGCCCGCGTCCAGCTCCGGGTCAGCCCGGCCGCCCAGCCAGCGCAGGATCTCCAGAATATCGCGGTAATCCGTGCGGATTTCATACCGCACGCCGTCCAGCTCCGCCTGCCGCGGCAGGCCCCAGGCGCGCATCATTCCGCGCCCCGGGCGGCGCGGGCCGCGTCCAGTTCAGCCTCGGCTGCCGATGCCACAGCCTGCAGACGCTGCTCAGCCCCTGCGCGCAGAATCGGCGTAAGCGCCTCCAACAGGTTTTGCACCACCCGCTTGCCGTTCGCCCCAACGCCCGCAAGGCTCACGCCGTCCAGAATCGCGTCAAAGTCATTCTCCGCGCCGAAAATCTCCTGCAGCAGCGCCTTGATTTTGCCGTCATACTCGCGCAGCAGGGCAAGCCCCGCCTGCGCGTCGGCGCTCTTTTCCGTTGCCGCCGTCAGCTCGGCATCGTACTGCTGCAGCGTTTTGCCCGCCGCAAAAAAGCGGTGGTAGAGGTTCGGGTCCGCCGGGTTGAACCGCAGCACACCCCGCCCGTTGACGCGGAATTCCTCCACGCCGGTGTCAATTTTCAGTTCCTGCATTGCTCACGCCTCCGTAAATTTCTTGGTGGCCGGGTCAAAGCTGCCCTTGGTCTTGACGCCGGTATAGTGTACGTTGAAGGGGATCTGGTAGCCGGTGGTATCGCCGCCGTAGCTCACCACCTCGATGTAGCACTCCTCGCGCACGGCAGGGTAGCCGCCGGATGCACCCTCACCCCAGAGCTTGACCTCCACCATATCGGTTTTCAGCTCATCCAGCACAAGATCTCCGTCAATGATGGCCTGCAGCTTTTCAAACAGCGGGTCGCCCGCCTCGGCGTAGTAGGGCGTGACCTCGCCCTGCTTCTGGTAGCTGTCAATCACCACCGAGGTCTGCCCCAGAATGTTGGACTTTTTCTCCACATTGGCGGTCAGCTCGGGGGAATACTCCTCCAGATCGCGGCCCAGCCGGGTGTAGCTGGCCTCGCCCTTGCCAAAGGCGGCGTTCAGGTAGTGGGCCATATATCTGCGTTCAATTTTCATTGCAATTCCTCCGTAAAGCTCTGTGTGTAGTCCGCCTGCAGGCGTACGGTATACACCACCGTGCCGCCCGCGTCGGCGCGCTCTATGCGGCCCTGCTCGGCACGCAGAACCTCCCTCTCTGTGTCCGTATTGCCAAAAACCGGCGCACGGTGCGCGGCGCTCTCAGCCGCCGCCCAGCTCTGTAACGCCAGCAGCCGGGCGGCATTTTCCGCCTGCGTCAGCGGCAGGCAGAGCCGCAGGGTAAACTCGGCCCGGCAGCGCTGCCGCACGCCACCCAAAAGGTTCTCGCGGCGTTCCAACACCGTGATGCCTTTCGTCCACAGCCCCGCCGTGCCGGGCTGCGGGCCCACATCCCCAACAGCCATTGAAAGCCCCTGCAGGGCAGGGGCCCGCGCCAGAAAGGCGCACATCTTGTCAAGCATACTGTTTTCCTCCTTTTTTATCGCGTCAGGCTGCGCACGCCGGTGCCGCCTGCGCTCCACCATGCACCGGCCTCCACATGGTGGGGTCTGCCGCGCCGCCGCATCGGCAGCACATACTGCACCACCACTGTGTCACTGCGGGCGGCAGGCACAAAGCCCGGCCAGTCGGCCCAGCTCACTGCCGGGCCCACGCCCAGGCAGAGCCTGTCCCCCGGCGCCAGCGTGTAGTCGATGCCAAAGCGGGCCGCCTTCTCCGGCACCACCAGCAGCATGGCCACGCCCAACCGGGTGCCGCCCACATCGGGCACGGCACGCCCGCCCTGCTGCCACACCACCCTGTGCAGCACGGTACGCCGCACGGTCTGCGTGGCTTTGTCCGGGTGATAAAGCGTCACGGTATCGCAGCAGAGTTTATTCATTGCGGCAGCCACCGCCCAATCTGCAGATAGTACCCGGCCTCGCGGCGGAAATGCGCAGCCCGGTCATCCAGCGTGCGGGCGCAGAGCTCGGGCGGGGCGGTGTAGGTCTCGCTCACGCTGCCCACGCTCACCTTGACAAGGCCGCGGGCCTCATCCTCCTGCGCAAACTCGTACATGGCATCGGCAATCGCGCACAGGGCCATTGCCGCGGCGGTGTCGGGGTCCAGCCCCTTGCGCGGGGCCACGGCGTAGACCTCCCGCATACGGCGCAGCTCGTCCCCGGCGCGCTTGATGAACCGCGGGAAATCCTTCTCGGGGATGTCCTCGCCCAGATATTCGTTCAGATAAAAGGTATAATCCGGCACGCGCACGCCCCCTTACGCCTTGAATTTTGCCAGCACCACCTTGGCCTCGTTGGAGAGCACGGCCACGTAAAATTCGTCTGCCGTGATTTCGGTGGTGCGGGTCTTGGGCTTGCGCTCGGTCTCAATGTTGACCTCACGCTTGCGGTAGATGGTCAGCGCCGGGATTTCATCGTCCACCTCGGGGTCAACCTCCAGCTTGACGATGGGGCAGGCGTAGACGCCGCCGGAAAGCGGCACCTTCTTGCTGGGCACCAGACGGCAGCCCGCAATCATACCGATTTCACCGGTCAGGCTTACCCCCGGCGTGTACTTGTCGGCGCTGAGGAAGTCCGGGTTCTTGCGCAGCTGGGTGACCTGCTTCGGGTTGATGAACAGCACCTTGTCCGAGCAGCCCATCTCCTCCTCAAACAGGTCGACCGCGTCCACGATCGCGTTGTAGCTGATGGCGGCAGCGCTGCCGTCATAGACAAGGCTGGCCGTCTGCAGTGCGTCCATGCAGTCGCTGTCAATCTTGGCGGCAATGGCCAGCGCCAGCTGGGTGTTGGCCTCGCCCACCGGGTTGCCATAGCCGGAGAGAACAGCCTCATCGGTCAGGCCGATGCCCTTCATCGCCTTCTTGATGGCAGCCTTGCGGGTGGAGGTCGTCATCTTCTCGATGGCCACCTCGCCGCCCTCGGCCACGTCTGCGGCATCGCCGATGTAGGTGTAGGCGGGCACGGTGATGGTATCGCCGGGCACGCCCGCCAGCGTATCGTCAATCTTGGCAAACGGCGCCACGCGCAGCTTCTTCGGGATGCGGGCAGAAACCATATCACCCATAACCTCGGGGTCAATCATATCGGACAGCTTCGTAATAAAATCAGACATAGTTTTTCTCCTTTGTTCGTTGTTTTTTGTTTTGTACTGCATTTTTGGGGCGTTCATTCCCCACTGTGCAGGGGCGGGCATTGCCCGCCCGCTTCTCTGCGCTTACTTCCGCATCTCCGCGTACAGCTCCGGGTTCTCGCGCTTCAGCGCCAGACGCTCCCGGTAGCCCATCCGCGCAAACGCCTCGCGGTCCGGTGCCACCGGCACGCTGCCGGTCCCCGCGGCATACGGTGCCGGGGTCTGCTTTTCCTTGCTCTGCTCCTCCATTTATGTCACCTCCTTACTGCTGTTTTCTGTATATTTCCGGTCGACCTGTAGGGCGGGGCTCTGCTCTGCCCGCAAGCCTCCCTTGTCAAAGGGAGGTGACCGAGCTCTGCGAGGCCGGAGGGATTCTTCCCGGGCACTGCCCGTCCGTTGCCTTTCTCGGTATAAACCGTTCCCGCACGGCCTGCAAATCTGCCTCGGTCTCATGCGGCAAATCAAAATACCAGGCCAGCGCCAGCTCGGGACGCAAGAGCCCGGCCTCCACCATCTCCCGCTGCTCGGCCCAGATGCGGGCACGGTCATACAGAACGCCGTCGCCCCAGTCGATGGCCGGCTCCGCGCCCTGCAAATCCAGACCGTACAGCACACCCAGCGTGCCGCACAGTGCCATGGCACTGCGGGCGGCCTCTGTCCATGCGGCCTGCAAATCGCGGATGGTCAGATCGTAGTCCACCGCCGTGGCGGCAATCTCGGTGGCGGTGCGCGGGTCATTCACCGCGTCCGCCTCGCTCAGAATCCCGCGGCGCAGACCCAGCAGGCTCTCACACCCGCGCAGCAAATCCTGCTTGCGGGCCAGATAGCTCTGCTCGCGCAGGGGCGGGCTGTAGACCGTCACCCCCACGTTGGCGGGGTCATCCGGCAGGCCGATGAACAAATCATCGCGCAGGGCGCGCCGCCCCTGGGCATCGGGCCGCAGCAAATCCTCCGACGCAAACACGCGGGACGCACCGTTGGCAAACTCGGTGTTCAGCTGCTCCTCGCACCGGGCCAGCGCGTGCAGCAGACCCACCGCTGGGGCGTACACGCTCACCGCGTCGGTGCTGCCGTCCACACAGTTCATCATCGGCATACGCAGCACGGCCAGCCCCACCCCCGGCACGCCGGGCAGAAAGAGCTGCGGCACCAGCGCCGCACATTCCGGCAGGGTGTCAAGCGGCACGCAGCGCCCCAGCGCCTGACCGTTCAGCTCAAACAGCCGGGTCTCAATGGTCAGGCCATCGGCCCCGGCCGTGCGGCGCTCCAGCAGCGCATACTGCCGCCCGTCCGCGCTGTGGCGCTCCATCGTGCCCACCGCCAGCAGCTGCCCATGGGCGTCCCGGGCCAGCGGCAGATAGCAGTCGCGCCGGATAGCCGCAAAGTCAAACGCGCCGTCTCGCGGCACCGGCTTCAGCAGGCACTCGCCGCCCACCAGCGCATACTGCATGGCGGTTTTCGCCGCGCTGTTCAGCGCCGCCATACTGCGGCGGGCCGCCCCGGCGGCATCGGGCGGCAGGCGGGTCTCATACTCCGCAAAGACCGTGCGGCAGAGCTTGCCCACAATCAGCGCCGCCAGCCGCGGGCGGCATCCTCGCCGGGGCGCGGGGCCCCGTAGTACAGATCCAGCCATTCCCGCAGGGCCACCCGCATTTTTACAGACGTTACATCGCTTTTTCCGAACGCCTGCTCCAGATATCCTTGCACTTTTCCTCTCCTTACGTTCCTCTGCGCCTCCACACACCCTCCACTGCGTAGCGCACCGCGTCAATGTGGTGGTTGTTCACATCGGGGTAGCCGGGCAGCACCTCGCCGGTGCGGGGGTCGCGTTCATACTCGTACTCGGCAAATTCTGCCGCCGTGGCCGGGCAGCGCGCCGGGTCAATCACAATCGCCGTCAGCCCTTGCAGCCACTTCATACTCTGCCGCACACTGCCGGGGCCCTTCTGGGCGGCACGGCAGGGCAGGCCCGCGGCGCGGTAGTCGGCGCAGGATTTCGGCTCGGCGGCATCGGCGGTCAGCGGCCCGCTGTCGGGGTCGGCCAGCCCGCGCGCCACCAGTAGCTGTGCGGTTTCGCGGTTGGGCGTGCGCTGGCGCGTCAGCTCGTCCCAGATGACCAGCACCCGCCGGGCTGCATCGTAGCAGACCGCGTTGTAGGCCCACGGGTCGGGGTACCAGCCCCAGTCCACACCGTGGTAAACGCGGTCATAGCGTTCCAGCTCCTCATCGGTCAGCGGACGCAGCTGCAAGTTCTCAAACACTGCCGCGCCGCTGCCCACCACCTCGCCGCCGTACTCATGGCGGAAGGCCACCGGGTTCGTCTTTTCCAGATGTTCAGCATCGGCCCAGAAGCGCTCACCCAGCAGCTCCCGCGGCAGGTCCCGGTAGGTGGAGTGGTGCACCAGCTTGCCGGGGCGCTGCTCCCGCGCATAACGGTTGGCCCAGTTGCGGGCCATCGCGGGCGGGTTGAAGCTCTTCAGCGTCAGCGTCCAGCTGCCGCCGCGCAGCACAGTCTGCTCAACGTTGCGCACCTCCTCCGGGCCGTCAAACTGGTCAAGCTCCTCAAACCAACAAAGCCCCACAGCGCCAAACGGCAGCTTCAGACTTTTGAGCTTGCCCGGGTCATCCAACCCGAAAAACAGAATCTTCTGCCCGGTGGGCAGATAGGTGCACTCCATCGGGCTGACCGTGCAGCGGAAATACCCCGCACAGCCCAGCTCCCCGATGGCCCATACAATCTGGTTGTAGACGCTGTTGCGCAGCGTGCCGCCCACCTTGCGCAGCACCACGGCATGGCAGTCCGGGTGGCGCAGCAGCTGCCAGACCAGCTCCATCGACAGATAGCTCGACTTGCCGGACCCGCGCCCGCCCTTGGCCACAACCTCGGTCACTGTGCCGCCGCGTATCGCCGTGTGTACCGGCCAGAACACGGCGGGTATCTTTTCTTTCAGCCTGACCTTCATACTGCACCTCCCTCTCTCATTCGTCCACGATAATCACCCCCTCCGCCTTCGCACCCTCGCCAAGCCCCAGATGCTTGTAGAGCATTTCCAGGGCGCGGAGCTTGTCGGCCACCTTCACAGGCAGGCCGCCCTCCTCACCGGGCACAGCAAAGGCAATCTCGGCCAGCTCGTCCAATACGTGCTCCTCACTGATTTCGCACAACGGCATCCCTCCTTTTGGGTATAAAAAAACTCGCGGAAGGCTTTTGGCCTCTCACGAGTTTCTATGCTAGTATGTTACCACGTTTGGTTGTGAAATACAATGAAATTTTGCGAAATCTTTGCGAAATTTACTGAAATCTTTTCAGATTTCCGGCTCCAATCGCTCCACGCCGGCCTTATGCAGCTGGTAGACCCGGCGTTGCACCACGCCCATGCTCTGGGCAATTTCGTGGTAACTCTGCCCCATCACGTAGCGGCGGCGCAGTACTTCCTGCTCGGCGGCATCGCCCAGGGCCATGATGCTGTCCGTAACCCTCATCCGCATTTCCATGCAGGCGTCCAGCTGCTGCGCCAACCTTTTCTGTGCCTTTTCGATGCGCTCCACCGCCTGCGGCAGCCTGTCCACATTCGGCGCGCCGCGCCCGGGCATCCCGGTCATACAGGTGGTCACGCGCACGGCGTCACTGCGCAGCACCTCGATCTCATCCTCCAGCATATGCTGGTAGCTCAGCGCCGCCTGATACCGCCCCAGCCACTGCAGCTTTTCCTGATATGTCATTGCCATCCTCCTTGTGTTGCTTCCCCTGTCAGGCCTTGTTGGTTATCTCCATAGTATAGCAACAACTATCGGTTGTCAATAGCCGTTTTGTGCTTTGGCGGTGATTGTACCAAAAAACGGACTGTAAAGCGCTATGGTAGGGGCCGGGGTGACCCCACCCCCGCCGAAAGCCCGCGGCCAGCTGCCGTCTCCGGTATATTTGTAGGGGGCGGCGTCCCCGACGCCCCGAGGTGGTTGCCCGGTAAATGCCGTTTGCCGGCAGCCCCCGGGCCGGGCGTGCCCGGCCCCTACAGCAGCGGTTGCCCATCGACGGACAGTCGTACACGGAGGGGTCAAGACCTCTCCCTGCAAACCAACCCGATACGATCCCCCACAACAAAAAAAGACCGCCCGGTTCCCCGGGCAGTCCCAAAATAGCAATCTCTCCTCAGCACAGCGGCGCTACCAACCGCAGCACGGCGCTGTACATCGTGCCGAAAAATCCGGTGCGGCAGTCGGCCAGCGTCACCGCGGCGCTCTCCCTTTCAATCTCCGCAAGGTCGCGGCGCACATCTTCCAGCACCGCGCCGCCGTAAATCAGCACACTGTTCTCAAAATGCAGATACAAACTGCGGTAGTCCAGATTCACCGTGCCCACCGCCGCAATGCGGTCATCCATCAGCCAAGTCTTGGCGTGCAGGAATCCCGGCGTGTAGCTGTAAATCTTCACCCCTGCGCGCAAAAGATGCGGAAAATAGCTCCGCGTCAGCTGGTAGATGGTCGGCTTGTCGGGCACACCGGGCGTGTAGATGCGCACATCCACGCCGCGCTTGGCAGCCAGCCGCAGGCAGGAAAGCAGGTCATTGTCCAGAATCAGGTACGGCGTGCAGATATATAACCGCTTCTGCGCCTGATTGATCAGCTCCAGATAGGTGTTCTTCGCCACAGCCTCGCGGTCCGCCGGGCTGTCGGCAAAGGGCTGCACCAGGCAGTCTGTTTCCTGCGGCTTCACCTCGGGCAGGTCGCGGGCCGGGTCAATCTCCTCATCAGGGTACTTTGCCTTCCAGAAGGTCAGGAAAATGCCCGCAAGGCTGGTTGCACCAGGACCCTCCAGCCGCACGCCGCTGTCCTTCCAGTAGCCGAAGCGCTTGAGCTTGTTTATGTACTCGTCGGCCAGATTCACGCCGCCGGTAAAGCCGATTTTGCCGTCTATCACCATAATTTTCCGGTGGTCGCGGTTGTTCATAACAAGGTTCAGCACCGGCACACAGCGGTTGAAGCTGAACGCCCGGATGCCGTCCGCCTGCAAGATTTCGGCGTAGTTATGCGGCAAAAGGCTCAGGCAGCCCGCATCATCGTAAATTACCCGCACATCCAGCCCCGCCGCGGCCTTCTGGCGCAGAATCTCGTGAATCTGCCCCCACATCTCGCCCATGCCGATGATAAAGCTCTCGACATAGATGCTGTGCTCGGCGCTGCGCAGAGCGGGCAGCATATCGGCAAACATACTCTGGCCGTCGGGGTAATACTTCACCGCCGTACCGCTGCAGACCGGCGCGGGCGCGTAGTCATGCAGATATTTTGCCGTCATGGCGGCGCGGGGATCCGCCTTTTCCAGCTTTTCCTCGGCAGCCGGGTCGGGGCGGCGGGTCGGATCCATCGCCTGCCCGGCGCGCTCCAGCCTGCGGCGCAGCCCGAAGACCGGCCGCTTGTTGCCCCACAAAAGGTACAAAAGCCCGCTCTGCACCGGCATAAGCATAAACAGAATCATCCAGCTGATCTTGAACTCCGGCACGGTGGAGTCCTGCCGTATCAGCGCCAGACACATAATCACGCTGAGTGCCAGCCCTGCCCTGCTGATCCATTGAGCATATTCGCTGAGCCAGTTAAACACCGCAAACAGCCAGAACGCCTGCAGCAGCACAAGCACCACCGTGATGACCAGGCGGCTGAACACCAGATTCAGCACCCGCCGCAGCACCCGCCGCCAGTTGTTTTTTTTCATACCCTCGTTTCACTTTCCGTCAAAATCAAAAAAGGCCGCACCCATCCCCGGCAAGGGGCGGTGTGCGGCCATGCTTCTCGTTCATTACAGGCGGTCGATGGCGGCCATGCAGTCGGTCATCGACATAAAGGTCACGGCGCAGTTAGAGCCGATGAACCAGCGCTCGTCCCCATTGCAGACGATTTTACGGATGAGCTTGCCGTGGTACTCAGTCTGGATATAAATCCCGTTGGGCACTTTTGTTTCCCTCCCAGATATAGTAGTGTGGGCCGGGCGGCTGCAGGATATATGGTTCTTTCCGCACCGCGGCTGTACTTAAATTATGCCACAAAAACATCCCGGATGCAAGGTGCTTTTTGCTGTAGTTTATGTACGATTCGCCCCATTTTTTGGCACAACGCACAAAGGGCGCATAACAAGGCCCTTTGCGCCCCGCCGCAGGCTGCACATTTGACGCACAGCGCGGAATTTTTACGAAATTTGCAAAAAAATGTTGCGGGATTTCTCGAATCGTGTATAATATAAGGTAGTATATTGTGCAGCGGTATATAATTGTATGTACCGCACGATTTTACCATAAGTGACCGGAGGAGCTTAGCTATGACAAAACTGGAAACGCTGCAGTTGAAACTGACTGCAACCCGCGTGCGTATGGGTGTGATTGAAGCCACCCACGGTGCCGGGTGCGGCCATCCAGGCGGCAGCCTGTCCGCGGCAGACGTCCTTACCTACCTGTATTTCCGTGAGATGCGCATTGACCCCGAGCAGCCGCAGGATCCTAACCGCGACCGCTTTGTGCTGAGCAAGGGCCACTGCGCCCCCGGCCTGTATGCCGCCCTTGCGGAGCGCGGCTTCTTCCCGGTTGCCGACCTGCCCACCCTGCGCCACTCCAACAGCTATCTGCAGGGCCACCCCAATATGAACACCGTGCCCGGTGTCGATATGAGCACCGGCTCCCTGGGCCAGGGCGTTTCCGCCGCCTGCGGCATGGCGCTGGCCGCCAAGCAGGCCGGCAGCGACATCAACGTCTACACCCTGCTGGGCGACGGCGAGATCGAGGAAGGCGAGTGCTGGGAGGCTTTCATGTTTGCCAACCACTACAAGCTGGACAACCTCTGCATTATGATTGACGTCAACGGCCTGCAGATTGACGGCGCCACCCGCGACGTTATGAACTCTGAGCCGCTGGACAGCAAGATGGACGCCTTCGGCTTCAACACCATCGTCTGCAACGGCAACTCCTTCTCCGATTTGGAGCAGGCTTTCAAGATGTTTGACCTGTCCCACGGCAGCGGCAAGCCCACCTGCTTCCTGCTGCGCACCACCAAGGGTCTGGGCGTCAGCTACATGGAGAACGCGGTCGATTGGCACGGCAAGGCCCCCAACGACGAGGAATACGCGCAGGCCATGACCGAGCTGCGCAACGCTCACGCTACGCTGGAAAAGGAGATTGAGTTCAACAATGGCTGATATTAAGAAAGTGGCTACCCGTGTCAGCTACGGCAACACGCTGGTAGAGCTTGCCCAGCAGGGCGCTGACAACCTGGTGGTCTTTGATGCCGACCTGGCCGCCGCCACCAAAACCGAGATTTTCCGCAAGGAGTACCCGGACCGCCACTTTGACTGCGGCATTGCCGAGCAGAATATGGTTGGCGTTGCCGCCGGTATGAGCACGATGGGCTATGTTCCCTTCGTTTCCAGCTTTGCCATGTTTGTGGCGGGCCGCGGCTTTGAGCAGATCCGCAACTCCATCGGCTACCCCCACCTGAACGTCAAGATTGCCGCCACCCACGCGGGTCTGTCCGTCGGTGAGGATGGTGCCTCCCACCAGTGCTGTGAGGATATTGCCCTGATGCGTTCCATCCCCGGTATGGTGGTGCTGAGCCCGTCTGACGATGTCGAGGCACGCGCCGCCGTCATCGCCGCCTACAACTACAACGGCCCCGTCTATCTGCGCTTCTCCCGTCTGGCCACCCCGGTGTTCCATGACCCCGCCACCTATGAGTTTGAGATTGGCAAGGGCGAGAAGCTGACCGACGGCTATGACATTGCGGTTATCTCCACCGGCCTGATGACCAACGAGGCTCTGCGCGCCGCCGTGCTGGCCAAGCGTCAGGGCATCAACGTCCGCGTCATCAATATGCCCACCATCAAGCCCATTGATGAGGAAATCATCCTGACCGCTGCGCGTGAGTGCGGCCGCATCATCACCGTTGAGGAGCACAGCATCATCGGCGGTCTGGGCGAGGCCGTCTGCTCCGTTGTCAGCGAGAAGCTGCCCTGCCTGGTGCACCGCATCGGCGTGCAGGATCAGTTCGGCCATTCCGGCCCCGCCAACGAGGTTCTGCGTGACTACGGCCTCTCTGCCGAGAACATCGTCACCGCCATCCGCGATATCGTCCGCCCGGACAATAAATAATCCCCTATAAAAGCCCGCGCCCCTGAGGAAATCATCCCTCAGGGGCGCGTTTGTTTTGTTGAACTGTGTCCCCCCGGCACCCCGGAAAATTTCCGGCAGCCCGTAGGGGCGGGGCTCTGCTCCGCCCGGGGTGTTTACTGCAAAAGGCTGCTTACGGGAAAGCCCCGGTATTTTCGGGTGTTACCCTCTGACCGCGATGCACTCGATTTCAACAAGGGCGTTCTTGGGCAGGGCGGCAATCTGTACGCAGCTGCGGGCGGGGAAGCCGCCGTGGAAGTAGGTGCCGTAAACCTCGTTCACGGCGGCAAAATCGGCCAGATCCTGCACAAAAACGGTCGTCTTGACGACATTGTCCAGCGTGAGGCCAGCCTCCTGCAGGACAGCCTGCAGGTTCTTCAGTGCCTGATGGGTCTGGGCCTGCACGCCCTCGGCCAGCGCGCCGGTGGCGGGGTCAAGGCCGAGCTGGCCGCTGCAATAGACGGTGGAGCCTGCATCGACCGCCTGCGAATAGGGGCCGAGAGCGGCGGGTGCGTTGGTGGTGGAAATGTGTTTCATGGTGGGAACCTCCTCTATGTATCGTGAAATTTATGCGTCCTCGGCGGGCTTCGGCCAGACGAAGCCGCGCCGTTTGAGGCAGTCCTGCAGGAAGGCGGTGGCCTGCGCGGTGTAGGCGGGGTTATCGTGGTAGTAGCTCACGGCATGCGCCGCGCCGTGCACGGTCAGGAATCTGGAGCCCTTCACGTGGCAGGCGGCGTAGTTCTGCCGCCCCATCTCATAGGGGACAAAATCGTCCGTGTCACCGTGGACAAAGAAAATCGGAACCTTGCTCTGGGCCGCGGCGGCCTCGCAGTCGGCGGCTTCGGGGTCAAAGTGGCCAAACAGGATCGCGCCCAGCCGCCCGATGGCGTAGGTGGGCCCGACCGGGAAGCCGGGCAGATACTCCGGCAGGCACTTGCGGGTGATGGCGCGGGGGCTGGTGTAGCCGCAGTCTGCCACAATGCCGCAGACGTTGGCTGGTAAATCCAGCCCCGCCGCCAGCAGCACGGTGGCCGCGCCCATCGAGACACCCATCAGGGGAAGATGGGCACCTCCGGGCCGAAGTGGCTCTTGGCCCAAACGGCCCAGTCGCGGGCGTCATAGCGCTCCTTCACGCCCATCGTGATGGTATGCCCGCCGCTGTAGCCGTGGGCGCGCTGATCCGGCAGCAGGACGTTGTAGCCCAGCTTGGTGCAGAGCGTGTAGCCGCCCAGACCGTCCCGCGCAGCATAGCCGCGGTAACCGTGGAAGATGATGGCCAGCGGTGCGCCGTCGGCGTGGTGGTAGTACCGCGCCGCCAGCGGGGTGCCGTCCTGCGCGGTGATGTGCACCGGGGTGAAGCTGTCCCGCGCCAGCGCGTCGGCATCGGGACCCATCGCCTTGCGGTAGCACTCGCGGGTGGGCATATCGGCGGGAGAGGGCACGTGGACGGTCGGCTTCTGATAGAAGGCCACGCGGTAGATGCCGTAGGCCGCCCCCAGCACGGCGGTGGCGGATGCAGCGGCAAGTTTGAGCAGCGGATGCTTTTTCATAAGGCTACCTCATCGGATGACCCGCACCATATCGCGGGTGATGGCATCAAGGGTGGGCGCACCGCACAGCCGCATTGTATCGGCCAGCTCGCTGCCCAGTTTTTCTACATAGGCGGCAACACCGTCCGCCCCGGCACCGTAGACTGCGGTGACGAAGGGGCGGGCAATCAGCACGCCGTCCGCGCCGAGGGCCAGCGCCTTAAAGACGTCATTGCCGGTGCGGATGCCGCCGTCCACCAGAATCTTGGCGCGGCCATCCACCGCGGTGACGATGTCGGCCAGCACCTCGGCGGTGGCGGGGCAGTCATCCAGCACGCGGCCGCCGTGGTTGGAAACCACAATACCGGCAGCCCCGGCCTCCACGGCCTTTTCGGCACCGCGGGCGGTCATAATGCCCTTTAAAATAAACGGCACACCGGCGGCTTTTGCAATCTCCTGCAGCTGCTCCACGGTTTTGCTGCCCGCAGGCGGGTCGAGATGCTGCAAGAACGGCAGGCCCGCCGCGTCAATGTCCATTGCCATGGCAAAGCAGCCGGAGGAGCGTGCCAGCTCCATCTTGTGGGCCACGGTGGCGTTGTCCCACGGCTTGACGGTGGGGATGCCCGCCCCGCCGCTGGCGGCGATGGCGGCGGTAGCGCCCTCCATCACCTTGGGATTGGTGCCATCACCGGTGAAGGCGGCAATGCCCGCTGCCGCGCAGGCGGGGACCAGAATGTTGTTGTAGTCCAGGTCATTGTATTTGTCGCCGTAGTGCAGCGTCATAGCGCCCACCGGCCCGGCAAAGAAGGGATATTGGAAGGTACGGCCAAAAAGGCGCAGCGTGGTGTCCGGCTCAAAATTTTCATGGATGGTGTCCATATTCAGCCGCACGGCGTTCCATGCGTCAAAGTTGCGGATGGCCACCGTGCCGCTGCCCTTGGCGCCGGGGCCGGGAATCGTGCCGCCGCAGGCACGACCGTTGCAGACCGGGCAGGCGCGGCAGGGGCCCATCTGGCCCTTCGCAGCTTGGAGAACCTCTTGATATGTCATATAAATACCTCCTGTGGCGAATATCATCCTGCTCTGCCGCCATTATACCGCGTTTTGCCTGCGACCGCAAGGCCGCTGAGCAGGACAGCACCCCCCAGCACACACAACCCCGCGCCCGCCTGCCCGGTCACGTCCCCCAGCCAGCCCAGAACGGGGCTGGCCGGAATCATCAGCAGGCTGTAGGCCATGCTGTCCACGCTGATGAGGGTGGCGCGGCGGTCGCTGGAAATCGAGTCGTTCAGCCGCTGCATACTGTGCAGGAACCAGACGGCAATCGTCCCCTGCACCAGCATCGGCCCTGCCAGACATCCCCATGCGGGGGCCGCCCCGGCCAGCAGTGCGCCAACGCCGCAAAGCAGCGCACAGGCCGTATACAGGCCGCGCAGGCTGTGCGGGTGCAGCCGCCGCCCCAGTGCGGCCCCGGCCATACCCGCCGCCCCGGCCAGCAGCCCGGGCAGAAACAGCCACTGCATACCCCAGCCCTGCGCGGTAAGGCGCTGCTGCACCAGCATGGCGGTCAGGTAGCTGGGCAGGGAAATCACCGCATCGGCGGCAATCAGGCGGCGCACGGCAGCACTGGTGCGCAGGCAGTCAAGGCTGTCCAAAATGTGCACCCGCAGCCGGGCGGGCAGCTCCCGCAGGCGGTGCTGTCAACGCGCCGCCTGTTCCGCGGTGACAACCGGCTCGGTCAGGCGGGCGGCTGCCAGCACCGTGAGAACTGCCGCCGCGGCATCCGCCAGATAGTAGCCGGTGTAGCTCAGCACGCGGGAAAGCAGGCTGCCCAAGGCGCTGAGCGCGGTGGAGAGCTTCTGCAAAACCGACACATTGGCGTCGATTCTGATGTATTCACCCTCCCGCCCGGCGGTTTTCAGGCTGTCATAGGTCAGGGCCTCCTGCGTGCCGGAAATCATATTGTAGCCCAGTGCCTTCAGCCCCATAGCCGCGCAGACCGGCATAAAGCCCGGCGCAAAGGCCATCAGCAGGGCGCTGAGCGTCCACAGCACACCCCCGGCTGCCAGCGTGCGCCGCCGCCCCAGAAGGTCTGCCGCCATGCCGCTGGGAACCTCACACAGCAGGCTGACGGCATGGAAAATCCCCTCCGCCAGACCGATTTGCGCCAGCGTAAAGCCGCGTGCTGCCAGCAGCGCCACCCAGACGGCATCGGTGATTGTAAAGGTGGAGAAAAATGTATAAAGATAAACGTTGGAAAGCTGTTTTTTTAGATTCACAGGAAACACCCTTTCGTGACAGAATACGAAAACGTGCCCCTTTTTGGCAGACAAAAGCGCCCCGCGGCAAAGCCGACAGGGCGCACAAATGCACACACATACCGTCTTGCCGAGGAAAAAAAGGGCACACTTATAGCGTAGCTGGGTTAAATGTTTCCTTTAAACTGGAACACAACACCGAACTGCCAACGCATAAGGGGTGCTCTCCTTCCTCGGTAAATTTGCTTCAGTATAGCATAGTGTTTGCCAAAATGCAAGAAAGATTGTACAATAAAGAAAAAGGGTGCATACGGTAGGTTGCCCCTCATCCGGCCCCGCAGGGCCGGATGAGGGCGAGCCTTGCGGTATTGCCGCAATTTACCGTAAATAAAGGTAAGGGGTACTGTGATGAAACGTCTGGTCATCGGGCTGCTGGCACACGTGGACAGCGGCAAAACCACACTGGCCGAGGGGCTTTTATACCGCGCGGGCGCACTGCGCAAGCTGGGGCGGGTCGACCATAAGGACGCCTTTCTGGACACGGATAGTCAGGAGCGCGCGCGGGGCATCACGATTTTTGCCAAACAGGCCGTGCTGACCCTGCCCGCTGCGGACGGTGCCGAGGAGACCGCGCTCACGCTGCTTGATACGCCCGGCCACGTGGACTTTTCTGCCGAGGCCGAGCGCGCCCTGCAGGTGCTGGACTACGCGGTGCTGGTCGTCTCCGGCACGGACGGCGTGCAGGCCCACACCGAAACCCTCTGGAAGCTGCTGACACGATACCGCGTACCTACGTTTGTATTTGTGAACAAGATGGACCTGCCCGGCGCGGATGCCGCCGTGCGCCTGCGGGAGCTGCGCGGGCGGTTCGGGGACGGCTGTGTGGATTTCTCCGCCGCGCCCGACCCCGAGGCGCTGGCCCTGTGCAGTGAGCCGCTGATGAATGAGGTGCTCGAGACCGGCGCGGCAGCTCCCGAAACCGTGGTGACCGCGATTGCCCGGCGGCAGGTGTTCCCGGTGTTCTTCGGCGCGGCGTTGCGGCTGGACGGTCTGGACACCCTGCTGCACGGCTTGCAGACGCTGACCCGCACGCCGCCCCAGTGGCCAGAATTTGGCGCAAGAGTGTATAAAATCAGCGAGGACGCCGGTACGCGCCTGACCTGGCTGAAGGTGACCGGCGGCGTGCTGCACGTGAAGGATGTGCTGCCCGGCGGCGAGAAAGCGGACGCTTTGCGGCTGTACAACGGCGGCAAGTTCCGCCTGGTGAGCGAGGCACTGGCCGGTATGGTGGTGGCCGTGGCCGGCCCTGCCGCCACCCGCCCCGGGCAAGGGCTGGGCGCGGAGGCGGACGCCGAGACACCGCTGCTGGAGTCGGTGCTGAACTACCGTGTGGACAGCGGCGCGGACCCGCATACTTTATTAAAGGCGCTGCAGACGCTGGAGGACGAGGACCCGCAGCTCCATGTGGCGTGGCGCGATGATCTGGGCGAGGTACACGTCCAACTGATGGGCGAGGTGCAGCTGGAAATTTTGCAAAATATCCTGCAGGAGCGCTTCGGGCTGGCGGTGACCTTCAGCGAGGGCGGCATCCTTTATAAGGAGACGCTGACCGCGGCGGTGGAGGGCATCGGCCATTATGAACCGCTGCGCCATTATGCCGAGGTACACCTCCTGCTGGAGCCCGGTGCGCGGGGCAGCGGTGTGCAGCTGGCGGCGGATTGCCCGCCCGACACGCTGGCCGAAAACTGGCAGCGGCTGGTTCTGACCCATCTGGCTGAGCGCACCCACCCGGGTGTTCTGATTGGCGCACCGCTGACCGATGTAAAAATCACGCTGGCGGCGGGGCGTGCCCACCTCAAGCATACCGAGGGCGGCGACTTCCGCCAAGCCACCTACCGCGCTGTGCGGCAAGGCTTGCGGATGGCACAGGCCAAGGGCGGTGTGCAGCTGTTAGAGCCGTGGTATGCCTTTACGCTGGAGCTACCCACCGACGCGCTGGGCCGCGCCATGGCCGATGTGCAGCGGATGTGCGGCAGCTTTGACGCGCCGGAGACGCTGGGCGATACCGTGCGGCTGACCGGCCGCCTGCCGGTGGCTACGGCCCGCGGCTATGCCCGCGAGGTTGCGGCCTACACCCATGGTCTGGGCCGCTGGGCCGTGCTGCCCGCCGGGTATGACGCCTGCCACAACACCGAGGAAGTGCTCGCCGCCGCAGGCTATGACGCCGACAGCGATGTGGAAAACCCGGCGGACTCGGTATTCTGCGCACACGGAGCCGGGTATCTCGTGAAATGGGACGAGGTCCCGGCCAGAGCCCATGTGTCCAGCGGGCTGGAACGGCGGCTGAACGGCGCCGCCCCGCAGGAGGATTCTGACGCTGAGGACACCGATACGCGCCGCCGCCGCGCTGCCGCCTACCGCGGCACGTTGGAGCAGGATAAAGAGCTGCTTGCTATTTTTGAGCGCACCTACGGCAAGATAAAGCGCCGTGGCGAAACGGGCGATGCCAAAAAGGCCGCCCGCGCCGCCCTGCACACCGCGCCCGCGGCGGCATCCGTGCCCGCAAAGCCGCTGCCCGCCGGGCCGGATTATCTGCTGGTGGACGGCTACAACGTGATTTTTGCGTGGGATGAGCTGCGCAGGCTGGCTGACGGCAGTCTGGACGCGGCGCGCCGCAGGCTGATGGATGTTCTGTGCAACTACGCGGGCTACCGCCGCTGTGTGCCGATTCTGGTATTTGATGCCTACAAGGTGCGCGGCGGCACGCGGGAGGTGGAAAAATACCACAACCTGTATGTGGTCTACACCCGCGAGGCCGAAACCGCCGATATGTACATTGAGCGCGCCACCCACGAGCTGGCGAAGGAGCACCGCACCCGCGTGGTCAGCAGTGACGGCGCGGAGCAGATCATCGTGATGGGCCACGGCGCTCTGCGCGTGAGCGCCCGCGCCTTTGAGGAGGAGGTCCGCGCGGTGGAAAAGGAGATCCGGGAATTTCTGGAGGAGTAAGGCTGCAACGTTGCAATTACAACAGCATTTGCGCGCACAGCGTGGTAAACTGGATGCAAAAAGCAAAAGGAGAGATTTTGTATGGCATCCATCAAGAATATCGAAAAATCCACCGTTCTCACGCTGAAGGACGAGGTCGCGTATCAGGCGGGGCAGGTCGTCAGCAAGACGCTGGCCCAGAACGGCGCGCACAGCGTCACGCTGTTTGCGTTTGACAAGGGCGAGGAAATCAGCACCCATGAGTCCGACGGCGACGCCTTTGTTACCTGCCTGGACGGCGTGGGCGAGCTGACGATTGACGGCGTGAAGTATGAGCTGCACGAGGGCCAGAGCATTGTTATGCCCGCGCACCACCCCCATGCCGTCTACGGCAAGGAGCAGTTCAAGATGCTGCTGGTTGTGATTTTCTGATAAACAGGTAAAGATACTACACCGCTGTGCGCCCGGATGCACGGCGGTGTTTTGTTTTGCGGGGAAAAACTTTCAGAAAAGCAGGCGTGTTATCCTGTGAGCAGTAAAGGAGGTAAATGCCATGCTGCCGATATTGATTGTCGAGGACGAGCCGAATATTGCCACGCTGATTGAGATGGCACTGGAACCGCTGGGCCAGCCGCTGGTGGTGGCCCATGACGGCGAGCACGCGGCCGACCTTGTGGAAACGCAGAAATTTGACCTTGTGCTGTTGGACATCATGCTGCCCGGCGTGGACGGCTTTGCGCTGATGCAGTACCTTGCGCCCACCGGCACGCCGGTGGTGTTCCTGACGGCCAAAAACGCCGTGGCAGACCGGGTGCGCGGGCTGAAGCTGGGCGCGTATGACTACATTGTCAAGCCGTTTGCCCCGGCGGAGCTGCTGGCCCGGGTGGAGGGGATCCTGCGCCACACCGGGCGGCGGGACGCCGTGCTGCACGTCTGGGACGCCGACATTGACCCGGACAGCCGCACCGTGACCCGGGCGGGCCGCGCCGTGGAGCTGACCCGCGGGAGCTTGAACTGCTGCTGGTGCTGGTGCGTGCGCAGGGGCAGACGCTCTACCGCGAGGCACTGTATGAGCGCGTCTGGGGCCTCGACGCCGAGCCGAACCCCCGCGCGCTGGATCTGCACATCCACCGCCTGCGGCGCAAGCTGGGGTGGGAGGATAAAATCGTGACCGTGCCGAAGATTGGCTATCGGCTTCTCAAAAACGAAACATAACACGGACAGGAGGCGAAACGCAATGCGGAAAATTCTTTGTGTAGCCGCGCTGGCGCTGGCTATGGCGCTGGCGGGCGGCGGGCTGGCCTGCCGGACCTTCCGGGACAGGCTGGCCGCGTTGGAAGAGCAAGCAGTTTTGCAGCACCAGCGCAGCATCTGCGGGGTGGAGGACGCCGTTGCAGAAGTGCAGAAGGATGGCTTGGGAATGGTACTGCCGCGGGCCGGGCTGAACTACACCCGCAGCCAGCAGCTGATTCTGGGCACCAGCACCGCTGCCTTTGCGCTGGTGCAGGACGGCGCAGCAGCCTACACCACCTTGCCGCAGGACGTGGCCGAGGCGGATATGCTGGCCGCGGCGGCGGACACCCAAGGTATGCTGCTGCGGGGGCGGTACCTGCTGCTGGGCAGCGAGCTGGCAATCGGAACCGGCAGCCCGGCGGTGCTGGTCACGGCGGTGGATGCCGCCGATGCCTTTACGGCGCGCAACACCCTGCTGTACGGCTGGCTGGCTGTGCAGGCGGCTGTGACGGCGGCCGCACTGGCAGCGGCGTGGCACTATGAGAAATTACAGGCCCTAAACGACCGCCAGAGCCGCTTTGTGGCGGACTTGACCCATGAGCTGAAAACACCCCTGACGAGTATGATCGGCTACGCGGATCTGCTGCGCAGTGCGCCGCTGGACGAAAGCCGCCGCCGCGCCGCCGCGGATGCCATCTACCATGAATCGACCCGGCTGGAAAGCCTGAGCCAGCAGCTGCTGGCCTTGCAGGGCCTGCAGACGGACGGCGTGACGCTGGGCAGCGTGCCGGTGGCGGCGGTGTTTGCCGATGTGGCCCGCAGCCTGCCGGATGCCGCGCTGGACTGCGACGCGCCCGCCGGGGCAGCGGTGCGGGCAGACCGTGTGCTGCTGGCGGATTTGCTGCGCAACCTGGTGCTGAACGCCCTGCACGCCGAGCCGAAGGACGGCACCGTGCACCTGATCTGTGCCGAGGCGGGCGGGCAGTGGCGACTGACGGTGCGGGACAACGGCTGCGGCATCCCGGCAGGGGCTCTCCCCCACCTGACAGAGCCGTTCTACCGCGTGGACAAGGCTCGCGCCCGGGCCAACGGCGGCAGCGGCGTGGGGCTGGCGCTCTGCGCCGAGATCGCGGCGGCGTTCGGCACCAAACTGGAATTTGAGAGCACACCCGGCGAGGGTACGACCGTGGCAATTTGCCTGCAGAAGGAGGCGGCAGACGATGAAAAAACGCATTGATGTAAGACTTCTGGCGGCTGCGGGGCTTTGTATGGCGCTGCTGGCCGTGCCGCCGCTAGCCGTACAGGTGCAGGCGGCGCAGTATGCGGCCCCGCAGACACGGCCCGCACTGCCCGGCGTGATGAGCGATGAAATACGCCTTGACCCGGTGGCCGGGGCGCTCTACCGCTACGGCGTGCAGGGCGGCATCAACCGGGCGGACAGCACTTGGACGGAGAACGCCTACACCACCCTGCGCGGCAAGCTGAAGCAGGCCGCCGCCCGCGGACTGCTGAACCGCGACCAGCTGGATTATCTGCTGGCGCGCATCGAGGAGGGCGAGGCCCATGACGGCGACACCGTGATGGAGAACGGCAGCATGATGGTCTACTGCTATGCTGCGTCCTACACCGGCGGGATTCAGGCCGTGCGGTTCCGCCGGATGACGGTGCAGGACTACACGCCGCAGAAGGACGGCAGCACCTTCACACCCACGGATATGACCAGCCTTGAGCTGATGTATCTGCCGGACAACGGGGCATTTTTAGAGGTAGCCGTCAACGATGCGCAGCTGCCTGCCGGGGATGCCACACCCGCGGAGCAGGCGCAGGCATTTCTTGACCAGCTTGGCACCACGCTGGCAGGCAGCTGGACGCAGGCTGCCGCCGATACCGGGCTCGAATATCGGCACACTTCGGGTGTGCTGCGGGTTATGCGGTTTGCCCCGGACGGCAACGCCTTTGCGCTGACCACTATGCTTGAGCCGGAGGTCTACGGCGGTCTGGACACGCTGAACGGCATCACAACCGGCCCCGACGGCACTGTCTCTACCTTGGGCGGGGACTATGTGTTCTTTTAGGTTTATTGGTGGCAAATAATTCCCTATTACAATTATAGTTTTTTGCCACCATCACTTTTACTAAAATTATAGGCGATTTTTTGTGCAAATCGTTGGTGGCAAAAAATCATTATAGAATAGAAGGGTTTGTTGCCATCAACACCGGAAATGGGATATTGCCGGACGGTTGCGGCGGGGTGGGGTCACCCCCGCCCTACGGCTGCACAAATAGTAAATAATAAATTGGGTGCAGCACCGTAGGGGCGGATTCTATATCCGCCCGCGTTCCCGGTAAACGACATCTGCCGGGACGTTGCGCGGGGCGTCGGGGACGCCGCCCCCTACGAACTATTGCGCGGTAGGGGCCGGGTATGCCCGGCCCGGCTGTTGCCCGGGAGCACCATCTACCGGGAAAGCGCCCCTTTTACAACAAAGACCCTGCATCGGGTGATGCAGGGTCTTTGGCATTGATAGCTTTTACATATTCCTGGCGGCGGAAAGCAAAATTTCCAGCGCCTTGTCCAGACCCAGCTTGCTGGTGCAAAGGGTCAGGTCATAGTTGCGGCTGTCGCCATAGACCTGGCCGGTATGCTGCTTGCAGTAGTTGCGGCGGGCGCGGTCAGCGCTGTCCATATCCGCTTCCAGCTGCTCAAAGGGGGTGTCCGGCATCAGCTTGCGCATACGCAGCAGGCGCCAGTTGCGGTCGGCGTGCACAAAAACGCGCAGGCAGTGGTCAAACTCCCGCAGGATGTAGTCGGCGTTGCGGCCGACGATGACACAGCTCTCCTTGTCGGCAAGCTCACGGATGGCCCGCACCTGCGCGTCCCACAGCTCCTCACTCAGGGGGCGGTTGTAGAAGTTGAACAGGCTCTGGGTAAAGCCGAACTCATGGGGGATGCGCTCATCCCAGCGGCGCACCTGCTCGGGCGTCAGGTGGGCGCTGGCCTTGGCGGTCTTTAAGATGATGTCGCGGTCATAGTAGGCAATGTCCAGCTCCCGGGCCAGACGGCGGCCCAGCTCGCCGCCGCCGGCACCAAATTCACGGCCGATGGTAATGATACGTTTCATGGCGGAAACCTCCCAGCTTATAGGGGTGCGGGCGGCCCGGTGCCGCCCTGTACAGCTTACCCTTATTGTACCAAATCCGCCGGGAAAGTCAACAGGCGCGGTTGAGCCGGTAGCCCACCTTGTACACGGTCTGGATGTCATTTTCCAGCCCCAGCTTACGGCGCAGGCGGTTGATATGTACATCCACCGTGCGGCTTTCGCCGATAAAGGCGTAGCCCCACGCGGCTTCCAGCAGCTGGCTGCGGCTCAGCGCAATGCCGCAGTGCGACAGCAGCACGGCCAGCAGTGCAAACTCCCCCGCGGGGTCAGGCACAAGTCCTGCCCGGCGCGGCTGACCCGGCAGGCTGTCAGATTGATGGTAAGGTCTTTATAAAAAATATTCTGCTTGTACGGATTCATGAATGAGTCCTCCTTCCGCAAGAATGTGTGACATTAACACGATACTATCTATTATAACGAGAAATATTTCCGAAATGTTACAAAAATCGCTAAAATTTGAGCAGAAATTTAAAATTTGTTCAAATGCAGAAGAAGGGCTGCACCGCTATACAAATAATAGATAATAAATAATAAATAAATTGGGTGCAACGCCGTAGGGGCGGATTCTATATCCGCCCATGTTCCCCGGTAAGTGCGATTTTGCGGGTAACGGCCGGACCGGGTATGCCCAGCCCCTACAGAGCTGCTTTTTCCACAATTCAACATACGCTGTATAGCGCAGTATTTTTGTGGGTTTGCACCGGGTTTTCCACAGTTTTCAACATGGTTTTCCACATTTCAACAGTGGAAACCGGTCGAAAACCTGTGCAAAATGCGGTAAAAGTCCCACAAAGCCCGCCGAGGCCGCTTTTTTTGCGGTTCGTTCAAAGTTGCTTCACACGCTGTTCATTTTTAGGGCGCATCCTATAAGGGTCATAAGAAAAAGAAGGAGGCTACCCTGATGCAAGAGACAGTACAGCCGCCGAAGGACCCGAAGAAAAAGCTATGGATTGGCTATGCGGTCATTCTGGCGCTTGTCATTTTAAGCAATATTTTCCTGTACCCGGCGCTGATGCAGGCCAGCGTAAAGAGTGTAAACTACAGCACCTTCCTGCAGATGCTGGAAAGCAAAGAGCTGTCCACCGTCCAGATCGAGGACCAGCAGATCTACTTTGTGGACAAGAACGACAACTCCTACAAGACCAACGCGATTGCGCAGGACAATAACCTTGTCGCCCGGCTGGAGGATGCGGGTGTTGAGTTCGGCACCGTCTACCAGAGCCCGACCATCTGGGATTCGCTGCTGAATCTGCTGATTTCCTTCCTGCCGATGATTCTGATTTTCTGGTTCCTGAACCGCTGGGCTACCAAGAAAATGCAGGAGATGGGCGGTGCAGGCGGCAACGCCATGCTGTTCGGCGGCGGCAAGTCCGGCGCAAAGCAGTATGTGGTGGACGATGAAACCGGCATCAAGTTCAACGATGTGGCCGGTGAGGACGAAGCCAAGGAGAGCCTGCAGGAAATCGTGGACTTCCTGCACAACCCCAAGAAGTATGAGGACATCGGTGCCAAGATGCCCAAGGGCGTGCTGCTGGTGGGCCCTCCGGGTACCGGCAAAACGCTGCTGGCCCGCGCCGTGGCCGGTGAGGCCGGCGTGCCGTTCTTCTCCATCGCAGGCAGTGAATTTGTCGAGATGTTCGTGGGCATGGGCGCGTCCAAGGTGCGCGACCTGTTCAAGCAGGCGGGCGAAAAAGCGCCCTGCATCGTCTTTATTGATGAGATTGATACCATCGGCAAGAAGCGCGACGGCGGCAGCAACTTAGGCGGCAACGATGAGCGTGAGCAGACCCTGAACCAGCTGCTGACCGAGATGGACGGCTTTGACGCCGCCAAGGGCGTTGTGATTCTGGCGGCCACGAACCGGCCGGAATCCCTGGACCCGGCGCTGACCCGCCCCGGCCGCTTTGACCGCCGTGTGCCCGTGGAGTTGCCCGATTTGAAGGGCCGCGAGAGTATCCTGCGTCTGCACGCCAAAAAAGTCAAGCTCGGCCCCGACTGCGACTTTGCCGTGGTGGCCCGCATGACGCCCGGTGCCTCCGGCGCGGAGCTGGCCAACATCGTGAACGAGGCAGCGCTCTGCGCGGTGCGCCACCGCCGCAAGGCCGTGACCCAGTTTGACCTGCAGGAGGCCGTGGACACGATTCTGGCCGGTGCGCAGAAGAAGAACAAGATTCTGAACAACAAGGAAAAGTGCATCGTCTCCTACCATGAGGTGGGCCATGCGCTGGTGGCGGCGCTGCAGACCAACAGCGCCCCGGTGCAGAAAATCACGATTGTGCCGCGCACGTCCGGCGCGCTGGGCTTCACCATGCAGGTGGAGGACGGCGACCACACCCTGATGACCAAAGAGGAAATCCTGAACAAGATTGCCACGCTGACCGGCGGCCGTGCGGCCGAGGAATTGATTTTCCACTCCATCACCACCGGCGCCAGCAACGATATTGAACAGGCCACCAAGCTGGCCCGCGCCCTGGTGACCCGCTACGGTATGACCGAAGATTTTGACATGGTAGCGTTGGAAACCGTCAACAATGCGTATCTGGGCGGCGATGCCAGCCTTGCCTGCAGTGAGCAGACCGCGGCCAAGGTGGATGCCAAGGTTGTGGAGATTGTGCAGGCCGAGCACCGCAAGGCCTACAAGCTGCTGGCCGACAACAAGCATAAGCTGGATGAAATTGCCCAGTATCTGTACGAAAAAGAGACCATCAGCGGCGAGGAATTTATGCGCATTTTGAACGCACAACCGCAATTAACGGCGGGGACTTCGGCAGTTTCCACAAACAACGAGCAATAAATTTGTGCGGTTGTTGTCCGTTTGCCCCTTGACGCCGCCGCCGTGGCCTTGTATGATAAGTACACAAACCAACTCGGTGAGAGGGGGAACAGAAAAGTGACCTTTGAAGAATTGCAGGATTTGCTGGCGGAGCAGTTCAGCTGCGACACCGCAGACCTGGCCAAGAGCACGGTACTGGCTGACCTGGATGCCGACCACGAGGATATGATTGAGCTGGCCTGGGCACTGGGCGAGGCAATCGGCCAGGAAATCGACGAGAGCGAGCTGAGCGAGGATTTCACCATCGGCGAGCTGTGGCGTTTTGTACGTGACAAGGAAGAAAACGCCGAGGACTAAAACAAACGAAAGGCCTGCCTTTTGGGGCAGGCCTTTTTGGTATGTCCGGGGGAAAACGCCATCCCGGCAGAACAGTCAAAAACATCACAGCAAAAATTTTTGCGATATAACAGACAGATACATTACACTCCCGGAGGCAAGTATGAATGAGCTGACCCAGGCCCTGAAGGTACTCGTGACACGGTATCCCGGCACTATGGCCGAGCTGGCGCGGCAGGCTGCGGTGGACCGTTCCTCCCTGTACAAATTCTGCAACGGCCAGCGTGTGCCCAGTCTGGATCAGCTCGAGCGTCTGGCCGACGCCCTTGAGCTGACCGGTGAGCAGCGCACCACCCTGCTGCTGCAATACAAGCAGCGCAGCCGCAGCACCGACCCCCACCTCCGCGCTGAGCTGCACCGCCTGCTGGCAGCCGCCTTCCTTGTGGAGGAATACACGCAGGGCACCAGCTCCCTCTCGAACGAGCAGGCGCAGGCGCTGCCCTGTCCCACCTATGTGGAGGGCACCCGCGCCGTCAGCAGTGCGCTGGCTTCGCTGCTGGCCAGCCATCTGCTCTCCGGCGACACCCGCCCGCTGCTGCTCTCACCCTTTTCCAATGAGATGCTCGACCGGGTGCTCATCGACCGCTTTTCCTGTGCGCAGGGCCAGCCGGTGCCGGTCTGCCAGCTGCTGCTTTTCACCCCCGATTCCGGGATTCCGCGGGAGAGCATCGGCGATATTGCCAACCTGACCCGCACACTGCCGTTTCTGTTTCTGCCCAAGATGAGCTACGAGGCCCACGTGGTGCGCAGCGATATGAGCGCCACGCCGCCGGGCATCCTGATGCCGGTCTACCTTCTTTTCCCGGAAAAGGCCATTTTTATGGACGCCGCCGGGCAGAAGGCCATGATTCTCTCCGACACGGACGTTGTGCACAGCCTGCGGCTTTCCTTCAGCCGCACCTTCGTCGACGCCGCCTCTGTGTTGAAGCTGGCCAGCACCGCCCACGATTTCCGCGAATCCATCGCGCTGTACAGCACGCTGTTCACCGGCCAGCCCCACAGCTTTATGGTGCGCTACCAGCCGCCGTTCAGCCTGTTTGCGGACGCCGATATGGCCGCCCGGGTGCTGCGCCCCGCCCCGGGGCAGGAGGCGCTGGTGCCCGCCATGCTGGACTACCTGAACACATGGAACCGCCAGAAGCCCGACCTTTATTTCTGTGAGGAGGGCCTGCTGCAGTTCGTGCGCTCCGGCGCGATGTATGACCTGCCGCCGGAGCTTATCACCGCGCCCGACAACGCCACGCGGCGGGAGCTGCTGCTGCGCCTGCGCCGCGCTGCCGCGGATGACCGCCGCACGGTGCGCATCGTCAACACCAGCCAGCTGCCCCTGACACCGTCCATGAGCGTGAACGTCTTTGCGGGGCGCGGGGTTGTTTTCTGCCAGGCGGACCCCACGCCCGACAAGCTGTGCTGCCGCGAGTATCTGATGGAGGATTCCCGCCTGACGGAAACGCTGATGCACTATCTGAATGACCTGCGCGGCACCGAGCATATCCGCAGCCAAAAATATACCCTTGACTTTATTGATTATTGCCTGCGGCTGCTGTAAAATAGTTTCAATAACCTTTATTAAGGAGCAAAGCCATGCCACATACTGAAGCCATGCTGGAAAGCAAAGAAATTTTCAACGGCCGGGTCATCCGCGTCACGCTCGATAAGGTACAGCTGGAGGACGGCACTACCTCCACCCGCGAGGTTGTCCACCACCACGGCGGCGCTTGCGTCCTGCCGGTGGACGCCGACGGCAATGTAACGATGGTGCGCCAGTTCCGCTATGCCCTCGGCGAGGAGCTCTGGGAGCTGCCCGCCGGCAAGCTCGAGGCGGGCGAGGACCCGTTTGAGGCCGCCAAGCGCGAGCTGAGCGAGGAGTGCGGCCTGACCGCCGACACCTACACCGAGCTGGGCGTGGTCTACCCCACCGTGGGCTATGACAGCGAGAGAATCTACCTCTGGGCCGCCGAGGGGCTGCACACCGTTGGCCAGCACCTTGACGCGGGCGAGTTTCTGGACGTGGTCAAAATGCCGTTTGCGCAGGCGCTTGGCCTTGTGATGGACGGCACCATCAAGGACAGCAAGACGCAGGTTGCGCTGCTGAAATACGCGCAGCTGCGCGGTAAAGCCTGAATGGGCGTTGAAATTCTGGACAACGGCACCCGGGTGCTGACCGCCCCCGGCGCGGCCTTCGGCACGGATGCCCTGCTGCTGGCCCGCTTTGCCCAGCCGCGCCAGCGCGAGCGTGCGCTGGATATGTGCAGCGGCTGCGGCATTGTATCGCTGGTCTGGCATGACGCCGGGTACCGCGGCCCCTGCACCGCGCTGGAGCTTGACGCAGAGGCGTCCGCCCTCTGCGCCGGGGCCGCTGCGGAGAATCAGGCCGCCCACATTGAGGCTGTCTGCGCCGATCTGCGCGGCTTCTGCACCGCCGGGCCCGAGCAGGGGCGGTATGATTTTGCCGCCTGCAACCCGCCGTATTTCACCGCCGGCCCCTGCAGCCCCGACCCGCGCCGGGCCACAGCCCGCCACACCGGCAGCTGCACCACCGGGGACGCCATCGACTGCGCCCGCCGCACCCTGCGGGATGGCGGCCGCTTTGTGCTCTGCCAGCGGCCCGAGGCCATGGCCGGGGTGCTTTCCGCCCTGTGCGCCGCCCGGCTGGAGCCCAAGCGCCTTGCCTTTGTCAAGAATGCGCCCGACCGCGCCCCGTGGCTCTTTCTGGTGGAAGCCCAGAAGGGCCGCAAGCCCGGCCTGCGCGTGGAGCCCGATATTCTGATTTCCGCCGGTGCCGCCTTGTACGGCCCGCAAAAATAAATCGCAGCTATGCGAAGGAGAGAACTAACATCATGGGACTTTTTCATTCTAATTTTGACAAGCCCGGCCCGGGTGTAGCCCCGGACGCCCCCCGCAAGAAGGGCGCTGCCCGCTTTTTTGAAATCCTCGGCCGCGATTTTTCCACCATCTGGCTGGCCGGTATACTGGCGCTTGTCAGCAGCCTGCCCCCTTTGCGCTGGGGCTGTGGTTCGCCGTGGAGACCCACTCGCTGATACCGCTGCTGGCCGCCGGGATTCTGGGCGGTATGCTGGCCGCGCCCCAGATTGTCGGCTTGAATGACACCATCCTGCGTGCCCTGCGCGATGAGCCCGGCTACTGGTGGGGAAACCTACAAGCGCGCATGGAAGCGCAACGCCAAGGCCAGCCTGCTGCCGGGTGCGGTCTGCGGGCTGCTGCTGGCACTGGAGATCTTCACGCTGTTCCATCTGGATATCCGCGAGAATATGCCCCTTGTGGTGGCATCCTTCGTGGCCATCATCCTGCTGGCGGGGCTTTCCCAGTATATCTATGCACAGGTTGCCCTGATTGATATTCCCTTCGGCGGGCTGCTGAAAAACTCCCTCATGCTCTTTCTGGGGTATCTGCCCCGCAGCGCGCTGGGGGTTCTGTGGCAGCTGGTATACTGGGGCGTTATCGCCCTGTTCTGGCCGCTGACCGGCTTTGTAATGATTCTGACCAGCCTGTGGGTGCCCTGCCTGCTGAGCCTGATGGGCATTTACCCCGCACTGGAAAAGAGCTTCAACCTTGAGGAAACCATCAAAGCCATGCGCGACGCCCAGCTGAACGAGGACCAGTCCCGATAACTGCCGTTGAGGAATAAACCAATGAACCAGTTTTACCGCGCCCTGCATATGCCGCCCAAGCGGCTGCTGCGCAAAGTTATGGGCGAAAAAGAAGTCTACACCATCGCCGTGCGCCCCCGCCCCACCGCGGAGGGCACCGAGCCGCTGCCCGCGCTGGACGGCGGCCCTTACACCCTGCTGCCCGGGCGGGAGGGCTGGTGGTTTGCTGACCCGCTGCTCTATCGCCGTGGCGGCAAACGCTGGCTCTACGCCGAGGCGATGGATGTAGCCACCGGCAAGAGCCGTATTGAGGTCTGTGAGCTGCGCGATGACGGCACGATTGACGGCTGGCGCACCGCGCTGGAGGAGGATTGCTCCCTCGCCTTCCCGATGGTCTTTGACTGGAACGGCAGCATCTGGATGCTGCCCGAAACCGGCAATGACCACAGCCTGCGGCTCTATCGCTGCACCCAGTTTCCCGCCAAGTGGGAGCTTGTGCAGCGCTTTGCCACCGATGAGGCGCTCTGCGATGCCATTCTGGTCGACCGCCGGGCCGAGGCGCTGACGATTCTTTGCAGCGAGACCAAGCCCGACAACCAGCTGTATGTGCGCTACCGCCGCTACACCCTGCGCCACGCTGTGCAGGAGGCCGCTATGCCCCTTGCCGAGGGGGACGCTGTGCCGCCCGCGCCACAGGGCCCCTTTGAGCTCGTGCCCGATGAAGCCTATAATCTGCAGCACCGCGACTTTGATCTGGTCAGTCGCAACGCCGGGCCGCTGTTTATGCTGGGGGAGCAGATTATCCACCCACGCAGGTCAGCACCGGTGCGGATTACGGCGTCTATCTGCAGTTTCTGGCCCGGCGCGGCAGCTCGGAAATTCCCCTCTGCGCCGCCCTGCCCCGCGGTCTGGAGATTGCCGGCCTGGCCCCCGCGGACATCATCGGCGTGCACACCTACTGCCGGGATGAGGTGCTGGAGGTTCTTGACGCCCGCTACCTGACCCGCCTGCCGAAGGCCCCCGCCGCAGAGCATGGGTAAGTCACCTTATGAAAACGATCGTCATACCGCAGTTTCACCGCGCACCTTCCGGCCAGCGCGGGCTGTACAACCGGCAGGAGGTCGGTCTGGCCCGCGCCTTTGCCGCGCTGGGCTGCCGCGCCGTGGTGCTCTACCCGGAGCCCGGCACCAAAACCATGCAGACCGAATCGCCGGAGCCCAACGTAAAAATCTGCCATATGCCTGCCGCCGCCATCGGTGCGCAGACGTTCTACAAAAGCTGGCAGATTCTGCTGGATGAGCACGCCGATGCCGTCCACGTCATGGGGGACAACTCTCTGGGCGTGCCGGGGCTCTACCGCTTCTGCCAGAAACACGGCATCCTGTTTTACAACCAGCTCGGTGCGCTGAAAAGCACTTCCGGCCACGCCGCCGTGCGCTGGGTGATGGATTTGCTGCTGTGCCGCAATCTGGCGGTCTACCGCAAAACGCCCACCTTTGCCAAGACCCCCGCCGCGGCCGCCGAGCTGGAAGCCCTCGGCGTGCCCTGTGCAGGATTGATGCCCGTGGGGCTGGACACCGCCATCATCCCCTCCATCCCCGGCAGCCGCACCGCCATCCGCCGCGCGCTGAAAATCGACGAAAATGCGAAGGTTTTTGTCTTTGTCGGGCAGCTGGATGCCTGCAAACAACCGCTGGACCTTGTGCCGCTTCTGCAGGCCGCGCCCGGCTGGTGCGCGGTTATCATCGGGCAGGGCACACAGGGCGAGACTCTGAAAACCCGGCTGACCGAAGCCGGGCTTATCGGCCGTTGCCGCCTGATTGACCGCCTGCCCAATGAGCAGGTACATATTTATTATCATGCCTGCGATGCTTTTGCAAACTTAAACGAGAACGAGATTTTCGGCATGAGCCTGCTGGAGGCCATGTACGCGGGCTGCCCGCCGGTAGCCCGCCACGCCCCCGGGCCCGACCTCATCATTGAGGACGGCGTCAGCGGGCTTCTCTGCGATTCTGTGCCCGCCATGGCCGCCGCGCTGGACAAGACCACCCGCACAATGGGCCACGCCGCGCAGAGCCGCGTCAACGAGCATTTTCTGTGGCAGAACAGCGCCGAGCTGGCGCTGACCCTGCTGAACCAAAAGAAAACCTAGCATAAATAACGATAGCCTTCTGCTGCAAAAAGACGTCGGCATGGCATTGATGCAGCTCTGCCGCTGACCTGTAAGGAGTCCGCCCATGCCCCAATTTTCCATTATCATCCCTGTCTATAACGTGCAGAACCATCTGGCCGCCTGTCTCAAAAGTGTGGCGGAGCAGCCCGGCCCGCGGGACTGGGAGTGCCTGCTGATTGATGACGGCTCCACCGACCTCACCGGCTCGATTTGTGACGCACTGGCGGCGGAAATTCCCGGCCTGCAGGTGCTGCATCAGGCGCGCACCGGTCCGGCCGCGGCCCGCAACACCGGGCTGCAGGCCGCCACCGGCGACTGGGTGCTCTTTCTTGACGGTGACAATGCGATGGCCCCCGGCCTGCTGGAGGCTCTGCGCGCCGCCCTGCCCGCCCACCCGGAGTGTGACTGGTTCATCGGCCGCCACCGCGTATGGCAGGCGGACGGCACCCTGACCGAACCGGAGGACTTGCGCCTTGTGCCCGGCCCGTTTGACAGCACCGACTACGCCGCCCGGCTGAAGGCGCTGTACACCGCCGGGCGCTGGTCGGTGCAAAAATACTGCATCCGGCGGTCCTTTCTTGCGCAATCCGGCGTCCGCTTCCTGCCGGACTGCGTCTGGGGCGGGGACTGGCCCTTTGATTTGGAGCTGCTGCTCCGCTGTGAGCGTCTCTATTTTCTGGATACCGTTTTCGTCCATTGCCGCTCCGGGCGGCAGGGCAGCCCTTTGACCGATGCCCAAAGCCTGCCCAGGCGCTTCCGCAGTCTGGCCGCGGCACAGCGCCGCCTTGCCACGCTTTCCGCCACCGGCGCGGCGGATGCTGCCGCCTATGCGGCTATGCTGGACGCCGCCGCGGACGTTTTCTGGCCGCAGGCGCGCACCGCCGCCGTGCGGGATGCGTCTGTGCGCCGGGCCTGCCTGCCGTATCTTGCGCAGCTGCGCCCCCCCTTTACCCCCACGGCACTGAGGTGCGCACCCGCCGGAACTGGCGGCTTTTCCAGCGCCTTATGGCCACCTTCGGCCCGCGCTTCACCCTCTGGGCCTTCAGCCTCAGGAAGGATTTTCCCGGGGAAGCACCTTCGCCGGTTGTCGGCTGAAAATTTATGCCTTTTCTCCGCCGGGGCGGTTGTCACAGCCGCCCCGGTTGTGCTATACTATCCGTAACCTATTATGTCAGAATTTGCAAGGAGGCGCCCCTCATGGGCCTGATTTCCACCATCCAGAACAAAACCGAACAAGCCCGCGCCAAGGAGCGCATCCGCCCGCTGCTGGAAAGCCGTATGATGCGGGACATCCTGCTGGAGATCGGCCAGCGCGGCACCGAGAAGCTCGACCCCCAGAGCGTGCCGGTGGACCAGCGGCCGCTGGCCTCCAAGCGCGCCGCCGAGTGTGGCACCGCCGGCCTGCAGCAGAGCGTCATTCAGGAGATTCTGCTGGACGAAACCGGCATTTTCCTCTATGCGGGCAGCGATGAGGTCAAGTTCCTCTACGGCGACTACAACTACGAGAACATTGATGACACAGACTGCCTGCCCGCCGTGGCACAACATCTGGTTCAGCATCTGCTTGGCTACTACAATATATCGTGCACTTTCTATTCTGTCCCCAAGCACAACGGCCGCAGCGTGGCCAAAAAGACCCGCCAGGTTTTCATACGCCGCCACCATGAGGACACCCCCTTCGACCCCCAGCCCGCCCAGAAGCAGAAGCTGTTCTGACGCGGTTTTATCCACCGCCGTACATTCCGGGCGGCCAATGCCCGCCCCTACAAAATTTCACAAACCATCACAGGCGTGACCCATTCCGGGCCACGCCTTTTTGTATCTCTATCCCACCTTGCCCACCGCCAGCACGGCCACGGTGATGTCATCCCGCTTGTCCCCGGCGCGGCGGGCGGCGGCATCGGCCACGGTCTCGGCGGCCTGCTTGGGGGTGTGCCCCAGCCTGGCGCAGAGCTGCAGCTGCTGCATCAGCCAGTCTGCGCCGTCCGCCAGTGCGCCGTCACTGACCAGCACCACCCAATCCCCGGCATCCAGTGCAAAGGTGGTCGAGCGCCCCACAAGGCTGTCCAGCATCCCCATCGGCAGGCTGGCACCGTCCAGCATCCGGGGCACACCGCCCCGCACCAGAAAGCTCGGCGCAGCCCCCGCCTTGAACAGCCCGGCCCGCCCGGTGTACAAATCCACCGTCAGCAGATCCAGCGTGGCCCCGGCCTCCTGCTCCGCGCCCTTCAGGCCCAGCGCCACATTCACAAGGCGGGCGGCACTCTCCGCCGCAAAGCCTGCCCGCAGCAGCTGGGCCGTCAGCTTGGCCGCCATCTGGCCGTCCACCGCAGCGGCGCGCCCCGTGCCCATGCCGTCGCACAGCAGCATCTGGGCGCGGCCGCTGGTGTCGCAGAACTGATCCAGCGCGTCCCCGCTGACGCTTTGCCCCGCCGCCGCGTGGCCCGCCGCGCCGAACTCCGCCGTAAACAGTGGCTTTTCGCCAAAAGTCAGCATCGTGACGGTGCGGCAGTGGGTGATTTCCGGCAGGTCCATATCCCGGCGACAAAGGCGGCTCACCTCCTCCACCAACCCGCTGATTTCCTCCTGCGTAAAGTGGGTGCGGCAGATGGTCACACTGGCGGTCAGCCGCCCGGCCAAATCGGCGGTAACGCTGCACTCCAGCGCGTCCAGCCCCAGCTCCGCAAACAGCTGCGCCAGCTTTGCCTCCCGCCGGGGGTCGGGCAGGCCCGCCTGGCCCAGCTTTCCCGCCAGCTGTGCCAGCGCCCCGGCCAGCGCGCTGTACTGCTCGGTCAGGGCCGTGCGCAGCATCGACGCCCGCGCCCCGGGTCTGGCGGCGGCTGCGCCACAGCCGGTAGCCGTGGTTGGCCGCCGTGCAGAGGTCCGCCGGGTGGATGCAGACACTCAGCTGCCCCGGCAGGTCCTGCACCTCCACGCGGCCCTTGCTTTCCAGCACCGGCTTGAGGTGCTGCAGGCCGTCCATCGCCGTGGCGTAGCCGCGCACCCAGCACCGGCTGCGGCGGGTGCAACTCTGGCAGGTGGTGCGGGCCACCTGCTCCACCACGAAATCAAAACTCTCGCCCTTGGGCGGCATCTGCCGCTGGCAGACTGCGTTGACGGTGTCGGCAATATCGCTCAGGGTGTCCGCCACGGCGGAGAGCTTCCTCGCCGCACCGGAAAGCCCCTGTGCCTGTACCGGCGGCGCGGGCGGCGGAAAGATCCTGCGCATCACGCTGCCGGGCAGTGCCAGTGCCGCCGTCACCCCCACCCCGGCGCTGACGGCCAGCGGCACCACACTCACTGCATCGGGCGCGGCCAGCGCCCCCAGCGTACAGCCCACCGCAAACACCCCGGCGCAGCGGCCGCGCTCCCCCGGGCAGAGGCAGGACGCCGCCAGGCTGCCCATCGCAACCGCCAGCGCCGCAAAGGCCCGCTCCGGCCCGGCCGCCGTGAGCGCCGCCGCCAGCGCAATGCTCAGCACGGCGGTCTGCTCCAGCGTGCCGCCGATGGCCGCGCAGAGCCCCGCCGCAGACGCCAGCACCAGGCCCGGAGCCAAGGGCCCGACGGCACAGCGCTGCAGACACGCCGCCCCCACGGCCAGCCAGAGGCAGACGCCCCGCGGCTCCCGCACCGGGAAGGACGCAAACGCCCACCCCAGCCCGGCCGCCAGCAGGGCCGTGCACCCCACCGCGGCCGTCTGGGAAAAATTTACAAGGCCCCCCAGCAGAAGAATCTGCACCAGCTGTGCCGCTGCCAGTGTCAGGCAACCCGCCAGCGCCCCGGCGCGGGGTCGGCCGTCAATCAGCCGCCGCACCGTAGCCGCCGCCACCGCCGCCACACCGACCTTAATGCCCAGCAGCGCGGGCTGGAGCACCACCCCCGCCGCCAGCGTGCCGACCGCCGCCGCCAGACAGTAGGCGGGCGGGCAGCCGATAACCAGCGCCAGCCCGAACGGTGCCGCCCCGCCGTAGACCCGCCCCGCGCCCAGCAGTACACCGCCCGCCAGCGCAGCCCCCTGCCACAGCAGCGCCGCCGTGCGCGCCCCCGGCAGCAGACGCTCCATATTTTCGTGCAGTCTTTCCCCACTCAGTACAGCCATAGGTATCCCTCCGCAAACTTACAGTGTATGTCCGGACAGCTATGACTATACCACCCGCCCCCGCCGCATTTTGCCGCAGAGCGCAGAAACCCGAAAACAACATATAAACAAACAAAAAAGAGCATCCACGCCCATAAAAAGGCGGGATGCCTGTTGCTTTTGCAGTTTCGTTACAAAATATCGCTTGCGCAGCCGTCCGGGGCCTGCCTGTGCAGGGTGCCGCAACACCCCGCTGCAAAAAACGCACGGTGTATCCGGCCTTATTTTGGCAGTTTTTCCGAATATCATTTTCTTTTTGACTTTTTTCTGGATAGTGCTGGATTTTTTTCGACTTGTATGCTATAATTTTTTCACCATATTTGATAGGCTTCGCTTACCATACGTATGGCGTATAGAGACGTAATTCTTTATACATCTTTCGAGGAAAGGAGGAAAAAACCAATGAACAACTTCAAGAAGTTCGTTGCCGTTCTGCTGGGTGTTGTGATGGCTTGTGTCTTTGCAACCTCCGCTTTCGCTGACACTGCTTCCGACAAGGCCGCTATCATTGCCAAGCTGAATGCTTATGGCCTGACCGGCTATGAGGATGTCGTGAACAGCCTGGACGCTGATGGTGTTGCTACTCTGGTTGCCAACAAGGATACCCTGATTGCTCAGGCTGATCAGGTTAAGACCTATCTGAGCGAGAAACCTCTGGCGACATGATAGA